>JGI12316J15309_10000011_pt1 | contig 372785 bp, 289 predicted proteins | sample MarCyaLeptolynsp_FD_15309 | JGI IMG/M metagenome (IMG submission 15309) | reverse complement strand
GGGGGGACGGATCCCGCAATGGGCTGCATCGGGTATCTCTGCTCGCCCTGCTTTTATCGATGGTCTTAATGCATCTAGTTCACTATGACCTTGCAGATTTGCTGCCGATTGAGCTAATGCTCCCGTTGAAGCTGAAACAAATACGTCTGCGGCGCTTTGACGTCAAGAGTGAACTGCTCTGCTCCCGTCGCCACCTTGTGCCCTGTCGAGATGTCCAACACATCACACTTGCCTGGCAGACGAATCGTATGCTTGCCGGATCGTACGGTATGCACACTCAGGAAATTGCCTGACGCATAGATCACCAGATTTTCGTCAGACCAGACATGACAACCTGCATAGCGGGCGGCTTCTCTTAACACTTCCGGGGGTAACGGCACAACGGGCGTAAAAATGAGAGAATATTTTTCTTTGTTTCCATTACTGCCGGTTCCCTTTTCCCGGTCGCTGATGAACAAGCCCGGCCGATCCAGGAAGTAGTAGTAAAACCCGGCTCCGAGCGATGTGAATCCGGCGTCCTTCGGCAGTCGCTGCATCTTCGGCAACAGCAACGGACCATACCCATAGCTGTCACTGATCGTCATCGTGGGCAGGCGTTTGGACATCGGGTGGCCATGGTCCTGCAGGATGACACGACGGGAGGCTGTTTTGTCAATCAGTTCCATGTCAAGGCCGAAGAGGCGTGACGCGGTTTCGGCGCTCAGCTTGTTGCCGTCCGTGATGCCGGTCGCCGGGCCGAAGATGGCGACGTTGCCGTTACGGAATACTTTCCGATGCAGCAGCATGCCGGTCTTGTAATCGATTTGGAAGAGGTTAGGAAAGAGATAGCAGCGATAGTCCGGGAAGTCGTCTCTGGCCAAATCGGAAAGCAGGTGAATGCGATATGGAACGCCACATAGCGCAAGTCCCTCTTCGAGCTGGCGTTCGATGGCCAGGTGGCCGTAACCAGTTGAGAAGTCTTCATGGATTGGCGCGTCGTCGTCGACGACAAGGCAGATTGCATCGCGCGTGTTCTGCCATGGTGTGGCGCCAACGGTGGCAATCTGTTCGGCATGCGCTTTTATCACATTGGTGATCAGCGGCTCATGAAACCAGAGATTCCCTCCGGAAACGGACGCGTAATAGAACATCTGATTGCGCGACAGTGCCCAGGCAAGCGTGCGCCCAAAGGCAGCGCGCATCTCCGCTTCGTTCATGGCCACACCGGCATCATTGATCAACGTACCGACCGGCTTCAGCTTGCCGCCCCAGTCGCGATTGACCCACGTGCGCATGTCGGCTTCCATGAAGTTGACCTTGCCGCGCAACGTCATGCTGTCGGACAAGCCTTCGGCTTCCCATGCGTACCCCATGGCCCGGTTGTAGTACATGCCCGGCGTCTGGAGCATATCCAGACCTGGATGATCCAATAGCGGGCCGGCGCCCAGTTCGCCAGTCGCGAGCATGATGCTGTTATAGTCGTTCATTACGTCTGGCGGGCCGTCGGCTGAGAAGCTGGCATTGTGAAGCCAGCCAAGCATGTGTTGTTTGAAGTTGTCACAGCCCTTGACCACCGGTCGCGCAGCTGTCACCTCTGCAAACACGTCAAATATTTCACGCCAGAAGCGATGATAAACCTGCTTCTGCAATATGAAGTAATCGCGTTCGCGCCGAACGAGCGCGGGGTCCGGCCAATGCTTGATCTGTTTGGCACGCCGCTTGTCAAACCAGCCGGCTTTGGTGGGAATGGTAACCGTGTCGCGCGTGACGGAATCGTCCTGCCAGGCTTTTTGCAGCGCAGCATCGTCGGCATACTTCTCCTTGACGAATCGCTTGAAAGCCCGATGCATCGGCGCGGAGTCATCGAACATCTCATTGAAGAGCGCGACTTCGGTGGCCCCTTCACCAAAGATGAAAATGGTGTAGCCAACGACGCGATCGCGCCAGGGCTGTTTTTCACACCACACGATCGCATCGCGCAGGCTCTGCTTTGCAGTGGCGAGATAGGCGTCTGACGCCAGGGAAGGAAGAATGGACTTGCCGTCTCGCACGACGCCCCCGTTATAGCCGGTTATGCTGGGATACTGATCTTTGTTGGCGTCCCGCCATTTCGTGTCAGGGACGATGGTGAAACGCATGATGAAACGGGCGTTCGGATTCTTGGCGAGCAGGATTGCGGGCATCTGGTGCCACGTCGCCCCGTCGGGAAGTTCAACCAGCGGCTCGCCGTCAAGCGACGTCAATGGGTTCGCCCAGTATTGTCCCTTGAGATTCCACATGGGCACCTGGAACAGGCGGATTCCCGCTTCGATCAAGGGGGCATGTTTCCAAGCCCAGGATTCAATGTTTCTGTCCGGGCCCAGGCTGTAACAGGCCCATGGAATTACTTCGCCGGTGGAAGACTGAATGATTGTGCGGCCGTGTTGTTGAGTGAGCTTGTAGAAGACGGGCGCGCTGTCATCCGCAGTGGCGGACAATGCAATGAAGAATGTAATAAGACAAACGATTGAACTGGCGGCGCGAAGAATTGGATTCATTTGTCACCCGGTCGATTGATCTGACTACAAAACAAAACAAAAAGCGATGAGCGTAGGATAAACCGGTGAGCGTAAGATGGGAAAGGTATAGCACTTGTTGAGATTGGTAGACCGCATCAACATTGACCCGCCGCTTTGCTCCTGACGTCGCTGCGCAGCGGCTTGAGGCGTGCCATGCGCGATGCGAAGTTCACGGTCGATAAGGTTATCTACAGATACAGGTGTTATCGGGACTTGATGGCGATACAAGCTGATTTCCCGGAACAAAACGACCATCTCGTGAACGGAATCGTTTCGAATTCCGCGATGGAAAGCCTATTATTATAAAGGGGGCTTGACACGAGGTATTGTCCATGAAGTATCGCCTTTCCCGCCCATCCGCGTTCACCCTGATCGAATTACTGGTTGTTATTTCGATTATCGCGCTGCTGGTCGCGTTGTTGCTGCCGGCTCTGTCCGGCGCCAGGGCACGTGGACAGCAGATCAAATGTGCTGCCCAGTTGCGCCAGATTTCGTTTCTGCTGCTGGCCTACAGGGAAGATCACAACAACTACTTCAATCCGCTGTATCAGTCCGTTCAGGACCCCGTCACCAGTAACTTCTACGGCCGGGCATTTCCACATCGGCTGACCAGGTACATGAACAAACACAGTGCGTACAGCAACGGCCGCGTCAACAGCGGGACAGACACCGCCAAGGAAGGCTATCACCTGTTCTACTGCCCGGCTCAGGAGCTGTACACACGTTCTGACTACCTGGACCCGCTTCGAAGCGGCGCCTGGCTTTACGGGCCAGGATGGGACTACACGATCAGTTCGTACGGTCAGACATCCGGGCTGGGCTACAACACCAGCACGACCAGCGACTGGCTAAGGCTCAAACGGGAACTGATCAAACCAAGCGATTCGATGGTCAATGTGGATGGCCGGCGCGAGCCACGCGTGGATCATTCGTTTCGGTTCACTTCCGCGCGTCACCTGAATTCAGTCAACGTGCTGTTTGGTGACAATCACGTTGAAAGTCTCACGCAGGATGAGTTGGATCTTCGGTTCACCGATCGAGCGTTTCATCTTTACGATCCGAGTCTGTACCGATATACGCGGTATTGATTGGACGGCGTTTACCTAGCCGTGCCCGGCGTATCAGCTAGCTCCGCGTCGCGCGCGATGGCACGGGCCATGTCACTGAAAATAAACAGATGCGCCGGATAGAACGCGTACCAGTAAATGAAACCCAACAGACCTTTGGGTTCGAACAGTGCAGTCTGAGTCAGGCGCGTGGTGCCGGGCTGTTCGCCAGGTGACGTTTCAAATTGCAGCCATGCCAACCCGGGCACTTTCATTTCGGCTCGAAGGCGCAGCAGGTTCGGGCGCTCCACTTTTTCGACGCGCCAGAAGTCGAGCGCTTCGCCCTCGTGTAACTCCTGGGGATCGCGTCTGCCGCGGCGCAGGCCGGGTCCTCCGACCAGTTTGTCCATCCCGCCTCGAATGGCCCAAGCCCAGTTCCAGCACAACCAGCCGCGTTCGCCACCCAAACGGGTAAATGCATTGAAAACTGCATCGGCCGACGTGTTCGCCTCGACCTGTCGAACCTCGCGGATCAGCCCCTCCTGATCTTCCATGGCGTAGCCGGCTTGATCACCAAGAGAACCGGACCAGCGTGTCTCCACCAGATTCTTACCGATACGCTGCAACGCCCGGGCAACTGCCTCGCGATAGGAAAACAGGGTGATGTGTGGAAATACGGCCTGGGCTTTGCCGGTATCAGCCAAGATCGACTGTGTGACACCGGCCACCAGCGGTACGGCCAGCCGATTGGAAATCGGCGTCACAAAACCAACCCATCGAGCGGCCAACGTCGGCGCCAGAAACGGCGTGGGAAGAATCACCCGGCGCGGCAGGCCACGCTCGGCCGCATACCCCTGCATCATATCCGCAAACGTCAACTGATCCGCGCCGATATCCATCACTCCCTGCGGGTTCACGTCCAGCGCCTCAATCAGATACGACAGCACATCACGAATCGCGATCGGCTGAACCATGTTGCGCACCCACCTGGGGGTGACCATCACCGGCAGACGCTCGGTCAGGTAGCGCACCATTTCAAAGCTGGCCGATCCAGAACCGATGATCGGCCCGGCGCGAAACTCGGTAATACGCCCGGACAGATGCTCAGCAAGCACCTGACCGGTTGCAGCGCGGCTGGACAGATGTTCTGACGCGCCCTCTTTCGGCAGCAACCCGCCCAGGTAGATCACGTGCGGGCAACCGCCGATCGCGTTGGCGAAGTTCGCGGCGGCCTGACGCTCCCGCTGTTCAAAGCCGCGTCCCGAGGTGATGGAGTGGACGAGATAGTACGTCGCATCAAACCCGCGCAGGCGATCGTCATTCGGTTCCAGAGAGAGCAGGTCGCCCTCAATAACCTGCACCTGGTCCGACCCCGGTCGGCCGGCGAAGCGCGATTGGTCGCGGACCAGCACAGCCACGTCATGCCCAAGGCCGAGCAAACGCGGTACGAGCCGACCGCCTATGTATCCTGTTGCTCCGGTGATCAATACACGCATGAACTGAAACTTTAATCACCATACATCAGACGATCCACCTACCACATTCCGGACATTTGTCAGGCTCAACACCAGTAATGTCATAACCGCAATGTGTGCAGTGTGGATGCGAGTCTTTGACGCGAACTCTAGTGAACCAAGGAGACAAAAGAAAAATCGGAACGCACACTAGCACAGCTAACAGAATGGCTATTAGAGCGCCCAATATGAGATAGGCATATATTGATTCAAATCTAACACCGCTGAGACAATACATAACGAGTCGATGTACGGCTATGCCAAAAGTAAGACCGATGACGCCTCCCCGGATAGACGACCAGCGTGTAGAACCGATTACGCACTTGCATGAGGGGCAATAGTCGGTGAATCGCGGCTTGGCGAGTTCCTGCCATCGAAAGACATGACCACAATTGGGACATTCTGCTCTGCGCATTACGGTTTCCCCCGCATGAGCATAGCAGACATTCAGATGAAAATTCGCGTGGGAGTCGGGTTTACTCCCAGAGATAAGTAAACCCGCGCGGGGTGAAGTCATCGACGCGGAAGTCTGTCACGTGGCCGTCGCTCAAGAGCATGTTGGCCGAATCGCTCGGATGGTAGTACTGCACTGGCGCGAGGTGGCCGGTGACATAACCAAGTTTGACATCACCGGCCGTTTCAGTGGCAAGAAGAAACTTGCTGGGACGCTTTGGTTCATGTTGTTTGGGACGGTAGTCGTGACCGGTGAAGTTGATCCAGCTGGCCCAGAAACCGTGACCAAACTGCACGGGTGTAAAGTAATTGTGCGTGCTGCCGCCTGTATTCACGAACTGGCGGATGTAGGCATAGCCACCAACACCCTCATAGCCGGTCCAGCCGTTGGACGGGCACTGAAGAAAGTTGTTAAGTGAGGAACTGTAAATATCCAGGTCGTCTGCATCGATTTGCAGATAAGGCGCTACCTGTAAAGCGAATCGATAGGTGTCCGAGCCGTATGGCGGGTATTGACCACCCCAAATGTAGTGAACAGGATAAAAGCCGTTGTAGTCGGAGCGGTAGGTTGAAACAGCAACGCCCAGTTGGGCCAGTCGTGATTTGCAGACAATCGCTCGTGTGACTTTGCGAGAGTTGGACAGTGCAGGTAACAGAATGGAAACGAGCAGTGAAACGATTGAAATGACAACGAGCAGTTCGATCAGTGTAAAACCTGTCACGCGTCGTCGACCTTGTCCGGCAAATATATCTTCCCGCATATTGAGATTCTCCGGCACCGGAACGTCTTAACCGCACACGAAGCGACGTGAACTCATTCGTGCCGGTTTTTGATTTGATTTAACTACTAATCATACCGGCCTGAATGTTATCTGTCCACAGTTTTATGCATTTTGTGGAGGCGCGGGAACGTTGGCAATAAAACGATGCTCGTTCTATTTGAACCAGCGCCGCTGCTCGCAGTTGGCCCAACCGCCTCGAGAGCAGACGGCTCGATCGCGACACTACTGCCAAAGGTAAGTGAAACCACGCGCAAAGAAGTCGTCGGCACGGAAATCTGTCACGTGCCCGTCACTTAACAACATGTTGGCCGACTCGCCCGGATGGTAATACTGCACTGGTGCAAGGACGCCGGTGACATAACCGAGTCTGCCATCACCTGCGGTTTCAGTCGAGAGCAGAAATTTGCTCGGCTGTTTCGGCTCGATCTGCTTTGGCCGATAGTCGTGGCCGGGCGTGTTGATCCAACTGGCCCAGAAACCGTGGCCGAATTGAACTGGCGTAAAGTAGTTGTACGCGGTGTAGCTGCCTGCAGCATTCACAAAAGTCCGAATGTATGCAAAGCCGCCAACACCGTCGTAGCCGGTCCAGCCATTCGATGGGCATTGCAGATAGTTGGTGTCCGCAGTGCCGTAGATATCCAGATCGCCGTCGATCGTCTGTTCAGGATTCAGATTCAGGTATGGCGCCACCTGCAGCGGGAACCGATATACCTCCGAGCCGAACGGCGGGTACATACCACCCCAGAGATAATGCACCGGGTAAAAGTCCTGATAGTCCGAACGATAGGCAGAAATCGCAATCCCGAGTTGACCCAATCGCGATTTGCAGACAACGGAACGGGCAGCATCGCGGGAGTTGGCCAGGGCTGGCAGCAGAATTGCGATTAGAAGCGACATGATCGAAACAACGACAAGCAACTCGATCAGCGTAAAGCCGGTCCGGTCGACTGCAGCCAGCCTCATGCCTGAGCGTTCGATCATATGGGTACCTCCATGTCATTAAGCCGGAAAGAGAGATCAAGCAAAACGGCGCAAGTTCGTTTATGTCAATTTTCTCGTTGATTTATCTACTAATCATAACCGACACAGCATGGAATGTCCAGCTTTTCGCCAGATAGACGGTCATGTTTCAAGGAGGCGTGGCAGCAAAAGGAAGGGAATGGGCCCTGCTGGATTCGAACCAGCGACCGAGGAATTATGAGTTCCCTGCTCTAACCGCTGAGCTAAGGGCCCGGAAGACTTGGAGTTGAGATTAGTCAGTTTAACGTCTGATTTGTGGTTGTGCGCGGAGGACTTTTGGCATTTGAGTTCATATGCGAGGTTGATTCATGTCACTTCTGACGGGGTCTAAGGCTCAGGGTGCTGCATTCTGCTGTAACACCGCCACCTGGATCGCGTCGCGATCCGGCTAACAGGCGCTCTGAATTTCCTGCTTTTCTGATTTCTTGCTTTGCTGTTTTTGTGGCGGCATCCATCGCAGCCGATAAGCCTTTGTCATACATGAGTTTGAACAGACAAAGCCACCCCAAAACCATCATTACATATGTAATCATATAAAGTTATGAATTTTTAGCTGGCTTCTGGGATATCCATTGACGGGCAAATGCCCCCATTTAGAATGTCACATATGGAACGTTTTAGGAAACCCGCATGACCCCGCCATTCAGCTCAACTTCGACCAAAGCAAAAGCAAAGCGTCGTTCGCCTAGAACAGAGTCACAGGTTGCTCCTGCTACCGACGCTCCCAAGAACGCTCAGAAACAGATCGGCCTGGCAGAAGTCGCAAGTGAAGCCGGTGTGTCGGTCAGTACGGTTTCCGCAGTACTTGGCAATCGCAAGTATTGCTACGCATCCAAGAAGACGCGCGAGCGCGTGCACGAAGCAGCAAAGCGCCTGAATTACCGCCCTAATGTTTTTGCTCGCGGCCTGCGCGGCGGCACCACGCAGACCATCGGCGTGATTTCCACCGGGCTCGCTTCTTCATGGGTAGGCAACGCGCAATTGCAGAGCATCGAGCGAGCCGCCCAGTCACAGGGATTTCGCGTGTTGTACGGCTCGTACGAACCCGGGCCACAACTGGTCGAGCAGCACGTGCGTGACTTCCGTGGCCTGTCCATTGACGGCCTGGTTTACTGGGCCGGGCAATCTGAAGCCGACACCACGATTCAGAAAGTGGCCGATGAAGGCACGCCGGTCGTGGTGATCGATCCTGAACAGACATTTGCCGGCCCCACCGTTCGCACGGAACGCGAAATCGGCGGCTATATGCAGATCAAACATCTTCATGAAATCGGCAGGCGCAAACTCGCTTTCCTTTATACCGGTGTCCTGCACTACAAGACACACGAAAAGATGTCCGGCATTCGTCGCGGCATGGCGGAGTTCGGCCTGAAGTTAGACGAAAGGCTGTGTATCTCGCGCCAACGCATTGAAGGCAGCCCGCCGCAGACCGGCCGGCAGATGGTTGACGAACTGCTGGCAACGAATCTTCCGTTCGACGCACTGGTCACGTTGTCCGACGGCGTGGCACTGGGCGCGCTGCATCGCATGATTCAGCGCGACATCAAGGTGCCGCAGGACGTGGCGGTGATCGGTTTTGATGATGACCTGTACGCGTCCGCGACGTTTGTGCCGCTGACAACCATTCACCAGCCGCGCGATATCGGGCACCAGGTGATTGACCTGTTACAGCGGCAGATGCCGGATTACGAAAAGGAGACGGCTGAGGATTCTGAGGGAGTCGGGGGTTCCGGGGGTTCGTCGATGGAGTTACACGTTGAGCCGCATCTGGTGGTGCGCGACTCAACAGTCGCGGATTAAGACACGTGGTGATCTACCAACCGGAGAACCTGGACATGCCCCGCCATCGAATACCTGACAGAGCGTTCACGCTGATCGAACTGCTGGTGGTGATTTCGATTGTTTCGCTGTTGATGGCGATTCTCCTGCCATCCTTGCAAAAGGCGCGCGAAGCGGCACGCGGCGCGCAGTGTCTGTCAAACCTGAAACAACTGGGGCTGGCAGTACACATGTATGCCAATGAGTTTGACGGAAAAATTCCACCCGCATCGGACATATACAATGGGTCCGCTTTCCCCAGGCCTTGGCATTACCGTGTGTTTGCACAGCTTTCGCAAGACTTCACGGCGGGCGTCTTTGCCAGTTACCCCATGCGATGCCCCAGCGGCCTCTCACATGATGCCGCGCTGGGTTACACCTACGGCTACAACTCCAATCTGTCGAACGGCGGGGCCGCAACGAACACCGCCATACTCGATGAAAGTCGCAGCGGCGTGAAACTGCGTGCCCCAGGTGACACATCGCTGATCATGGAAGCGGTCGACGACCTGAACGTCACGACCATGAGTCCATCTTTGTTGCATCGAATATCGCTACGTCATGGAAGCCACTTCAACACGGTTTACTACGACGGCCACGCGGCCAGTGTTGGAGACGAAGGATATTACACCGCCGGCGTCTACTCGCAGTGGGCCAGTCACGGAAATTACTACAAGCCCTACGCACGGTTCTGGGCTTACGAATAACAAGAAGTCATCAAAATGATTACGAACGGAAAAACGACCTATGCCATCGCCGGCACAGGGACGCGGGGCCTCTGCTACGCCCGCACCATGGTTGACAGCTTCAGTGACGTAGCGCCACTGGTCGGACTGTACGATCGGAACCAGACGCGCATGCGCAGCTTCTGCGAGTCACTCGAACGCGATATCCCCTGCTTCACCAGTTTCTCGGAAATGGTCAAGCAGGCGGCGCCGCAAGTGCTGATCGTCTGCACCCCGGATCAGACACACGACGAGATGATCGAACTGGCATTCCTTCACGGCATGGATGTCATCTGCGAAAAGCCGATGGCAACCACGAAGCAGAAGGTGCATCGCATTTTTGAACTGGAAAAGCAGTTCGATCGAAAGGTCCGCGTGACTTTTAACTTGCGATACGCCACGTACGCCCAGCGGCTGAAGATCGCACTGCAACAGGCGGACATTGGCCCGATTCGTTCGGCCAACCTCGAATGGTGCGTCGATCGTACCCACGGCGCGGAGTACTTTCGCCGTTGGCATCGCAGTATCGAGAACTCCGGCGGCATGCTGGTGCACAAAAGCACGCATCATTTCGATCTGATCAACTGGCTGGTTCAGGACGAGCCGGTCGATGTCAGTGCGAACGGCGCATTGCTGTATTACGGTAAAGCCGGCCCCCTCCACGGACGCAACTGTCGTAGCTGCGAACACGCTTCGGCATGTCCACATTACCTGGACATCAACGCGGGCGGTGACGAATCAATGGATCGCCTGCGTTCGATGTACGTCAATGCCGAACACGAAGACGGCTACGAACGCGATCGCTGTGTGTTTGGTGAGGACATCAATATCCACGACACCATGAGCGCGGTGGTGAACTATCGGAGCGGCGCCCAACTGGCATATTCGCTTTGCACGTACTCCCCCAGCGAAGGCTATCGACTGAGCCTGATCGGCACGCGCGGGCGAATCGAAGCGCAGGAATACTTCGGCGGTCTTCTGATCAAGGGAGAGGTGACCTCCGCGCCAATACGCATCGTCCGCGGCACATCGCGCGACGATGTCGCGCTCGAACAGTTGGATGTTGCCATTGATACCAAGGACCATGGTGGCGGTGACGAACGGCTATATCAACATCTGTTCGAACCTGACCGGCCCGATCCACTGGGACAGATCGCTGGCTCGCGCGATGGGGCGGCAAGCTGTTTAATCGGCATAGCAGCCAATGAATCGATTCAGACCGGCAGGCGTGTTGCCATCGACCTGCCGAACGAAATAATCAGGCGCGCTCCCAAACACCCTTCACCTGTAAAGGAACACGCCTGATGTCATCTGTTCAACCTGCAACTGAAATCCTGCACGAGGCGGCCGAATGTACGGAAATGACTACCGACCAGTCGCCGCGCGATTTGCGCATCGTGCGCATCACATCCGACAATACGTTTGGCCATAGCCATATTTACATGGAAGCGCCGGTCTTCACGCCAGACGGACGACGCTTCATTTACCAGCGCATCGAACTGGACCCGGCACGAGGTGTCGCCGATCGGCGGTGGCGCGAATACTGGCTTTGCGACATTGAAGACAATTTCGCCCTTCGGCAGCTGACAACTGATCCATACGCGATCGGCCCCGTGGTCAGTCCGGACGGTCAGTTCATGTATTACTTCATCAACAGCTTTGAACCTGAAGATCAGAAGCCGATTCAACTACGGCGCGTTGATCTCCAGACATACGCTGACGAAGAAGTCATGACGATTGACAAGCCGATGCCGGGGACGAGCGCGTTGCCTAGCCGCCTGTACGTATTGAGCACGATTCGGGCGGATGGCAAAGCCGTCGCGGCTGGCGCGTTCGTTGGCGATGGCAAGGGGCCCGGGACGTGGTGTGTGTTTTCGTGTGATTTTGATCGTAGCTCCGCCCAAGTCGTGATTGAAGGGACAAGCCACTACAACCCACATATGCAATACGCGCGAACGACTGATCCAACGCGTATGCACGATCTGTTAATTCAGCGCAACAACGGGGTGAAGACCCACCCGGACAAGCGAGCGGCTGACTTCGTGTCCGGCTGCACGTTAGACGTGATTCGCGATGACGGAACCAATTTCCGCAAGGTGCCGTGTGGTGGTGGGATTGAAACCGTGCATGGCCATCAGGAATGGCGTGGCGATGGTTCGACCATTCTCGTCGGTGTTGATCATCGGCCGGCCGATCGGCCGCATAGCCGACCGATGATCGAAGCCACCCCCCTGCCGGCTGATCCGTCTGATCCGACACCTCCGATTGAACTACCCGGCGCGGAATCGGCGCGGAATGAAATCACGCGCAACTACGAACGTCCCGCTTTTGGCCACTCAGCGATTGATATCACTGGCCGATTGTTTGTCGGCGACGATCGCCTCAGTGACGGCCCGGCAGAAGACACACGCATCTTCATCGGTCTACTTGATGGCGAACGCGACGCCGCTCTGAAACTGACTTACTTGTTGCACCCGCGCACCAGTTACGTGGCCGATCAGGCGACGCATCCGCATCCGTTCCTGTCACCGGACGGCCGGCGCGTTTTCTTTAACAGCGACTATCACGGCGCTCAGCATATTTACATGGCTGAAGGATTTGAATACCCCGAATAACAAGGAGCATGCAATGCTCGCCCGCCCCACCACACTACTGGCAATTCTGACATGTTGTTTCACGCCCTGCTTTGCCGACCAGGCAAAACAGTTTGAGCCTGACGAACACACCATGCTGCTGGCTCACTTTGAGAAGACGGCCAAACAGGCCGACTTCAGTATGGGCATCAGTCAGTTCTGCGGCAACGGGGCGAGACTCACGGACGAGGGTTATTACGGCAAGGCCATTGATCTGACACGATACCCCCTGCCGAAGGATTTCATGACCAGCAACAGCGACTTCACGCCGCGTTTTGATGGCTGGGGTTTTCGCGGACGCGGCAATATCAGTCCCTGGCAAGGCACTTATGAATGCTGGGTGAAGGTTGCGGATCTATCGAAGAGCAAACCCTTCTATGGATTTAATCTGCTGGAAGGCACCTTTGGGCGAAACACGTATGACCCCCAGCGCAAACGATACGTTGGGTTCGGGCTGACACTTAACCAATATGAACTGCGGTACCTGATTCCGACCGTGGGTGGCGAACTGTTCGAAGGCACGGTAAACCTGACGAAATTGGAAGGGCTGAACCGGCGGCTCAATCCGGACGACTGGCATCACTTTGCAATGACATGGTCACCAGGCGAGTTGGTGATTTATCTGGATGGTCGACCACTTCTGTCGTTCGACATGGAAGGTCAACTCGGCGTCGCCATTCTTAACAACCCGGTTCGTTACATGGCCATCTCCAACATCGTGATGGACGAACTGCGAATCTCCAATGTTGTTCGATATCACGATTCGTTTGAGCCGGGCTGGCGCGATGGCAAGCGGCCTGAGTATGCTTTTAAGGGCAACGACAGCGTCAAGCGATATGCGCCAAATACGTTCACGCCAGCCAAAGCGCATGCCACCCTCAAGGCCAAGCCGCGCGGCAAGGTTCTGACGGTTGAACTCGGCAATTACGTGCTGTCATTCGATAGTGCAACCGGCGCCATAGTCAGCATGTCGATTGACGATCAGAAAGCATCAAACATTCAGGCGGGTCTGTCGCTGCATCGCGGGATCGAACGTCAACGGCTGGCTCCGACCGCATTGGCCCGGCATTACCTGCGCGGGCATGAATTGCGCTTCACCCAGACGTTTGAAAGAAACATCGCCGCGAGTCATCTGATTAAGCCCGGGGATGATGCCCTGCACTGGCACGTCACGCTGACGAACACCGGCAAGGAAGAAGCATGGATTGAGCCGCTGCTGAGTCTGCCGGTACCGGCGGGCCACGTTGACGAGCTGTTCGATAATCTTGAGGTGCGCACGAGTCCCAAGCTGCCGCGCCACCGTGATGAATACTGCCTCGCGCTGCCGTTCATTGGCGCGTCGGCCGGTAAACAATTTGTCGGCGTCGGCATCGATCCGCGCGTCAACATGAGCGATGTTGTCAGTGAGTACGCCCCTTCTGCGGATGGCGTCACCATCCGCCAGGGAACCAAGCTGGCTCTGAACCCAGGTGAGTCATATACACTTGATTACGTCATCGTGCACGGCGAGGGTGACTTCGGTGCGCTGGACGCGGTTGCTGCATATCACGGTCAATTCCCGGAACAGTACAAACTGCAGTCCGATCGGCCGGCGTTTACTTACATGCCGATGACACAGTATCCGTACACCGATAAGAACTACATGGACCTGAAGCGCGTCGGCATGGCGGGCAACTTCTGGGGACACGGCCCCGGCCACGACAAGGGTGATGAGTTCGGCACGGCAGATTGGTGGGACAATCCCAAGTTCTACGACAACCGCGCGTATAGACGTTACACCCAGCGCATCGAGCGCATGTGGGGCAACGTCAAAAACGTACACGATCTGATTTCGGTCTATTATCAGCGAAGCTATGACCGGTGGTATCCGGTGCGCCGGTTCCATACCTGCCCGGACGTGACGCCGAGCTACATCGTTGAAGAGTTGTGGCCGGGCTATAAGCCGAATGAAGATCCGCTCTGCTTCGGACAGTATTACAACCCGTCGTATGACTGGTGGATCGTCAACGAATACAACACGCCGATCGGTGCCCATTTCCGTGAAGTCACGCGGTTGTACTACCGGCAGACCAAAGGAAAATGCAACGGCTTTATCAATGACATGAGTCACTCCGGCTCGCTCTACCGACACAATGATCCGATCGCGCAACAAACGCCCGGGCGCTCGTACGCGCGCGACATGGGCACCTTTATCCGTAAGGCGTTCGGTCGACGGCAGCGGTACGAAGTGCTGAACGGCTTTGTGGACGATGGCTCACGCATGGGCATGTGGTCTGACGGCGGATCGTTCTCGTACACACTCGGCGCCTTCTCCGACGGCATGGCGATTGAAGGAGCCGCGATGTACAAGGACCTGACCGGGTCGGCTAACTACGTCATATCTGCCCGTAATCTGGTTGGCGAAAAGCCGTTCTCCGCCATGACGCACCTGAATGATGACTGGGTTGGCTATTTCCTCAAAGCGGAAGATTTCACCAACGAATCGTTGCGCGACTATTACCGTTACTGCGGCCGCCAACTTGTTCTCTGGGGAATCAAGCACGGACTGTCACTCGATCCCACCAGCTATATGTTCGGGCGTCAGTTTGAAATGGAAATTGCACCGCTGATGGTCGAGTCGGCTGTCCTGGGTCGCAAGATCGTGCACGGCGCGGAGGTCAACGAGCCACTCTGGGTTCGACGCAATGGCAATGACTTGCAGACAATCCTGACCGTCGGCAATGAACAGCCAAGAGCGATCGATACAGATGTGAAGATTTACAACCGATACTTCAATGGGCGCCCGATCTTTGTCGGATATTTTGGCGGCACATTTGCCCACCAGACAACCGCAGACATCAGCACGATCACGAATGTGCAAGTGGACGCGCGCGACGTGGCAGCATTTAAGGCAGCCGCCCTACTGGAAACGTCCGCGGATGCTGCCGTTCAGTCAACGTTTTCCGGCGACGCGATCAATATGTCCGTCAAGCTGACGATCGATGCGGAAACAGACGGCGGACTTTGGCTGAGCGATTTCGGCCCGATGTACGACATCCATTCAGTGTCTGTTAACGGCAAGCCAGTTCAACTCTATCCGGGTGAGCCGGTTGCATTAAACAGTGGCAAGAGCGAAGTCATTGTGCAGTATCAACACCAGACGATTCAGTTTGATGCCGCTCAATGGGCGCGCGTGGAACTGATTCAGGACAAGAAGCCTAACTTTCGCATCGTGGCAAGCAAGAGCACGAAGCTGACGTACGGCGACGATGGCTCCATGTCACAGGCCAAGACCTTTGAACTCGGATTTGAACACGGCACAGCCGAATTCCTGACCGATTTCCTCAGGCAATATGACCACGAAGATGGTGTCGTCGGCAATCTAGGCGAGGCGGCATTCATCGATCAGCCGAACCCGAACCAGCCCGGCTGGACCATTGTGTTGAACACCGATCCGCTGGTTATCGAAGGTCGCGTGCGCATTGATGAGGACTACCGCGCGATCTACGTCGAAGCGGCAACGCAAGGGAAAATCCGCGAGGCCATGATGACGTTCATGCGTCTGGTCGATCGCAAGTATCCGCATGTCGGTCGGTTCTTCCCATTCCGTCATCGCAAGCAGGCTTATGCCAATGACGGCAAGGTGCCGTGGAAAAAATGGATTGTGCGCGCCTTTACGCAGGATTTCTACAGCAAGATAGAAGACAAACAGTTCCTGCTCAAGCCGATTCTACGGGCAGAATACGAGCATCTGTACGCGGATGGCAATATGGATTTCGCTGGCAAGTACCAGATGCGGCGTGGGCCACGAATGATCGAACCCACATTCGGCGATCGTTTCGTATATGGCTACGCAGGTCGGGCCACTGAGCCGACGAAAGAGCAGATGTTGCGCACCAAGACGAAGCTGCTTGAGGATTGATTGAGGATCATAGCCGGATTGCGACGCAATCCAGGTGGATTTACAAAGCCGCACGTGACAGGGATACTTACCAGGGCCGCGTCGCGGCCCGGCTATGATTGAAGTGAAAGTCAAGACACGTTTTTAAGCAGGCTGAAATGAGCGATGATCACAACCGCCGAAAACCAACCGCAACTGACAGACGCTGAAAAATCAGAGTACCGCGAACGCGGATATTGGGTCAGTCCCAAGCTGCTCGATGATGAACAGATCGCCACATTGCGCCATGCCATCGAGCGCATCATGAATGGCGAGCGGGACCGTCAGACGCATGGCTGGCAAGGCGTCAAGGAGTTTGACCTGCAAGGCAAAGCCGTCTGCCAGTACACCAACGCATGGTGGATCAACGAGGAAATCGAACGGGCGCTTCACCACCCCGCTATCGGCGGTATTGGCGCTCAGTTGATGAACACCCCGGAAGTGCGCGTGTGGCACGACCAAGTCATCTGGAAGCCTGGTGTTGGCGCTAATGGCGAAGACAACTCAGACGGCAACGTCGGCTGGCACCAGGACTACGGCCACTGGCAATGCGCCAACACCGACAACTTCTGCACCGCATGGATCGCGCTACAGGACACCGACCTGACCAACGGCGGTATGCGCACGATTGTCGGCTCACACAAATGGGGCCTGACCGAAGACTCTTACACGTTCGGCGAGAAGGATCTCGACGGTCTGCGCAAGAAGTTTGAAAAAGCGGATCAGCCTTGGATCGACGAGCCTTGCGTGCTCAAAGCCGGACAGGCCAGTTTCCATCATGCGCTGACGTTTCATGGCTCCGGGCCAAACCTGTCCGATGAGCCGCGCCTGTGTCTGATCGTTCACATGATGCCCAAAGGTTGTGGCTTGAGAAAAGATGCGCCGCGCTGGCATCTATGCGGCACGTTGCTCGGTCCACATGCCAGAGCGGACCAGCCATATGAAGGGCCATTCTTCCCGCAGATCTGGCCCCCGAAGGAAAACGGTTAGCCCGTAAAGCCCTCACTGCTTGATTACCCCGTGGCAACGCGTATGATGTCGCCCCGCCATGGATGCGAACAGAATCCGAAATGTCGCCATTATTGCCCACGTCGACCACGGTAAGACAAGCCTGGTCGATCAGTTGTTGTATCAGTCCGGCATGTTCCGCAACGAGGATCTGGACAAGCTGGCCGGCGGACAGCACGGCCTGATCATGGACTCCAACGATCTGGAGCGTGAGCGCGGCATCACAATCCTGTCAAAGAACTGTGCCGTGCGTTACCACGCGCCGGACGGCTCTGAATACAAGCTGAACCTGATCGACACGCCCGGCCACGCTGACTTCGGCGGTGAAGTGGAGCGTGTTTTGAAGATGGCGGACGGCGTGCTGCTGCTCGTGGACGCGTTTGAAGGCCCAATGCCCCAGACACGGTTTGTGCTGGAAAAGGCCCTAAGGCACGGCCTGAAGCCCGTGGTGGTGGTCAACAAGGTCGACCGCCCGGACGCTCGCCCGGATGATGTGATTAATGAGGTCTTTGACCTGCTGGTCGATCTGGAAGCCGACGACGCGGCTCTGGACTTTCCCGTGGTCTTTTCCTCCGCCAAAGAAGGCTGGGCCACCAAGGACCTGCAAAACAAGACAGACAACATGCAATGCGTGTTCGAGATGATTATCGAACATGTCCCCGCGCCAGACGCCAATCAGGCGGACGCCAGCGCCCCGCTGCAGATGCTGGTAACCACGCTGGATTACTCAGACTATGTCGGACGCATCGGCATCGGCCGCGTGTTTGCCGGCACGCTTAAGGCCGGGCAGAATGTCACGGTCATTTCGCGCAGCGGTGACACGAGCACGCAGCGTGCATTGCAAGTACTGACTTTTGACGGACTGGGGCGCAAGGAAACAGACGCCGTATATGCCGGCGATATCTGCGCGGTGGTCGGGCTAGACCCGATCGACATTGGCGACACAATTGCCTGTCCGGAGGATCCGGATCAGTTGCCGGTGATCGCAGTTGACGAACCGACGCTGCACATGACCTTCCGTGTAAATGACAGCCCGTTCGCCGGCAAGGAAGGCAAGTTCCTGACCAGCCGACAGATTTGGGACAGGCTGCAGCGCGAATTGCAGTCCAACGTTGCGTTGCGCGTGGAGCAAGGTGATACACCGGAGCAGTTTCGCGTTTCCGGACGTGGATTGATGCATCTTGGCATTTTGATCGAGAACATGCGGCGTGAAGGTTATGAATTGTCCGCCGGCAAACCCAAGGTGGTCATTCGGGAAATTGACGGCAAGAAGCACGAGCCGATCGAACATCTGGTGGTGGACTGCCCTGCTGAATGTCAGAGCGCGGTCATGTCACTACTCGGCGACCGCCGCGCAGAGATGATCAAAATGGATCAAAAAGCGGGCACGAGCGGCTTTGTGCATATGGAATTTTCTGTGCCGGCGCGTGGCCTGATCGGTGTGCGGGCGCGCATGCTTAACGCCACGCAGGGCCGAGCGATCATGCATCACACTTTGTTGCGCTACGAGCCGATGCGCGGCGAAGTACCGCGCCGTTCAGCGGGTGTGATGATCAGTTCCGAACAGGGACAGGTCACAGCTTATGCGCTGGATCAACTCTACGACCGCGGCTTCTTTTTCGTGAAACCGGGCGATCAGGTTTACGAAGGGCAGATCGTCGGCGAGCACTGCAAGGAAAACGACATCATTGTAAACCCGGTCAAGGGCAAGAAGCTGACCAATATCCGCGCGGCAGGCAAGGATGATTCCGCCCAGGTTCGCCCTGCTCGGGAGCTGTCACTCGAAGCATGCCTGGAATACATTCAGGACGACGAACTGGTCGAAATCACGCCGGATGCATATCGAATGCGCAAGCGCCTGCTCAAGGAAGCCGATCGACGCCGCGAATCACGAGCGGCAAAGAGCCGGGAAATGGCGCAGTAGCCGGTTATGACTTGATACGATACGCCGGTTCCCTGTCGCTCAATCCGCCGATACTGTATAGATAATCAAATGAAACCCGCCGCCAGGATGAGGTGTACTGGTGGTACTGACGAGTTTTTTATGCGCCTGATCTGCTACCTGCTGATATCACTTTTCGCGACCACCCTCGCCGACCAGCCTGACTGGGAGCCCTGCGCGCCGCTGAAGTTCGGCGTCTTCCGGGCCACAGCCTCGGTCAGCAAATCAAAAATTGTCGTTGTGGGTGGCGCTGGCTCAACCGGAGCTGCGCTGAATGTTATTCAGGTGTACGACGTTGAAACGAACCAGTGGACGATCAGCCAACGTCGTCTGGCCAACGGCCTGTTCGAACATGGTCAGACCACGCTGGCTGATGGTCGTGTATTAATCACCGGCGGCAAGACAGGTTTCATTACGGATCGAAAGACCATCGAAAAATCGGCTGAAGCCTATCTTTACAACGCCGGTACCGACACGCTGGAACAGATCGATCCGATGCCACAGGCACCGGGATATGTGACGGCGCATACGCTTCCGGACGGGCGCGCGATCGTTATCGGCGGCAAATACGCTTTGATTTACAACCCGGCTGATCGTGCGTGGCTCAAGCCGATCAAGCTGAAGTATCACCGCCGGGATCACGCGTCGGCCGTATTGACTGATGGACGCGTAATGGTTGCCGCGGGTTCCGGCCGAAAGAGCGTGGAAGTGATCAACCCGGCGGACGGGACAGTCAATATGCCTGCCGCACGATTGCCCTTCCAACTGGACGACCTGAAGATGACCGCGCTTGCTGACGGCGGCGCCTGGATTCTGGGCGGCCAACAGACACTTAACGGCGACACAACCGAACGCACATGGTTGATCTACCCGGATGATCGCCCCATGGCGGAAGGCCCGGCCCTGGGAATCAAACGAGGCGTGTCGGACCACTGCGTGGCGACGATCAAACACCTCACCATCGTCGCCGGCGGCGAGTCGGAAAGAGGTCGGCAGGATGAGGAACTGGCAACCGCGCGCATTCTTGATACGCGCAGCAAGCAGATCTGGAAGCTACCCGACCTGCCACTGGCCCACGACGACGCAGCAGCGGTCAGCATCGGCAAAAGTGTGTATATACTCGGCGGCTATCGCCTTGAGTCCGCATTTGGCGGCATCGTTCATTTGCCATCGGCTGCGGCAGAGGTCTGGCGGTTGACGCTGCCGGACGAGAAACTGCGCTAAGAGCCCCCTACAATTGCCGGCCCACGCGTGGCCATAAGGTTGCTGACGTTCGTTAAATTGACGAAAATACTGACGATACGTATCTTCGTGGCTGTTGGTGGGCTGGTGTGGTGGACACTTTGGGACCGCCGGGGGTTGATGTACACAGCCAGACCATGGCGATCAAGGATGAGAGCAAACAGAGCCTTTCATGACTGAACAGGTCAAGCGACCCATTCTGGCGAACTTTCGGCGGTTCTTTCTGCGCGGACTCACCATCCTGCTGCCGACCGTTTTGACTATCTGGATACTGATAGCCGCTTATAACTTCGTGCAGGAACGCATTGCCAATCCGATCAACGGATGGATTCGGCTCGCGGTTGTTCAGTGGTCGCCTTATCCAGTCGTGCTCGAATCTGAACTGACCGAAGCCCGGACACAATTGAACGATGCGGACCGACGCGCCTGGATCGCCTCCGGTAATGACAAGCAATGGCTGCGGCGATATGTGCGCCGTGAAAAAGTAGATGCGATATGGAATCGCTATCGCGTCGGAATGGACCTGATCGGCCTGTTTGTCGCGGTGATCCTCATTTACTTCGCCGGCCTGGTGCTTGGCAGCTTCATCGGGCATCGGCTGTACGCCCGGGGCGAGGAAATCCTCAAACGTCTGCCGCTGGTAAAGCAGGTATACCCGGCGGTTAAGCAAATTACGGACTTTTTGTTCGGTTCTGATGAGCAGCCGATCCAATTTAACCGCGTGGTTGCCGTACAATATCCGAGGCTGGGAATCTGGTCGGTGGGTCTGGTGACAGGCGATACGATGGTGGACATTCAGGCAAAGGCCGGTAGCCCCTGCGTCACCGTGTTTATTCCCAGTTCGCCCACGCCGTTTACCGGCTATACAATCACCGTACCGGCAGAGGAAACGATTGATTTGCCGATCAGTATCGAAGATGCGTTAAGATTTACAGTTAGCGGCGGTGTCGTCATTCCGCCGTCACAGACACCAGCCGGCAGCCAGCGGACGCTGTTCTCCGACAATAAACAGCCGTCGGACGATCAACCGACGCCTGGGGCCGGGGAGAATTAAGGGCACCCATTGAGGCCGGAGCCTCTTTAAGGAGTTTCTAAGGATGGACATAGCAGTCAGTGCACGACACATTGAATTGACCGAACCGATTCGGCAGTATGCCGAAGAGAAGGCGGCACGTCTTCCCAAGTTCTTCGATCGTATCACGGAAATTTCCGTGATCGTCAATAAAGCGGATAACGACAACAAGGAAGTGGAGATCATTACTTCCGCTGAACATACCGACCCGTTTGTCGTGAGAGTCACCGGGCCGGACATGTACGCACTGATTGATGAGGCGACGGATAAACTCGAGCGGCAACTACGCCGACATAAAGACAAACTTCGTAATCGCAAGCACAACGTATCTTGATTGGGGTAACACAACACCGGGCAGTTGTAGCGGATCAAACCGCTGGTCAGGACAGGCAGATATGAAACTTCAGGACTTTGTAGTCAATGACGCACTTATTCCTTCCCTGGAATCCACCGAACGCGATGAGGTCATCGCCGAGTTGGTCGATTCCTTAATCGCGGCCGGCGCAGCCACCAAGTCGCTGCGAAACGATCTGATCAAGGAGATCGTCAGCCGTGAAGTGAAAGGATCCACCGGCTTCGGCAAGGGCGTCGCAGTTCCGCACGTCAAGCACGAGAAGATCAAGAAGATGGCGGCCACGATCGGCGTCAGCCAGAAGGGCGTTGACTTTAACGCCTTGGACAAGGAGCCGGTTTACTCAATCGTGTTGCTACTGAGTCCGAAGGACAAACCCGACGAACATTTACAGGCCATGGAGAACATCTTCTCCAATCTTCAAAAAGACACATTCCGTCGCTTTCTTCGCCAGGCCACGTCAACGAAGGATATCTCCGAGTTGTTGGAAGAAGCCGACGCTCAGCAATTATCGAGCTGATCGAACATGAGCCCAACGGAGAATCCGGTGAAGGTGCGAGTCACCATCCAGAATCGGCTTGGACTGCACGCCCGGCCGGCCATGTCGTTCGTCGACGCAGCCAGTGGGTTCAAGGCCGACGTGCGCGTGCACAAGGGCTCGCAGACCGTCGATGGTAAAAGCATCATGCAGATGATGATGCTGGCCGCCACGCAGGGAACGGAACTGGATATCGAAGCAGATGGCCCGGATGCCCAGGACGCGCTGGATACACTCAAGGCGCTGGTGGATAGTAAGTTTGAAGAGGATTAGAAGAACGGTGGTCAGTAACCACGAAGGAGTTTGCGTCATTTTTTACTTAACTTTGTAGCCGCGAGGCGACGCCTCGCCGGTAAATTTGTAATCGCTCCAATTCGCGCTATGTCCGTCTGGCGCGGTATCAAACGACAACACACTCACCTGCGACGTGGTCACGTCGCGGCTATCAACTCAGACCAAAGTAAAGATAACTGACGCAAACCGATCTAAGGTTAAAACCCCAACTCACCCCACCGTTCATCGACGCGCTTCTTAATATCATCACTCATGCTCAGAATCGGCGGCCAGTCGCGGATCGGATTGCCGTTGACTTCTTCACCTGCAATTTTGCGTGTTGCGTCGATGCCCATCTTGTGACCGGCACCGTGTCGCGGAGCCGCATGATCAAGAATGTCCAGCGGACCGTTGACGATTTCAAGGTCACGCCCGGGGTCGACATTGGCGCAGACGTGGAACCAGACCTCGTCGTGATCGTGAACGTTGACGTCGTCGTCAACAACAACGATGAACTTGGTCCATGCCATCTGCCCCGCGCCCCAGATCGCGTGCATCACGCGTCGCGCCTGTAATGGATACTCTTTGTGGATCTTGATAAACGCGCAATTGTGAAACGCGCCGAACATCGGCAGGTCGTAATCAATGATGTCGTGCACCAGGGTTTTCAGCAGTGGCAGGAACAGTCGCTCCGTGGCCTTGCCGAGGTAATAATCCTCCTGCGGCGGCAGGCCGACAATGGTCGACGGATAGATGGCGTCCTTGCGATGTGTAATAGCTGAAACTTCAAAAATCGGGTAGCGGTCCGGCAGTGAATAGAAGCCAGTATGGTCGCCAAAGGGCCCTTCAAAGGCTTCAGCTTGCGGATTCAACGGGCCGCATTCCGGCTTGCGCGGATCGTAGTCCGGAAATCCGGCCTCCGTATTCACGTGGCCTTCAATAACAATCTCCGCATTGCACGGCACGTGCATATCGATTGTCTGGCACTTGACCATTTCGATGCCGCCGTCATTAAGAAAGCCGGCAAAAAGCAATTCGCTGATCCCTGGCGGCAATGGGGCCGTGGCGCTGTAAGGCAATACAGATTCACCGCCTAACACGATCGCCAGCGGCATAGGCTTACCGACCTTCTTCCACTTGCGCCAATGGCTAGCCCCGTCGTGGTGCATATGCCAATGCATGGCCGTGTGGTTGCGATCAATCAACTGGGCGCGGTACATGCCGATATTGCGGCTGGTGCGCGGCCCGTCCTTGCCGGCATCTTCCGGCGCGATCGTGTACATCCCACCTAGTGTGATAAAACGCCCGTCTCCCGGCGCAGTGCCTGACTGTTCGGGTGTTATGGCATACCCCACTTTCTGAGGGTCGCCATCAAACGGCCAGCATTTCATGATGGGCAGGTCAAACAGGTTCACGTCCGATCCGATTTTGATCACCTGCTGACATGGCCCGCTGCGAACGACCTTTGGCGCAAAAGAAGCGATCTTGGCGAGGTCGAGCCCCTTCTTCATCTTCTCCATCAGGCCGGTCGGCGGCTCTGGTTTGATCAGTTGTTCGATCTTGGTGGCAATCGCTTCAAACCCGCCATCGGTGCAGCCGAGCGCCATTTCCATACGCCGGTAGCTGCCGAACGTATTGATGGCCAGCGGAAAAGCCGAGCCTTCCACGTTTTCAAACAGCAGCGCCTTGCCACCTAAATGTGCAAAGCGCGGATCGAACGATCTGGCGTTTTCGCTGGCCACGGGCGCATCGGCTTTGCTGACGCGGTCGGCAATCTCCGTGATTTCAAGTATGGGGGAAACCGGAGCACTGATCCGTTGGAGTTCACCTGCTTTGTCCAGTGCGTTGACGAAGTCTCTAAGGCTTGAATACATCTCTATCGTCGCCCTCGGCCCCGCTTGTTGATCAGCCCATCAAGGCTGAACGCGCCGGACCCGTAATAAGTTAATAGAACCGCGATCGTCAGCAGGATCACATTGGTGTGAAACGGCCCGGGACCGCTGAAAAATTTATCCGCTAGCAATTGCGCAATCATGATGCTGACTAACATGAACGTCACGGCACCAGCTGAAATGCGCCCGAACAGACCAATTGCAAGCGTAAAACCGAAAATCAGTTCCAGGTAAGGCAGCGCGTAGCCGTAAGGCTTGGCGAGTAAATCCGGCAACCAGAGCGGCTTCATGGCCGTAAACGCGCCGTTGTAGAACTTCTCAACCCCCGCCTGAACCTTTCCCAAACCGGCAAAACCGAAATACAAACCCAATGACAATCGATTCAATAGCAGCAGGACACTAACCGCGGTCGAAACTCTAATAGGTCGTTTCATATTCGATCTCGCCTTGTGTGTTACCGGTTCGCTATATCAGTTCGAACTTCATTTTACTTGCCCAGTTCAATACTTCGAGCTTGAGCCTTTCTGATTGCCTCGGCAATAGTATCTCCAACTTTCCCGGTTTCCATATGTTCGATCGCGGCAGCCGTCGTGCCGCCGGGACTGGTCACCTTACGGCGCAGTTCCTCTGCCGAATCCTCAGACTCAGACAACAGCTTGGCCGCGCCGAGGACTGTTTGCTGTACCAGCAGTTGACCGTTTTCAGACAGGCCCAGATCCGAAGCCGCTTTCTGCATCGCTTCGGCCAGGTAAAAGACATACGCGGGTCCTGAACCGCTGACCGCAGTTACCGCGTCCAGTTCTGCTTCGGTCACGCTGATCGCCTTACCTGCTGCGCCAAACAGACGCATGGCCATGGCATCGTCACCTGGTGCGGCATGTTCGCCAAGCGCCACCCCTGCCATGCCCTCACCCACCATCAGCGGGGTGTTAGGCATGATGCGCACCACGCGGATTGGCTTGCCGGCCGCCTCGGCAATCTTTGCCGATCGAATACCCGCCATAATGGAAATGATGACCTGCTTGTCCGTGTCGATTGCCGAAAGCTGATCGCCGAGTTGTGGCAACGTCTGCGGTTTGATCGCCAGCAGAATATTTTCGGACTGATTGACGACGTCCGCGTTGCTGTCTGTCGTGGTGATGCCGTGCGAGGCGAACAGTTCGCGTCTTGCTTCGGATGGGTCGGCCGCAACGATGGAAGACGCTGACACAATGTTACCGTGAATCGCCGCAAGCGCGATTGCCTCTGCCATGTTGCCCGCACCGACAAAGCCCAGTTCGTATTTCATCTCTACCGCTCCTGCGACTGTGCACGCTTAAAGTCGTCCGCCCACTGGTCGCGAAATATCTTGGCATCGTCGAGCATCTGCCGAACCGCGTCGTTGTCACCCGATGCGATGGCCGAACGCAGTTGTGAAAGCTGACTCTCAAATATGTCCATGGCGGCGAGGATCGCCTCACGGTTCTGGTCGATGATATCCGCGCGAATGGTCGGGTTGCTGGCTGATAACCGCGTGGTGTCTCGAAAGCCGGTCGAAGCCACTTCCGTCCCGCCTTTTTCCTTCGCGCAGGCAGCAAGCAGCACCGAAGCGATGTGGGGCAAATGACTGACCAACGCGCATTTCTCGTCGTGCTCCTGTGGCGTCATGTGCAGCAGCTTCATACCCAACAGCGACCAGAGCCGGGAGACCAGTTCCAAAGCGTGGGCATTCGTTTGCGCATCCGGTGTCAGAATGCATGGCTTGCCATGAAACAGATCGGCCGTTGCGCCTTCCGGCCCCTGCTGTTCACTGCCTGCCATCGGATGAGCGGGTACGAACCTGGCAAACTGATCCGGCGTCAGATGCTGCCGTGCGAACGATACGACGCTGGACTTGGTTGAGCCGACGTCCGTGATGATCAGGTTGTCATTACCCGCTTCACTGATTTTCTGCATGACCCCGTCAAAGGCACTCAACGGCGTTGCAACAATCAACAGATCGGCCCCGGCCGCGGCATTTGTCACGTCGTAGATTCCCTCGTCAATCCCACCCACCTGTTGGGCAGCAGACAGCGTTTGCGGCTTTCGGGAGACGCCGACGATGCGACCGTTATAACCGGCCTTCTTCAGCCCCAAACCCACACTGGCGCCAAGCAAACCGGTGCCGATGACGGCAATCTGCTTTAAAGACTGAACCGGGTTCGTACTGACGTTCATAACTAATTACAATAGCAGGTTTACAGGCAAGTGTGTTTATGCGATCTTTCGGTGTCGGCCGGACGGCTTAATGGATTGGGCTGGGCCAACCCGAATGCAGGCTTGATGATTTGAATGAGTCGCATCAGATCGCTTGGCACGGCAAAGGAACTCGCCGATGACAACAGCAAGCAACGGATACACCGGTACATTTGAACTGGATTTCGAATCGCCCCTGCTGCAACTGGAACGTCAGATCGTGGAGATCGAATCCCACGCAGACGAAGCGGGCGTCAACATCGCGGCCGAGCTGCGCAAACTGCGCCAGAACCATACCGCGATGCTCAAGAAGATCTACGGTAAGCTGGGCGCCTGGAACACGGTGAAAGTGTCCCGGCATCCGGGGCGCCCGCATGGCATCGATCACATCCAGTCATTTGTGAAAGACTTCTGCGAACTGCACGGCGACCGCCATCATGGCGACGACCGGGCCATCATTACCGGGTTCGGACGAATCGGGCCTTACAAGTGCCTGGTCTGCGCCCACAACAAGGGCAAGGACGTTAAAGAACGCGTCAAGTGCAATTTCGGCATGGCGCACCCGGAAGGCTATCGCAAGGCCCTGCTGAAGATGAAGCTGGCCGAAAAGTACGGCGTGCCGATCGTGACACTGGTCGATACGCCCGGCGCGTATCCAGGCATCGGTGCGGAAGAACGCGGACAGGCTGAAGCCATCGCCGTCAACATGATGGAGATGAGTCGCCTGAACGTGCCGATCGTGACCGCGATCATCGGCGAAGGCGGGTCCGGTGGCGCGCTCGGGCTGGCCGTCGGCGACCGCATCGGCATGATGCAATATTCGTGGTACAGCGTGATCAGTCCGGAAGGCTGTTCGTCGATTCTGTGGAAGTCGGCCGAGGCGGCTGATCAGGCGGCTGAAGCGATGAAACTGACCGCTGCAGACAACCTGCAGAACGGCATCATTGATGCGGTGATTGATGAGCCGCTCGGCGGCGCCCATCGCAATCCGGAAGCCGCATCGGACAGACTGCAGAAATGGATCGTTCAGAGCCTGCGTGAACTGAAGCGATTCAAGATTCACAATCTGGTCAGCAAGCGATATGAACGACTACGGGCACTCGGACAGTTCACCGAAGCTTGAAATAGATTCCCGGGTCATGCGTTATACAACTATTCCTTCGGACAGCCGGGCAGTTGGGGTGTAAATCAGTTTGAAAGGCGACAAACCCGAGTTTGAGGATTCCTCGCCCGACCAGACGTTGCCGGGCTCTTCATATGGCAGCAATGCCCCGAAGCCGGAACCCACCACCAACTCGCCAGATGTTCCCCCGATTGAAACGATCTCGAACGTGAAGCTATTGCGCCTGCTTGGGCGCGGCGGCATGGGCGAAGTATGGCTTGGTGAACACCAGACACTTGGCGTAAAAGTGGCAGTGAAACTGATGCTGCCGGAACTGGCGGCGCGCGATCCGGTGACCGCTGCCCGCTTTGTGCGCGAAGCGCAGATTGCCGCGAAGATTGATCATCCCAATGTGGTGCGCGTGCTCGATGCCGGTCAGGAAGGCAACTGGCGTTACATCATCCAGCAGTTTGTTGAAGGCGGCTCCACCGGCGACCTGCTGATGCGCGGGCCGCTTGCATACGAGGACGCACTACGAATCATCAAAGACACAGCGCAGGGGCTGATGGCCGCCGCGGCACACGATATCGTTCATCGCGATATCAAGCCGGACAATCTACTGCTGACCAAAGACGGCCAGGTAAAGCTTGCTGACCTGGGCCTTGCGAAGAGCGAGTCACTTCATGTCAGCGGCTCAACACTGGCCGCGACCATGTCCAACCATACGCTTGGCTCGCCTTATTACATGGCCCCGGAGCAGATTCAGGACCCGACCAAGGCGGACGCGCGCAGCGACATCTATGCGCTAGGTGCAACGCTCTTCCACTTCCTGGCCGGCGACGTGCCGTACCCGGGCAACAGCATGTTCGAGGTGATGAAAGGTCACCTCGAGATGCCGATTCCAAACATCCAGGACAAGCGGCCAGACGTGCCGCAAACCGTGCAGACGGTTCTTGAGATCATGCTCGCCAAGAAGCCGGAGGACCGGTATCAGTCCGCGGAAGAACTGCTTAGCGCGCTCAACGCGCTGGAATCACGAGCACCGAGTATTGCCGGCACGAACATTATGGCGGCAGCCGGCACCGCGCCGATTCCGAACCTGCAGGGTCCGCCGATTACTGTTCACGAGACAAACGCTGGCGCGGCTGGCGGAGCATCCGACAATCGCGGCATGATGATCGCCGCAGGCGTGGTTGGCGTAGTCATCTTTGCGGGGATCGTTTCAATGGTGCTGCTGCTGGCGATGCGCGATCCCAAATCAGACAAGAGCACTGATGCAGCTGACGCGATTGCGGCCAAAACAACGATTCAAAAACCGGCAAAGGTCAAAGGCGCGAAGAAAGCCGGTAAAGTGCCGCCTGGTTCTGATGTAACACGCGCGATTCCTGATGAGCCGGTACCAGTGCATCATATGGAAGCGGAACCGGCTGCGGTTGGACGACACAGCACGCGATCGCAGGCAAAGTCCTCAAGTAAACCGGGCGCATCGAAGCAAGCCAAACAGGCCGCGAGTCTTGCACCGCCACAGCCTTCTGTGTCAGAGCCGGAACCAGAACCAGTTACACAGCTGGCGGCCAACACGCCACCGGTTGAGGCGCCACGTTTTGCGCCCGCGCCGGCGGAACCGAAACAGCCGCAGATTCCAACACCACCGCCATCCTTGAATCTGCAGAACGAGCCGCGCGGCGAAATGGCAAAGGTCATCAACCTGAACTTTGTCGGGCAGAACAACGGGTTTCTTTTAAATACCCAAACGCATCGGCTGGTGCTTTACGGCAAGCGAGGCATATTGGTGCGCATGATGCCGCGCCCCGAAGACATTATGAGCGGGCGCGCCGGCTCAAGCGGTGTCCTGTTATTAAGACAATATGCACCGATCGTTGAAGCGGTGCTGTCGTCTGACGGAGATAAGCTGGCCACTGCCGGCGAAAAGGATGCGCACGTCCGCGTTGTGGATGTCAGCGCGCGCAAGATCGTCAATAAACTGGCGGGCCATCGCGATACGGTTCGCAGCCTGTCGCTGTCACCGAACGATCGGTTTCTGTTATCAGGTAGCGATGATGGCACCATGCGTTTGTGGGACCTGCTTGATGGTTCGCTGGTTCGGGAATACGGCAATCAGAAGCACGCGTTTGGCGCGGTTCGTTTCCTGCCGTCGGCCAGTACGGGTGAGGAAGACAGTCAGGGTTTGCCGCGTTGGGCTGTTTCCGGCGAGGGAGATGGCACCATTCGTCTCTGGAACCTGCACGACGGCACGCCGGCAAAGGCGTTTCAGAGAAGCGACCGAAGCCCTGTTGTCAAGATCGCCGTCACCGCTGATGCGCAGCGCGTCATTGCCGGAAGCGAAAACGGCATTGTGCGCGTCTTCGACGTGCGCACGCGACAGATTGAAAACGCGTTTCGCGTGAGCAACAAGTCGATTACCAGTTTTGCGCCGGATGTCCCGGAAACGGAATTGCTGATCACTGGCGATGACGGCGCGATCTGCCTTTACAACCTTGCGGACAATCATGCGGTCGAGCACTTCCAGACGAACGCATCATCAATCAGTGATTCAATAATGGTAACCAGGCCGCCGGGTGCCTTTACGCTTGATGAGTCAGGCTTCTCTGTCTGGCGCACGGGGCCGGTGTTACCGGGCATGATGCCCAACAACCAAGCGAATCAGGAACAAGAATCCACTTCCGAACGTCAGTTTCCCCGTCGTCTGAATGATTCCAATCAACGCCCCTCCCGCGACTCGAGATTTGGGCCACCGCCGCGGCGACGGCAGAATTAGAGGGGTTTGCGTCAACTTTTTGCGATTCAGTATGAGTAACAGCCGCGACGTGACTACGTCGCAGGTGGATGTTGTTCTCGTTTGATACCGCGCCAAACACGCATGGCGCTGAATTGAAGCGGTTATAAACCTACCTGCAAGGCATCGCCTCGCGGCTACGAACGAATAAAGAACATGATGCAAAAACTGTTAACTACCGCTCAATCGATCGCCTGGCTTGAAATCGTGACCGCGTGAGAAGTCTTCCATTGACATGCCGCGTTTACCCGGTGGTTGTACTTCCAACAGCTCGAGCGCACCGTCACCTGTTGCAACGCGATGATTGGGAAGAACAGTGCCCGGGGAAGCATCACCTGACCATGTGGGATCAACGCGCACCCGTAAAAGTTTAAACGGATGCGGCTGCTCGTCCGGCTTTGTCCACTGCACTGTCACGCCTGGCCACGGCGTCATGCCGTGGATGTGACAGCGCAGCTTTTCGGCTGGCTCTGAAAAATCGATCATGCCACTTGCCTTGCTCAGCTTTGGCGCCAAGGTTGCCAACGATTCATCCTGCTGCTGCGGGTTGAGCTTGTCGAACTGCAAGTCGTCCAGCACGCTTGCGATGGCATCCGGTCCTAACTCAGCAAGGCGATCATGCAGTTCACCAGCCGTTTCCATCGGATTGATTTCGGTTTGCCGCCGGGCATAGACGTCGCCCGCATCCATTCGTTGCGCCAAGCCGATCACAGACACGCCGGTGATCGTTTCGCCACTGGCCATTGCCCAGTTGATCGGCGCCGCCCCGCGATACTTCGGCAGCAATGACGCGTGCAAATTTACAGCCAGCTTGCCCATAGCATTGATCAATGGATCGCCAAGCTTCTGACCGAATGCGATGATGACCGCGGCGTCCGCGTTCAGTTGGCGAACCTGTTCGACCACTTCGTCGGTGTTCACATTCTCAAAACGATGAAGCGGCAGGTTCTGCTCGACGCTCCATTGCGCGATCGGCGTGGGTGTGAGCTTTCGTTTGCGGCCGGCCGGCTTATCCGGTTGCGAAATAGCCGCAATGATTTCGTGTTGCTCGTGCAACATCCGCAATGTAGGCAGACCAAACTCACCAGAACCAAGAAAGATCAATCGCATAGCGGAAACTCAAGGGGACGGGTTCAAGCGTCTTCCAGCTCTCGAAGGGCCTTGCGGTTGGCCATGCGGTCCATTCGGGTCATCTTGTCGATGATCAGGACACCGTCGAGATGGTCGAACTCATGCTGCCAGACACGGGCATGCAATTCGTCGCTGGTCTGCTCGAAGCGGTTGCCGTCCAGGTCCGTCGCCTCGATGGTGATGCCGACCGGGCGGCGAATCTCCGCCTTGACCCCGGGAATGCTTAGACAACCCTCCTCATAATCCTCCGTATCCCGACTAGGGTTTCTAAGTATAGGATTGATATAAACTTGGTCGTCAGCAGACTCACCAGTGGCATTTGAAACAAACATTCGCCAGCTTAATCCGACCTGTGGGGCGGCCAACCCGACCCCTGGCGCTTCGTGCATCAGTTGGAGCATCTTCCGGGCCACCCGGTAAACTTCATCTGTAACTTCTTTAATTTCAGAAGCTTTCGACCGAAGTACATCTGCCGGATAGTGCACAATTTCCAGGTTTTCGACGTCTACTGGCATGGTTTGGATGGTAGTTGGATGGCGCGATTGGGACAAGTCGGCAATTTTCAAAATGGCCACTTATGTTAATTTACCCCTTGACGGTCAGAATACTGAATGTCATACTACGCATGAAGTTGCAAGCATTTACCGTCATCGCGAGCGGTCCATAGGCGATAACCGGGCATGACCTGTCGAAGAAGACCGCGTTGGTAACTGGCTGTGAATTGAAACCAAAGCGTAAAGGGGCTCCTTTCCTATGGCGACCATTACGAAAAAAGAACTGATCGACAAAATCGCTGATGCCACGGACCAGAAGCGCGTTGTCGTTAAGCGAATCGTGCAGAGTTTTCTGGATAGCATCATTGTCGAACTGGGACAGGGCAACCGTCTGGAGTTTCGTGACTTCGGTGTGTTTGAAGTCAAGCAGCGTCGCGCTCGCAAGGCTCAGAACCCCAAGACACTCGAGCCGGTTCAAGTTCCGCCCAAGCGGACAGTTAAGTTCAAAGTCGGACGTCTCATGAAACAGACTTTGTCGGAGACGCCCAGCACGACCGATCTGGACTTCTCTGCCGCAACAGACAGTGCGGCCGGCAGTGATGACGACGAATGATCCCGCCGAGGCCGAGCAGAATCCGATCCCGACAAATCATTGCTCCTGGTTGAATGAGCTTGAAGCCGAACTGTTATCGCTGCGCGATGTAGTGTTGTTGCGCGAGTTGCGAGTTGTTACACCGATTGGGAAACATGTCGAGCGCGGCGGCAGACGGTTGTTGAACTTCGCGGGCAACGACTATCTCGGTCTTGCGCAACATCCATTGCTGGTACAGGCATCCGTTGACGCAGCCAGGCAGTTCGGCGTTGGTAGCGGTGCATCGCGACTGGTGACCGGTCATCAACCTATTCATCAACAGGTCGAAGAACGGTTTGCCGCGCTGAAGCACGCGGGGGCCGCGTTGCTCTTTCCAACCGGTTACATGGCCAACCTTGCCGTATTGTCGACACTGGCGGACAAGAGTGATGTAATCCTGCTCGACAAACTGAATCACGCAAGCCTGATCGACGCGGCGCACGCCAGCGGCGCGGAAGTGCGCGTGTATCCGCATCTGAATCACGACAAGCTTGAGAAGCTGCTCGAACGATATCAGTCTGCGCGGCGGCGACTGATCGTAACCGACAGCGTGTTCTCAATGGACGGTGATGTTGCGGACCTGCCGACGCTTTGCGGGTTGGCAGAAAAATATAATGCAATCACAGTCGTCGACGAAGCGCACGGCACAGGCGTACTGGGCAACACCGGCGCGGGCCTGTGCGAGATGCAGCACGTTGGCGACAAGGTAGACATCGTGATCAGCACCGCCAGCAAGGCGATGGCCAGCCTGGGCGGAATCGTCACAGCTCGAAAAGTGGTGATCGGCACGCTCGTCAACAAGGCACGCTCATTCATTTACACAACAGGCGTTCCGCCGACACAGGCAGCGGTCATTCTCGCGGCCCTTGAGTTGATCGAACTCGAACCACAGCGCCGCGAGCGGTTACATGCGATTATTGCCGAGGTGCGTACTTCGCTTGCTGACCGCGGATATGAGATGCGAATCGATCTAGCCACGCCAATTGTGCCGCTGATCGTCAACTCGCCCGAGGCAGCTATTTCACTGTCCAACCATCTGGAAAAACATGGCATCTACGCCCCGGCCATCCGCCCGCCGACAGTTGCGCCGAATGCTTGTCGGGTGCGTCTGACACTTCGGGCAGATCTTACAGATGAAGACGTTACGACACTTCTTAATGCGATGGATGCGTGGTCAGCCTGATCGCGATTTGCCAAACGCGTCGAGCGTGCGTTGCCTCGCCTCGCGGTGATCGACAATCGGCTCCGGATAATCCGCCGCGCTGCGCTGCAACGGTGATGGGTCGTGAATGGATTTATTGTCCAACTCTGACAGTTCCGGCACATAACGACGGATGAATTCGCCTTGCTTGTCAAACTTCGTGCTCTGACTGACAGGATTAAAAATCCGGAAGTACGGCACCGCATCGGTGCCGGTTGAAGATGCCCATTGCCATCCACCATTGTTCGACGCGAAATCACCGTCGATCAGTTGGTTCATGAAGAACCGCTCGCCCCACCGCCAGTCGATGAGTAAATCTTTGGTCAGGAACATGGCAACGATCATGCGCAAGCGGTTGTGCATCCAGCCGGTTTGTAAAAGTTGGCGCATGGCCGCATCAACAATCGGAAAACCGGTCTGTCCATCACACCAGCGTTGGAACTGCTCACGGTCGTCATGCCATGGGATATTGCGCGTGTCGTGTTTGAACGGCTGATCGCGGCAAACTTTCGGCCAACCGACCAGCACGTGACGATAGAACTCCCGCCAGATCAGTTCATTGATCCATGTGTTGATGTCTTTACTTCCACTACCCAGCATGCCATCGTTGGCATCGAGCGCGGCGGTCAGGCATTGGCGTGCGGAGATGACGCCGCAAGCCAGGTAAGCGGACAGGCTGCTTGTTCCATCGACAGCCGGAAGATCGCGCTGTTGCTGATAGGTATGAATGGCCTGTCCCGCGAATTTCGCAAGGCGCTGTGCCGCCACAGCCTCGCCAGCCGGCCAGCGATCGACAATGCCGTCCGCTTCACCGGTTACCAGCCACTTCAACGGATTGTCCTTGTCCGCTACTTTCGCAGGCTCGCCCCGCTTTCTTGGTTTGGGCGACAGCTTCAGCGGCAAACGCTCCGCGACCATCGCCCGCCACGCACTTGAGTATGGCGTGAAGACCTTGAAGAACGTATCTCCCTTCGTCCGTACCAGGTGTGGCGGCAGAATCGTCTGGTCTTCATGAGCCACCACCTCGACGCCGAGCTTGCCTAGTTCTTCTGATACCTGTTCATCCCGGGCCAGTTCATTCACTTCATATTCGATGTTGTAGTGCAGTTGGTCCGCCTTCTGAACTCTGGCGATCTTTGACAGTTCGCCAGCAGCATCGCTGAATCGATCAGCCTGACGCACGAACAAGGGAATGCCCAGCTTCGCCAAGTCGGCCTGGACCGACACCACGTTCCGCAGCACGAAATTGATACGATTCGGCCCCCAGTGGTGTTCGCGCCACTGATCGCGGCTGACTAGGAACACGGCGACAACGGGTCTACCGCCCTTAGTCGCGACAGCCAGGGCCGGGTTGTCCTTGAGACGTAAATCACTTCTGAACCAGATAATGTCAGGCATGGTCGGCGATTATAGGAACCGATGATTCAAGGCCAGGCCGCCGAACGGACGAAAAATTGAAACATAACCCGATTGGCTTAGGCTGAATACCCTGGAAATGCTTCCGGATATCCCGGGCGGGACTAAAATCCCGTATTTTTCCGGACATAGACTTGACGAATCGGCCCCCAACGGTATTCTTTTGCGTTCTCCCCGGCCTCGGAAGCGTGGTTATTTTGCGCTAACCGACCATGGGATAAGGCTTTTTGCCAGCCTGTTAAGACCCGGATCACCCCAGAAAACAGACCCGTCGGCGTGGGCCGGCCATGGTCATCCGAAATGGGTATCCATAACCACTGCCCTGCGGATGAAGGGCAATGTATACAAGGTCAGAACCATGACGACCGCCACAACTGACGTAAGCAAGGAACGCAAAATGGGCGCACTCGACACCTATCGCAACTTTGGTATCTGTGCACATATTGACGCCGGTAAGACAACCGTCACCGAGCGCGTGCTGTACTACACCGGTAAGAACTACAAGATGGGTGAAGTGCACGACGGCACCGCGACCATGGACTTCCTTCAGGAAGAACAGGAGCGTGGCATCACCATTCAGTCTGCCGCGACCACTTGCCCGTGGGAACGCAATGGCGTCAACTACACGATGAACCTGATCGACACGCCCGGCCACGTCGACTTCACCATTGAAGTCGAACGCTCCATGCGTGTGCTGGACGGCGCGATTGTTGTCTTCGACGGCAAGGAAGGCGTGGAAGCCCAGTCCGAAACCGTGTGGCGTCAAGCTGAGCGTTACCGCGTACCGCGTATCTGCTTCATCAACAAGATGGACAAGCTTGGTGCGGACTTCGCGTTCAGCTTCGGTACCGTCAAGGAACGCCTTGGCGCCAACGCAGTGGCCGTGCAAATTCCGATCGGCTTCGGCAATGACTTCGAAGGCATCGTCGACCTGCTGTCCATGAAGGCCTACTACTTCTCCGCCGAAGAGTTGGGCGCGAAGGTCGAAGAACGCGATATTCCGGACAACCTCAAAGAAGAGGCCCAGAAGTGGCGTCATGACCTGGTCGAAAAAGCAGCCGAACTCGATGATGCACTGACTGAAAAGTACCTCATGGAAGAGGAACTGACGGCTGACGAAATCCGTGCCGCCCTGCGTAAGGGGACACTCGACCGCAAAATTCATCCGACCTTCTGTGGCTCGGCACTGAAGTACATCGGTGTTCAACGCCTGTTGGACGGCGTGATCGACTACCTGCCGTGCCCGACCGAAGTGCCAGACGTGCAGGGTACCGACGTCAAGGACAAGGACAAGGAACTGACTCGCCCTCACGATTCAGACGCCCCGTTCGCCGCCCTGGTGTTCAAGGTTGTCTCAGACGTGCATGGCGACCTGACCTACATCCGAATCTACTCCGGTACGCTGGAGAAGGGTTCGCGTGTTCTTAACTCCTGCAATGGCAAGCGTGAAATCATCTCGCGCATTTTCGAAATGCACGCGAAAGATCGGCTGGCCAAAGAGTCTGTTGGCGCCGGCAACATTGTCGCCATCGTGGGCCTGAAGAACTCTGTCACCGGCGACACACTCTGTGACTCGGACGATCCGATTGTCCTCGAACGCATGGACTTCCCGGACCCGGTGATCAGCATGAGTATCGAGCCGGCCACCCAAGGCGACAAGGACAAGCTCAGCAACGCGCTGGGCGTCATCCGCCGCGAAGACCCGTCGTTCCGTAGTCACTTTGATGACGAAACGGGCCAGACGATCATCGCCGGCATGGGTGAGCTTCACCTTGAAATCATCACGCACAAACTGACGCGTGAAATGAAAATCGGCGTGAACATCGGTAAGCCGCGCGTGGCTTACAAGGAAACCATCACCGGCAACGCTGAGGCCCGCGGCCTGCACAAGAAGCAGTCTGGCGGTCGCGGTCAGTTCGGTGACTGTACGATTCAGATTGAGCCTTACACGTCGGAGCAGGCTGAAGCGGACGAAGTCAAATTCGTGGATGGCATGGCGTTTGTCGACAAGATCGTCGGCGGCCGTATCCCGCGTGAATACATCCCGAGCGTTGAGGCCGGCTGCCGCGCAGCCACCACGTCGGGTGTGTTGGCCGGCTATCCGCTGATCAACACCAAAGTCACGCTGATCGACGGTTCGTACCACGACGTTGACTCGTCTCAGGTCGCCTTTGAGCAGGCTGGTTTGCTGGCCTTCCGTGAAGGCTGCCGTAAGGCTGGCCTGACGCTGCTCGAGCCGTTCATGAAGGTCATTGTGACGACGCCGGACGAGTTTGTCGGTAACGTCAGTGGCGACCTGAATCGTCGCCGTGCAATGATCAGTGAAACCGAGCAGCGCGCCAACACGCGTGTTGTGACGGCGGAAGCCCCGCTGAGCGAAATGTTCGGCTACTCCACCACGCTTCGCGGCATGACCCAGGGTCGCGCCTCGTACAGCATGGAGCCGCTGGACTACCGTCCGGTGCCGGGCAATATCGCCAAGACCATCATCGAAGGTGGCGACGAGTAAGATTTGATTTGAATAACTTAACCAACGTCCAGGCGGGGTTCCTTCAGGAGCCCCGCTTTTTTTTGATTACTTTGTATCACCGCATCGACCCGACTACTCGCAGTCCGAATCAACATGAATAGGTCGCCATTCGACGGGTACATCTTGCTTGCAAAGTAATTGGTAAAACCTTTGCGAAAAAACTGGTAAACGGCAGCCCAAGGGAGCCAATGGGCCAAGACTTTCGCGCGTATAAGCAAAGTCAAATGGTTCTATTGAATTCAGCTCTTTCGCCAGATAGTGCATATCCCCATAGATGTAATCGCCATCGCGGATATAGACCCCCTGGTTCTGGGTACCTCGTTCCATAGGCTCACCCACTCGGTTCACCAGATTCAACAACGGTGACAAGGGCGGCATCTGAATATCACTGGCCATCTCCCACAGCGGCTGTATTAACGACAGCGTCGACCATGGCCGTATCTTGTAATTACTGGGATAATCGCCCGTATATCCCTTTGTTGGCACAAACCGAACGCCAATCATACCGCTCGATTCGATCATCTTCTTTAACTTGGAAGAGACAAAGATCACACTACTGGCAACTGTCCCCACGAACTTCTTCTTCCTGGTCAGCGACCGCCTTTCAATGAGAAGACAGCCATCCTCATCACGTTCCTTAACTGAATTGACACCATCATCAGCCAAAGAGGTCAAATAGCGGAAATGTTCAAGGTCGACCGCGTCATACTCAATCTTCTCGACCAAGCCATACGTCTTGTCTTTTGACTCGTCGAATGGGAGTTTCTTCCGAAGACCTTGCGCTTCGAGAAATGCGACAAGTTCAGCCATCTTCGAATCCCCCTCGACAAACTGTGCTCGAAAAGCAGAGGCTGGAAGAACCACGCCCGGTGGATGCATCTGATCCAACTGCTCTAGAATCTCGCGACTCGTGTCACTGCGATTGGCTGATATTGAAATCACTTTCTTCATATGCATCCTTTATAACAGTATCAATTATGCAACCAAATATCTGATATTTCCCGAGCATATCTGTTACCTTCTGTTGAGCATGTTACGAAACAGTCTTGAACCGCTGCATCTCTCTGTACGAATTACGGTTCAAGTCAATCCCGATGCCCGGCACCGCTTCCCATCCTGCGGGCGCCAAAGGGATTGTCCATGATTGATCTGGTCGCCACTGCGGCCAGGGATCGCAAAATGGTGATCGGCGTTCTTCAACGCGTTGAATCACGCGCCTGCCTTCCGCGTAGAAGGCCTCTGCCTCATCAGGCGTGAACACGCCCAACTCAGCGCGCTGTGCGAGCCCGTCTTCATCCTTCCAATACCAACTGAAGTCCGGGCGCACGATCACGTCCAACGCATTGTCAGTCGCGTCAAAGCCAATGACAGTGCGCTGAAACGGCGACTGAAGATCGATCTTCCAACCCCTGAAGTTGCCTTCCGGCCAGTCAAAGTGCGCCTGATACCAGGGCGGCACGCCTGTCCCCCCGTCGAAAAAGAGAACGACCGAATGCGCCTGCTCCGGATACATCAGACGTATGTTGTTCATGCGTACTGTGTGCGGCTTGAGCATGCGACTCCCACATCGATCAAACCGTTCAACCACCGTTCCCTCCGGCTGGTACAGAGCCACCATTTCCGGCGTATCCTGAATGACGAGATAGGGATGACCGCATGACACCCAGTCGGCATGCCCGACATGGCGAAACGTGACGGTATCCCCTATATTCCAGGCACATCTCATCGTCACCACCCACTTTCATTTCGATAACAATCTAGTGGGAATATTTGCCGACGGGATCGAGTTTTTCTACTCAACACACATTGGGGCAGGCTGCATATGGCGGAAAAACATATTAGCAGAATCAACAAGAAGAACCTGCCAATCTATACGTTTCTGGCGATATCGCTGGCTATCGTGCTGATCGGCGTGATTGTTGTTCCGATCATTATCCGTACGCTCGAACGGCAGTACATTCTTTTGCAGGCGGATGTCAATGCACGGCAGGCCCGTTCATTGGCCCTGTTCGTTGAAGAACGTTTGAAACAAGGGCGCACCGAGGAACAGGTCATTAACGAGTTTCAGACCATGGTGGCCGGCTCGCAGGCGGACCGTGGTTACTCCTGCATGGTCGATCAGGGCTCCTCCAACTTCATCTGCCATCCCATGACACAAGCAGTCGGTATGTCTGTCACAACGAAGAACGCTGAATTTGAAGACTGGTTAGGTCTGCTGCCGCGCGGTAAGTGGGAGGACATTATCGCCAAAGATGTCAGCACGGGCGGCATTCTCTATCTGCCGGACAATCAGTCGGAAGTCGTGTACATGCAGGCTGTCGGCGACCGGGGCTGGACGATCAGCACACACGAAAACACGCAGCGCGTCAAAGCGGAACTGGCGACGATGCGAAAGATCATGATCACCGCATCATTTCTGCTCGGCGTGCTGATTGCCATTCCAACATCCATCGCGGCGCGCAAGGTCAGCCAGCGATACGAGGCGACAATCGAAAGACAGAACGAGCAGATCAAGGAAGAGCAGGCCAAGTCGGAGCGACTGCTATTGAATATCCTGCCGCCGCAGGTCGCGGAAGAACTGAAGTCCGGCAAGGAAACGATTGCCGAGCGACACTCGGACGTGACCGTGCTCTTTGCCGATCTGGTCGGGTTTACGCCGCTGTCAGGTCAAATGCCGGCCGAGGAACTGGTCTCACTTCTTAACCAGATATTCAGCGCGTTTGATGACCTGGCCAACAAGTATCAACTGGAAAAGATCAAGACGATCGGCGACTCCTACATGGTGTGTGGCGGCCTACCGACGCCGTCCCATGGAAGCGCTGTGCGCGTCGCCAGGATGGCACTGGACATGATCGAGATACTCGACAAGATCAACTACGCACGCAAACTTCGTCTATCGATCCGAATCGGGATCAATACCGGCGAGGTCGTGGCGGGCGTGATCGGCAAGCAGAAGTTCATTTACGACTTGTGGGGTGATGTTGTCAATATCGCCAGCCGCATGGAATCCAGCGGCGTGCCCGGCCGTGTTCAGATAAGCCAGGCGGCGTATGACCACCTGAAGGATGAATTCATATTTGAAGATCGCGGCGAAATTGATGTGAAGGGTAAAGGGGCGCTGCGTACATACTTCCTTGACTCAAGCACCGGTGCCGCATCCGTATAAAGCCGCGACCACCGGTCGCGACTTTACAAATGACACTTATTACTTCAACACTTCAATCTTCAACCGATTAAACACCGGCAACATGGCAATCATGTCGTTTGTCATGGCGCCCTCCGCCATGGCGGAAATCGCGATGGTGATGTGCGTCGCGTCAAAGGCGCTTTCATCACTGATGGCTGCGTCAATATCCATCCAGTAGCCACCCTGTTCGTCTTCGATCCAGGCCTGTGTCCACATGTGATAGCCGAAGATGCTTTGCTGACCGGCAAAATTGTCCGCATAAACCAGGCCGGATGCGGTGCGACTGGGAATGCCCGCCGCGCGCAGCAATGCGGCCAGCAACACAGCATGCTCCGAGCAGTCCCCTTCCTTTGTGCGCGCAACTTCACTGGCGGTTGCGAAGCCGACGTTCAGCGTCTTCTCGTCGATCGTTCGGTTGACGAAACGGCGAAGGGTTCGGGCCTTTTCCTGATTAGAAAGCTTGTTCCCGGCAGGCAATGTCTGGTCTGCCAGGGCACGTACGACCGGGTCCTCGTGATTGAGAATGGAGGTTGCCGCGAGGTGCTCATCCGTCGGCCTGTCATCTTCGCTACGAACCGGCCTGTCCATGTCAACCGTTACCAGCAACACCTCATCGCTCTGTCGTTTCACATACTGGTAGCCCGTCTGGGGAAATGATGCGTCCGTGAGTTGTGGCCCTTCTCCTTTGTTCTGATCGATTGTCAGCTTGTAACTCGCCTTGCGCAGCTGCCGCGGATTATTGATCGGCTCCGGCATTCTGATAAATGTCTGCGTCATCAGTTCGGGCGGATTGACTTGTGTTTTGGCCAGTTGCTCATCAGCAAGCAACATGGTGAACGTCATGCCGGGCATCAGCGTCATTTCTGATTTGACTTCCCGGCCACGGTCATCCGTGTACGACACCGCTTCCACGCCAGGCAGGTTGGACAGGCTGCTTTTCCAGACCGTTGCCTCGATCACTTTACCGACGACCTCAATTTTCTTCGTGCCGGTTCTTTTATTCGTGATCTGAATAGGCTGATCGCCCGCTTCTGGCTGGAGCGTCCAATACTGGATTTCGTTTTTGCCGGCATTGATCTGCTCTTCGGTGTATCGCGCAGCGGCGGCGGGTGGCAACCATACCTGCGATGGCATGGGTCTTTCCGTTGTCTGTTTTTGCCCTGCCTGCTCGGTTACCCAGATCATCTTGTCCTTCTCAAACGTGATGGTTCGGCGCACGACCATACCGCTGAACTTCTGTTCGGAAACTGAAGAAATCGGCTTTCCATCGGCAGTCTCAACAAACGTGGAACTCATTTGAATCACAAGATCGATCGGCCCGCGCCGGAGTGCCATGTGCGTCGTATTTTTACTGACAATGTTGTTGCCGTCGTGCGATTCAACGATATGGACCCAGCCCGACGGCTGCCCCTGCAACATCAGCATGTACCAACTGTCGAACTCTTTTTCGGCGGTTTTGTCAGCCGCGAACGCGGTACTGCCGGCCAGGAAAACAAGGATCAGAAGACGCTGGAAATGTTTTCTAAGCATTTTTGTTCCCGGTATGAGTGGCGAATGTATCCATAGTACACGCAACCAGTTCGTCCAGTTGCTCCTGCTCATACAAAATAAACGGCCAATCCCGTTTTGCGGCAATATGACGATTCAGCATTCCCACTTTCGCGGAGGCCAGCTGATCGCGGCTTTGTTGGATCAGGCCGGTATGCTCAGCAGCCAGTGTGTCATTGATCTGATGAATACGCCGAAACCACCCGGCTCGGCGCTTCTTGTCACGACCGGCAGTCATCTGGTCAAGCAACTGTTGCTTCTCAAGCGACAGTTGATGTTCCGGATATCGCCGATGCAGATTGTGCGGCAGATGATGGGCATGCCACACAGCTCGCTCGTACGCTGCGCGATCAGCGACCGGAACGTCAAAAGACATAAAAACATCCGCGCTTGCGATGACCATCGGCGCCAATGATTCGTTGAGCCACTGTTCGATCCATTGCTGCATGGCTTGATCGTACTTCCCGCCGCCTTTGCCGTGAATGAATAGATCGCAACATGCCAGACGCGTGATGGCCGTGAGCAGAAGTGCTTTGGGGGCCAATGTGGCACCGTCGTCAATCGGCGTACCGTCTTCCGTTGTGAGCATCGCCTTGCTGTCCGACAGGTCGGCAAACACACGCTGCCGCGCCTCTTGCCATGGCATAAGCCACAACGGCAGTTCCACGCGGTCCGGCTCGATGCGCAGGGGCGCAACGCCGGCTTGGGGTGTCGTCTCAACCGCTTGGTTGTACAGCCGCACGCATCGAGTTGCGTCGTCGAGTAGTCGTTGCAGCAACTGCTTGCCGACTGGCAGGATCAGCAGATCGCTGGCAAACAGGACGGGCAGCTCTCCGGCGTGCGGGCGCATCAGGCGCGCTAAAACCACCGCCATCTGCTCGGCAGCGGAACGGCAAGCGGGCAAATCGGTAATTGCTTTGCTCAACGCTGGAAATTCGTCGGCGGCCGATAGATCTCTGGCCGCTTGCGAGCCAGTCGGAATATCAATGTCGACCTTTGCGATATGAACGGTGCTGGTCTCAAGCCGATCGCCCTGCACGCGTGGCACGGTCAGTTGCCACGTGTCGTTGACGTCCTGATCAACGACCAGATGCAACACATTGGCTTCGTGCGCCCGCGCGAACACAGCCATGGCAATGTCTTTGGCAAGAATACCGGGGTGCCAGAACCATGCCTGATGGCCGGTGGCGACGACCGGTTTGTTCGGATCGATGCGCGCGGAGCCCAGACGATCCGCATGGCCGTTCACTATGTCGGCGATGGCCTTGCGCGTTGCTACATGTGACTGCACTAATCCGTCAGCCAACTGCCAGTCAGCGGCAGGTGGATCAAGAAACAGTCGCATGTCGTTCTTTTTTGCCGCCACAGAGATTTAAGAAGACTGCCCGCAGAGGCACGGCTCGAACAGCGTACCGAACTTTGCAAGTTCGTTCTGAAAGACCTGCTTGTAGTGCTTCAGCCGGTTGTCCGCGTCATTGAGCGGCCCGCCGAAACTGCGGTTGGGGTCGTTGTAGATCAAGCGAATCGGGACTTCGGTCACGCGCAAATCTTTTGCTGCGGCCTGCACCCAAAACTGGAGCGGAAACGCATAACCGGATTCATTGAGTTCCAGTTTTTTCAGAGCCGAAACACGATATGCCTTGAAGCCGCAGAACGAATCAGTCAAGCCAAAGTGCAGGCACTCATTGACCATCTGTGTGATCGTCTGGTTGATGGCTCGCCGGTCTTCCGGTGGCGGCGCGCCACATCGCGTGTCGTTCAGATAGCGACTGCCGGAGATGACGTCCGCGTTGTCCTTTGCAATCTCTTCATGGAACATCGGCAGGCTGGCCGGCTCGTGCTGTTCGTCACAATCCATGGTGATCACCCAGTCGTATCGATAACACATGGACCAGCGAAAGGCATCGACCAGGGACGTGCCGTAGCCGCGGTTGGCGGCGTGGCGAATCACATCCACCGGCTGCTGAGCAAGCAGCTGTGGGGTGCTGTCCTTTGAGCCGTCATCAATGACAAGAATGTCGTCCGCGTATTGACGAACTTCATCAAGCACCTTGGTGACATACTTCTGTTCGTTATAAACGGGAATTGCCAGCAGCGTCCGTGAACTCATCCTGTGGCCCTCTCTGCATGCAACTGCGTGAAATCAGCTACAAACGCACAGTGATTTGTCTGTAACATTAGCTCAATGTTAGGCTTGTTAGCCTGCTTCATCAACAAACCCACCTGCGAGGCGGACCAACTGCTCCACCGAGAGCTCCTCCGGGCGCTGTGTGGGGTTAACCTTGTCGGGGAAGACAAATGCTTTGCCCAGTATCGAACCGAGCTGCTTTCGGCGCTGATTGAAGACGTGATGGACGAACTGACTGAACTTGGCCGGATCGTCCGTCAACGGTGTCTGGCGACGATGAATGGCCACCACGGCTGAAGCGACCTTCGGAGCCGGCCAGAAGCAGGCGGGTGGCAACGTCGTCACCATCTGCACGTGGCACATCGACTGAATAATGATCCCAAGCGGCCCATAGGCTTTTGAGCCAGGGGAAGCGGCCAAGCGGTCGGCGACCTCCTTCTGAATCATCACGACCGCCCCACTCATGTTCGGCTGCTGCAGAGCTAGATTCACCAACAACGGTGACGCGACGTTGTAAGGTAGATTCGCAATCAGTTTGAATGGACGCCCGGCGAGCGCTTCCAGCACAACGCGGTTGAGATTGTGCTTGCCATCGAGCACGTCGCCGATCAGGATCGAAGCACGATCCATGCATGGCTCGAATACCTTTTTCAGAATCGGCTCCAACTCCGAATCGATTTCGACCGCAAGCAAATTGGCGCCGGCTTCGAGCAGGTGTTCCGACAAGGCACCCGTACCCGGCCCAACTTCCAGAACCAATTCTCCAAGTTGAAGCTCCGCGGCGGCAAGTATCTGGCCCATTTTGTTGGCATCATGAAGAAAATTCTGTCCAAACCGGTGCTTGGGTCGCAGCCCGTAAGCGTCAAGGTGTTGGCGAATTTGTGTCAGCGTCTGGGCCATCAGACAAGCACTTCCCGCAGGAGCGGCGTGATCGCGTCTGCCATGCGCAGAAAACCGGCATCGTTCGGATGCACGCCGTCTACTGTTGCATCCCCATCATCGCCCAGAAGGCGCTCGCCATCCAGCAGTCTTAGATTTGTGATGCCTTCGTGCATCAGTTCGCTGAATATCTTCCGCATCGATCTGTTGACGCTCTTGTACCAATCGCGGTAGCTGACAAGATAATCCGCGTGCTGGTAGGTAAGATTTTCGATCAAAACGATTGGTGTGTCGGGGCGTGCCGCGTTCAGCTTGCGGATGAAGCCACCGAGGCGTTCATCGACTTCATTTGCCTTGTTGTTCGGCAGCGGGTCAATGACATACACAGCCGGGTCGAGCTCTGCCAGTAAGTCTGCCACTTCGGGTTCCATCTTGGCGTTGCCGGAGAAGCCGAAGTTGTAAATCGGCCAGTCGAGTCTTCGACCGACGATCGCGGCATATGCCAACCCGGGCCGTGATGCGTTGGCGCCCTGAACGATTGACGTACCATAAAAGCAGATTGGCTTTGCCTTGGCGCCTTCATATCGTGGCGCGGGAGATATCTTTGCGTTGGCGGGCAGGCCGATCCTGACTGATTCGACACCATTGTAGAGTGGCATATACAGCATAAACTCGTCGCCATCCGGATGCCCCGCATCACGTTCGCCGGCGACGAGTTGAGCTTGATTGTCCGGAAACTTGCTCGGCCTGCCGTGCCCGATCCACCGCCATTGGTTCTTTGCGCGATCGCGAATGTAAAGGTCCAGTCCGCTGACGCCGGTGGCGGGCATGTCGATCAGTGCAAGTTCTTCACATCGCAGGGTCCACCGCGCACTGAGTGTTCGCGCGTCCGTAATGAATCGAACGCTCATCCCGGCAGAATTCTCGCTCAGTTCCCAAATTCGTTGGCGCAGTGACGCTTCGGCTCGAGCCGGAAAACGATCGTAATATGAGCGCGTGTCATCAAATGCTCGTCCTTCAACGCCAAGCGAGCGGATATCCACCCATTGCCGATTGCCGTCGACTGTCACGGCTTCGGATTGGATACAGTTGGGTTTCATCGGCAAAATGAATTAAGCCAGCACTTCACGAAGGATCGGCTCGATTGCCTCAGCCATTCGCATAAAACCCAGGTCGTTCGGGTGGGTGCCGTCGACAGTGCCTTCACAGTCTTCACCGAGGAGGCGCTCGCCGCTGAGCAGTCGCAGGTTCGTCACGCCGCTTGTCACCAGTTCACTGAACACTTCGCGCAGGGCCTGATTTGATTGCGTATATCGCTCGCGTCTGGCCGGGATGTATTTCGCTGCCTGATAGGTGATATTCTCAACGAGCACAATTGGCGTTTGTGGATGAGCCGCATGCAGCTTGCGCACGAAGGTAGGCATTCGCTCGCGCACCCCATTGGCTTCATTGTTCGGCAGTGGATCGATCAGATACGCGGCTGGGTCCAGTTCGGCCAGCAGGTCGGCCGTCTCCGGTTCGATCTGGCCGTTGCCGGAGAAGCCAAAATTGTAAATCGGCCAGTCGAGTTTTCGGCCGATGATGGACGGATACGCGAGGCCGGGACGAGATGCGCAACCGCCGTGAAGGATTGATGTGCCGTAGAACAGAATCGGCTTAGCTTTGGCGCCCTCGTAAGCCGGCGCTGGTTTGACTGCGGCATCAGCGGGAAAACCGATCTTGACGGATTCCACGCCATTGTAGAGCGGCAGGTAGAGCATAAACTCATCTTCTTCCGCCGGCGCGCGTTCGGGAGTAAGGATGGCAACTTCATTATCCGGATACTTCTCTGGAATGCCGGCACCAATCCATCGCCACTGGTTCAGTTCGCGATCGCGAATGTATAGATCCAACCCGCTGACGCCGGACGAGGGCATATGCGACATCTGCAAGGATTCGAACCGCAGCGTCCAACGGGCGCTCAGCGTGGTTGCATTTGTCACAAACCGGACAGACATGCCGGCTGAATGCAGGCTCAAATTCCAGACCGGATCGCGAACCACACCTTCAGCGCGCGCGGGGAACCGATCGTAGAACGATTTCGTGTCATCATACGCGCGCCCTTCCACGCCGAAGTCTCGAATGTCGATCCAGTTCAGTTCACCCTCGTTGGTGGCGGACTGGAAATTCTTATCCAGCTGTTGAATGTCTTGTTTCATGGGCGTGAAAATTAGGTAAGCGGGCCGGGCGTGTCAATGTTGACCGTCGTGCCGCAGTGAAACGCCCTTTCGGCAAGTATCAGGCAGTTACCTATAATTAACCCCATGATCGGTGAAGACGGAAAACACAAGTCCTGCTGTACGCCCTCAGCCCAGTCGGTCCAGTTGGGCGGCGTGAAACCACAAGAAACTAGGTCGTGTTTGACAGCTCAGCCAGCAGCCTGAGATAGCGTTGTATCATTGCCATTTTGATCATGCCCAGAAATGTGGACGGCCAGTTTCTCAAATCGTGTCGCGATGCGCCGACAGCCCTTGAGCCAACCAATACAACGCTCAATGCTGTTCCTGCGACGATACTTCTTCTTGTCCAGTTGACAGGGACGACCAGGTCTTCTGTACGGCTTACGTTTAGAGGGGATGATCGCTTTGATACCGCGACGCCGACACCACTGACGGACATATTTGACGTCGTAGGCCTTGTCGCCGGCAATGGCCAACGGCCTGCTGCGTCGACCAATTCACAACGTCTCAAATAGCGATTCGAATATCGTTGATTCGTGACATTGACCGGCCGTTAACTGCGTAGCCAACGGAACACCTTGAGCATCGGTTACCAGATGAAGCTTCGAACCCCAACCCCCGCGGGAGCGTCCAAGCCCGTGATTTTCAGGCTCTGCGACGGGTCCCCTCTTTTACGAGCACCCGCAGTTGAGCGTTCAGCACGGATGTTCGAGCCATCGATGTTGAACTGCGACCAGTCGATGCGTCCCTTGTCATCGAGTTGAAGTTGGAGTGTTTGGAGCATGCGATCCAACAAGCCGCTACGGGTCCAACGACGGTAACGATGATAGACGCTTTGCCACTTGCCGTAACGTCCGGGCATGTCGCGCCAGGGAGCACCGCTGTTGAGCACCCAGAACATACCGTTGAGCGTGGTGCGATGATCGTTCCATCGTCCGCCTGGTGCTTGAGGCGGCATCAGCGGCTCAAGGCGTTGCCAAGCTTCGTCCGTCAATTCATAACGTCGCATCAAGTCGTACCTCCGTGTACGGAGGTATTATGAACTGTCAATAAACATCGCGCAATCCGAACATGCGCCAAAGTTGCCGAGGCTGCAAGGAGGGACGCAGCCCTGACTGGAGGGCTCGGCAACACGGGCCGCCGTTTGTTCGTGCCTTGCACGATAAGCCGCCGCCGGCTGACGGTCCAACGACAGGCGTGGCCGATCGTGGTTGTAGTCGTACAGCCAACGCGTCGACACCTCACGTACCTCATCCAAGTCACTGAACGCGTACAGGTCCAACACCTCCTGGCGGAACGTCCGGTTGTAACGATCGATGTAAGCATTCTGCGTCGGCTTGCCCGGCTGGATCGGAATCAGTTCGACCTCGTTCTTCTCGGCCCACGCTGTCATCGCTTGTGCCACGAACTCCGGCCCGTTGTCCGAACGCAACTTCCGGGGGTAACCGCGTTGCTCCGCCACCTGGTCCAACACCCGTGTGACACGCTCCGACGGCAGCGAGTGATCCACCTCGATCGCCAGCCCTTCACGATTAAAGTCATCAATCACATTCAGTGTCCGGTACCAACGGCCATCCGTCAGGCTATCGCTCATGAAGTCCAGCGACCAACAGTCGTTGGGTTGCTCAGCTTCATTCAGCGGTACGCGGTCCCTCGAAGGAAAGCGGCGTTTCGGCTTGATCCGCAAATGCAACTCAAGCTCCTTGTATACGCGGTACACACGCTTGTGGTTCCAGGCGTGACGCTTGTTCCTGATCCAGTCAAACATCAGGCCAAACCCCCAACGCGGCCGCGAATCGGCCAGCCGGGTGAGGACATCGATCACCTCGTCATCAGGCTTACGCCGTGATTCATAACGGTAGCAACCCGAACTGATCGAGCAGCAATACGCCGCCCGACGCCTAGACAGGCCGTACTCAGCATGAAGCCAGCGAGCAACGCCCCGTCGGACGCCGGGCTTCACCACTTTTTTGCCAGCGCCTCTTTCATCGCGTGCGCTTCGAGCTGGGCATCGGCGTACATCTTCTTGAGTCGGGCGTTCTCCTGCTCCAACTCCTTGACCCGCTTGAGCATCGACGCGTCCATCCCGCCGTACTTGCTACGCCACTTGTAAAACGTCGCCTGGCTGATCCCATGCTCTCGGCAGATGGCCGCCACTTTCAGGCCGGCTTCCTGCTGCTTGAGGGTCGATACGATCTGCGATTCACTGAACTTGCTCGTCTTCATCAAAGGCTCCTTCGGATAGGGGATTCTAAAACGGAGCCTCTACTTTTCAATGAGTCAGATTTAGGGGAGGATTACAAAGACCTAAAGCGTTTAGAAGTATTAAGGTTTCCATTACAGTTTATCCTCAAAGTACAAACCCTAAACAGGCTAGCCTGCCAAATAGCACTTATACTAGTTATGTGGTCAGCATCAATGTCAATTCAAACTCCTCACCATTATGAGCCTGGTATTTCATAAAAAAAACCAATCTATTCTCTAAAGGCCTTGACATACCGGATAATAATTCGTATAAGGAGTGCTACGGTAATTTTTACGGGGTTTTCCGGTGTTTCTGCCCTCTCATTCTGCTAATAATCGCAAGATCGAATATGAAGTATCGTACATCGCTATCCATATAGCGGTAATTTCAGTTGGCATATTATCAAAACTTTTTCACCTATCTGAAAGGATATTCAAATGATGATTGCACACTATCAGCGTCAAACAATCGTGATTGTGGGATTACTAAGTATTGCCATAACCTTTTTATCTTTTACTGATTCCTCATCGGCAGGTAGACAGCTGACGACTGCGGAAATGTCTGAAATAGTGGCTGGCGCGTCAGATTCGTGCTGGAAGACTGGAACTTCGTGCACCACGTGTGTTGAAATTGTTGGTGGAATAAAACTTCACGGCGTCACATACAACTCAGTTGAATGTACCGAGAATTTTAGTCATATCCCCTGCCTCACAAGTGACAATAATTCACACACGTGCCAGCCGGGTGTCGCCCCATCCGGATGCGGAAAAAAGAGATATTGGACCACAACTAGCTGTGGCGGCAATAGCTTATTCTCAAATACGAACTGCGAGCGAACTTTGGCTGGAGACCTTGGAAACAATACACAATGCCCCTGAAATTAGGCCAAAGACATCAAGTGCACTACGCCAAAGCCTATGGACAAAATTTACTTATCCAGTTCCACCCGGCTTTGCCTCAGCCTTGCGGCCTTCTAATTGCGAACTTGCCATAAGATACCTCGCATTGCGATGTGCGTTTGAAATCAACATGGCTTTGAGTCTAGCCGACATACCTGCACCAAGAACGAGAAATATATAGAGACGACAACGACTCATCTTACGGTAATTAAATTGCACTAGCCTGCGCCGCTCGGCTCTCAGCATATCCGCTGACGTTTTCGTGCGACGCTAACCAGCAGCTATAAATAGCTACAAAGACAGCCGTATTCACTCATCGAGTTCGATAAAATTTTTATTTTCCGTCGACGATACACCCCATTCATTTTTAAAGGCAATTGTATTGATGACAGGATTATCATATAAATTTATTTATATATTTTTATTTCTATATTTAAACAGCTTAGCCGCTGCAAATAATACAGACAACTATTATATAAAAGACATAAATCAAGACAAGTCAGCAGACTATGATTCCAGACTCGACCAGACTCTATTTAAAATGCTTGCATCACAAGCACGAGTTAATGCGTACAAGATCCGCTTTCAACTTACCACGCAAGGCAAGTCAATCGATACAGGGGCCAAATTGCCGCCAAATTTATCTAGCCATGTCATTACTAGACAAGACCCCTATATTCGACACGAGATTCCTGCCGCAGACGGGAACAGCTCAAATCGAGTTTCCATTCGACATAGAGGCCGCATTGAAAGAGGATTTATTCACAACGAAGCCGTGAGCGGCATGATTGAGGGCTGGATTACAGACAGGTTACGCCCGCAGGCATGGGATCCTCATCGTTTATTAGGTATTTTTGACGACGATTTCAACAAGTTTGCGGAACAAGTCATAGACGCAAAGTCAACTTTGTTGTCGCCCATATCAATTGATGGCCACGAGACACATCCTATCGAAATTATTCCCAACGGAGAAGATACGGATTCGATTTGGCGACTATTTTTGGATCCTAGCATTGGATGGATGCCACGAAAGATCGAAATTAAAGTCTCTGGAAGTATACAAAAAATATACGAGAATAGTGATTTTCGAGAAATCGAACAGGGTGTGTGGTTCCCTTTTAAACTCGTTGATCGAGAAGCTCCTTATGAAGACACTGAAATGACTCGTTTTACATTTATTGTTGAATCAATAAAAATACTAAAAGAAAGTCCACCCCCTGGCGAATTTGAAATACATTTTCCACATGGCACATTAATCCACGATCAAGTTACAAATTCCACATATCGCGCGGGCACTGTAGACGATTTTGTGAATAAAATTGATGAACTCATTGAGATAAGCCCCCATGTAGCAGAAAGCGAACAACACCTAAACGAAACAATTTCGAATTCTATGAATACAAAAGAAATACCATATTCCTCAGCCTCAAGACAATTAGAAAATAGTACTGGGGTCTCAAGAGTTGCCATTCGAGACAATGACTGGTCGAAATGGCGTTGGTTTATTATTGGATTTACCTGCGTGGCCGCAATGGCAATTGCCTTTAAATTCAAACAGCACTTGTGGCGATAAGCGAAAACTAAATTATATACTATCTATTATTAATGTTTAAGAATCTGACTTAACAATTGTATATAGTTACTTATGGATTAGCAGGAGAGAGTTATCGCAATGAGTACACGAGCATTACTCAATGACATATTGCATAACAAAATGACTATTCGTACACATTCAACACGATTGAATAAATTATTAGAAATCACCGTCATTTTACTAACATTATTTCACACCTGTAATTGCGACGCGTCTTTACCAGAAGATACAATATCCACTGGAAGCAACTTGCCACAACGCTTGTATAGCCAATGGAGTTGCGGTCAGAAGTGTTTGTATACTTTATGGCGACTAGACAATAAGAATGCAAAAATCGAAGATGTATTCCGTGTATTACCTGAGGCGGAGTATCCGGGAGTAACATTCTTGCAGATCCAAAAAAGCGCGGAACAACTGGCGATCTATTTGGAAGGGCGAAATGTACCGCCGAGCCGAATCGAGGACATCTCCACACCAGCAATTGCTCTGATTCGGCTTTCATGTGGTCTTGGTCATTATATTGTCATACGAAATATTGATGGCGAAATAGTTGACTATATTGATCCTACCAGCCTTGAAGCTACTTTTATACGGTCAAGTTCACCTGAATTTGCTCGCATGTGGACTGGTCGTGTTCTTACTATTCGATCGAATAAAAGAGAAAATATTTTGTATACATTATTTGGTGCTTTCACGGCACTTATTGGAGGGGTCGGTGCCAGGCTAATCAAGTCCAGAAAAGTTCTTCAAAAATTTTTATGAGTTTTTGACGTTACCTGTATTTCGATGTATATGTTATTAATTACACTCTAACTGGACCATATCCGGTAGCCGAGCGGAAGACGCTGTAATCTACAGCAGTCACAAGGCCAATAACTTATAATTGGGCTCATGATCGGTGAAGACGGAAAACACAAGTCCTGCTGTACGCCCTCGGCTCAGTCGGTTCAGTTGGGGGGCGTGAAGTCACAAAAGACCAATACGTCCAACATTCAGGCCTGTCGCGAGATCAATCACAACGCCAGTTCAGACGACCCCGCGCTGCTCAAGGGGATCGATTTTGCCAACACCGGCTCAACGGACGGCATGGTCAAACTCGAAGGTGGCGAGTTCCTGATGGGCGCGGATTACGAGTTTGCATACGAGGATGATGGCGAAGGTCCGGTCCGCCCCGTGACCGTTAAGCCGTTTTACATTGACGCCGGTACGGTCACCAACGACCAATTCGGTAAGTTCGTCGACGAGACCGGCTACAAGACGGAAGCCGAACGCCGGTTTGGCTGGTCTTATGTGTTTCACCTGCATCTGCAAAAAGGCAAGCGCAAACGCATTCTCGAAAAGAGCCAGCGCCCACAGGGGACGCCTTGGTGGGTGGCTGTCGAGGGCGCAACGTGGAAGACGCCTTACGGCCCGGGTTCTAGCCTGAAGGGCCGTAACGACCATCCGGTGGTTCACGTGTCATGGGCGGATGCGATTGCATACTGCCAATGGTCCGGCAAACGGCTGGCGACTGAAGCAGAATGGGAGTATGCCGCACGTGGTGGGCTGGAGCAGAAAGTTTACGCCTGGGGCGACGACCTGCGTCCGGGCGGCAAGCACCGCTGCAACATCTGGCAAGGAAAATTCCCGGAAACGAACACCGGTGATGACGGCTTTATCCATACCTGCCCGGTCGATGCGTTCGAGCCGAACGGCTATGGCCTGTACAACGTCAGCGGCAATGCGTGGGAATGGTGCAACGACTGGTTCAGCCCGACGTATCACCTGACCGCGTCACGCGACAATCCCACCGGGCCACCCGAGCCGGACAAGGATGAGGCCGGCCGATTCCGCTTCATCAAGATTATGCGCGGCGGGTCATATCTGTGTCATCGCAGTTATTGCAATCGGTATCGCGTGGCGGCAAGAACGGGCAATACGCCTGAAAGTTGTTCGGATAACTGCACGTTTCGATGTGTGCGGGATATCTGACGTCAAATCGGATAATCCCACGCATTCTGAAATGCCCGGGCGTGTTCCCGGGCGATACCGTCGCCGACTGATACGCGAATCTCCTTGCCTGCGCGGATGGCCTTGATCCTGCCACGATCAATTGACCATAGCGCGCATATGCGTTCGACGTCCTCAACATACTGCTGCGGCACGTTCCCTTTGGTGCCAACCACCTTGCCGCCACGAATCTCAATGACAAAGTACACGCGCAGACGGTGACCGAAATAGAACACCGCAAAGACTGCTGAACAGATCAGAATGAGAGATAACAGTTCGCGCATGCCAATCCCGCCCCAGGAAAATGGCCCTCGCCTGGCCGCGCTACCTGTTTCGACTTGCGACCGATTACTTCACTTCAAACGTATCGCCGGCAGCCAGTAACGCGTCGATGTCCGGCTCACCCTTGGCGGCGATTGCGTCGTCGACCTGCTTCTGAAGCAGCGTCTCGTAGCAATCGTCCTGAATGGAGTAGAAGACCCCGACCGGCTCAGGGAATTCAGGATGCTGCAAACGGCTGAGCAGGAATGCGAGGCTTTCATCGTGCTCGTCGTGGAAGAGCAGGTCATCGGCCTGAATGCCTTTACCCAGTTCAACGATGCGTGGCTTGCGGTTGCCGTCCAGCCAGATGCCCTTGTCGCGATCCTTGCCGAAGATCAACGGCTTGCCGTGCTCCAGACGCACGATGTGTTCTTCCTTGCTGTCCTTGTCGGTCGCATAGGAGAACGCCTTGTGGTTGAACACGTTGCAGTCCTGGTAGATTTCGACCAGTGCGGAACCATTGTGCTCGGCGGCACGCTCAAGCACGTTCGACAGGTCCTTGTCAACATCCACCGCACGGGCCACGAAGCTGGCCTCAGCCGCCAACGCGACGGACAGCGCGGTCAGCGGCAGGTCAATGGAGCCGAGCGGCGAACTCTTGGTCTTCTTGCCTTCCGGACTGGTCGGCGAGTACTGGCCCTTGGTCAGGCCATAGATTTCGTTGTTGAACAGTAGAATCTTGACATTCACATTTCGGCGAAGCACGTGCAGCAAATGGTTGCCGCCGATGGACAGACCGTCACCGTCGCCGGTCACGATCCAGACGTCCAGTTCCGGGTTGGCGATCTTCACACCGGTGGCGAAAGCCGGGGCACGGCCATGGATCGAGTGCATGCCATACGTGTTCATGTAGTACGGGAATCGGCTTGAACAACCGATGCCGGAAACGAACACGGTGTTTTCGCGTGTTGCGCCGATCTTGGCGCAGACTTTACGAATCTGATTAAGAATCGCGTAGTCACCGCAACCGGGACACCAGCGCACGTCCTGGTCGGATGCGAAATCTTTTGGTTTAAGAACGGTCAGGCTCTGTTCTGCCATGGCTTTTCTGCCTCGGGGTGTGTCCCGTTAAACAACTGGCTCAATCTAATTTCATTCTAGGCCACGTTCTTTGGCCCGTCTGTTACTAATCAACCTTCAACATCGTCGCCAACTTGTCCGTTGACGCCGAGATTGGGATAGTCCAGGTCCTGCGTATCCAGATTCACTTCATGACGACGCGGCGTAAGGAATTCACGATCACCGAACTTGTCGTCAAGCATGAAATCAATCGCCTGTTCGATTTCCTCAACAAGGAACGGCTTGCCGGCGACCTTGTTCAAGCCGCGTGCGTCCACCAGGAACTTGCTGCGAATCAACTGACGCAACTGTCCGGTATTTAATTCAGGGATCAGGACCCGTTTAAACTTCTTAAGCACCTCACCGGTGTTCTTGGGCATGGGGTTCAGATGACGCAGGTGAGCACAGCTGACGGACTTACCTGCATCGCGTGCGCGATCCACAGCGGTCAAGATTGAGCCGTAGGTACCACCCCAGCCGAGTACGAGCAAGTCACCGCCCGCTTCGTCACCAACAATTTCCAGCGGCTCAATGAAGTCCGCGATCTTTTCAATCTTGATCCGACGGATATCGGTCATGATCTGGTGATTTTCCGGGTCGTAACTGACGTTGCCGGTGACGTTGGCCTTTTCCAAGCCGCCCAAACGGTGTTGCAACTCCGGTGTGCCGGGAATGGCCCACGGGCGCGACAGGTTCTCGTCACGCTCGTACGGCTTGAAGTCTTCCTGCGGCTCGGCGTGCTTGACCTCAATCGGCTCCATGCCCTTGACTGACGGGATCGACCAAGGCTCGGCGCCGTTCGCCAGATAACCATCACTGAGAAAAATGACGGGGACCATGTACTTGAATGCGATGCGAACCGCCTCAATGGCTGCGTGGTAGCAATCACCAGGGGATTTCGGCGCGATCACAACCACCGGGCTGTCGCCGTTACGTCCGTACAAGGCTTGCAGCAGGTCAGATTGCTCGGTTTTGGTCGGCAAGCCGGTTGACGGGCCGCCACGTTGAACGTTAACCACGATCAGCGGCAGTTCCATCATGATGGCCAGGCCGAGCGCTTCGGATTTGAGTGCCAGACCGGGGCCGGACGTGCCGGTGACGGCAAGCTGCCCAGCGAATGCAACGCCGATCGCGGAACAGATGGCGGCAATTTCGTCTTCGGCCTGGAATGTCTTGACGTTGTAGTTTCTCAACGGCGCTAGCGCATGGAGGACGTCGCTGGCGGGGGTAATCGGATAGCTACAGTAGATAACCTGCTTCTTGGCCAGATGGCCGGCGGTGATCAGCCCCAGCGCGGTTGCCTCGTTGCCGGTAATCTTACGGTAAACGCCCTTCTCAACCGGGGCGCGTGCGACGTGGTATCGCACGGGGAACATTTCAGTGGTTTCACCGAAGAAATAGCCGGACTTGAGCGACCGGACGTTGGCCTCGGCGACTTGCGGCAGGTTCTTTTTCTTCCCGAAATAGTCTTCAAGGAAGTTGACGGTGGTGTCGACGGGCCGATCGTAGAGCCAATAGATGAGGCCCAGGGCGAACATATTCTTACAACGGCCGATGTCCTTTGCGCCCATGCCCGAATCAGCGAGTGCTTCGTCGTTCAGACGCGTAATCGGAACGCTGTAGACCTTGTACCTGGTGGTGAACTTCTCGTCTTCGAGCGGGTTGTACCCTTCCGGATAGCCTGCTTTTCGCAGATTGACCTTGTTGAATTCGCTTTCGTTGGCCACCACGATGCCGCCGGCCTGCACGTCGTCGATGTGCGCCTTAAAGGCGGCGGGGTTCATGGCGATCAACGCGTTGACTTCGTCGCCGGGCGTGTGAATATCGGTTGCGGCAAAGTTGATCTGAAAACCCGAAACTCCCGCGACCGTGCCGGCCGGAGCGCGAATCTCCGCGGGGAAGTCCGGCAGCGTGGCCACGTCGTTGCCGAAAATGGCGGACGTGTCGGTGAACTGTGTGCCGGCAAGTTGCATGCCGTCGCCAGAGTCGCCCGCAAATCGAATAACCGCGGACTTAATGTTTTCAACAGGCTTTGCCACTGACGAGTCGGTAGTCGCGGAGACCATTAGATCTCTCTCCTTAACCTTAAACAGGCCTCACTTAAGGGTTTGGAGCTGTTTGTGAGGTTATGCACATGCCATCACCATTGCTGTTCCAAACCAAGGGGGGAAAATTGTATCATCGGCTGCGTTGCGGTCCAGTCGAGGGCTTTTTGGTTGTTGTCCAGTGGTCGGTATCGGCACTTATCCACATTTTCTATAACTGATTATCTTTTGTGCGGTCCAGTAACCTGCGCCGAAGTCATGTCAGCCACACGGCAAGGTCCTATACGGTTAGCTCAACCAACTGCCAATCAGCAATCCAAGCAGTACCAGGACCAGTCCGAGCACGTTATGTCCGATCATATGCAGCCCGAACGTGAACCATTGACCTTCCCGCATTAAATTGGCCGATTCATGTGCATAGGTTGAAAACGTGGTAAAGGCGCCCATAAAACCAGTGAGCAAAACCAGCTTGACGGTGGGCGACCAATGAAGCCGGGTACTGACCATGGCGGTCACCACGCCGAACAGCAGGCTGCCCAGTGCGTTGACGGTAAATGTGCCCAATGGGAAGGTGGTCCAGGTAAGACGATTGGCAAAGTGGCTGACGCCGTATCGGGCCAATGTGCCGGCGGCGCCACCCAAGGCGAGATAAACCAGGTGCGACATGACTTGTTCATCCTCTTGTCTATACTCAGCAGAAGCATCATACCGCCAAGTGAACGGATTCAGTAGCAGTCCTGATCGACCATAGGGCAAACCGGCGGATGCACATACTGCATCGGCGCATGACACACCAAATGGAGCTGGCGTGAGCGCGAAATATCAGAGAATCAAAAAACAGGACCTGCTCTTGCCCGCCCCCCTGCGGTGGCTGACCCGGGCGTTCAGTTCCATCACCCTGGCGGTGGTGCTGCTGACCCTGGTGATCCTTTTCGGTACGGTTGCAAGCGTGCCGATTGCGTTTCTGGTTAAAGGAATGCTCTACGGCCTGTTCGGTGGCGTGTTGCCCGCCTGTTTCATTGTGCTGGCTTATCTGATCGGTACCGGCCGGCTCACCAAGTCTGACGACGCAAAGCAGCCGAAGAAGAAGCCCGGCCTGTTGCTGCCGATCGGCATGGTCTTCTGCGGCATTGCGATCGGTGCTCTGGCGGTCGTCATGGTGGTACAGGTCACTGCGGAAATGGAGTGGTTCAGACTCCAGCAGGCCACGGTCATCTACCGCATGCCGGCGCTGGAGATGACGGAACTGGAGTTCTACAGCTGGTGGCCGATGAAGCTGATCCTCGGCCTGTTCGTGATCAACATGGTATGGGCCACGATTCGGCGGATTGAGTTCAAGTTCGAAAACATCGGCGTCCTGACGGTACACACCGGCATCGTTGTGCTAACAATGGGCAGCATCCTCTATGGCCGGTACAAGCTGGAAGGAGACACCATCCTCTGGCGCGAAGACCTGGGCGGCACGGCGGTCAACTCGTTCTACGACGGCACCACGCCGGCTGTTTACCTTGCCCATGACACGAAGAATGTCATGCTGGCACTGGAAGACCTGCCGCGCTACAACGATTACGACAACGATCCATCCACGCCGCTGCCGGACCTGAGCATCGAGCTTCACCAGAGTGATGCATTTAAGGAAGTATTCGGCAACAAACTCAAGGCAACGGTCGGCGGCTTTGTGGCCTATGGCGAATTGGAGCCTGCCTGGGTGGATGCGGCCAAGCGGGGCGACCTGAATACCCAGTTTCCAAACCCGGCGATTCAGTTGGCGATGGGTGATGAGAACAAAGGCCATGCAGAATTCGGCCGGCCGCTGATCGCGTTTCTACCGTCTGAACGCGTGGTTGAAGAATCGGCCTGGGCGATCGAGTTTCTATCCACGCCATCGCAGACACGCTTGCAGGCATTGCTCGAATCTTTCGAAGGCGAGCACGGACTGGTTGTGGAGATTCCATCGGCTAAGTACCGGGAAGTCTTCTCAATCGCCAAGGGTAAGACCATCCAATGCGGTGACACCGGCTACACACTCACAATCGAAGCCATCGGGCCGTACGGCATGTCATTCGCCACGCGCGGCTATGAAAAAGCCCGCGATACACGTGCCATGGTGCAGATCAACGACGGCGAAAAAACCTACCGCCGACTGACCATGCATCGATATCCCGAACGGTCACAGGATTTCGTCCCTGCGCCGGACGATCCCAACGCCGGCCCGATGGGCAAACGCACCGCACCTAATAATGAGATCATCCTGACATACCTGGATACCTCCAAGCCGCAATTCCACTTGATTGCCGAACGGCGGAATCTCAAGGAAATCCAGCTGATCGCACGCCTGCCGGGACGCAAGCCGATCGCCGGTACGCTGGAGAATGCCAAATTCCCGATCGGCACTGCGGGCGGACAGCAGATCTGGATTCATATCTCCGAACGAATGACGCACGCCGCACGCATACTTGAGCCGCACATCACACCCAAGGCGGAGCGAAAACCCAAGGACGAGGGCACGTATCTTCACGCCCTGCTGCCGATCGATCTGGAAACACAGATGCCGGACGGCTCGCCGTGGAAGAAACGTATCTGGCTGGGACACATGCGTTATCCAATTCCGGAATATGCAGATGCGTTCCACGCGCCAGTGGATGTCACCGTGCCGGGCATTGGCAAGATCACGGTTTCATTCAGCCGCAAGCGCATCATGCTGCCGTTCTCGTTGACGCTCAAGGCGTTTGAAATGCAGCCCTATCCAGGCAGCGACATTCCGGCTGACTTCCGCTCGACCTTGTTCGTCAACGACCCGGGCGGCGATGACCTGACCGGTGATACGCGCCTGAACAACCCGCTGATCTATCACGGGTTCAAGCTCAGCCAGACAGGTTGGGACCCAGGCAATCCGCGCGATCCGAAGAACGAGGCCAAAGACGAACACGGGCGATACATCAACCAGCAGCGTTTCAGCATTCTCGGCGTCGGGAATAATGCAGGGATACGCATCATTTTTGTCGGCTCCTGCCTGATCGTTGCGGGGATACCGTGGGCGTTCTACGTCAAGCCGCTGTTGGTGCGACGAAAGAAACTGGCCATTCAACAGGAATTGGCCGGCGGGGCGAAGCCGCCAAAGTCAGATGATGTCAAAGACCGGGCTGATGAAGCAGTACCGTCGCCTGTTGCTGCGGGAGAACGTGCTTAATTGAGAGTTGCCATGAATCGACCAACCGCCGCACTGACCCTGATGTTGATGCTGAGCACCTGCTCCGCCCTCTTCGCGCAGGCGCGCAACGCGCCGGCCGGCAACAGTCTGCCTGAGGCTGAAGCGCCCGCGCCCCAAACGACATCAGATGCGATCCCTTCGGATACCACGCCGATCATGTCATCCGAGCGCCACGCGGCTTTCGCTGACCGGGTCGATCTTTCAGATATCCGCAAAGCCCCGGTATTCGACAATGGGCGAGTAAAGATTATTGACACGCTCGCCCGGGAACGCCTGACGCGCATTTATGGCAAGTCACGATGGAAAGACCCGGTGACTGACAGAAAGTACGACCCGGTCTTCACGTACCTGGACTTGCTGTTCAATAAAGCGTTCTACGCGGACAAACCAATGGTCTATGTCGAGGTGTTGCCGCTTCGACGGCGCATGGTCGAACTGCTTCCGGCAAGCGAGCAGGAAAAGTGGCTTAAGCTGGGCAGGCTCGCCCCGCTGATGTTCCTGTCCACACAGATGCAGACGATCCTGGACGAATCCGCATCCGATCTGCTGCTGGCCAAGGCGCGCGGGCAGGTGCTCGGTTCATGGTTCGCGCTTCAGAAATCGGTTGACGAGGTACAGCTGATCAGTCCCGAGCCGGGTGGCGACCATTGGATGACTATTCCGGAATACAGCAAGCGTGGCACAAGCGGCAAGGCGCTGGAAAGCCTGGTAGCCGATCTCGAAACAGCCTGGAAGAAAGGTGACGCGGCAACGGTCAACCAGTTGATGAGCCAGCTGTGTGAGCAACTGACAACACTTAACGCGGAAACCTACCCGGCTGGCTGGCGTATGAAGCTGGAGTATTTCTACAACGCCACAAAGAAGTTTACGATCGGCTACGTGGGATATTTCCTTGCAACGATCTGCCTGCTGATTGCTTTCGGCGTGAAACGCAAGTGGCTGACGCGCGCCGGCGTAATCATGCTATTCGTCGGTTTCACCATTCACACCGCCGGCTTCGCGACGCGCGGCGTGCTGTCCGGCAGATGGCCGATTCACAATCAGTATGAATCGTTTATCGCCCTGTCCTGGTTCGCGGCACTGGTCGGCATCATCCTGATGTGCGTGAAGAAACAGTTACTCTACGGTGCTGCGGCAGCGGCGTTAGGAACATGCGCTTTGGTTATTGCCAACACCGTTGACATCCCTTCCAACGAAATGGGGCAGGTCGCGGGCATTTTGGGAACCAGCCGAATTCTTTATGTGCATGTGAACATGGTGATTGCGTCGTATTCGCTGATTGCGTTGGCGTTCTTTGTCAGCCTGTTCTACCTGGCCCTGTATTACTTCCGGAACAGGTCAACCACTGAATATGCAGCGGCAGGCCTGTCTGAAGATGGCACGACTGCTGAGACTACCGGGCCGCAGTCTACCCTGCGTGACCTGGACCGCGCCCAGATGATCGTCCTGCAACTGGCGTTCTGGCTACTGGGTGTCGGCATTCTGCTCGGCGCGTATTGGGCCGACCACGCTTGGGGCAGATGGTGGGCGTGGGACCCCAAGGAGACGTGGGCGCTGATCACGTGGATCATCTACCTGATGGTGATCCACATTCGCTTCGCAGCAAAAAAACCACATCTGGTTACGGCCTGGCTGAGCGTTATCGGTTTCTTCATGATGCTCTGGACGCACTGGGGGGTGAATCTGCTGCTGGCCGGGCTGCACAGCTACGCCTGATAACCGGAAAATCAAGAGACCTTCCGATCTTGTCGATATTCTTTGGTGTAGGGGTTCGTTGGAGGTTGCTCCATGCGAACATTCCAATCCAGAGCGCATTTCCTCATTGCTGCCTTTCTGTTTCTAATGGTCGTTGCGGAGGATGTAGCTGCGCGCAGTTATTACCGTACGCGTTTGCCCAGGCCGACCATTAGAGACATCGCTTACGGGTCCGATCCCAAGCAAACGATCAATTTCTGGCGATGTCAGCAGGGGGCAAATCGACCGTTGTTGGTTTACTTTGCCGGTAGCACTCGTGCCGGCGCCAGCAAAGACCATATCCGAGCGGATGTGGTAAAAGCCTGCTTACACGCCGGCATCAATGTCGCGGCTGTTGATACACGAATGACCTACCTCAAAGACGGCCACGAAGGCATACTGGATGCCGCTCGTGCTTTACAGCATCTGCGCCACCACGCTGAAAAGCTCAGATTCGATCCGACCAAAATCGCCGGGTATGGCAACTCCGCCGGTGGAACAGTAGCCCTCTGGCTTGCCGTTCACGACGACATGGCCGTTCCTGCCAGCAAAGACCCAATCGCAACACAATCAACCCGGTTGTCCTGCGCGGTTGCCTTTAATGCACCAACGACGTTGCTGCCGGATGAAATGCGGCGAATCGCCGGGGATGTCGTCCTGAATCACGGCTTTATTCCGCGGCTGTTTCAAGTTCAGTCCTTTGAGGAATTGAATGCACCGGAGCTCAGCAAGTGGGTCCGTGCGTTCTCACCAGCTGAGCACATCGATCGTAACGACCCGCCAATCGGGTTGAACTATCGCCTTTCCGTGGTTTCCCTTCATGGTAACTTCGCAACCGTGCAGGCAATCCAAAGTCCTGCGTTTGGGGAGCACCTGGTGGAACGGCTCAAAGAAGCGCGGGTGATTCACTATCTGAATCTCTACAACCAGGGGCGGGATAACACGCTCAAACCAATGATAGAGTTCCTTCAACAGCATTTGACGGTGAAGGAAAACGAAATCATGACAAGAGCGGATGTCACCGGCCGCTGAAGCCTTCTCATATCGTGCCCGGCGATTCTTCTACAATCGTTGTCGTGGCACAGATACTCAAAAGAGCGTTCTATAGAAGAAATGCCGCGGTCGTAGCGCGTGCCCTGCTCGGACAACGGGTGGTGCGCATCCACAATGGCGCACGGATGGCCGGCCTGATCGTCGAAACAGAAGCCTACCTTGGTGTTGAAGACAAAGCCGCCCATACGTTCGGCGGCCGTCGCACGGCGCGCAATCAGACCATGTGGGGAGACGGCGGACACCTGTACGTCTACTTCACGTATGGCATGCATTACTGCATGAACGTAGTAGCCGGCAAGGCTGAAAATCCGATCGCGGTTCTGATTCGGGCGTTGGAGCCGACCGAGGGGATGGAACTCATGCACGCCAATCGTGGCAAGGCGAAACGTGACACGGACCTCTGTTCCGGCCCGGCCAAGGCGTGCCAGGCACTGAACGTGACGCGCGAGCAGGACGGTGTCGATCTGACGCGAAAGCAGGGAATGTGGATCGAGATGACCCGTCAACGAGCATTACCCGCAAGCCGGATTGATATCGGGCCGCGCGTGGGGATTGGCTATGCGGAGGATTGGAAAGACAAGCCGCTTCGGTTCTCGATCCGGGGTAATCCGCACGTAAGCCGCGGGTGACGCGGTATCAGCGCACCTTGCGAAGCTCTTCCTTGGTGAAGTCCTTTGCGCCCTGCGCGGCTTTGGCAATCATTTCATTGCCGTTCTGGAGTGCTTCCTCGATCGCATTGTCGATCGCGCGTTTGTTGCCGGCATTACCGGGATTGAACTTGGCAATCCCCAGATGCAGCAGTGCTGCGGCCCGGAAGGTGATGTCCTGGTCATTCTTGGCGATGTTCAGAAGGTCACCGATGTGTGGCTTGACCGAATGCACGATTTTAATCTTTGTGTTCCAACTGTCACGAACGGCCAACAGGGCGCTTTCCCATGCCTGAAGCTTAGCTTCGCCGTCGTCGATCCATTCCACGGCCGAGCCCATCCACGACAACGCAGACTCCATCATGTCCATTCCGACACGACGGTTGTACAGACGCTTGCAGTGCTTGAACAGACGGTAGCCGAAGGCGAATGTAACGCGCGCGGTCTTGAGGATTTCCTTGTCATCGTTCGCGTCGAAGTGCGCCTGGGCACGTACTGTCATCACGTCGAGAATGCCCTCGAGAGCCCCTTCAAACTCCGGCGTCGGCGCGGTGGTCCAGGGAATCTGATCGTCCAGAAACGGTTGCGTGACGCGGCCTGCGTCCATGGCGTCCTGAAGCAGGTCTTCGATTTCAACAATCAGGTCCTTATCCGGACGATCGCCGGACAGTCGACGCTGGTTGCGCGTGTACATGCGCACGGTCTTGAGATAGATGCCACCGGCGTCATCGTCGGGCTCTATTGTCGTAAACAAGGACGGCAGGCTATCGGGCAACTGCTGCGCTTCGAGCATCTTCGCGTTGGTTTCCTTGGAGATGATGTTCGGCGCCCCCTCGAACATGAAATAAAACAGGCCTCCAAGGAAAAGTAGAATGCCGATCGAGATGCCAATGCCCAGCTTCATATCGTTCTCCGATTTTTGGACTCTTTTTGGTACGCCTACTTGAGCGCCGCCCGCTGAAGTCGAATCAGCTTGCGAATGCCCTTGTCTGCCAGTCCCAGCAGCGTGTCCAATTGTTTCTTGTCGTACGTGCCGTGTTCCGCGGTGCCCTGTACTTCGATGTAGTGGCCCTTGTGATTCATGGCGACGTTCATGTCGACCTCTGCCCGGACGTCCAGCGGATAGTCCAGGTCGAGGTATGCCCTGCCGTCAATGATACCAACACTGACCGCAGCCACCGGGCCGATGATGGGATTGCCAGTGATCAATTTCTGTTTGCGGGCGTAGGCAACCGCCTTGGCCAGCGCGACGTAGGCGCCGGTGATTGACGCGGTACGTGTGCCGCCGTCGGCCGAAATCACGTCACAATCGCAGGTGATCATGAGGCCGGGCATCTTTTTCAAATCAACCGCTGCACGCAGGGTGCGGGCAATCAGTCGCTGAATTTCCGTGCCGCGTCCGTCGGTACCTCGACGCTTGCGCTGCTGCGTTGAGCCGGGCAGCATGGCGTATTCTGCGGTGACCCATCCTTTTTCCGGCGGCGCGCCGCTCTTGCCCATTAGCCACTTGGGCACTTCATCCGCGATCGATGCGGTGCAGAGCACGCGCGTGTTGCCCTGCTCAATCATCACTGAGCCGGGGGCGGCAGTTGGAAATGGCTTGATTTTGACCGGCCGAAGTTCGTTGGCACGTCGTTGTTTTGTTGGACTCATGGGAGAGTAATTAACCGGTCTGATCGTCGATGTAAAGCTGCCACTCAACAGAACGCGTTCAAACTGTTCGCCGCGTCCGCAAGCAAGAGCCCCGCCACCACGCCGCGCCCGTATGTCCTGACATCGTGCAATTGCTGCTCGGCGAACATTTGTGTTTTGGCTGACCAGTAAAAACCAAACACGCCCCAAGGCTCACTGGTAACGTGATCCGGCTGGGTATTGCTCAAGTGATACAGCGCGACCTGCTCGACACGATCCGCCCAGGCGCGGCTTCGCCGTCGCAGCGCGAGGCTGGCCAGTGCATGCAGGCCGACCAACTCACGGTACACCCACGCGTCCGGGGATTCATCCGGGTCCTGCGCGGTCAGCGCGCCGTCACTGCCCGGCGATGCCACAATCTGATGCACAATCGCGTCAACCAGTTCAATGTCGACATCGCGCGATGACAGCGATGCATGATCATCCAGACACAGTGCGCGCCAGAGAATCAGATGCGCCTCGGCAGGATCAGACGGCACGTTGGCATGCGTTTCGGCTTCACGTACGATCGGCGTGGCCCGTTCGAGCCAGTCGTCGCAGATGCTCCACAACTGCCTTGGGAATGACTCATAGCGAATTGAGAAAGCCGTCATGGACAGATGCATAGCTAACAGGTGATATGCCTCCCGGTGGTGGCCCGAAGAGTCCGCCAGACGACGTGTCGTCAGCAGTGAATCGAGCCCGGAGACGAAGGGTTCATAAAGCGACTGATCGTCGTTCAGCAGGAGGCGGGCGGCCGGCACAGCAACCGTGACGGCACCCGTGTCTGTGCCGGAAATATCCACAGACGACAGCGCGTTGTCCGCCAATTGTGACACAGCCTGTCGGTATTGGTTAAAATCCCGCGTCGTCATGGACCGCCTCCGTGACCTTGTACAACTTGAGAGATTGGAATTGTAATGGCCAATTGGACCGAAGTCGCTTCAACGGAAGAATTACCCGCCGGTGAAAAAATCTGCACCACGGCGGAAGGAACGCCGATCGTTGTCTGTAATGTGGATGGCGATTTGTTTGCCGTACAGAACATCTGCCCGCATGCCGGCCTGCCACTGGGCGAAGGTGGTATTCAAGGCAAGGTGCTTGTCTGCCCTTTCCATGGGTACGCGTATAACGTGGACTCCGGCAAAAACGTGGACTTTGAGGACGACGTACCACTGACACGCTTTCCCATTCGATGTGAAAATGGCAAGATCGAAGTCGACCTGGAACCCATGCAGTAAACCATTATGCTCGACCCTGTTCTGCAATATCTGAGTAAAGACGGCCCGCATGCGCTGGAGCGCCTTAAGCAGTTACTCGCGATTCCGAGCGTGAGCACCGATTCGGCTTATGCGGAACATGTTGCTGCGGCGGCGGGGTTCGTTGATAACTGCATGCGCAGCGCCGGGCTGGATACGCATGTGCATACCACCGGCGGCCATCCGATTGTGCTGGGACACAACAGCGAAGACGATTTGCCGGACGATGTGCCGCATGTGTTGTATTACGGCCATTATGATGTTCAGCCGCCAGACCCGCTGGACGGCTGGATTTCCCCGCCGTTTGAGCCGACGGTGCGTGACGGCGCGATTTATGCGCGCGGTGCGAGTGACGATAAGGGGCAGATCTGCTGTTTCCTCGAAGCGCTGCGCGCGTGGAAAGAAGTACACGGCAAGCTGCCGATTCGCGTCACCGTTCTGATCGAAGGGGAAGAAGAGTGTGGCAGCGGTCACCTGCAATCTTTTCTTGAATCCAACAGCCACGAACTGGAAGCCGACGTCGTGCTGATCAGTGATACGACGATGTGGGATCAGGACACCGTTGCGATTACCTATGGCCTGCGCGGCATGCTGTATTACGATGTCAAGCTGCACGGGCCCAAGCGCGATCTGCACAGCGGGATGTACGGGGGTGTGCTGGCCAATCCTGCGACAATCCTGACACAAGTGCTTGGCGGCCTGTTCGACGAGAAGCATCAAGTCACCATCCCCGGTTTCTATGATGACGTGCTGCCGGTTGATCCAGCTGAACGAGACGAGTGGAACAATCTGAACTTTGATGAGATGGGGCAATGCCTTAGCCCCGTGGGCGTTGACAGGCCTTTCGGTGAACAGGGCTTCAGCACACTTGAACGCAAATGGGCGCGCCCGGCCTGCGACATTAACGGCTTGTATGGCGGTTACGGCGGTGAAGGCGCCAAAACAATTATCCCCTCATACGCCGGCGCGAAAGTGAGCTTCCGGCTTGCTCCGAATCAGGATCCGTCAAAGATCGCGGTGGCCTTCGAAGCCTGGCTCAAGTCACATGATGTACACGGCCTGAGATGGGAACTGACCGACTTGGGCGAAGCAATGCCGGTGGTGGTATCGCATGAATCACCGTTTATCGCCGCTGCTCAGCGAGCGGTGGAGAACTGCACGCAACGCTCAGCGGTTCTGGTGCGTGAAGGAGCGACCATCCCGGTCGTCGGACAGTTCAAGGAATTGCTCGATATGGATAGTCTGCTGATCGGATTCGGCCTGACGGACGATGCCATTCACTCGCCAAACGAAAAATTCAATCTGGATTGCTTCTCGTTGGGATGTCGTACTCATGCGGCATTGATCGCCGAGCTTGCTTCCCTCACAATGTGATTTTCCGCTTCTTTCATAAGGTTCAGATCAACGACATCTGAATACCCCATGACTGCCCACGCGTCCCACCCGCGTCTGCTGTTTGATCAGCAATCTCTTGACACACTTCGAAAAAATGCCGAAACAGGAATTCGAGCCAAAGCGCTGAAGCGGCTGCTTGCGCTGGCCGACGGGTGCCTTTCGCCGCAGTGTCCGTTCTATTTTGATTACAAGGAACTGGCGTCAGACATGTGGCGCACACGTCACGGCATCTTTCAGTTCCTGCCGAGCATATTTGCGTTGGCCGCGGCCTATTCCTTTACGGGTGACCGGCGGTACGGCAACGCTGCTCGTGAAGCCATGATGACTGTCATCGACAAAGGCCTGGCAGACGTTGAAGCCGTTGCGTATGCGGTTCAGACCAAAGGCTGGCGCCACGGCCCGGGGCACGACAAAGGCAAATACGCCCAACACATCGCGTTGGTTTTTGATATGTGCTACGACTGTTTCTCCGACGAGGACAAGGCGAAATTTGTCCAGCATGCCCAGGAGTCGATTGGAATCGCTGAAGAGTTTGCGCGATTCGATATGGACCAGGTCGCTAACAATCGCGGATCGCGCGGCCTGCTCGGAAAGACATGGTTGTGCCTGGCTGTCGAAGGTGAGCTCGGCGTGGATCTGGAAATGGAAAAGATCTGTTCCGGCGGCAAGTACGTCATCGACCTGTATCTCTATCACGCTCATGCCCATGATGGCGCTCCCTACGAGGGCGCGGGATACGCCGGCTGCCTGCATTACATGGCGACCCTGTCGCAGGCGATCGGCCGGCGCGGTTTCGGCGACCAGCGCGCGAACAATCGTTACGAGCGATTTCTGGACTACCTGATGTATGAACTGATCCCCGGCGGCGGCGGCGCAAGCCCACTGAATGACTGCCATGACAACAGTGGCTCCGTCACCGGCAGTATGCATCTCATGTCAGAACCACGCGGTGCTCTGCTGCCGTGGTTGGCACAGCAACTCGATCTTCATCCGTCACGAGAAACGGACATGTTCAGACCAGAACTGACCAGAGAATCGATCGCGCATGCCTTTGATCTGTTCCTGTTCCTGCTCTGGTGGGACGATGAGCCATCTGTGAAAACCCCGGAAGAACTCGGCTATCCGCTCTCGCACAACTTTCATGTGCGTGGCATCGCGTCACACCGCTCCGGGTGGGACAAGCAGGACACCTTGATATCGCACTTCTGCGGTCGTCAGCAGCGGCGCTGCCACCGCCAGGGTGATTACAACCATTTCAACTATTACGCATTGGGTGAAACATTTCTCGCCGACGCGGGTTACGGCCATGCGCGGGCATCCACAAAAGCCGTGGACCGGTGGTACTCCTTCACCAATGCCCACAACTGTGTAACGCACGATGGCGAGCATTTCCGTAGCGTATTCGACAATGCCGGCTGGGCGGAGGGTGAGATACTCGACTTTCAGCAACAGGAAGGGTTCAGCAGTTCACTAGGCGATGCATCCGGCGCATCCGGCCCGAACAACACAGTTCGCCGGGCTTTGCGGCGCATCGTGCTGGTGCGCGAAGGACCTGTTCACTTCGTGGCAGTAATCGACGTCAACGAAAAAGACGGCAAGCCGTTCGATGCGAAAACCTGCTGGCAGACGGAAATGGGCAATACGATTGAAACCGGCACCAATGGCTTTGTGATTCAGGGACAGACGAACCAGTGTGTCGCGCAGGTGCTTTACCCGGACAAGGTGGAATTTACTTTCCAGGAGCATTACGACCGACAACAGGCACGAATGACGCTGCGCGACAGTGTGGTCGAGACGGTGACGATCTTTTGTCCTGTTACGCCCGGTTATACCGTGCCGACATTTGCGTGTAAGCGCCACGGCGAAGGCGATTTTTCCATTACAGCTCAGAACGATAATGGGAAAACCATTTTGCGCGCCAGCGCTGTTATCCGACAGCCGTTAAGACAGGCAGACCCCGTCCAGTTGCAGATCAGCTGAATCGATGAAGGTGAGGCAATCGACAATTACCTCAATGGTCATATGCTTCAATTGGCTGAGCTGATTCCTTGTCCACTTTGACCCAGAAAGTTGTCAGGTCATAGCCCTTCTCGATGTCGCCGATGTAGCGCGATTCGTAGTCCTCGAAAGCGATCCGGACCGGTGTAACATGACCATCAAGCACCTTTACACGAATGTCCTTGTGAAAAGAACCGGCACGTATCGCGTAGGAGTAGTAGCCAGGCTTCTCGGCGACGCGAAGCGCAGACTTCTTTCCCTTGACCAGATAACCGGTCTGGCCGAGCGACACCTCGTGCCCACCTTCCAGCCGATAAATGCGCGGCATCGCCACCGACGTTTTACCCGGCGGCACATAAAACTCCACGTAGCCTTTCGCTTGCCCGCGCGGCACACGATCGATGACCCGTGTCGAAGCGCAGCCTGATATGGCCAAAAGAAGCGTTCCCATCATCAGGACGTAAACAGACACGCTTGTTACCCGAAACCAAAAGTGACTTTGTGACATTGAAATCCTCCCGGAATCTCGCGAATGGCGAAACAAGATATCGCCCGATTTCGTGTTGCACAACAGGTTGAAAGCCTGAAAGAACAGTCTGCTGTCCGCGAATCATTCGCGGACCGGCAATTTTCCCTTGTTCCAGACCCGTATATTGATATATTTCAACTAATAATAAATGCGTATCAAAGACGGGAGAGCGCCATGTCATACATCACCCGACTCAAATCAGGCTTCACGTTAATCGAACTGCTGGTCGTCATCAGTATTGTCGCCCTGCTGATCGCCCTGTTGTTGCCGGCGCTAAACGCCGCAAGACAGTCTGCGCTTCAAGTCAAATGCCTGAGTAACCTTCGCCAATGCGGCATGGGTGTCGCGGCCTATCTGTCAGATCATCGTGACCTGCTTTTCAATCACCTCACCACGACCGACTTCGTTGCCAACGGCAAACCCATTCAATGGGGATGGATGTCACAACTCGCGGTCTATATCCCAAACGAAGGCCCCATTGCCAACCAGACATACAGCACGATCAGTTACTCGTTCAACTATTTCAAACCCAACATCTTTACATGTGACCTCTGGGATACCAATGCGTATACAGAAATTTTTGACCCGCCGGGCAAGCTCACCCGCGGCGTGCGTGCGCAAACGCAGTATTCGTTCTACGGATTCCCTTTTCAGTATTGGGCTCACCACAACTATGCACCACGCGACGCAACGACGCCGGGGAAAGATCCCATGTTGATGTCAGTCGGGCAAGCAACCTTTGGCCGACTTTACTCTCGTACGCTGGTGACAAATCTAAAAGAGTTTTACTCGGCCCATCCTGGTGAAATCCAAGGCTTCTACACAGGCGCAAAGGGATATCCGATCGGCGAGCATATTGAGATGCTTTTTCTTGATGGACACGCCGGTATGGAAAAACAAGCCGACTGGCCTCATGCCAGTAATTCACCGTCTCAGAACCACGAGGCCTGGCCGTTCTAGCGGCTCCCCGTGTAAAGCAGTTTTAGTGCCCGAACAGGTTCACCTGCGGAAACATACCCTTCTCTTCGAAATGTTCGAGCGCTTCTGATGTTGATTTGAACACCTTCGTCGCGGTTTCGGTAATAAATGGGCTGGGGTTCTTCTTCGGCTTCCAGACGACGTACACTTCCTTGCCGTGCTCGAAGGCATGTTGCAGTTCGCGTTCCACGCCACTGGACAGGCCCGGCACGCCGCCCGCGAGTTCGGGCACCAACGAGACAATCATGTCCGACTGGTCAATCAGCTTGAAGTCACGCGCATAAATCTGGCCATCCACATCGCCGGCAATGTCGAGCACCTGCTTGACCGACACAGGGAATGACTCCTTGCCACCCGCAAAGGAATGGGCGGACATTTCGACAAAGTCCTTGCCCTCCTTGGCTGCTTCAATCGCAGTATCCAGCAGGAGTTTTTCATCCACGTCGCCGGGGTCGAACGAGACAAAGACCTTCGCCAGGTCCGCACGGAACGTATCGATCTCCGCCAGCACGTCCGGCATGTCCACGACGTGGCTCATCGGGAACGAGGGGTAGACCTTGCGCATCTCCGGCTTGCAGATCAGACGGTAGCACGTTTCGTTTGTGTCTTCATGGCGCCCGCGCGACAGCACGTAAAACTCATTGGCACAACCAAGCGCCTGGGCAAGCAGCTCGGTCGCCATGATCTCCTCCTCGCGCCAGACCATCAGGTCCTTGAGCGTGGCGTCGATCGTGTGTTCGCCATGCAGCCGATGATGGACGACTTCGATATTGTCGACCAAACAGATAAACATATCCGGCTTGAACTGTTTGAGCTGATCGAAATCAAATGCGCTGAACAGGCCGTGCCGCCAGCGGAAGGTGGCGTGCGTGTTGACAATGACGTTCTTCTGATCGACGGAGTTGGAAATAATGTCCTTGAAAGCGGATCGGCGCAGGGCATTTAAGCGCGACAGCGGCAGATCAAGGATGCGGCCGGGTTTCACATCCGGGGCTTCGCCGTACATCATGTCGCCGACGTGATAGGCATCAATTCGATCGCCGCGTTCACCAGCCAGATCGACGGTGTTCTTCAGATACGTTTTCTTGTCCATTCCAACCTGGCCGGTCACAATCGCGCGCATGAACGATCTCCTTGCATTTCGCAACGAAATGATAACAAATCAATTATATCGATATGTGGTTTCGGCTGTAGGATGCCCAATAGCGGGCATGATAGGCCCTTCCAGCCAGTCATCATGTGCAAAGGCCGGAAGGTTGTTACGGTATGGGTCTGGCTGTCACGTCGGGGGAATTCTTTTCGGGAGGTCTCATGTCCGGAGCAGTTCTGAACAATACGGCAACGTTATTACTCGGCTCAGTCCCTCCGGGTGTCTGGTGGGGTTTGGGCATTATCGTCGTCATGGCCGTGCTAATCGTCTTCGGCCTGATCGTTTCGTACTTCAATCTATGGCTCATAGCTTTGCTGTCCAAGGCTCGTGTCAATTTCACGGATCTGATCGGCATGAAGTTGCGAAAGGTGAATCCCCGGACCATTGTGACGTCGCGCATTCGCGCGGTGAAGGCAGGCATTGACGTTTCAACCAGTCAAGCGGAAACACACTTTCTGGCCGGCGGCAATGTGCCGCGTGTGGTCGACGCGTTGATCGCTGCCGACCGTGCCAGGATTGCCCTGCCATGGGATACAGCGTGCGCGATTGATCTTGCCGGGTACGACATCCTCGAAGCTGTACAGTCATCTGTGAACCCCAAGGTCATTCATTGTCCGAATCCATCATTCGGACGAGATACGATTAATCCGATTGCTCAGGACGGCATTGAAATAAAAGCCCGCGCCCGCATCACCGTTCAGGGCAACCTTTCCGGCTTTATCGGCGGCGCGACGGAGGAAACCATTGTCGCTCGTGTCGGCGAAAGCATTGTCACGACAATAGGTTCAGCACCGTCACACAAGCACGTGCTTGAGGAACTGGATCGCATCTCTGAAGTCATACTCGAAAAACGACTGGATGCCGGCACCGCATTCGAGATTCTTTCAATCGATATCGAAGCGGAGGTCGGCCAAGACATCGGCGCAAGATTGCAGGCAGAACAGGAAGAGGCTGACAGGCGACGGCGCGACGCCAGGTCCGACATGTAGTCAGCTGGATAAGCAAATATCTGGCGACCATGATTTGCTCGTCGCATGTGCAGGATCATGAGTTAATTAACATGCATATGTATTGCCAAGTCGCCTTCGTGTGCGACGGTGCTAAGATTGCTATGATATGAGGCAAGTTTAAATCACAATTCCGGGTGAATTCTTATGGGAGGTCCCATGTTCGGCTCAGTTTTAAACAATACCGCAATCGTTACGCTTGGCGCAGTGCCCCAGGGGCTGTGGTGGGTGCTTGGCATTATCATCGTTCTGGTCGTGCTGATGATCTTCGGCCTGATCATTTCGTACTTCAACCTGTGGTTCCAGGCGTTGCTTTCGAAGGCCCGTGTCGGGTTTATGGACCTGATCGGGATGAAGTTCCGAAAGGTGAACCCGCGCACCATCGTGTTATCACGCATTCGCGCGGTTAAAGCGGGCATTGACGTTTCAACGAACCAAGCGGAAACGCACTTTCTGGCTGGCGGCAATGTGCCGCGTGTGGTTAACGCGTTGATCGCTGCCGATCGCGCCAAGATCGCCCTGCCGTGGGATACAGCCTGTGCGATCGACCTGGCTGGTCGTGACATTCTTGAAGCTGTGCAGACGTCAGTGAACCCGAAGGTCATCGACTGTCCGAACCCGTCGTTCGGTCGAGCGACGATTGATGCGGTTGCGCAGGATGGTATTCAACTCAAAGCCCGTGCGCGCGTGACCGTACGTGCGAACATCGCCCGTTTGATCGGCGGTGCGACGGAAGAAACAATCATTGCCCGTGTCGGTGAAGGCATCGTCACCACAATCGGCTCATCGCCTTCACACAAGAACGTGCTTGAAAATCCGGATCGTATTTCCAAGGTTGTGTTGGAGAAGGGTCTGGACGCCGGTACGGCGTTTGAAATCCTGTCGATTGATATTGCTGATATTGACGTTGGTGACAATATTGGCGCCAAACTGCAGGCCGATCAGGCGGAAGCGGACAAACGACGCTTCCAGGCTGAAGCTGAAAAACGGCGTGCCATGGCTGTTGCGCAGGAACAGGAACACAAGGCCGAGGCGCAAAAGAACCGGGCGCTGGTCGTGCTGGCTGAAGCCGAAGTGCCCAAGGCCATGGCCGAAGCGTTCCGTAATGGCAACCTCGGCATTATGGATTATTACCGCATGCAGAATATCCAGGCGGATACGTCGATGCGTTCTAACATTGCCAAGGATGGTGGTGGCGGTAAACCTCAGTAACCCCCCCACCTGGAAATCGGAAACCGGTAATTTTTTCAACAACGGTCAAAGCCCAGGATCTCCTGATCCTGGGATCGGATTTGGTCGCAGGTCATCGCGGTGTTGCGCTGCTCGAATACCGATGACGCATTGCCAAACCGATCCCATGGCCGGAGGCCATGGGCTTTCGGACTAGTTGCGAGAAATCTATTACGCGCGTTTCTTGCTGTATGCATCTAGCGTGCGATGATCCATTGCGTTTACCAACTGCTTGAGTCGATCTGAGAATGCCCACGGGACGTCAATTGGTAACGATGCGAGGTTCAGCGCCTCGAGTATCGCGTCAGTCAGTTTGTCCAGCCCTTGGCCGGATTGAGCGCTGACACGAATCACGTCATCCGCTGACGACAAATTTCGCAGCAAATCCGCTTTGTTTACTAAACGGATGTCTGCCTCACGATCAATCCCGCTTAGCTCCGGCCAGTCCACTTCCGGGTCGCGCATGGCGATCAATACGTCCGCGCTTTGAATCACCTGTCGGGCCAGTTCGATCGCGTGTTGCTCGATCGGGTCACCACTGTCTCGGATACCCGGCGTGTCGTACCAGCGTACCGCGACGCCATTGAGTTCAACCATGTTCGCCACCCAGTCGCGCGTGGTGCCGGGCAGGTCGGCCACAATGCTGGCCGTGCGTCCTACCATCCAGTTGGCCAGTGTGCTCTTGCCGACATTTGGCGCGCCGACCACCACCACCGATGGCGGCTGAATCAGTCGATCCAGCTTTCGAGCATTGTCGATCAGTTCAGTCTTCACTTGATCGGATATGGATTTTTCACCGATCTTCTGCCAGAGCTTGGGCTGAGCCAGTAGCAGATCAATCGCGCATGGGCTGGCTGCCTGTGAGATGGTGAGCAGCATGTCCGCTTCCAAGTCGCTCTCTGCTTCCGGAAAAAGCGCGGACGCGCCCGGCTCATCGGCATATGCAACACCGAGGTTTGCCAGCGCATCAAGGATATGCCGCACCACCAGCGGTCCACCGTGCGGCATCACCTGTGCCCAATCATCGCGCAGCAACGTTGCCAGGCCGCGATCAATATCGCCAAAGTCACACAGAACCGTGCGGCCGAGCGGCCAATCTTCGCGCTGGGTCAAACCCTGTAGCGCCCGAAGTGCATCCGCGCCGACTATCTGCACGATTGCCACCGCGCCGGAGGTGTGAGCTGTGGAAAGTGTGGCATGGCAGGACAATGTGGTCATCAGACTTGCTCGTCGTTGCGCGACACGAAGGCGGGGTCCTGCCCCTCCATCGGCCGGCCATTCGGGAAGTTAAATGCCAGCACGCCAAGGGCAATGACTGCCGGAACGATCGGAAGGCCGAACGAACCATGAAGCATCGTTACGACAATACCGAATAAGGCCACGCCTTCGCACCCCGCAAAGAGCACGATGTTACCGGTGACGTAACCCTGCGGCGTGACACGATTCTCCTGCCAGTTCTTCTTGTATATCTGGTTGCGCACAAAGAACACGACGGGTACGGTGGTCAGCAACATGGCGATGTTGACATAGGTCATCAGCATCGTAATTTCGCTGCCTTCATATGAACCACCCGGCCATACGGCCAAAACCACCACCAGCATGAACACAAGCTGCCCCATGATCATGGCAAACCAGATCAGGCGACTGGTAAAAAGCGCTTGCTTCGGATCAGTGATTGGCTGATTTTGGCCCGAATAAACCATGCGGTCGTCCCCCTGTTGACGATTGATGGAGTCTGTCTATCGATCGTCCCGCGCCATGTTAACGCGAAACGTGACCGCCATGCCGAGCAGTGTCAGTTCAGGGACGACCCGCTCAACCAGTTCGTAATCTTCGAACAGCAGTTCCGCATCACCGCCGGTGGCGATCACCGCTGGGTACGCACCGAATTCTTCGGCGAACTGCTCGACCAATTCACGAAGCATGCCGCGGATGCCGTGGAAGGCCGCGGAGCGCATGGCTTCCGTGGTGTTGTGGCCGATCGGCTCCTCCGGGACGTCGAACTCGACTTCCGGCAGTTGGGCCGTGTGCTCGTGCAGGCTATCGAGCATCAACTGTGCGCCCGCTCCGATGGCCCCGCCGTGGAACGTGCCCGCGCCGTCGACAAAGTCGATCGTGATGGCGGTTCCGGCGTCAACGATGACGCATGCCTGTTTCAGGACGTCGTAGGCCGCTGCCGCGTTCAGCAGGCGGTCGTCGCCGACAATCGTCTCCGGGTCCAGTTGCCGGCCAATCGGCACGGGCAAATCATCTTCCACGCGAATCGGTCGGATGCCCAACTGACGCCAGACTTCATCGGTCAGCCGCTTTTCCATCTTCGGGTTGACCGACGCTACCATCACCGCCGCATTCACCCGATCGCTGATCTGGGAAAACGCCTCCCGCATGGTGGCCAGCACCTCGCGGAGCGATTCGTCGTTGTCGATTACATCAATGGCCACCAACTCATCATCAGAAAAGACGGCCAATTGTGTTCGTGTGTTGCCAATGTTGACTGCCAGCAGATTGATGCTCATGTCGATGTCGCCTGATTCGACGGCGTTGCGGCATCACCCTGCGCCTGCTCCGCCTGCTTTGCCCCCTGTACCCTCTTCCAGCACAGTTCTAACAAATCCGTCAGACCGTCGCCCGTGACGGAACTGATTGGCAGGACATCACATCCGATGGCGTCTTGCAGTAATGCCACTGCCGTGGCGCAATCCTCATGCGTCCCTAACAATTCTATTTTAGACAGTATCACAATCTCTGGCTTCTGTGCGAGCGTTTTTGAGTGGGCTTCCAGTTCGCGACGGATCGTTTTGTAGTTTTCAGCCGGATCAGAGCCGTCTGTCGCGTCAATTTCCACCACATGGACCAGCAGACGTGTCCGTTCCACGTGGCGAAGAAACTCAAAACCAAGGCCATGCCCGTCCGACGCCCCTTCGATCAGGCCGGGAATATCCGCGAAAATCAGCCGCCGGCCGCCGAAATTGCCTTCCAGTTCCGCAATACCGAGGTTCGGCTCCAGCGTGGTGAATGGGTAATCCGCGATTTTCGGCTTGGCTTTGGACAGCACGGACAACAACGTCGATTTGCCCGCATTGGGCTTGCCGATCAGGCCGATGTCCGCGATCAGCTTCAATTCCAGGCGCAAACGATATTCTTCGGACGGCTCGCCGGGCGTGCTTTCGCGCGGCGTCTGATTGGTAGCCGACTTGAAATGCTCGTTGCCGAAACCACCCTTGCCGCCTTTCGCAACGATGTATTCCTTGTCCGGCGTGTCCATGTCCACGATCAGCTCGCCGGTTTCATCGTTGTAGACCAGCGTGCCCGGCGGCACAAGGACGTCCAGATCCGCCCCATCTTTGCCGATACGTTGTTTGATGCCGCCCGGCTGGCCATTCTCGGCAAACCAGTGATGGCGTCCGGTCAGGTCCAGCAGCGTATCCACGCCGGCTTTGGCGACCAGGCGCACATCACCGCCTTTGCCGCCGTCACCGCCGTTGGGGCCGCCTTTGGGGATGTACTTCTCCCTGCGGAAGCTGACGGCCCCGTCACCTCCCTTGCCACTGCGTACGAATATGGTCGCGCGATCAATCAGCATGCGTATGAATCAAACCTCAAAAGCCACTTCACGCTCGCATCATATCGATATTGGCCGATCAAAGCCGGATCAATGCCCTCTACAACCATCACAAACCATACAGGTACACCTGAAAAAACCGATGTATATGCGAAAACGGTTTGCACTTCTTTAATCCGTTCGGCGAATTGGTAGAGTCGGGTCGCTATTAGTTCCGAGGCGAGTGACGCACGTCTCTGTAGCGGGAGAGAAAAGGGAGAACGCTCATGCCCACGGCTACTGCCGCGAGCACTGCGGACCAATTGCGCGCACTCGACGCAGCGCCCATCATTGTTGCGAGCCACCCGCGATCCGGCACGCACCTGACAATTGATCTGCTTCGCCGACAATTTGGTTCCTGTGATGCCGCCAAGCAATTTGGCGAGCGCAATGACCGCGTCTATCTGCCACTGGACGGATTGCGCCCGGAACGGGACACGCTTTCCGACCAGACCGCGCTGGACATCATCCGCCGCGTACCTCGGCCGATCGTCAAAACGCATCTGCTGCCGGGCTACCGGGAATTCACCGGCAAGAGTCGCGTCTGGGTCGACTGGCTGCGCGACCGCGCCCAGATCATCTATGTGTACCGCGACGGGCGCGACGTGATGTGCAGCCTGCAGCACGCGGCTCACAACTGGGCACCAAACGAAACGCTGTCCATCACGCCATACATCCAGCAGAGCCGCCACGGCATGTCGGTTGCCAAATACTGGGCCGAACACGTGCGCCAGTGGATGGATCGGCCGAACGTGCTGGCGATTGAATACAAACAGATCATCAAGTCACCGCGCGAAACGCTCGAAAAGATCGGCCGTTTCCTCGGCATGGCGCCGCGCATGCGCGAGCCATATTTACCGCCGGTGATCAAAAGCGCGTGGCACTCGCGCCTGATTCGACTGATGTACCGCCATCCGCCAAGCACCGCTCTGGTGCCGGGCAAGGTGTTCCGGTCGCGCGCCCCGAAGTGGCGCGAAGCATTCGACGAGCAGACGTGCCAGGTCTTCCAGCAGGAAGCCGGCGACATGCTCGTTCAACTCGGCTTTGAATCGGATGACACGTGGACCAGCAGGCAGCGTCAGCCGCAGATTCACGTGGCCGACGGCAAGCAGTTGCTCGATCGTATGGCGGGTGCGTCACAACCTGCAAGTAACTGAAACAAAGTGTGTAGTGGTGAATTTGACGAACTTTTTTTACATCGGAGTCGTTTGAGATGTTATGTAATACCAAAACAAGCAAGCAGTTTCATTTCACTCACGGGCGCAAGGCCCTAATAGCCGCCATGGCTGGAATCGCCCTGGGATTCGCATCGTCCGCACAGGCGACGATCACGGATACCGGCGACGTTAATCCGTCGCCACCAGTGGCCGGCCAAGGGGTGATCGTCGGCGATTCGGGCGTGGGCACCCTCACGATCGACGGCGGCAGCAGCTTTTCAACCGGCACAACCGACAACACCAACCGTCTGCGCATCGGTGTCCAGGCGACCGGCGACGGCACGGTCCTGATCGACGGCGCCGGTACAGGCCTCGAGACGTTCGGCATCGTCACAGGCGTTGCTGGTCGGGCCCGCTTTACCGTCTCGGGCGGTGCGGAGGTGACCGTGACTGATGACATCAGTGTCACAAACACGGGCCTCAACGGTAACAGCATACTGGTCACCGGCATCAACACGCTTCTGGACGTGGGCGATTCGATTTTCGTCAATGGCCCAGACGCGCAGCCGGGCGTGCTCACCGTGCAGGACAACGCGACGCTTCGCATCAATAATCCAGCAGGCGACCTTCGCTTCTTTATCGGCTCTAATCCGAATGAGACGGGTGTCGTCAATGTCACCAGCGGCGCCACACTGGAGCTGATCCCGGATGGGGCCAACCCCTTCCGCACCTTCGTGGGCGTCGGGGACGACGCCACCGGCATACTGAATATCAACTCGGGCGCCACGGTCACCCTCGGCCGAACCGACGTCGGCACCGAAAGCCTCACGGCCACAGGCATAATCAACGTTGACGGCGCCGGAACGACGCTGAACATCATCACCGGCGGACCCGGCGGAAACGGTGAAGGGGACATCCGCCTTGGCAGTAACGGCGGCGGCACGGCCACGCTCAACGTTACCGGCGGCGCCGTCGTCAATGTTGCGGACGACATTTTCGTCGCCCTGGGCGACGACTCGACCGCCGCGTTCAACGCGATTGAAGGTGAGGTCCACATCACCGACGGCCTTTTCGTCGGCTACAACAGCGACGGCCCACTTACTGTCGGGCCAAATATGCTGATCACCGCCAGCCGCTTCGTGGTCACGAACACATCCCTGAACCCCAACATCACCCCCGGCCATGCGGATGTCACCTTCCAACTCTCGGAAGACGGCGGCGGCACGCCCATCAGCGGCCTGATTGAGACCGGTGACTTCAGCTTCCGCGACGGCACGCGTAATCTGCTGTTGGACCTGGACCCCTCAGCGGTCTTCGAGGTCGGCGACAAGTTCGTGCTGGTCGACTACGAAACGCTCGGCCTGAACAGCTTTGGCGCGTTGGACCAGACGTTCAACAACGTTGGTGATGACGAACTGATTACGTTCGACGGCATCGAATTTCTGATCAACTACAACGACAACCTCGGCGGCGGAGATTTCGCGCTGACCGCAACCGTCACAGCCATCCCCGAGCCGACTTCGCTCGCGCTGCTGGGCCTGGGTTCACTCGCACTAATTCGCCGACGACGAAAGTCGGCACAGTAACACTTTCATAGATGGAGGCAAAAAGCTATGAAAACCACCACCCTGATTGCTCTGATCGCCGGTATGGCTCTCTCTGTGAGCCACGCCTCGGCCGCTTTTATCACCTTCGACAATCGCGCCGATTTCGTCGCCGCACTTGGCTCGACGCTGATTGACGACAACGTCAACCAGTTCTCCGGCCTGGAACTCGACTTCGAAAACAGTTCCGTCAATACCGTTACCCCCGGGCCGACGCTCGGTGGCTTCGACGTGAGCCACTCCGGTGATGAAAGCATCACTCAGTTTGTTGACGGCAACAACTTAAATACAGGGGCTATCGGCTCAACGCCTGTTACGATTCAACTCATTATTGACCAGAACGGTGCTCCCGGTCTGTTTGGCAACACCAACAACTTGAGCGATACCGGCAGCATCAGCATCACCACGCCGGGCATAACCGCATTCGGTTTTGATACGTTCATCCTGAACGATGGCGGTTCGGGCGCGCTGCTCGGGCCCGAGGATGGCGCCGACTTTATCGTGAACGCAGGCGCCATGTCGCAGACGTTCACCCCTGCGGCCAACCAGCCGTTCTTCGGCGTGATCTCCACCGGCGATGATCTGACAAGCATCGACCTGGTCATCACCAGCGGCGCGGCAGCCGGCGGCTTTGAAATCATTGCCATGGACAACTTCATCGGAGGGACAGCCATCCCCGAACCGACTTCGCTTGCGTTGCTGGGACTGGGATCACTCGCGCTGATCCGCCGTCGACGACGGGCTGTCATTACCGCGTAATAGGAGCTCGAATCCAGAATCAGAACGAGAATCGAAACGGGGGTCTGACCCCGTTCTGATTCTGATCCTGTTTTCAAAGGAGAGCACCGACCGATGAATCGCCTACTGATATACACGCTGGCCATGGCCTGCCTTCTTGTTGGAACTGCCGGCGCGAACGCGCAAGTCGTTTACGACAATGGCGGCGGTCCGACGTCCAACCTGTTTTTTCGCACATCGGTTACGTTTCCAATCGCGGATGATTTCGTCCTTTCGGCCGGTTCGACGACCTTTAGCCGAATCACTTGGTGGGGCGCCTATTTCGGAAGTACGCCGGTGGCTGACCAAATGGCGTTCAGTCTTGGTCTTGACGATTCGGGTGTGCCGGCACTGGGCGGGACAGGCACTTTTGTCCCTTTCAACAGTGTCGCCCGCACTGATACCGGTCTGACCGTGCCAGGTTTGGGACGCCCCATCTTCCAATTCGACGGCGAAATCGATCCGGTCACGCTTAACGCTGGCCAGACCTATTGGCTGTCACTATCAAGCATCGGGAGCCCCGACCTTCTCTGGGCGACCAGCGACATCACCACTGGAAACGTTCACGCGTTCTTTTTCCGCGATTCGACCCCCGATGAATGGCGAAGCACCAGCACCGAGACGGACCTGGCATTCAATTTGTCTGTTCCCGAACCAACATCGCTGGCGCTGCTGGGATTGGGCGGGCTGTTCGCGCTGCGTCGGAGGAAAAAATTTCAATCGTGATCCATTACTCAGCAACCCCTTGGAGGAGGAGGAAGCACCATGACAACACGATTTCGCTTTTGCTGGATTCTCTTAATCGCCGCACTGGGCGCGGTCGCACCAGCCCAGGCGGTGACGCTGGATTTCGATCCGGTCCCCGGGCCGGATTACGCCATTGCGGACATTGAATTGAACCTGACAGATGGCGGCTCAACCACCAATGAACCCGGCGATCGGACCGATCTCACGGACGGCGACCTGACCACTGGAATTAACTTCGGGCGGTTCCTGAACCCGGGACTGCTCGACGTCGGCGTGACACTCACCACCCCCACGACAACGGACCTGTTTCGCCTGACGGGGTTTGAGGTAGTGTTCAACAACGAGGCAGCGGTCTTGGATCCGTCGACTCCGCAGTTGCTGTTCACAGACGCAGATGGTGTACCGCAAGCCCTGAGTACAACGATCACGTTTCAGCCCTTTGGATTTTTCACACTGACGCATGTCGAGGCGGACTTCGGCTCGTCGGACTTCCTGCTGTTACCGGGTACGACGCTGCTGCTGAGCGGGATAGACCTGCCGCTCGTCGAACTCGAGATCGAGGTGACGGAAGTGATCGTGGAAGGCTCCGTGGAACCAATCCCCGAGCCGACGTCGCTGGCGCTGCTGGGGCTGGGCAGCATCGCACTGTTGCGACGCCGTTCACGCCACACACGGCGAATCATGAGTGGAGACTGATAGTCCTTTGCAGGTAGCAAAACCGTTGATCGCAGAATCAGCCAAACCCAAAACATGAAAGGTTCTTGTCAGAACCAACAACGCGTTAACTAAAACGAGCACCTTTTTCTCGCACTATAGGAGGCAATATGTATCGTACGAGAAAATCACTATTGTTCAGTATCACGCTGATGCTGATGGCATCCATGATCACAGCCGAGCGGGCAAATGCTGCCTTTGTTGATGATCTGGTTTCTTACTGGCAATTCGACGGCAATCTGACCGATGTGGCCGGCGGGCACAACGGCACCTATGTCGGCAACACGACCGACACCTATGCCACAGGCATGTTCGGCTCCGGTATCGACCTCGACGGCGGCAGTGAATACATCCAGGTGAATGACGAGTCCGCCTACGACTTCGCGGCCGCGGGCAACGGGTTTACGATTTCGCTCTGGACCAAAGTCAACGCTTTCGACGGGCTCTTTCAGACGCTGATTGCCAAGGGGGAAGGCAGCGAATTCAGAGTTCATCGCCGTCTGACTCAGGACAACCTCTCGTTTGCCGCAGCGGCCAGGGAGATCGAGAGTGCGACTAATGTCAACGACGGACAGTTTCACCATGTGGTGGCGATTTTCACCGTCGGGCCAAACAGGCTGGCGTTTTACGTCGACGGCATCCGGGTCGACTCGGGTTTTCCAGGCCAACTTTCGGACAACGATCTGCCGCTGGCCATTGGGGATAACATTGACCCCGCCGCGACGTCTAACCGCCAGTGGGAAGGCATTATCGACGACGTCGGCATCTGGGGCCGGGCGCTGACCGACGCTGAAGTTCAAACGTTGTGGGCCAACGGCCAGGGTGCGTCGATCGCGTCGGTGATTCCTGAACCGACGTCTTTGGCGCTATTGGGATTGGGAGGCGTCGCGCTGTTGCGCCGGCGCTCGCGCGCTCGACGGCAAATCGCCGCATGATCGCGGCAAATTCCGACGAAAGCCCTTGGCCTCCTGCCATGGGATGAGATGAGATTGATCGTGCGTCGTTTATGTGCGTTCGACGCAATAATGCGATGGGATGCAAGTTTAGTTTGATCCCAGGCCCGGGAGGGCCTGGGCTTTGGGGCGCTTGGTGTTCAGTGCGCTGATCATCAAACAAAACAAAAACCGCCCGGTGCGTAAACACCGGGCGGTTTTTTTGTTGTTGATGAAACTCCCGAAACTCCGAGGGCCGGAACTTCCGGGGTAATTCCGCGGGGGCTTATCGATAGAATTCGACAATCAGGTTCATGTTCACATCGAACGGCACCTGATCAGAGGTCGGGATCGATTCGATCTTGCCCGTCAGGGTGGACGGGTCGAAGCTCAGCCAGGCCGGCACTTCGTGGCCGGGCAGTGACTCGAGGTTTTCACGTACCAGCTTCTGAATGCCTTCCTTGAGCGTGATCGTGTCACCCACCTTCAGACGGCAACTTGGACGGTCGGTTTTGCGCCCGTTGACCAGCACGTGGCCGTGCGCCACCATCTGGCGGGCGGCCCAAATCGTACGAGCCCAACCCAGACGGCGGATGACATTGTCCAGACGACGCTCGAGCAGTTGCAGGAGCACTTCGCCGGTATTGCCCTTGGTGGCGTTGGCCTGATCGACCGTCAGACGAAGCTGCTTTTCGAGCACGTTGTAGTGGTAGCGCAGCTTCTGCTTCTCATTGAGGCGGATGCCGTAGTCCCGCAGACGACGGCCGCGAAAGCCGTGCATGCCCGGCGGGTTGAGCTGGCGTTTGGTGGTATGCTTGGGAGTGTCGCAAATCGGCACGCCGACGCGACGAGACAGTTTGACCTTGGGACCGGTGTAATTGGCCATGGTGGTATCCCCGCCCTTATGACTTCAGGCGAAGGCTCCAGTGCGGCTCGGCCGCGGCTACGGCTCTGCCAGTCACGAAACTTCAGGGCCACGTCGGCCCTGCGATGTGCGGGGTATTAGAGCAAAATCGGGGTTGAAATGCAAGGCGCAGCCTCGTAACCCCTTATGCTGTCTACGCTACAATGCGGCCGATCTTTCTCCCGGAACCGTTTGAATATGCCAAATCCCGATCCTGAGCTATCTCCCACACGTAAAGTCGTTTACAAGCAAATTGATGGTGTCGAACTGGAACTGCATCTGTTTGAGCCAGCCGGTCATAAGGCAAATGACGCCCGTCCTGGCGTTGTCTTCTTTTTCGGCGGCGGCTGGCAGGGCGGAGCCGCCACCCACTTTTACCCGCAGGCGACCCATCTGGCCAAACGCGGCATCTGGGTGGCCTGCGCTGACTACCGCATCCACGATCGGCATGGTGTGCAGCCCTACCAGTGCGTGGCGGACGGCCGATCGGCAGTGCGCTGGGTGCGGGCACACGCACAAGAGTTGGGCGTTGATCCAAAACGACTCGCGGCCGGCGGCGGATCAGCCGGTGGACATGTTGCGGCATGCACCGCATTTGTGGAAATGTATGACGAGCCTGATGAAGATCAGTCAATCAGCGCGCGCCCGGACGCGCTGGTGCTGTTTAACCCGGTGTACGACGTTTCCGTCTGCACGCAGATGGCCAAGTATCCACAATTGCTTGGCGAAAAATGGGAAACGATTTCACCGGCTCATCATGTCCGGCCCGGCCTGCCGCCAACGTTGTTGCAAGTTGGCAGTGAAGATCAATACTTTCTGCCGCACCTGCATGAGCCGGTCAAGCGGAAGATGGCCCAAGCGGGGAACCGGTTTGAGTTGATCTGCTATCCCGGTGAGCCGCATGGTTTTTTCAACCCGCCAAAGCCGTGTTTTGAGCCGACAGTTGCAGCGATGGACCGGTTTCTGGATTCGATTGGGTTTGGAACATGATCTATCTGACCGATCAGCCCGAACAGACGGAAAAGATGCTGCCGGTCGGCGGTGCGTGGCAAGCTGCAACATTTGAACAACTGTCGGCGTCAGACCAACAACTCTGGCAACTTCTCGGCACAGCCGGCGATATATGGCTTCACGTCGAAACAGAACATCAGGACGCCGAGCGTCAGGAATGGCGAACCGTCCTGATCGATAGCGCGCGCACATCACAGTTTGACGCGGTAATTGGTGCATTGAAGTCCGGCACCACCCTGCCGAACAAGCTGGTATGTCTTGCGCTGTCCGGCACCAACTTTCGTGGCCAACGCGACCGGCCGTGGGTCGCGCTGCGCGGCAATCTTCACCTGACAGTCCATTACCGCTTAAACGCCGATGCAAAAGATGTACAAACCGGCCTGACACTGCTGCCTGCGGTTGCGACGGCACATACCATCAGCGACATCTCGAACGGCCGGCTGAATCCCAAGGTGAAATGGGTCAACGACGTTCTGATTGTGGGCCACAAAGTTGCCGGCGTGCTGACTTCCACACATGTCGATGGCGATCAGATCAGCAATGTCGTGTTCGGCATCGGTATGAACCTCGCGCAGCAGCCGGAAATCGTGCCATCTTCCATTGTCAGACAGGTGGGCGCCTTGGCCCAATTCGATCCGGACCTCAAAAATGCGCTTCCCACAGCCCTTGAAAGGCTTGTCCATCACCTTGATGTCGGCCTCCAAGGGCTCATCAACGACGGCCCCGCCCCCCTCTTCAATGTCTACAAGTCCATGGCCACATTTATTGGTAAAGATGTACGAATCTGGCCGGAACATAGGCAGGAAAACAGCGGTTCAGAGCCGATCGCAACCGGGCAGGTGCTTGACCTGCTGCCGGATTTATCGCTGGTGATTGACGGTCAGAAACAGCCAATCCACAAGGGTCGAATGGAGCTTTTGGAAACAAACGGCTAAACCCTGTAAAGTGTTCGTCTTAACTGGAGTTTGGACATGCCGGACAACCTTATACTGGTCTGTGCCGTGGCTTTTGCGGCTGTATTTTCCCTTTTGACTGTGCTGGCGCTGATGATGCGCGTTCTGATTGCGCTGTTCCCGGTTCGCAAATCCGCATCGGATACAGCCGTCATGGGCGCGATTAATACAGCTGTCAGTACCATGCTCCCCGGTGCGCGAGTGATCAAGATCGAAGAAACCACCCCGGTGAAGAAGCTGTGATTCATACATCAACCAAGAAAACGATTCGGGTCATGCTCACGACCTTCCGCGACGGGCTGCAAAGCGTGTTTGGCGGCAAGGTGCGAGTCAATGACGTGTTACCAGCCATGGAAGCAGCCGCGGAGGCCGGCATCCGGCACTTCGAGTTCGGCGGCGGCGCCCGGTATCAGGCGCCCTACTTCTATGCCGGCGAAGATCCATTTGAATGCATGGACCTGATGCGCAAGACGGTCGGGCCGGATGTGGATCTGCAGATTCTTACGCGTTCCGTTTCCGGTGTGACACTGACCACTCAGAAACTCAAGGCGCTCTCGCTTCAGGCCAAGCTGATGAAGCGGCACGGCACCACATGGGACCGTAACTTTGACTTCCTGAACGACACAGACAACCTGATCAAGACCGCCAAGCCGATCATCGACTCGGGGATGCATCATCAGCTCTGCGTTGCGTTGATGGGTTTGCCGTATGAATCCGATCAGGTTCACACCGCCGAGTTCTATGTCAACGTGATTAAGAAAGTGCTCGACTCGGGCATTCGCGTTGACTCGGTCTGCATGAAAGATGCGTCCGGCACGACCGATCCGCGCACCTGCTACGAAACGGCCAAGGGTTTGAAGGAAATCCTCCCGCCGGAAATGCCGCTGTGGCAGCACACGCATGATACGGCTTCCATGGCAGTCGCCTGCTACATGGCAGGTATCGAAGGTGGCGTGGACGGCATCGACCTGTCCGTTCGCCCCATGGCGTCCGGCACAGTACAGCCGGACGTGCGTTCGATGTGGCATGCGCTGAAAGGGACCGGCTACGAACTCGATATCGATCAGTCCAAGATGAATGAAATCGAGGGACTGCTCAACGAAGGCCTGAAGGATTACGAATTCAATCCGGTGACCACAGCTGCCGACGCGCGGGTGGTGAATTTCCCGATGCCGGGCGGCGCGATTGGGCCGAACGTGCACATGATGGCGTCGGCGGGCATTCTCAATCGCTACAGCGAAGTGCTCTCGGAATTCCCCGTCGTGGTTAAAGCCGGCGGCGCGTGGACGAGCGTGACGCCCGGCAGCCAGCAGTACTGGTTGCAGGCGTTTAACAACGTGCTACATGGCCGATGGAACAAGATCGATGCAGGCTTCGGCCGATCGGTACTGGGTTACTTCGGCACACCACCGATGCCGCCGGATGAGGAAGTGATCAAGACCGCTTCCGAGCAGTTAGGGCTCGATCCGTTTGATGGCGATCCGCTGGAGGCAGCGCCGGACAGCATCGCCAAAGCCGAAGAAGCGCTGGAAGAACGGAATATCCCAACCACGGATGAAAACATTTTCCTTGTTGCCGCGGCCATTGTGCCCGACAAAAACATGGAACTGAACGAAGGCATTCGCCTGCTGACCGGCAAGCCGAAGATCAATCTGCCGCTGAAGAAGCAGACGGAAGAAGCAGCACCGGCCGCAAGCTCTCCGGCTGCCGCGTCCGCTATGCCGGCAGGCCCGATGACCACCACATGCACAGTCGTGGAGGGCAGCGTCACGCGGTCATTCAAGATCACCATCGACATGCCGAGCGGTGGACAGGCAGCCGCCGGCGCAGCGCCTGCCGCGGCGCCAGCTTCATCTGCAGCACCGGCAGGAGGCACGCCTGTCTACTCGCCGTTTGACGGCAATGTCGAACTGGTTGAAATCAACGTGAGCGTGGGTGACATGGTCACCAAGGGGCAGGTCGTCGCGGCCGTCGAAGCGATGAAGGCCAAACACGAAGTGCGCGCTCAATGCGACGGCAAAGTGATCTCAATCAACGCCGACCTGGGCAGTGAAGTCTCCTCGAGCAAGCCCATCATGGTGATTGGAGCCTGACTTGGAAACGCTCGAAACGCTTATCAAGACCTCAGGCTTTTTGAGCCTGTCCTGGCAGAATTTTGTCATGTTCGTTGTCGCCGGACTGCTGATTTACCTGGCAGTCAAAAAGAACTTTGAGCCGCTGCTGCTGATTCCGATCGGCTTCGGTGCCATGCTCGCAAATCTTCCTTTTGCGGAAATGAGCGCATCCAGCGAGTATGACACTGCGATCAAGGTGTACGATCTACCTCTGATCCAGTTGATCTATGTTTCCGGTATCAAGACCGAACTGCTCCCGCCAATCATTTTCATGGGCGTTGGAGCCCTGACCGATTTCCGTCCCCTGCTCAGTCGACCGATCACATTATTGCTCGGGGCCTCAGCCCAGGTGGGCATTTTTATTGCCGCACTGGCGGCTTACTATCTGTTCGGATTTACGCCGCAGGAAGCAGCGTCGATCGGCATCATCGGCGGTGCTGATGGCCCCACCTCTATTTTCCTGACCGCTCAAATGGCACCCGACCTGCTTGGCGCCGTCGCTGTCTCGGCCTATAGCTACATGGCTTTGGTCCCGGTCATTCAGCCGCCGATTATTCGCGTGCTGACCTCTCAAAAAGAGCGCGAGATCAACATGCCGCAGGCTCGCCCTGTTTCGCAAACAGCGGTGATTCTGTTCCCAATTATCATCGCGGTCTTCTCGTCGCTTGCCATTCCGTCAGCCGCTCCGCTGATCGGCATGCTGATGTTCGGCAACCTGCTTCGCGAGTCCTGCGTCACCGATCGCCTCAGCAAAACAGCCGGCGGTCCGCTGATTAATATCGTGACCATTTTTCTGGGCATCGTCGTCGGCGCGACAATGGAAGGCGCAAACTTCCTGCAGCCACGCACCCTGTTTATCCTCATTCTTGGCGCCGTCGCATTCTGTTGCAGTACAGCGGGCGGCGTGTTGTTTGCCAAGCTCATTAATCTGCTTTTGCCGCAAGACAAGCAGATCAATCCCTGCATCGGGGCCGCAGGTGTCTCGGCGGTGCCCATGTCGGCACGCGTGGTGCAGCAGTTCGTTTCAAACCACACGGGCGGCAAGGTCAATCCGCTGATGGCTGCAATGGGTCCGAACGTCGCAGGCGTCATCGGCTCAGCTATTGCAGCCGGTGTGTTTTTGGCGCTGCTTAAGGGAACTTAAGCAAGTTTTAAAAAAGATCATGCAATGGCTTGTCCGACATGGTGATATTCTCGATGAGCCAGCAGACGTTTTAATCTGCTCTGCCAACCCCTTCCTTACACTATCCGGTGGTGTCGGCGGTGCGCTACTCCTGCGCTATGGCGGCCAACTGCAACACGAACTTGAATGTCATCTACACGAAATTAACCGTCGTTACATGGATCAAGAATCAATTGTTTTGACTCGCCCCGCGAACACACCTTATCTAGCGATCATTCATGCAGTCGCGGTCAATGGTTTCTACGAGTCTTCTCCAGAGATCGTCCATTCGGTTCTCTACAAAGCAATGCAGGCTGCGTCCACAGAAAGCGCAAAGAGTGTTGCCGTCGCCGCACTAGCCACTGGCTACGGCAAATTGTCTCTTTCTGACTTTGCCAAAGGCGTCCGCCCACTCAAGGGTAGAAAGTTCGAGCCGACTTCCCAAGCAACTATCGTTGTTCAAGAACCCAGTGAAGCTGCGGAGATTGAACGCGTTTTGGCTGAATGTTGAGTCTGATCGGTCTTCGCAAGATTAGTCCGCGTGCAAACATTATTGATTATTTGCGGGGTGATGTTGTTTTACGGAACCGTCCAACGAATATGGATGTCATATTCGTTAAAGCCTACTACAGCGGAGTCATCCACTTCGATCGTTAAGGTGTAATCGTTAGCGGCGCTCGGTTGTTGCACAACTGTGACTGTTCCGCCAACCGGTGACGTCTCGATCGCTACACTGGCCGTCAGGGCAGTGTCTGCCGGCAACAATCCGTCAGCGATAACCTTCTGGGCACTGGTATTTCCGGAAAAATTGGGATTCCAGTAAACGCCGTTAACGTGGCCGACTTGTGGCAGTCCGCCTGACTGATGTTCGTACCAGATTTTGTCGCCCTGAATTTTCAGATGCGAGACGCCGTCGTAATCCACGCCCTTATGAGATATCTGAACAGGGCCGTACCACTGCCTGATCTGGCTTTCAATCTGATCAATCGCTGACTCAACGGAACCCGTATCGTCGAACTCATTCGTCGGCGAACCTTCATCGTAGATGTTGTCCCAATCACCGGTACTGTGCAGGGCCAGGAAGTCGTTGATGATGTCATCCTTCACATGGCTTCGAATCGCGTTGGCAGTGGTTCCAAAGTCACCCCAAGTACGAGCATCAGCCAGTTCGAAGAATAATTCTGTGAGTGAGAAGCAACGATTAAACAGATCGATACGCGTTTCCTCATCTGACCCGGACGAAACCGCAGCGATTGCCGCATCCAGGTGTGAACGCAGGTCGGCCAGTGAATCCTGCATCTCGTCGTAGTTGGACTGGCCGTCGTTGTTGCGGTCCTGATCCTTGTGGATCATGAACTGCTGGTTGTAGCGGCTGAGCTTTGCTTCCCAATCCTCATTGGTAATGGCCCAGAAGTTTTCAAGCTCCTTAAAGTAGTTATACATGTGGGTCGATGCGGAGCCGAACATGTTGTCACAGAACTCATCCAGTTCGGCATCCAGATCCACCTCCATGTCCCAGTAGATTTTGCTCATCAGGTAGAGCTTGGGGCCATCCATGCCCCAGTTTGGATAGCACTCGTTGTGCACATGACGGATCTGCGCCGAGGTGGCGGTCGTTGTATGGTCCGTTATCTGAATGTTCGTGCCGGGGTTGGCCGGATCATCGATGGCCTGACCCGATGTGTACTTGTACAAGTCGGACACATTGTCCGAATAAATACGCGGAATCAGGAACTGATAACCCTGCGACCAATCGTGATGGCCGAATTCAGACGCCATGTCTGCCCATTCGTGAATATCCAGGCTTCTGTCAGACAGCCCCGGATCGAATCGTCCATCGATGACCGTGTCAGATGCTTTGAACACCCACCAGTTAATGATGTTGTCCGGCAACTCAAAATTCGTCAGTTGTGGCGCTTTTCGGACACGGCTGTATGCACCGCCCACCAGTTGCTTACTGGGATACTGATCCGCTAACCGTTTCGCTAACTCCTCCATGTACTTCCAATACATCTTGGAATACGCCCGATCCAGACGTGTCTGCAAGTCCAGAGCCGTGGATTCCAGGTCAATGTGATATTTGCTGGCGGCATCCTCGCTGAATTCGTTGGTGTCCTGAACGGTGAAAGCCATGAACTCCTTGTAGGGCCGCTTAAAGAAGTTGTCCTGAAAGACAATCTCCGACGCATCCACCATCAGCGAACTGGGCGTCGACCAATGGCTGGTGCCATAAGCACTCAGTGAAAAACGCGGCTGCCAGCGTCCCGTGGCCCAGTTCACCGAGTTTCTGGGCTGCGGTGTCGTGATGTCCGGAATGTAATGCACCAGTGTCTGGCTGGTGTAATTGTCCAGCCACGTCTGATAGCCGGACGAGGTACTGGTTGTATTGCCGTACATCGGGAAGACATCGTTGAACGTACTGCCGAATTCCGAACTGTTGTAGAAGCGACTCGACTTGAGCGTGCTGCCGAAATTGTGCTGATGGGAATCGATCCGGCGTCGAAAGCCCCGCCGCTGAGCCCAGGTTAGTTCCTCTGCTTCAATGAAGCCAGAACCGTAGCAGGAGTAAGTATCCGGGTTTTGCAGGTCGTCTAATGTTCCAGCCGCGATGGTCACCGGCCCACTTGGAATATGGGTGTACAAATCCGTGGGCATATAGAAACGGATGCCACAGTAGCTTTCCAGAAAGTGCATCGCGGCAAGGCGCATGGCCGTCGGGTCTGACGGAATCAGGCAGATGACATCCCCCTTGCGACGAATGCGAAAACCATTTCGCGTCAAACCGGCACGGTCATCTTCATTGACCCATCGCGTCAGCCCGACAGAAAGCACGACTTTGCCGGCGTAACTGCCCAGATCGCCACCGGCAACAATGTCAAAACCCGTTGTCGTGCCGTTGATCTTGCGCAGAAATTCCTGCAAATCATTCGCTGCCAGCGTGTCCGTATTCATCGGGTTCGCCCATGGCGTCACGATGATGGTGTTGCTCGCAGTCAGCGTCAATGAACCTTGGGAGGCGGTGTCACTTGAGGAAAGGTAGCGCTCAGGCGCGTCAGGCCAGGCCGGGCCGGCCGGCACTGAGGCTGCCGATTCAATAAACGCCGGACGCAGGCAGTGCGATACGCGCACCTCGTCCACGTATCCCTTAAAGGTTCCGGCTCCCCAAGGCACGGTGCTGCCAATCACCAGGTTGTAAGTAGGGTCATCATTCGAATCCAGACCATTAACCGCGTACGGCATCGCCCCGACCGTTTCAGTTTGATTCACATGATCAATGTAAATGCGCAGTTCGCCGTTGCGGGTCTGGTCGCGCACCATGGCGATATGATGCCAGTTGCCGTCGAACACGTTCGGTACCCCCGCAACCGATCCGTCGACCGCATACGAAATAGATGTTCCCTTCTCGTCAGGCCCGGAGTAGAGAACGGCATAGACCTTTGCCTTGTTGCCATTGTTGGAGAACCTGCAGATCAACTGTTTTGTCGGCGAGCCGAACGCGCCGAACAACGCTCTATGGTCATTAACCAACTTCCCATTGGCATCGATCAACGAACTGTCCGGCTTGAACCAGCCTTCAATCACGAAACTACTGTCACCAATATCCAATTGATTCGAGTAGGCCGGCGTGATGCGATTGCCGGCTCCGTCGAGGTACGCCCCATCGCCGTACTTGCCGCCGCCTGGCACAATTGTCGCCGTGGTGTATACCTGCGGATGCAATTGATAGAACGAGCTGTCATCCGTGTTGCCTTCAAAGTGCATCAGCACTTTTGTGTAACGATCGGAGATGTACTCGCCGTTGGCATCCGTCATGTCGCTGACATAGGGTTCACGCAGTACCCTTGATATTCGAACGTCGTCGATCAGTCCCTTAAAGCCATTACTGCCGATGTACCACGGCGCCGAATGACCGACCACCACGCCGAACTCGCCGTTGACCGGTGTGATCGGGAGCGGCTGGGTTGGCGTGCCGGTGGTCTTATCTTCGCCATCAAAATAGATGCGCACCGTATCGCCGTGTTCGCGGTCCAACACAGCGGCCACATGATGCCAGTTGCCATCGAAAAGTGTGCTGCTGATATCTCCCGTGCTGACAAAAAGCGGATTGGACGAATCGGCATTGAAGATGGCTACCAATTGATTGTTGTTACTTAAGCGAATCCCCGCCTGCCGGCCGTGAATGTTGTATCCGCCGGAAACAATGTATGAATGCAAGGGCTGATTGGCTTCCGGCCGAATCCAGGCTTCAATGGTCCAGCTCTGTAAATCAGGCGTCAATGCAATATCGTCGGTAATTCTGATTGCGCCTGTACCGTCGAGTTTTAAAGCTCGATCGCGTTTGCCCGATACGTAACTGGTAGCCGTCTCCGTGCGGGTCTGCTCGTAGTAGCTGACGTCCTGCCCATCGCCATCCATATCCAAATGCAACACGGTATGGTCATCCAACGGCGCATAGGTGTATGGTTGTGGGCGCGCCACACTGGAAACGCGAACCTCGTCAATCATGCCCACGAATCCCGAGGTCGATGTATTGCCCCAGGGCGTCGCAGCGCCGACGACCACGCCCCACTTGTTCGTTCCGGGCGCCAGCAAGTCAACCGGCATGGTCTGGGCCGAGACGTTCAACTCTTCGCCGTCCAAGTAGATGTGAACCGAGTCGTTGTCATCTCGATCGAGAACGGCAGCCACATGATGCCAGTTGCCATCAAAAAGCCGATCGGTGATGTCACCGCTACTGGCGAATACCGTATTGGTCGTGTCCGCCCCGACCCACGCGGCAAGTCGATCGCCATAACTGATGCGGATGGCGAACATCTTCCCCAGTCCCCAACCGGATGAAACGATATACGAATGCAGGGGTTGTGTTGCGCCCGGCTCCGGTCGAAACCAGGCTTCAATCGTCCAGCTCTGCGACCCCGGCATCAAGGCACCCGCATTGGGAATACGAATCCAGTCGTCACCATCCATGACCACTGCCTGGTCAAAGCGTCCAGTGTCGTAGCTGATGGTGCCATTGGGCGTGCCGTTGAGGCTGTGAGAACTCGAATCGGTCACGTCGCCGTTCAGATGAAGCAATAACTTGGTATCAACGTCATCCACATAAGGCGGTGTCTGAGCAGAAACGCTACGCGCCTGCCATCCGCCTGACATCAGCAGTACTGCCATTAATTTGACCAGGACCAATCCTCGTTTCCTGCCAAGCGTCATGGGCTTCTCCTTGTCAAGAACCAAGCTGAGAATCAGAAATCAGTTACGAACCGGCAGGAAGCATCAGAAACAGCCAAAGAAAACCTGCCGGCCCAAAATGAACTAGATCAAATCTAAGAATGAAATATATCATTTCACTAATGCTCCGCAAGAGAAAAATTAAGAATGTGACAATCTGAATGAGTGAAACGCAGCCCAATTGCAGGACGAGCGACTAGAGCGCCGTTGCAACGATTGAACGAAGGTGAACCACGTCAGATGCGATACGCCGCAGACACCGCTTCGACCTTGATCGTCATTGTCAAGCAAGACCGATGAAGCAGCTATACTTCCAAAGAAGCCCCAGACGCTATTTTCCGGATCAATTCGTAGAATTTCATTAGGCAACCAACAATGTCCGACCCAATCGATGAGCTTGCAGCAGCGCTAAATGAACTTGATATTGCTGAAACGTCTGAAACGGAGCCAGTTGTTCCTGCTGGACAACGGCCTTGCCCTATCTGTGAACAATCAATGCGTGTTGAGTCACACGGCCCGGTTGATGTAGATATATGCCCGCGCCATGGAATCTGGCTAGATAATGGCGAACTACCCGCAATTCTATCCTACGCTCGTAGCCGACACGCCGAATCCGTTCGCCGACGAATTGCCAGAGCCAAACGAGATGGCAAAATCAGCGGAACGCTATTAGGGGCGTGGTCGCTTCTGTTCGAGTAATCCAGATCAGTTGATTTTGGCTAAGAACTTTTAACCTATTCGGGCATACGCAGGCTTCACACTCCATGCCTGCATGCAAGTCAGTTCGATGATGCGCGTCAGGTCAAAATCCGACGAGCAGAGATTACATGTGTCAAGAATTTGTATCAGCGGACGCCAACTATCTGCAACCCGGGGATAGGCAGCACGCGGAGTTGTCTGCCATTTCGTCGGCAGCTTCCCGGCCGAATAAGCGAGATAGGCTTGAGCCACCACCCCGAGCAAGGCCACAAGGTCGATTTTTCCGTTGCTACTTTGAATCTGGTCGGGCAACGTGCCCCGATCTTCTACCCATGAGCACAAATTGCCGCACAAAATGCGGAGCATTTGATCATCGATTGTCATCTGGTCCGTTGGCTGATCACGACGAAAAACCGTCGGCCCAATCACATTGGCTGCCGTGACCGCAGACGGCATCACACCACTTTGTTGATAAGCAAGCACAGACTGCGCCATCCCCACCAGTAGTTCTGCCGGGCTGAATAGATCATCCAGCGGCACATCGTCCGTCTGGCAGACGCGTGACGCATAGCGTTTCAGATGTGCCTGATCGATCTGAGTCAGACAGCTGCCGTAGATTGTGGCTAACTCTCGGAGGCTCTTTGTTTTAATTTCGGGGACATGGGCAATGGTGTCGAAGAGTCGCGCGATGTTTCTTTTGATCGTCTGCCGCTGCGCGTCTGTTCGCAGTGGTGGCGGCAGAGGTGGCGTGCGATTTTCTCCGTGGTAATGATTCCAACTTTCGTGTTCAGAGGTTGTGGCCTTACCAGGATGCAACGCGGTGATGGCCGTGAAGTCCCATTGTCTGGCGGTTTCAGCCAAGGCGATCTCGTACCGCTTCAGCTGCGCCTCAAATGTTTCATCCGTTTCGTACGCCGGCTCAAATTTGCCGTCCGTTTGTCTTCCGTCCGCATTACGCAGCAGGCCGATGATGGTGAAGCACAACGTCCCGGCAAACCAGAATGCGCGATGTCCCGGCGGATGAAAGGGAATGCCGTAATTGACCTTCCCGAGCTTACCTACTGCGTGGATAATCTGCGGTGCGTACGAATGGGCATGCCGTGTCAGGCCGGCGCAGTGTCCGAAAATTCGTTCAATCTCATTAAACCCGTTTACTTCCCGCTGCAACGTGATCTGTACGCCTTGCTCCCAGTCCGCTTTGGCAACTTGATGGACGGTCATCGGCTGAACGGAGCCGGTGTCGAAGTGGCTTGCCACACCGTGCCTTGCCATGGCCTGGATAATGTCATTTCGTCCGCGCTGCTCAAGCGAACGGGCCTTGATCCCGGTGATGTGAAACGAGCCGGTCAGGCCGCGCTCGGTGAGCATATCTGCCAGCCAGAGATCAACATCGTCCACGCCTGCCTCGGGTGGGGAGATGGCATCTTCGGTATCAAAGTAGATCAGGCCGTACATGACTTACTCAGCCCTGCTCGGTTGCGAGGACTTGCGATTCCAGACGGCTCTGTAATTCCGCGCAACAGTCGCGCAGCTGGTCCTGCTCAAACGGGATTCGTCTGCCTTCCACGGCTGACTGAATGATCGCCATGGTGATCTGAAAAACGCGGAACGCGGAACCCAGGTGATTCGGATGCAGCTGTCCTTCATCACCAAGCCATCGACAGACTTGCTCTGTGAATTGGCCTTGCGCTTCATCTTGATCGTTGCTGAAATTGGTTGGGTGTTGGATGGCGTTGGGCTGACCATCCAAGTGATACCCCCAGCCGTTGAAATCGCTGAACCAGAGCCGACCGCGATCGGTGATGATGTCCAGCTCGGTGCGATCAAACGCCGAGCCGATACTGATGCCCGGGCCTTGTTTACCGGATTCCCACAAGACCTGCACACCATCCTGGTAATGAATGCTTGCCAGCACATGGTCTGGGCCGGGATGGGTTGATCCGTAAACGGTCGCGCCGGTTGCCGTCGCTAGCACACTTTCCGGAGCGACATCATTCATCAGATCTTCGACCATGTCGATCAGGTGCGCCCCACAAAAACTCAGCGGTGGCGGCGTGTTGATTCGAATGAAGCGAATCCGCCCCGCTTCTCCGGATTGGACCATGTTTCGCAATTCCGGCCAGCCCGCGATAAACCGCCGTTGCGTATTGACCACCACGCGGATTGAGTGCGACCGGGCAATTTCAACGATCTGTTGCGCTTCATCCAATGTATTGGCCATGGGCTTTTCGAGGATGACAGCCTTGACACCCGCCTCCGCGCATGCCCGCAGCGGCTGAATACGAAAGCTCGGATGCGTGACCACATGCACAATGTCCAATTTGTTCTCATCAAGCATCTGGCCGAGGTCTTCATAAACCCGATCAAACCCAAAGCGCGATTTGAATTCATCGCGACGCGACGAATCCAGATCACAAGCGGTCACCAGCTTCGCTGATGAAACATGCGCGTATGCCTGGGCGTGGTAAGCCGTTCTGGCGCCACAGCCGATCAGCCCAGAGCGGTAAGTTGCTTCCACAGATGATTCTGATGACGCCATTGAATAAAAACTCCTCATCAGCCTAAAGGCGATTATTGCGGTGGGACGAAAAACAGATCAGCGCGCGTAGCCATGAACCGTGGCAGGTTTTCGGAAAGTTCAATGTACGACGGAAAATGCTTGTCATACGGATAGTCTTCCCATGTGGCGGTTTCCTTCGGAGCGCTCATGCGACCAACCGGACCGACGGACCAGCAACGGCCGCGTTGCGACTCATCCGCTTTGATGTCAAACCGCAATGAACCGGGACCGGCCTGTTCCTGAACACATTTGCCATTCGGATCAAACAATTGAATCGTCGGCTTCCAAGCCCAAGCCGCCCACGTGTCCGACACCTGCACACGAATGGAGAACGTGTCGACCGCCTCGGGTACAAAAAAGAACAATCGCGGGCCAAACGCACAGAACTTCCCGTCGTCGGTACTCGGCCCGAATATAAAGTCGACGTGCTCGGCCGCCACAACATGAATGTTGCCACGATCAATGTAATCATCCGATTTGCGAGTCGGGACCACCGGGAAGCTCAGTTTTGTCACACCCGGCGGCAGGTCGCCGGCTTGCAAGCGAACGATATTGTTCACCGGCTGCTTGATACGTCGATGAACCCGACCATCCGGATGCGTCACGACCATCACCTGATCCTGCATGACCTGCGTCAAAAGTGACGGCTGGCCGGTTGATCTCGGCCGGACGTACACCGTGGGAAGACGCGGCCCGGCAAAATGCACTGATTGATTTGACCGAACGAGCGGCAGGTTGGCGTCGCGCCAGCTTTTCGGAGCAGACATGACTGCACCGAGAAAGACCGGCAACGAGCGCAGCGTGTACGGCGCGTGCCCTGCAACCCAGAAGGCGCCACTACCACGAAACGCATGGTCTTCTGACGACGTATTTACCACCGAAGCCAACTGCATGAGTCTGTATTTGCCGAGGTCCAACAGATCGGCATAGCCGGTAAACCGGTAACCAAAACCAACATCGCCAAAGCTGCCATAAGCGCCGCCACGTTGAGCGGCGTTGACGGTGTAGTACTTCAGCGCATCAGTCAGCGCTTTGTCGTCGGTCTGTTCAGCGAATCGCGTCAGCGCTTCCCAGACAAACGGCAGCTTGCCCTGCCATTTGGCGAACCCGGCTTGGTCCGGCAGGATGTCGATCATGGCCTGTGCGTAATCACGGGCAACATCGAGATACCGCTCATCCCAAGTGATGCGGTAGAGCTCGGTCATGTTTCCCATCGGCGGACCGAGATGGCGAACCTGCTTGTAAATGACCTTGTTCATTCTCAGCGGAAATGCGGCCTTGGGATTGTTGTGGTACTTGACGAGCGCTTCGCCGTAGTCCTTCATGACATCCAGCGCGCGCCGATACCCGCGCAGGTAGTAGGCGTAAGCCAGATACTCCAGCTTGGCGTAGTTTGCGAGCATGACATACTCAGGCGGATACCCATTCCACGGGATGATGCTCCAGTCCTGGTAGTAATGCGTGCCTTTGATTCGCCGTTTGCCGTCGCCGAAGTGGCAACGGTCAATGTCCATGCAGTGTCTTGAATTGACTTCAGCGAATTGCAGATATTTGCGATTGCCCGAACGGTAATAGAGTGTCCAGGGCGCGTTGGGCAAGCCGTAGTGCGTGCTGTCCCAGTAGCGCCAGAACGCGGCTGTCGGGCCAGCTTTTAGTTTGCGGTTGTATTCATCGCTACCGACGCGGTTGTGCACGTCACCATAGTCATACCAGCCGAAGTCGCTCAGGTCGTTCTGCCAGTAAACAAACCGGTCGAACATCGCCTCAAGCAGACGCTCGGGATCAGGGAACTGCTCGGGATCATAATGATGAATCGGACTGATCAGTGCGCCAGTCCGGCAGTTCCACTTTGGATCGGATGATAAGAGAACGGGCGTGTTTGCCTGGTGAGCCAGTTGCACAGCTTGCGACGGGACAAACTCACCGGCGTGAAACTCGAGCCAAAGCTCATGCGTCTTGGCGACGCCCATGGCGTTGTTGTCAATCTGATCGATGGATTTTGCATAAGGCTTGGGGCGCGACAGAAAGTACTTGTTAATGGCCTCGATGCCTTCCTCACCGTATGGCTCAAGGACTGCCCTGGTCCGGAAATCAAGAAGCCGTCCGTGCTTCGGCCAGAGGTGGATGTTCACCTGATTGCCGGCCACTTCAAATTCGTTTGGGTAGTTCTGCCATGCTTCGCGCAGCGCCACCGTCATGCCGCCGTGGCTGTCAGCCAGATTCATCCACCCGCCGAATTTATTACCGGTGGCAAGCGTCTGGTTCCGTTCCCGATCGAGCAATTCGTACTTCAAGTCCCAACGGGTATTGCAATCCTGCACGAGTGATGCGTGGCGAACATTCTCAAGGGTCTTTGATCGTTCCAAATGCGCTGCATCAATACCGAACGTGGCCTGTCGGGATCGGCTGACCGCCAATGGCAAGTTGATCGCAATATCTCGTATCTGATGCGACTCGGAAGTGCCAGTAAAAATAAATGTGTGCAGCAGTCGCACCTTTGTACTGCCGGCAAAAAATTCCAGACGTGTGACGTGCTGGCAGAAACCGGCGCCGCCTTCCGACCTGTACCACCCCCGGCTTTTGACCGCGATACGCTGCGAGCCGGCATCTTCGATCACACATCCATTTCCGGACAGGTCGCCCGAGGCGGTGTAGCGCCTGCCCCGGTGATCCATCACGCTGAATCGCACCGGCGCATTCGGCTCGACCAATTGCCGCCCTGCGGTCTGGACAGATGTGATTTCAAATGCGTCGCGATCACAAATGATGAATCGCGCAACACCGGTATCAATCGTTAATTCACGCTCGTCTCGCGAATAGCGGAGTTTCGTCTCTGGCGCTGGCTGTTCCGAAAACACGCGCAGTTCGTATGCGGTATCGGACTGTTGAGCATCAACCTGACAGTCCACAAGAAGCCATCGGACATCCCCGCCGTCTGGCGTCCACGTCGCCAAAGGCGTTGTCTGCGTGGGCAATGGTGCATTGTCACGGTAGACGATTGCCCGCATGTCGGCCTTCATTCGGCCGCGAGGCATTGGCACGCCGAACGTTACCGGCCAACTCCCCTGCGTGATTGATTCGGGAACATCTACTTTCAACGGAATAGAAAAAGTTGCACGCGGCTCGGAGTAAGCCGGCGCGGCAATCAACAAGAGCAGGAGAAAAAACAGGATTAACATTCACATCGACCGTGGCATGTCAGCTAGCTACTGCATATTAGCGTTCGCGTATACAGGGGCGTCACACAGAACCGGCGCATGATTTAGCATTATCCGATATTCAGACGGTACAAACCGAACCCCCGAGCCAGAATTGGATATTTTGCGCTATTCTGAATTTACCTGAAAAGATAAGATCAACACACTGGTTGGACACAAATCGCAATGACAAATCACATGTTTCAGGAGGTTGCAAAATCTGGTATGCCGCAGGCGACACACAATGATGATGATTCCGGCGGCAGCATCATCGCGCAGTCCGTCGGCCTGGCATCGCCGCTGGTTACGGAGCTGGTGTGGCTGAACCATGCCCATCTGCCCGCCGGCAACACGTATCGGCAACATCTGCACGCGTACTATCAGCTTGATGTCATCCTCTCCGGCACGGTCGACTTTCTGATTGAAGATCGCAGCATCAGGAACCGCACTCGCGGCGATGCGATCGTGATTCCACCGATGATCCGTCACAGCACGCATTCAAAGAAGGGGTACCAACACTGTTCCATGAAAATGTTCCTGGCGCCTCATTTTGCAGCCGGCTTTGGTGACCGCGAAGTTGTTTTTGAGCCGTCACCGGAGACCATTGCGCTGTTTGACGAAGCAGGCAGAAGACTCGCAGATCACGATGGGGCCTTCGCTCTCGAACAGGTTTTATGTGCGGGCACACTATTACTGATCGACGCCGTCAAGCATGTTCAGCAAGATGACGCACCACCGACCCAGCGTTCTGATTTTCGCAGGCTGGTACTACCCATCCTCCAGGCGGTGGATGAATCCCCCCGTTCCGTCTGGACTGTTGCACGCATGGCAGAGCAGTGCTACCTGTCTGCAGACCACTTCACCAAGTGTTTCAAGCGATCGTTCGGCCAGTCGCCGCAGCAGTACCTGATTGCGTCGCGCATGCGCTACGCTGCTGCGGAACTGCTCAACGCGCCGACCAAGTCGGTCAAGCAGGTTTCCGATGAGATCGGATATAGCTCAGTGCAAACCTTCTCGCGTGCGTTCAAGCACTTCATCGGTGTCAGCCCCGCTGAATTTCGCGCGTCACCCGACAGCGGCGCCGGCGCTTCAACCGGCATTATTCTTCCCTTCGAGTAAGCGGAAATACCTCTTCCGGACGAATTGATCGGCCGATGACCTACTCGCCTCGGAAGAAGCTAAAAACAGATCGGACTTTCATCATTGAAAGTAAGTGCCGCCACTTCATAGCATTAGGTGCATGAAAAGAGAGACGGCGGTACGAGTCGGTATTCTCATTTTTAAGTACCGCGTTTATTCCGGCTTGAAAACGAAATCCCGGACCGGGCTTCACCCGGCGATAGGCACGAAAGACTGACTCAAAGGATATATCGATGAACAATGCACGCCGCGACGTTGGATTTACGCTGATCGAGTTACTGGTTGTGATTTCGATTATCAGCCTGCTGATCTCGATTCTGCTCCCCGCCCTGTCCAGCGCCCGTGATGCCGCCAAAACCGCTCAGTGCCTGTCCAATGAACGGGGATTTGGACAAATCATGCTCACCTATGCATCAGACCACCAAGACTACGTTCCTCGTGGCAGGCAGAAGTACGTCGAAGACGGCAACCCGTTATCGTCGACGACCAACGCAGACTACGATTACCCGTCACAGTTCGGCACGTTGACCCGAGCGGGTGGCTATCTGCCAGCTTATCCTCAACGCGACTTGCTGGCCTGCCCTGCTGCAGAAAGCTACTGGGGTAAGAAATGGGGCATCTTCGGTGTTCGTTCAAACTACGGCCTCAACGCCGAACGCATCTTCCACGCCGGCTATCGCTCGAATGAATACTTCACGCGCCTTTCCGATCAGGTGATCGCCAATCACGCGTCCAGCCTGGGCTGGGCAATTGACAGCGGGCGCGCCGACTTCAGCCTGGGATTTCCCGCCAGCACTTTCAGCGGCGTGGAACGTCATCGGATCAAGGTCTATATCGGCGGCGCCTGGGATTACGGCCATGGCGGCTGGGTCCATCAGGGTGAAACAGCCAACGTCCTTTTCTTTGACGGGCATGCGGCAACGGTGCCGCTGTCAATTCGAATCACCAACGAGTTTGGCAATGTTCTCGTTTCCCAAGGCGGCGACGGCGATACGCTGATGTGGTAAAGCCAGAGATTGCTTCGCCCTACCCGACCAAGACTAAATACCCAAGCTACGCAAATTTCCTTTCGACTTAAGGTTATGAACTGAGTAGCCGCTTCAAATCGAGATATTTAAGGTTTTTCATTGCATTCCAGGATATGGAACGCTAGGTTTTTCGCTTTCGTATTCGCGCGAAAGAGGAAATTCCATGTGGCGGCTTCAACACCAACAGACAAATGAACATATCGATTCAACTATTACTTCAGACTGCGTAGACGGTACGGAAACCAAACAGGGCTTGCTGTCCGTCCATCCGCATCACATTGAACTGCATGAGGAAGTGCACGCGCGCCCGTTTCCGGTGCTGGCTGCGCCCGTCCGTATCTCGCACCTGGTTGTAACGGTGGGCGAGGAAGGCAAGGATGCACAGGTTGATCACCTGCGCGATCTTTGCCGCCACTTTGATGTGGAACTGCCGAAAGAGAACGCATCCTGCTACAACCATGACTTCGGCATGTTTGAGTTACGGTATGCTCGGCACACCGAGTTCTGCACGTACACGCTGATTCAACGAGGGCCGTATGAGCATCCGTTTGAAGAACCGGTGATCTCGCTTGCGCCGCCTGACTGGTTGGCGTCGATGCAGGGGCACGTGCTCACCGGCGTACATGTGGCGTTTGAGCCGCGGACACACGTCGCCAGATCCCGTGATGAACTGCATGAACTGTTCGAGGGACATCGACTGATCGGGTCCGCGATTAATCAGGAACGAGGCACCGTGTGGTCCACCTTCCAACTCCATAGCGATGGCTTCGAACGCATCCTGATTCACGACCACGCGCTGAATGACTGCCAGGCCGGCCGACTGGTTCAGCGGTTGCTGGATTTGGAAACATACCGGCTGATGGCGTTACTCGCGTTGCCAGTCGCGCGCGATGCGGGGCCGCAATTGTCAGCCATGGATCAGCAGTTGGATCGCATTATCGATGAACTGCGCCAGCGTGACAGCCTGAATGGGCAACAGCAGCTACTTGCAGAATTGACTTCGCTTGCCGGGCGCAGCGAGCACCTGCGTACGCGCACGAACTATCGCTTCAGCGCCACGCGCGCTTATTGTGAAATTGCTGACCGGCGACTGGCAGAACTGCGCGAGAAGGAAATCGAAGGACTGCAGACGATCGGCGAATTCCTCAGCCGACGAACTGTCCCCGCCATGCGTACCTGCGAGGCAGTACACCGCCGCATGGATGATCTTGCGTTGCGGATTGATCGAGCAGCGGAACTGCTGCGCACCAAGATCGAACTGGCCCTGCGTCAACAGAACCAGCAGGTACTTGAATCGATGAATCGGCGGGCAAAGCTGCAACTTCGTCTGCAGACAGCGGTTGAGGGGCTGTCAGTCATCGCGATCAGCTATTACTTGCTGGGCCTGTTGAAGTATGAGTTTGCGGCTGTCGAGAAAATGGGGCTACCACTCAACCCCACCATTGCGACCGGGCTCGCACTGCCTTTCGTGGTGCTGCTCGTCTGGCTCGGTGTACACCGGCTTCGCCATCGGCTATCGGGCGGGAAGCATGGTAATACCGGCCATATTGAAAAGTAATGCGATTTACTTGTCATAGCAGTTGACTCACATCGCGCGCAGTGGAGAATAATTGAATAGTTGCCTATTCCCTTTCCGCCAACAAATGGCAACTGGACGTTGGTCTGCCGATCCGAAGTAATCATTTTTGCCGGTTGCCGCCCGTGTGTGAACCCGGCGCAGCGTATGGCGTACAAAGGAGAAATACGATGGACCTTCAGGTGCTGACAGTATTCTTCATGTGGTGCACAATCATCAACGGAGCCTTGCTGATTCTCGCAACTGTCGCGTATATGTGCATGCCGGACTTCGTGTACCGCACCCAGACCAAGTGGTTTCCGATTCCAAGGGAAACCTACAACGTGCTCATTTACTCGTTTCTGGGGACGCTTAAAATCCTCTTTCTAGTTTTCAATCTTGCTCCATATTTGGCACTATTGATCATTGCATAGAAAAGAAGTAAACAGAAACTCTAAATGACCTGGCGGCTATCTCACTATGCTGTGCGTCAGCAGACGAGTCTTATCGCTATACAAACCAATGGCATACTCGCCCGAACTGGAACTGATTGAACAACTGATCCTTGATCCAGCTAGGCTGGCGATGGTCGAGCAACTATTCGGAGATCGAACTCGCGCACGGCGCCTCATCGAGATTTACGCACGAAAAGGAATCGTTGCGGTGTCACACAGCAAGGCCATACCCGTCGACGCAATGCCACACTGGGAGATTCAGCAGTCGCTGTCAAACCCGTCCTCATGGTCTGAAGATGTCTTTGTTCATCTGACGGCCCAGGGTGCAAGGCTGTTCGATTCCGGCGACTGGGATCAAATGTAGCATGGCTAACAGGCCACTGCCATGGAGGCAACATTGTCTTTCCGTAAATCTGTCGATAGCGATCCTGTAAATTCAGCATGGCGTCGCAAGCATCGCGATCTGCTTGCAAGATGTGGCATTCCGGATAAAGCGATTGAATCGGACAAATCTCTCACCTATCTCCTCCTTCACGGCGATGACGAGTTGGGGACAGGGTGGACGCTGAAATGGATCAGCCGCCAACAGGCGGCCGAACTGCTTTGTTTCCTTGCGCAGGAACTGCCAAATACCACTGGCTACGAACTTGTGTCACAGTTGCGGCGTTATCTTGGCGAGGATGTTCACGATCGATAATTAAAGTCCTGTTCCGAACGGGAAAGTTGTATGGCTTTGCATAAACGCGGCAATTGGTGGTACGGGGATTCGCAAGCGGACTTGCCGGACGAACTGCAACGATATGGAGAACTTAACGGCTATCGCCCCACACAGTTCGCGGACGCACAATGCAGGTGCGGCACGAAGAAATTTCATCTTCTTATCGACGATGACGAAGGTGCCGCAGTGCGCGTGTGTACTGCATGCGGTGTCGAGCATGCGATCGGGGACAGCGATGACTACCTGGCCGAATCCGAACTGGAGGCGGCTACCTGTGTATGTGGTGAGGAAATTTTCGAGATTACTGTCGGCGTTTCGCTGTACATCGATAGCGACGGCGTTCGCTGGCTGTATATTGGCTGTCGATGCCCCGCGTGCGGGTTGACAGGCTGTTACGGTGACTGGAAAAATGAATTTTCGGACTATCGAAAGCTGCTTGCACGCGTGTGAGGTGGACAGCTAAACGCTTCGATATTCATTTCAGGTGAAAAATATGAGTAATCTTGTCAGTCTGTACGTAAGTCCGGCCAATGAATTCCTGAACAGACTACGGAACATCGATTGGGATGCGGAGGATCCATTTCCAGATCTACATGATTACCTGGACAAATATGACAGTGACATGTTCAGTTACCACCTGTCGGAGCTATACCATAAGCGTGCAAGTCAACTCACGCAGCCACTCGATGAGTTCCTGAAGATAATCCTTTGGAGTTGGATCGAAGGTGGGATTCAAATATGCGACGTCGAGAAGCAGATTGCTGACGAACACGGTTTGGATTTAGCCATCGGCCCACAGGGAATCAGCGACATCGCACACTTGATCGTGGATGCAAGTCCAGATGCGGCAGCCTCCGCCCTCTACACAGACAACGAGTGTTGGGATTCCCCTGAGGAGCTAGCCAACTATCTCGCTTGTTGGATTAGCGCATTCAAGAAAGCCCTGGAGAGCCATAATGGGCTCTTTTACAAGATCTGGATTTAAGCAAGCTTCACCGCCGCCATGCGTTTACAGCAATTTGACAGTGTTGTCTTCGATTTTTCCCAGACGCTCTCTTCAGATATTTACTTTCGTACGCTCGGCGCTGAATTTCTGACTGTTGTCCAGAAGCTACTATTTGCCCCCAAGTCCTCAACGGTTGATCGCTGGATGGCTGGCGAGTGGTCATCGTGGGATGTCTCAACATGGCTTGCATCTCAGACCGGTGTTGCGCCTGATGTAATCGACGCAGAATTACGCTGCGGGTGTGCGTGTATGCAATTCAATTTCGGCGTCATGACATTGGCTCAGAACTTACACAGAAACGGGACAAGAACCAGTTGTGGCAATATGCGTTTGAACACGTTGGTCATGGCGCTGGTTTCGAAAAAAGTTTGCTAATTGATGATAGCCTGAAGTGAGTGCAACGATTTTGCGAAGCGGGTGGGACAGCCTACCAGTACAAGGTGATGCTGAGTTGGCGGTCCGGTTAAGCATGCATGGCGGCTAACCCGCCGCTTCGCTCCTTCGTCGCTGCGCAGCGGCTTGAGGCGCATCGATAGTGATCAGTTCACTATCAGATGTCTATGCGGCTTTGGATGCAACGGCGGCGCTGTCCTACGGCCAAATATCCGTGTACACTCAACGGAATATGGCCAAGAAGCAACAGGAAAATCTCAGTCCGCGCATTGTTAATCGCAAGGCGCGCCACGATTACCAGATCCTCGACTCGATGGAAGTTGGGATCGTTCTGCAAGGCAGTGAAGTCAAGGCGGTTCGCCACTCGCTGGTGACGCTGGGCGAAGGGTTCGCGCGCATTGAGCCGAACGATATGAAGCTGATCCTTCATAATGTTGAGATTGGCCAGTACACACATGCGTCCGGCGGAAACGGGCACGAGCCGAACCGTCCGCGCGTGCTGCTGGCTCACAAGCGGCAGATCAAAAAGCTCTTTGATGAAACGTCCAGCTCCGGGCGCACACTTGTGCCACTGACCATGTACTTCGTACGCGGCAAGGTCAAGATCGAACTGGGTATCGGCCAGGGCAAAAAGCAGCATGACAAACGGCAGGACATCAAACAGCGCGAATCAGATCGCGATATTCGCCGAGCGCTGAGTAAACGGCGATAAACGAGGCCGCGTTCCAACATTCGGAAACCATCTGTATCTCGATCGTAAATTTTAAATTTACGACGCAACATCGCCCTCGCATTGTGCGCACGCCGCTAAGATGCCGGGCGTATTTTCGTCGTCTTATTGAAACTGCAGGACATGGATCACGACATTACACCTTACGTTGTTCACGAGGAATTGATTGAAGACCATCGCACTGACGGCTTACGTTCAGGTGAAGGCAGCATCGCCAAGTTGTCAGACGGTTCGCTGTATCTGCTCTACGGCAAATTTGAGGGGCCGAGCGATCATGATCATGCCAATCTGTTGGCAAGACGGTCGCAAGATGGTGGACGAAGCTGGTCACAGCCGGAGCTGATGGACAAGCCGGGCGAGGGAATGATGAACATCATGTCGACCAGCCTGTCGCCGTTGCAGGACGGCCGGCTGGGTCTGAGCTACATGGAAAAAGTGTCCCTTGCGGATTGCCGGCCTATCTTTCGTTTCAGTGAAGATCACGGCCAAACCTGGTCGAAGCCTGTGCCTGTCATGGAGCGGATCGGATACCACGTGGTCAACAACGATCGCCTGGTGCAACTTTCGACCGGCCGGCTTCTGATCCCTTACGCATGGCACGGCCGCCCGTTTGAAGGCAGCAAGCCTTCTTATTGCGGTTGCATGATCTCAGACGACGCAGGCGAAACCTGGCGTCAGGGTGAACAGGAAATCAAAATCGAGCCGGATCAGATGATCAAACCGAAGCTCATGGAAGAGTCGCGTCTTGGTGTGCTGGATGGGCATGAGCAAGGTCGTGTCGTCTGCCAGGAGCCAGGCGTAGTGGAAATGCTCGATGGTCGCGTGTTGATGTGGGCACGTTCCCCCGGTGGGTACGCGTATAAAGCAATCTCGGACGACGGGGGTGAAACATGGTCGTCTTTTACCGCCATCACTGAATTTTCCATGCCTAATGGCCCGCAGAGTATCAAGCGGCTACCGGACTCCAAGCGTCTGATCATGCTGTACAACGACCGCGACGAGGTGCCGTTCGGCAATGATCAATTCAGCTGGCGTCGGCCGCTGACCGTTGCGGTCAGTGATGATGACGCGATGTCATGGCGGCGTCTGGGTCTGCTTGAGCCGACAACCGTGCCGTCCAACTGCTATTACAGTATTTGCTTTGACGATGAGAATGTGGCGTTCAGTTACTACGAGGGTGTGATGACGTCGGGGCGGGGCAATCTGTTTGGTCCGCGGAATCTGGCGTCATTGAAGTTGAAGGTGGTGAAGAAGGCGTTTTTTGAGTTGGGGGTTGAGTAAGTTCAAAAGCGCGGCTCTTCAAGCCGACCGCTAAACGGGTTGCAATGAAAACAAAAACGCCCGGCGCTTGATGCGCCGGGCGTTTTCTATTGAATCGTTTTCAAAACTTCCGGGGGTTTCCGGGGAGGGTTAGACCTTGAGGGTCTCTTCGCCCTTCTTCCAATTGCAGGGGCAAAGTTCGTCGGTCTGCAGGGCATCGAGCACGCGCAGGACTTCGTCAACGTTGCGGCCAACCGGCAGGTCGTTGACGTTGGACCAGCGAAGGATGCCATCCGGGTCGATCAGGAACGAGCCACGCAGGGCAATACCCTTGTCCGGCAGCAACACGCCGAAGTCCATGCTGACGCGCTTGGTGGCATCTGCCAGCATCGGGTGCTTCAAGCCGGCCAGTTCTTCACTTGCATCACACCATCCCTTGTGCACGAAATGGCTGTCGGTAGAGCAAGTGACAATGGCGCAATCGCGATCCTCAAAATCGCCCAGTGCGTCGTCAAAGGCCTTGATCTCCGTCGGGCACACAAAAGTGAAGTCCATCGGGTAGAAGTAGAGGTAAAGCCACTTGCCCTTGAAATCTTCCGACTTGAGGACGGGGAACTGATCGTCCGAGCCATCCTTGGTTCGATCATACGCTGTCGCCTCAAAACTCGGCGCTGGGGATCCAACTTGAACCGCCATTGCAGTACTCCTGATTGAAAGTAATAAGGTTCTCTATGCCACCGTGTGGTCGCCACATTAATGTCGCCCCACTGGCGACAAGGCCGAAATCGTATCTTAGAATGATTCTAATGTCTATAGGCCGATCCGCATTTTCTGATTTTTCCGAGGCGATTCGCAGATTTTCGGCAACATAGGACGTTGTATTTTCACAACACACGGCATAATTGGTTGTATAGATCGCCCGGAGAAACGCTCTATGGCAGCGGCATCGCGCTTGCATCTCTGTTTCGGCATGAGAGGCACCAGTATCGTTCTAATCGTGTTGTGTGGATTGTTGACCCTTGGCGGATGTGCGGCAACATGTGACTGCGGCAAGCGCAAGGCCAAGCCCGTTCCGCAGGATTCCAGCCGGGCACCCGTGGACCGCGATCGACCACATTCGATGGCACTGGATTCCCCACAGCAGCAATTCGCGCGGGGCATCTCCGGCGACTATACCCCTGCCGAGCAGCAGTGGTACTCATCGCGCAACGACCAGCAGTTGACCACCTGGGGCGGTTACCGCGAGGCCATTGTTGAGGAAACCACCACGCGCACCCTTGATCAGCAGCGCCATCGCGATGGACGCGTGTTCGACACGTACCGCAGTTCGACATTCCGAGAGACGCGGACGACAGTGGTTCGGTGAGTATCGGTTGATCACCTACGACGCGAACACGGCGCCCGCCGCTTTTAATGCGGCGCCGGAATCCACCGAAACACCCTGATCGGTCAGGATGGTTTCCAGCGCCCCCAACAGCAACATCACATTGCGCTGTGAGCTGGCAGAACCCATCAGGCCGATGCGCCATGCCTTGCCCTTGAACGGACCGAGGCCGGCACCAATTTCAATGCCATATTCATTGAGCAGGCGGCTGCGGACGTTGGCGTCATCCACGCCGTCCGGCACGTGCACCGCGTTCAGCGATGTCAGGCTGTGTTCAGGGATGTAGTTCAGCCCCATCGCCTCCAGGCCGGCCCGGAGTGCGAGATGGTTACGTTTGTGTCGGGCAATACGGTTTTCAAGTCCTTCGTCCAGCACGATTCGTAGTGCTTCGCGCAGGCCGTACGTCATGTTGATCGGCGCGGTGTGGTGGTAGCTGCGTTCCTGTCCCCAGTAGTTGCGGATCATGGACAGGTCCAGGTACCAACTCTGCACCTTGGTCTTGCGTTTGTCCATGGCTTGGACCGCCGCATCACTGAACGTAACCGGCGCCAGGCCGGGCGGGCAGGAAAGGCACTTCTGCGTGCCGGTGTAAAGCGCGTCAATCTGCCAGTCGTCAACGCGCACGTCCAGGCCACCAACGGAGGTAACGGCGTCGACCAACAGCAACATGCCCGCGTCGTGAACCAGTTTGGAAATCTCTTCCAGAGGCTGATGAGCGCCGGTGGAGGTTTCGGCATGCACGATGGCCAGTAACTTTGCATTTGGATGAGCTTTGATCGCGTCCGCAACGGCCTGCGATTCGATCACATTGCCCCAATCGGTTTCAATTGTATGAACGGTTGCGCCGCAACGTTCGGCCACATCTTTCATGCGCCCGCCGAACACACCATTGAGGCAGACGATGGCTTCGTCGCCCGGCTCAAGCAGATTGACGAAACAGGTTTCCATGCCCGCACTGCCGGTGCCTGACATGGCCATGGTCATCTGATTTTTCGTCTGCAACACCTGTTGGAGCATGTCGCGGACTTCATTCATGATAATGAGGTATTCCGGATCGAGATGTCCGACAGTTGGCGCGCTCATTGCCTCCAGAACGCGTGCCGGGACGTCGCTGGGGCCGGGCCCCATTAAAATACGTTCAGACGGTGTCAACTGGCCAGCCGAGGTGGTCATTTAAGATTCTCCGGTCATATTTCAAGAAGCGGAATTGTAATCGTTTGATCACAATCATGCAGGATACACGCTAAGATGTGGTGTTCATGAACGACGCTGAGAAGGCAATTCGGGAACTGACCGGAGTCGTCGGGCAGGAGAACGTTCTGGCCGATCCGAACGAGCTGCGCGTATACGAATGCGACGGCTTTCCTATTGCCAAAGGGTTACCCTCGGCCGTGGTCTTCCCGCGCAACACGCAGCAGGTGGCTGATTGTGTCAATGTCATCAATAAGTACGACCTGCAGATCATTCCGCGCGGCAGCGGTACCGGGCTGGCTGGCGGAGCGGTGGCGTATGAGCCGGGTGTACTGCTGACGACCAGCCGTATGACGCAGATCGAAAAAGTCGACCTGAAGAACCGTGTGGCCGTCGTGCAGGCTGGCGTGCGCAATTCGGCGCTGAGCGATGCGATCAAGTCCACCGGGCTGCGATTCAGCCCGGACCCGTCCAGCCAACGCGCCTCCACCATCGGCGGCAATGCATCCACCAACGCGGGTGGTATCAATACACTCAAACATGGCGTGACCACCAATCACGTGCTCGGACTGGAAATCGTCACCACCGATGGTGAAATTCTTCAGACACGTGTCGGCGGTCTCTGCGACGGTATCGGCCCGGATCTGCCCGGCCTGATCTGTGGTAGCGAAGGCACCCTCGGCATCGTCACGCGTGTGTGGTGCCGGCTCGTTCCGGACCCGAAGAGCTTTCGAACCGTCTACGCGGTGTACACCAACAATCAGGACGCCTGCAAGACCGTCGCGGATGTGATCGCAGCAGGTATCCTGCCGACGTCCATGGAAATGATGGACGGCGGGATGATCCAGGTTGTCGAATCCGCGTTTCACTTCGGGTTTGATACGTCGGCCGGCGCCATGCTGTTGCTCGAGGTCGACGGCATCGACCAGACCCTCGACGAGGAAATGGATCAGATCGCCAGCATTGCCAAACAGAACAACGCGACGGATATCCAGAAGTGCTCCGATCCCAAGCGTCGATTGGAACTCTGGAGCGCACGTAAAAAAGCGTTCGGCGCGATCGGCCGGGTCAGTCACAGCTACTGCACGCAGGACGCCTGCGTACCACGCTCCAAACTGCCGGAGGTGATTGCGCAGGTCGGAAAGATCGGCGAGGAATACAAACTGACCATCACCAATGTCTTTCATGCCGGCGATGGCAATATTCATCCGATCCTGTTGTTTGATGAAGAGAACCCGGACGACGTGCAGCGTGTCATGCATGCCAGCGAAGCGATTCTCAAATACTGCATCGGCGTCGGCGGCACGATTACCGGCGAGCACGGCGTCGGCGTTGAAAAACTGCATCTGATGCACGACATGTTCAACGAAAAAACGCTCGAAACATTCCTGCGAATCAAGAAAACCTTTGATCCGCAACAGCGGCTTAACGACGCAAAATTGATTCCTAGTGACAGAACCATGGTGGAACTGGTCAAACCGGCCGCACCAAATGTTGCGGGAGGTGCCTTGTAATCGCCATGACTGCTTCCACTTCACAACCAGTAGTCATTGATAACGTTCGACAACTGTCGGAGTTTGTACGCAACTGCGCGGCCTCCCAGACGCCCGCTGTCGACTATGGTGTTTTCCACGCCAACATGGGACATCCCGCGCCGGTTGAATGTAATCCTTACCGTCAGCAAGGCGATATTCTCGAACATTATGAACGGGACATGACGGTTCGTGTGGCCGCGGGCGCAGCCATCGGCCGACTGAATGAACAACTCGCGCTGACAAAACAGTTTTGCCCGATCGACGCGGACGATGACCTGACCGTGGGCGAAGCCTTGAACCATAACATGTACGGCCCCGTGCGCGTGCGATATGGCTCGGTGCGCGACCTTCTGCTGGGGCTCTCATACATCGACGGCGAAGGCGAGGATATCCACGTTGGCGGGCGAACCGTCAAGAATGTCGCCGGTCTGGACATCACGCGTCTGATGGTTGGTTCGATGGGCGAACTGGGTATTGTGCACGAAGCAACGCTGCGAACGTATGCCGTCCCCGAACAGGTCGCGGTCATTACCGCAATCGTGAACGACCCGGTCGCGATTTCTGAGTCGCTGACCAATTGGATGATCGGCGACACTTACCCGGCAACGGTTCGGCTGGACCATGTCGACGGGAAGTGGGAGTTGCAGGTCGGCTACTTCGGTCGCCCCACCGCTTGCGATGTGCAGGTCAACGCGTTCTGTGACATGGCAGTTGATCGGGACGACATGCAAATTACTAATACGGAGCGAACCGACCTTGCTTCGTTTCGAGCCGAGCAACAATCGTCCCGGCGTTGGCGGCGTGATGCCACGTCACTGGTGAAGGCGATTGTGCCGCCTGGCCTGACCGGCTCGCTCGCCATGTCATTGGCGATCAGTGATTCATGGGAAATCAGCGCCCTGCCTGCACATGGCTGCATATTTGCAGGTGGCCGGCTTGATGAGCAGCAGACGGCTCAACTCGATCGGCTGGTATCAGAGTTCGCCGCGGATGCCGGCGGTGTGCGCGCATGGATTAATAAGCCGCATGGCGCAGAGGCCATCGAGCCTTTCGCACCAGCGCAAGCCGACTGGCCGATGCTGGCAAAGCTGAAGAAAACCATGGACCCACACACGATTTTCAATCCGGGCCGGTTTATATCTCTGGAGGTTGAAGCCAAGTGACACAGGCACCGCCTACCCCACAGAACCCAGAGACCTCCGAACGCAAACCCAAAGTCATCAGCGGCCTTGGAGATGCTGATACTGCACAGGAGCCGGACAAAGGTCATTCGCTGAACGTGCTGAAGCTGGATGATCGCACATATGACCGCGCGCTGTCATGCGTTCACTGTGGTTTGTGTTTGCCCGCCTGCCCGACGTATACGCAGAACGGATTGGAAGCTGATTCGCCGCGCGGCCGAATCTATCTGATGAAGTCGCTGGCCGACGGAACGGTGGAAGCAACTGATTCCGTTGTGAAACATCTGGATTTGTGCCTGGACTGCCAAGCCTGCGAAACCGCGTGCCCCTCCGGCGTGGTGTATCACGAACTGATTGAAGAGACGCGCGATGTAATGGCCAAAACGCGCAAGTACACGCTCACGGACAAGCTGATCCGGGCGATCTTCTTTCATGTGTTTACCCAGCCTTCGCGCCTGAAACTCGCACTGCTGCCCACGCGCATCATGCAGCGCATTGGCTTGTGGGGACTGCTGAACCGAAGCGGCCTGATGAACATGCTGCCCAAGCAGTTCCAAAAGATGAACCAGATGCTTCCCCCAGAAGGTCCGCTCTGGGAAACGAATCTGGCGGCGAGCTACCCGGCCACTGCCAACCGCAATGCGGACGGCACGCCGCGAGCCACGATCGCGATGTTTACCGGGTGTGTCGGCAGCGTGATGTTTCAACCGGTCAATCGCCGGACGGTCGCCCTGCTGAACCATTTCGGCTGTGACGTGATCGTCCCACAAGCCCAGGTCTGCTGTGGCGCTATCCACCATCACGGCGGCGAAACGGAAAAGGCACGCCAGTTTGCACGAAAGAACATTGACGTAATCCTGCCGACAAATGGTCAGCATCCTGATTTCATTGTGAATAACATCGCTGGCTGCGGCGCAGCAATGAAAGACGTGGATCATCTGTTGCGCGACGATGCCGCTTATGCGGAGCGGGCCAAGGTGTTTGCCGAGAAGAGTCGTGACATCAGTGAACTGCTCGTGGAACTCGACCCGCCGGAGCCGACCTACGAAGTCAATCGCACAGTGACGTATCACCATGCGTGCCATCTGGCTCATGCACAAAAAGCGGGTGAGCCGCCATTGACGTTGTTGTCAAAGGTGAAAGGGCTGAAGCTCGTGCCGCTGGTCGAAGCGGACATGTGTTGCGGTGCGGCCGGCACCTACAATCTGTCGCAGCCGGAAATGGCGCGCGATCTGGCCGAGCGCAAGATCGGACACATCGAGCGTACCGGCGCCAACGTCTGCGTCACAGCAAACGTCGGCTGTGCGATGCAGATCAAGTCAGAAGCGGATCGGCTTAGTGTCGGACTGACCACAGCGCATCCGGTGGATGTGCTGTATGAGGCGTACATCGGGCCAGTCGAGTAAACGAATCACCATCCAACAACCGGGCGCGAACCCTGCTTGGTAATGCGCCGTTCCTCCTCCCAGACGGCTAAACCCGTATCAATCTCCGTCAATGACATCTGAAACGTATACGTCACCTGACGAATGTTGCCGGCCCGGGCGTGCTTGTCGAGGATCTTGAACGTCAATGAATATTCCGGGCGCACGAGTAATGGATTGTCGTCACCGCGATCCTGTCGCTGATGCGCGGACGCGATTGTGTCTTCAGCGCCGGCTTGCGTGCCGGTGCTTCCGATGGTGGTGTAGGTCTGAGCGACACCGGCTTTATTCAGCGTCACACGGATTTTCTTGATCACTTCATCACGATCGATCTGCCGGGATGTGTTATTGACATAGCGGGAAATCGCAATACGCGACGGCCGCCCTTCGCGCCCGAGCACGCCGGATTCCAAGAGGGATTGAGCCAGACCGGCTGCGGCATCTGCCGCATCCTGTACGTCCAGATCGCCGACGGTCGTAATGGTTTCCGGGCTGCTCGGGTCGATACGCCGGGCATCCTGTTGTGCCTTGCAACCGATCAAGCTGAATGCGAACACCAGACCAACTACGGCGGTAACGATTTTTGTATTGATTAGCGTCATTTGATATTTCCTTTCGGGCGAGCGTTCGATTTACTTGGCATTCGCCTCAATCAGTTGCAAACGAAAATCCACAGCCTTGGGGGACGGACCGATCGCCGTAATCGTGCCGGCCTCCTGACCGGCCAGCGACATCTGGCGCCACGCGGCAAGCGGTGTGTCCATGACCATGCCATTCTGGTCGATCCAGTCAAAGCGGTAATTGAACCGCTTTCGTTTTAGTGTGTTGTTGTACAGTTCGACCTGAATCTTTAACAAGTCATTGTCGAGCCTGGCTTCGTTGATGCGTGTGACGTGGGCAATACGGTTCAGGTCCGGATCGGTGGTGACACGCTTGTCTTCGATATAGTTACCCTCTGATCGCGGATTGGCCCGTTCAACGGTGTTAACCGTCTGGCAGGCGCCGACCAACAGGACGACCGCTGTTAACAACAGGCATTTCAATATTGCATTTACACTTGTCATGACATTACCTCGCTTTGCTTATTGTAGGGTGAACTGCCATATCTGAAGCGGCATATGTGGACTGATGCTTTTGACCCAGATGACGTTTGCTTTGGCATTCTGTAACTGCACGGTCTGCGGCGACTTCCCGACCGCGCTGACCTGCAACGTCATGCTGGTCGGCGTGGGAAAACGGGCATACTGGAATTGTTTCGGCAATGAAGCCCATGTGCGCAGGTCTGCCTCGTTCATGGATACCTGGTACGCCGCCACGGCGACGCGTGCCAGGATATTGACCCAGTCATCACCGTGCCGCTTGTCATCGTCGCGCGTGGCTCGGCGGATCGCATGGGCAATCGCGGCCTTGGTCGCGGAGGCGATGATGGTCTTGGTAATAATGGTAGGCAACTCGTTTTGAAATTCCTGCGCGACAATCTGATCCATGTCCGCGACGAGTTGCGTGCGGTGCCACTGGCCGTTGACTTCGACCGCCAGATTGCTCAGGTACTGATGGTTCATCACGAGTCGCGGGAATGACGCACCGACGTAGTCAATCTCGCGCGTGACCAGCACCAGCGGCAGGTCAATGCGAATCTCATCGCGATACGGGGCCGTACCGGTTTCGAAAATGACGTATGTCATCGGCTCCAGCGGTCGGCCGGCCGCTACGGCATTGGCCAGTTCCATGTCGCTGATCAGATACGTGTTGCCGGGCGACATGGCCGCGGCGCGGCGCAACGCCGTCTGTGACCAGTTGATGTCACTGGCGTCCGCGTTGGCGTACAGATGGAAAATGCCCTGCAGGAACTCCGCGAACGGATTCACGTAGTCCGCGTAGGCATTGTATTTGGCGAGATGCGAATAATTCCGGTCGATGCTTTCATTCAAGCCCGGGTGCTGACGGGTCGCGGCCAGATTGTAGTTGCTGGTCTGGCTGTCCTGTGACTGCAGATTCTTCTCAGCCTGCGCAATCTGCTTTGCGTAGCGATCAACCGCTTCCTGCTGCCTCTGGTAAGCACGGCGTAACAGCACGCGCGCCCTGGTGAGGTTGCCCAATATCATCTCATTGGCGGCGCTGTAAACGTTGATCATGATGCGATCGTAAGCCGTTCCGCGGTATGGCAGCCGATTGAGATTCGTGACAGCGGCTAACGCTTCGCCGGAAAGGCTGACGTCCGCCAGGTTGTCGTAATAAATGGCCTGAATATGCGCGCGTTCAAAAGCCTGACGGCTGGCCTGAATATCTCCCGTGGCCCGTTCCATCGAGCCGAGCTCTAACTGAGCGATTAACGAGTTGATGTGATTGGTGCGACTTTTTGGTTCAGCGGCGTAGGAACGAATAATGCTGCTTGCGGCCCTGAGTTGGCCGGTGCGATACAGAGATTGTGCTTCGAGCAGGCCTTTGTTGCTGCAGCCGACGGTTGTCAGGAGTGTAAGCAGAATGAGTGATGTGATCGGCCCCGGAAGACCGCGACCACTGGTCGCGGCTTTACATGTTATTTCGGCCCCCTCGGTATGTGGGTCGGTATCACACATTGAAAAGGAAATTACAGACGTCGCCGTCCTGTACAACGTAATCCTTACCTTCGGTGCGTAACTTACCTGCACTACGTATGGCGGCCTCGGTCTTATGCGTCTGGAGGTCGTCAACACTGTAAATTTCTGCCCGGATAAAGCCCCGTTCAAAGTCGGTGTGGATGACGCCGGCTGCCTGCGGTCCGGTCGCACCGATCGGAATCGTCCACGCGCGGATTTCCTTGGGGCCGGCCGTGAAGTAACTCTGCAGGCCGAGCAATCGGTACGCAGCTCGGGCCAGCAATGCGAGTGCGGGCTCTTCCAGGCCGACGCTTTCGAGCAGTTCCTTCCGATCCGCTTCATCGAGTTCAGCCAGTTCGCTTTCCAGCTTGGCGCATACTGGTACGACAACGCCGCCTTCGGTCTCAGCGCGCTGTCGTACTTTCTGGACCAACTCTCCCTCCCCGAGCAGGTCATTTTCGTCCACATTGGCCACATACAACACCGGCTTGGCAGTGAGGAATCCAAAGCTCTTTAAGAGCTTCCTTTCAGCATCTTGTAATTCAATACCCCGAATAGGCAGGTTCTGTTGCAGTCTTTCATTGACTTTTGTCAGAAGTGCCACGCGGGCCTTGGCGTCCTTATCGCCGCTTTTGGCGGTTCGCTGTGCCTTATCCAGGGCGCCCTCCACGGTGGCCATGTCTGCCAGCATCAGTTCGATGTCGATCGTTTCAATATCTCGGATCGGGTCGACGTCGCCATCGACGTGCGTCACATCACCGTCTTCAAAGCAGCGCACCACATGCATAATCGCATCGACGCTGCGGATGTGTGACAGAAATTTATTCCCGAGCCCCTCGCCCTGGCTGGCACCGCGGACCAGGCCGGCAATGTCCACCATCCGGAGAATCGCCGGAATGACCTTTTCCGTCTTGATGTGTTCTTCAATGGTGGCCAGACGCCCGTCCGGCACGGACACCACGCCGACGTTGGGTTCGATCGTGCAGAACGGGTAATTTTCACTGGGGATACCGGCTGCGGTCAGCGCGTTAAACAGCGTGCTTTTGCCAACATTCGGGAGTCCGACGATGCCTGCTTCCATGGTTCAATCCGTGTGGCTGCGTATTTAGCGCAGCATGGGTGTGCTCGTGTGGAAAGTCGAACAGATTAGCAGATTGGGGTCTGGATGACGAACGTCGGCCAAGCGCCGGCTACTCCGCTTCACGAAGTTCAGTCAGCAGCGCATTGGCCATGGCTTTGCCATCCCCGAACAGCATGCCGCAGTTGGGTTTGAAGTAGAGTTCGTTCTGAATCCCGGCAAAACCCGGGCTGAGGCTTCGCTTGATCACGACGACACTACGCGCCTTGTCAACGTCCAGAATCGGCATGCCGTAGATCGGACTGTCCTTGGCGTGACGCGCGGCCGGGTTGGTCACGTCATTCGCGCCGATGATCAAAGCCACGTCAGTCTGTTCGAATTCCGGGTTGATCGTTTCCAGATCGCAGAGCTGTTCGTATGGCACATCCGCTTCGGCCAGCAGAACGTTCATGTGACCCGGCATGCGGCCGGCAACCGGGTGGATGGCATACTTCACTTCCACGCCACGTTCGGTCAGCAGTTCGCCAAGTTCGGCAACCGCGTGCTGGGCTTGGGCAACCGCCATGCCGTAGCCGGGGACGACCACGACCTGAGATGCGGCATCGAGTTGAATGACCACGTCCTCCGGCGTCATCTCCCGTGCAGTACCGGTCGGGCCACCACCCTTCGGTCCCCCGCTCGTTGCACCACCCACGCCGCCGAACAGGACGTTCGCCAGCGAGCGGTTCATGGCTTTACACATGATGTTCGTCAGAATGATGCCGGATGCACCGACCAGTGCACCGGTGATGATCAATGCCTGGTTGTCGAGTACAAAGCCCGCCATCGCAGCGGCAATGCCCGAGTAACTGTTCAGCAGTGACACAACCACCGGCATGTCGGCGCCGCCAATGCCGATCACCAGCAGGACACCGAGAATCAACGCGATCACGCTGATGGTGATAAACAGCCAACCCCAGTTGTGGGCCGTCTCCAGTAGCACTGGTAAGTCCGTGCTGTCGACCGCTGGCATCGAGACAACCGGATAGATGCTCAGTGCGATACAAGCCAACAGCAGTAAACCGATCAAGACCTTCTGGCCGGGGAACTGAATTGGACTGCTTGGGGTAATACGAAGCCCTTGCAACTTGCCAAACGCGACAAGGCTACCGGTGAAGGTCACCCCGCCGACCAGTACAGTCAGGCCGACGGCGACCAGAAAGTTCCATGACCAAGTGTCGGCGAAGAATGATCGCATCTGCTCGGACAGCGCGTCTCCGCTGAACATCACGTCGGTCGTGGCAACTTTCCCGTAATAATCCGCACATGCCACCAGGAGCGACGCGATGCCACCGAAGCCATTCAGCACCGCTACCATCTGCGGCATGGCGGTCATCGGTGTCTTCAGCGCCAGAATCAGCCCCAGTACTGCGCCAATGGCGATCGCCCCGGCGATCCAGCCCAGCGCCGCGGCAATGTTCATGTCCGGCGCCCCGTTGCTGATCACCAGATAAAGCGTCACGACGCAGGCAAGCAACATGCCCAGCGCTGAAGTGAGATTGCCTTTGCGTGCCGTCTTGACACTGGACAGCATCTTCAGGCCGAAGATAAACAAGGCAGCCGCTGCCAGATACAGCAGATTGATTACGTCACCTTTTTGAATTGCGAGCAGTACGGTCATTTGAAAATCCCAAGCAGGGGTTGCATTTGAAGTCGATACGACAGATCACATCTATTTCTTGGCTTTGAACATTTCGAGCATGCGATTGGTTACCACATACCCCCCCACCACATTGATCGTGGCGAAGATGACGGCCAGCGTGCCGAGCACAACACTGACCTCGCGGAAGTTCTCACTGTAAGACGCCATGAGCGCGCCGACGATGGTGATGCCGCTGATCGCATTGGAGCCACTCATCAGCGGCGTGTGCAGCGTGGCAGGCACCTTGGTAATGACTTCAAAGCCAATGAAGATGGCCAGAACGAAAACAATAATGCTGACTGTAAACGGATCCATCGATTGGGCTCCAGGGTTATTTACGTTGAAACAAGCGTAGAACTGAATCAGGCGCCAGAGGTCTGTCCAAGCGCGTCTTTCACCAAAGCGTTGCGCACTTCGCCATCGTGAACGATGCACGCACCCTTTTGTATCTCATCTTCCAGGTCTAACTGAATCGCGCCTTCGTTTACGATCTCGCGAATGAAAGCGAGCATGTTGTTTGCGTACATCTGGCTGCTGTGAATCGGCGCCAGCCCCGGCAGGTTGGTCGTGCCGTCAATGATCACGCCATTGTCCGTGACGTAAACCTCACCGGGTTTGGTCAGTTCACAGTTGCCGCGTCCGGCTTCCGGATTGGCCGCGATGTCGACAATCACTGAGCCGGCGCGCATCTGATCCACCATGTCTTTGGGAATCAACATTGGCGGTGCTTTGCCAAACACAGCAGCGGTCGTCACGACGGCGTCCGCACCAGCAACGTGTTTGGTCATCAGTTCGATCTGCTTCTGCCGCTCTTCATCTGTCTGCTGCTTGGCATAGCCGCCGGTCGCGGTTGAATCCTGCTTGGCGGTGGGCAGTTTGACGAATCGGCCGCCAAGGCTCTTGACCTGTTCTTCAACTTCGGGACGCACGTCATACGCTTCCACTACGGCGCCAAGGCGTTTTGCCGTGGCAATTGCCTGCAAGCCTGCGACACCCGCGCCAAGAATAAACACGCGCGACGGGGCAATGGTGCCGGCCGCGGTAATCATCATCGGAAAAATCTTCGGACAGGCCCGAGCAGCAAGCAGCACCGCCATGTAGCCGCCGATGTTCGCCTGCGAACTGAGCACGTCCATGGCCTGGGCGCGGCTGATGCGCGGAATAAATTCCGCAGACAGCACCGTCACTTTCTGCTCCGCCAGTTTGGTCATCAAATCCAGATGACCCAAAGGCTGCATCATGCCCAGCAGAATCGCGCCGCTTTTGATTCGCCCTGCGCGGTCATCACCAGGCGCGTGCAGCTGACAGATCAGATCCGCTTCGCCCCACGCAGTCTCGAAATCATCCGACTCCGCGACGGTTGCGCCCTGGTCTGTATAAACCGCGTCACTGTGATGTGAAGCAACGCCCAAACCCGACTCAACGGTGACGGTAAACCCAAGCTCGATCAGCTTCTTGACTGTTGGCGGGTCCATCGCCACGCGCGTTTCGTCGTCATGCAGTTCATTCGGAATAACCAGTTTCATGCAGTCGTACCCCAAAGCATTGAACCGAACCAAGATACCCCAATGTTTTGGCCAAGTCACATTAGCAGGAGGGCTAACTGCTTTTAGGGAACATACTCACAGCCCCGAACGAAAACCGACAACCCCCAACCAGATCGCCCTCGTTTGATATGATGATTTAATGGAGAAACTTGAGATCAGCACCCAGACGCGCGACCAGATGGTCGACATTACCTCTCAGGTCCGAAGCCTGCTTCACGAATCCGGTGTTCAGGATGGACATGTCATTGTTTACGTGCCTCACACGACAGCAGGCATCACGATCAACGAGAACTGTGACCCCGACGTGGTGCGGGACATGATCAACCAGCTCGATGAAATGGTGCCCTGGTCACAGCCTTTCTATCGGCATGCGGAGGGCAACAGTGCCGCGCACGTGAAGGCATCAATGATGGGGTCGAGCGTCATCCTTCTGATTGAGGAAGGACGGCTTGTCCTCGGCCGCTGGCAGGGAATCTGGTATTGCGAGTTTGACGGCCCGCGCACACGTGACGTGTATGTCAGCATCTCGGCCGATTAACAGACAAGCTGCAAGGCGTGCCTAAGCAAGAATATTAATGGTCGACTGATTGGCGCTGTTGATCAGGTTGATCGCGCCCAATGTTGCATCGCGCAGGATACCGAGCCGACTCAAATCCGCCGTCTCCGACGCGAAATTGGTATCGGCGATAAACGAGAAGGATGAACTGACGTTCTCAATCGACGTGTCAATGGCGTTTATGCGGCTGTCGATGTAGTTTGACTTGAACGCGCCGGCTGACGCGCGCGCTGTCGCGATGTCACTGATGGCTGCATCCACGACTGTTAACCGGGCGCTGCTGTTGCCGTCCAAAGCACCGCCGGACGACAGATCGCTAAGTGTGTAGGTTTGTCCGCTGATTTCCGATTCGCCAAGACTGCCTGCCGTGACGTCGGTTAATGTTAAAGATGCATCGTTAATCACAATGCTGGCGGTGCCGTCGAGTAACTGACTGTCGTTAAACGTGGTGTTTCTGGCGGTGGAATCGATGGAACTGTATATCGAGTCCAGTTGTGACTGGATGGCCGCTTCCTCTTCGCTGCTCAGTGCGCCGCTGTTGGCCAGTTGCACCTCCAGTGCCCTTGCTTCGACCAATTGATCGGACATCTCAGCCATGCCCGCATCAGCGGTGTCCACAATATTGGACGCACGCTGCAGGCTGGATGATTCCGCGTCCAGCAGTTCCAGCGCGGCCGCCAGGTTGACCGACGCGATCATGCCCGGCGGGTCATCCGAAGCACTGTTGATGCGCGAACCGGTGGAAAGGTTTGTCAACGTTCGACCGAACTGGCTCTGAAGGTTGTTGAGTGTGAACAGCGAACTGAGGGTGTTGCTGCCCAATGACGTCTGAATCATAGAACGCTCCTGCAAAAGAGCCCGAACGAGCCAATTGAACAATTCAGGCTCGTCGTGCAGGAACGTCCGTCACATTATCTAATTCACCAGACCCGCATCATCCGGAATAACCGGAACAGCTTGACATGAAATGGGCCTCAGAAGCCTGGAAGGGCAAAAAATAACCCTGAAGCATTCACTTCAGGGTCCTTTGAATGGAGCTGAGGGGGCTCGAACCCCTGACCTCTTGTATGCCATACAAGCGCTCTCCCAACTGAGCTACAGCCCCGCTGTTGAGTTTCGCAGTATAAGACGATGCAATCCCACGAGCAAGCCGCCCGCCATGGCGAAGGCAGGCCAGGGTTCTTGCGGCAGCCCTGCCATTTCAATGCCGATCGATTCGACCAGATCGCTGCCATAAAAATGCATGACCAACAGAACGATGAAAACTCCCGCCATGGCCAGGTTGATTCGTCGCACTACGGTGTTGATCTGAAGCCGATCCGTTGGCTGATCGACCAGGCCGGCCAGGTATGCCTGACGCCAGAGAATCGAGCCATGCCGCCAACTGCCTTTTGACGTCGGAATCTGGTTCAGGTCCGCCACATGCTGCAGAGCGTCGATCATGCCGGCGACCGCCTGCGGCGTAACCTGCGTTGGCGACTGGGCGGCGTCACGTTCGGCCAGATGGGCAACGGCGAAGGTGTCCGCCTGCCGCTCGAATCGGCGGGAGATCCAGCCGAACATCAGCGCCCACACCAGCAACGTCGCGATGACCACGGTCAATTGCAATGTCTGCTGATCCTTAACGTACGGAATGATCGGCTCCAGCCATGCAGCTGCGCTGCCCGGTTCCGGCAGCGCGTTGAATGCGAGTGTCAGCGCAATGCCGAACACCCACTGCAGGAGGGCCATCAGCCCCGCGGCAGCGAAGATCAACCAGAACATGTGATACTTGCGCACGTGGCCGATCTCGTGCGCCATCACCGCTTCAACCTGATCGTCCGGCACACTTTCCAGCAGCGCATCTGTTAACAAAATGAATCGCAATCGCGGCATCACGCCCATGACGGCCGCATTGATCATGCCGCCGTAGGTACGCCAGAGCAGCAGCTTGCGGACCTTCACGTTGTACTTTTTGCAAAGGGCCAGCAGACGATCGCGAAGCTCGCCGGCCGGCAGTGGCTGCGTGTCCCAGACCAGTTGAATGATCAGTGGCGAAACAAGAAAAATACCCCCTGCCCCGACCAGCGTGATGTACGGCAGGTAACCCGATATCGAGTTGGGCAGCAGCATCGGCCCGAAGGTTGCCACCACCTCAGACCATGCCATCAACGCCAGCACCGGCACCCCTACCAATGCCAGTTGGTGTCGCAACTGGCTGATCAGGAACTGCCGTCTGGTCCAGACGGGGAAGATAGGCCGCCCCTCATCGAGTTGCCGCAGCAGCATGGCTTCGCGCAATCGACGCTCGATCGGGTAGTACGCGATCCAGGTTCCGACAATCAGCGCGAGACTTGGCAGCAACAGCACAATCTCGTCGATCAGAATCCAGTCGCCCATGAACAGGCGTAATTCCGTCAGCGCGTTGTAATAAAGGTCGAGGATAAACAGCTTCACTACCGCGATACGGATCACCCAGCCGGCTAACCCGACCATGCGCATCAGCCGAGGGGTATTTCCCCGCCCAAGTCGCTGCAATATCAGCTTGCAGAAGATCCAGTAAGCGAGGCCGACCGCGATTTTGGGCAGGAGCACGACGCCCACCAGCTGCCAGCCGGTCAATTGCCCAGTGACGCCCTGTCCGGCGAACTGGTCGTGCATAAACAGGGCCAAAGCTAGTGCCAGAACGACGAGATGCATGATGCCATTATCGGGTGAATATTTCTTATAACGCTATAATGCGGTTCTAACGAACCTTAACTTTTGCAGTTTATGGGAATTAGTTCGTCAGCTGGCTGATTATACGTGCAAGAATCATCGTTTCTCCGGCCGCCCGCTAAAAGCCGGCCTGGTTGGTAAGGCAAAAAGATGGCAGGCCCGGTTTTAAACATACTTGCTAACAGTATTTGGGGTATTACCCCCGAACAACTGAACACTCCGGCGATCCGCTGGCCCCTGACCGGTCTGTACATACTGGTCCTGATCCTGATATCGATTTACGGCCTGCACCGCTATGCGCTGGTGTACCTGTATTACAAGAATCGGCGAAAACAGCCGCGCGTGAAGGAACGCTTCACGACGCTGCCGCGCGTGACCGTGCAACTCCCAATGTTCAACGAAATGTACGTCGCCGAGCGCATCATCGATGCGACGGTGAACCTTGACTATCCACGTGACCGGCTTCAGGTTCAGGTGGTGGACGATTCAACGGACGGCTCCGCTGACATCGCCCGCGCAAGAGTCGAGTACTGGGCCGATCAAGGCGTTGACATCCAGTACATCCATCGCACGGATCGATCCGGCTTCAAAGCCGGCGCACTGGCTGCCGCGATGCCGGCGGTGACCGGTGAGTTCATCGCCATCTTTGACGCGGATTTCGTTCCCCCGGCCGAGTTTCTCAAACGAACGATTCATCACTTTACCGACGCATCCGTTGGCATGGTGCAAACCTGCTGGGGACATCTGAACCGAAATGACTCCGTGCTCACCCGGACGCAGGCCGTCTTTCTGGATGCGCATTTCCTGATCGAGCACGCGGCGCGGTGCCAGAGCGAACGCTGGATCAACTTTAACGGTACGGCTGGTATCTGGCGGCGTGAAGCAATCGAAACAGCCGGCGGCTGGCATTCAGACACGCTGACGGAAGATGTGGACCTGTCATACCGTTCGCAACTGGCCGGCTGGCGGTTTGTGTTCCTGCCGCGCGTGATCTGTCCCGCCGAGCTACCGCCGGAGATGAACGCGTTTAAGGCTCAGCAGCATCGCTGGACCAAAGGTTCGATTCAGGTGGCGAAGAAACTGCTTCCCACTTTGCTGAAAGCCAAGGCGCCATTCCGCGTGAAGCTGGAAGCGTTTTTCCATCTGACGAGCATGATGGTGTATCTGTACATCACGATGATGGTGCTGCTGTTCTTCCCGGCGTTCTATGTGAACATGCAGCCGTTTGAAGATGGCACGATTGCCGCCCTTGTCTGGGCCATGAGTCTGTTTGCGATGGGCACCGCTTCGGCCGGCAGCTTCTATGTCGCCTCACAACACGTTCAGAAGCGCAGTCTGCTCAAGACGATTCTGCTGCTGCCGATGCTGATGAGCATTGGGGTAGGCATCGCCATCAACAATGCGCGTGCGGTGATCGAAGCGTTGATCGGCCACGACTCGCCGTTCGTGCGCACGCCCAAATACAACACGGATAAGCCGAAAGCAGAAACGAAAACCAAACGGCGAAAAGTGATTCCGACCCCGTCCATCAAACTGTGGATGAGCGTGATCGAAATCGCCATGGGCAGTTACACACTGGTATGTGCCAAACTGGCGTTTGATGGCGAACGGACGGTCTACAGCGTGCCGTTTCTGATCATGTTCGCCATCGGCTACCTGTACGTCGGGTTCAGCAGCCTGTCAGGACAGTGGCGCGGCAGCCGGACCAGTGGCGAGTTGTCACCGCTGCCCGGATAATCGGCCCCCTTCTGCTTTTTACGCCGACTGCCTACACTATCTGCCGCCCATGCCGAGCAAACCACCACTGCAACTGACCAGCGTGCAGAACCCACGCGTCAAACAGGTCGTCAAACTGCGCGAACACAAGCAGCGCCGCAACACCGGGCTGTTTATTGCAGACGGTTCCCGGCAGGTTCAACGAGCCATTGCCGCAGATCTGACGGCTGTTGAACTCTTTTATCTTCCCGGGGCAATTGACGAATCTTCAGTACCGGCCGGCTGCCAGTTGATTGAAGTGAATCAGCCAGTCATGGAGAAACTGGCATACCGAAACAACCCGGAAGGCGTGATCGGTGTTTTCGAGCAGCGGCACTGGAACTGGCAGGATGTCCTCGGTGAGGACGCGGCCGGCGGTCTGTGGCTGGTGATGGTTGGGATTGAAAAGCCGGGCAATATCGGCGCGATGCTGCGAACCGCGGATGCAGCGGGCTGCCGTGGCGTCGTGATCGCGGATGCGGTCGCGGATGTATACAACCCTAACGCAATTCACGCCAGCACCGGTACGGTATTCACGATGCCGCTTGTCAGCGATGACGGCCAAACCGTGCGCCAACACTTTCAGGACAGACAGGTCCAGTTAGTGATTGCCACCCCGAGCGCGAATACACTTTGGAAAGAGGTTGACCTGTGCCGGCCGACTGCAATCATTATTGGGCCGGAAGATACGGGGCTCGACGAAAGCTGGTTGAGTCTGGCTGGCCCGCTTGCCTGCCCGGTACGCGTGCCGATGCTGGGCCGGACGGCCGACTCGCTGAACGCATCCGTGACGGCAGCGGTTCTGCTGTTTGAAACGGTTCGGCAGCGTGGATAAGTCATCGGTAGCGATCATCCAAATGTTGTATGGCTGCTTCGCTTTGGTATGCTGGAGAGTTGGTAACAGATATCTCGCGCTGTGCGGGATGAAGCGGAGTTAACTCCAATGATTTGTGATGAATGTCAGGCGTTGTATGAAGAAGTGGGCGACCTGGCCCGGGATGCCGAGGTGTTCGAAAAGGTGCGCCGCACCGACGACGCGCTGATCTGCAGAGTCCGGGAGGTCGAATCCGACGCACACTACCGAGCCGAAGTCTCGGAAGACCACGACCTCGTATTCGTCGGTCTGTACACGCCGGATCGCTGGCTTAGTGAATCGATTGAAGCGGAACTGATGAACCGCCGCGACAAGGTGGAAGACCTGCTCGAAGACGAACTATACGATCAGGGCTTTGAAGCCCGGCTGCCGGTTGAACACTTTCGCGATGATGACAAGAATTACGTTTTCCGTTCGCCGGTCTTTCTTCCGAAAAGCGAGAAACTCGACGGCGAAGGGATGATTGATCGCGTCAAACGCGTCCTGCTGGCTTATGAAGCGACCTTTCGCGAACTGGGAGACATGTCACCAAGCGACAGCGACGTGATTTGAGATTCGTATCGACATCAGGAAGTTGTACAAAGATTACTCCCGCCTTCAGGTTGATTATTGGCCAATTTCACCAGACAGGAACATATCCCTGTTACAATCCACGCGATAGCAGGGAATATATTGGAAATCCTCAAGGGTCCGAGGATATCCGGGCAGGTCTGTGGGCCGAGGTGAATCATGCGTGTTCTGATGCTTGGCTGGGAATTTCCGCCCGTAATCAGTGGCGGTCTGGGAACTGCCTGCCACGGGCTGACGCGTGCCCTGAGCCAACAAGGTGTTGAGATTGTTTTTGTACTACCCCAGATGGAAACGGCCCCTTCTGTCTGCCACGTCAATCTGATCGGTGCGCAGCAACTGGACAGGCTAATCGAACTTGAACGGCAGGAAGAGGAAGAGCGGGCTCAGGCAGAAACTCGGTCACAGCCGGGAGAAAAACCTGCCGAACCATCAATCCACCCGATTCAGCAGGACGATCCTTCATTTTCAAATGTGACCTTCCGGACGGTTCAAAGTCGGGTCATCAGTCCTTATCAGTCTTCAGGGGGCGAGGTGTTTGAAGCCGACCAACCGGCCCGGGTGGCTGAACATGCGAAGCGGGAAGCGGCCTCTACTTCGAATAAACAGACGACCACTGATCCACCGCGGGGAAATTTACTGACCCGTTTGCGCCGACAGCAAAAAGCGGCCCCGACGCAAGCCAAACAGATCGAGACCCCGTCACCCAGCCCGTACCAGGGCGACATTGTTGCTGAAGCGCATCGCTACGCGTTTCGCTGTGTACAGCTGGCGGCACGTCATGACTTTGACGTGGTCCACGCGCATGACTGGATGACATACCCAGCCGGCCTGGCAATCGCGGCGACGACTGGAAAACCGCTCGTGGTCCATATGCATTCAACCGAGTTCGATCGCTCCGGCGAGCATGTATATCAGCCGGTGTATGACATCGAACGCCGTGGCCTGCACGGCGCGGATCGTATTGTCACGGTCAGTTACCTGACGCGATCAATCATTGCCGACCGATACGGGATCGAGCAGAAGAAAGTGGACGTGGTTTACAACGGGGTAGAACGAGGAAGAACTCATCACGCTCGAGGCGACCGGATTCGAACGCGCGATCGCATCGTGCTGTTCCTCGGCCGCATCACCATGCAGAAGGGACCGGAGTTCTTCGTCAGTGCCGCCAAGCGTGTCCTGGAGAAGATGCCGAACGTGAAATTTGTCATGGCCGGTTCGGGTGACCGGATCACGAGTGTCATGTCTCTGGCTGCGGAAGAAGGCATTGATGACAAAATTGTGTTTACCGGCTTTCTTCAGGGGGGCGATGTGGAACGTGTCTTTCGCATGGCCGACGTTTACGTGATGCCCAGTGTTTCAGAACCGTTCGGCATCGCACCGCTCGAGGCGATCAGCCACGACGTGCCGGTCATCATTTCGCGCACGTCCGGCGTGTCTGAAGTGCTGTCGCACGTGCTGAAGGTGGATTTCTGGGACGTTGATCAGATCGCCAATAAAATCATTGCGGTGTTGCGTCACCCGCCACTTTCACGGGAACTGCGTGAGCATGCCGATCTGGAAGTGCGTCGGCTGACATGGGACGACGCCGCGACACAGTGCATCGACCTCTATCTGCAGATGTTGCAGCGAAACTGAATTCGCATCCAATCTACTGGCCGATGGTGGACGCGCGAACGAGAAGTTCTGGCTTGACCTTCACTTGTCGAATGGCCTTGCGTTGCCCGCGCAGCCGTTGCTGAAGTATTTCAAAGCCAATCCGCCCGAGTTCCTGAACGGGATGCTGCACAGTCGTCACCGGGATTGGCGTATTCTGCGTACTGACAATGCCATCAAAACCGACGATGGCCAGTTCCTCCGGAACCCGTATGCCCAGGGAGAAGGCCGCGCGCACTGCCGCAAGCGCGAAGGTATCGCCAACGGCGACCAGTGCATCGAACTTGCCTCGGTTTTTATCAAGGTAATCGCGAATCGGCTCGTAGCATGAAATGCCCATCACAAGAGATGGTTCATCAGGCGACCGCTCCAGATTCACCTGTACCGGCTCAGAACAGCCGGCATCAACCATTGTCTTGATAAACGCGTTCTTTCTTTCATCCACCACAAAGCAACTGAAACTCGTATTGAGAACACATGCCTTGCGTTTGCCGAGTTCCAGAAGATGCTGCGCCTGAAGTTGGCCGCCGTATACATAATCGACACTGACGTCGTCGATCTCAAAATCCAGCAGGCCTGCACCGTCGAATGTCATGACGGGAAAGCCTTCGGCGACCAAGGCTCGCAACTCCTCGTGAGAGCCGAATTCACTGGGGCAGACAGCAATGCCGTCCACGCTGCGATCGCGCAGCCACATGATCAACCGATCTTCGGTTGCCGCGTCGTTGGGGTTAAAACTCATGATGGCCAGATAGCCGTTGTCGCGCGCCGCCTGCTCGAAGTGCATGCATTTCATGGCGCTGATTTCAACGTCCAGCGCGGTGGTCACCAGGCCGAGCGTGGCGGTGGAGCCGCCGCGCAGGGCGCGGGCCGCCAGATTGGGGCGGTATCCCAAGTCCCGGGCCGCCTGGGCCACGCGGTCGCGCGTCTCCTGCGACGCGTAACAGCTTTCCCGGCCGTTAAGAATGTGTGAGACGGTCGAGACCGCAACGCCTGATTCAGCCGCGACCTGCGCAAGCGTGACGCGGTCGCCGCTTCGACGGGACGTCTTCTTTTTGGATTTGGTTGTCTTTTTCGCCATATGTCCGGATAGCCCTAATTTCAGCAGAATTCTACACGAATCGGATGGGTTCTGCCTCGATCGGTGGCTCACTTCAGAGGGCCGGCCAGGCGATTTCCTTCAACTGGTAGGGTTTAAATGGAATCTGACGCGACCGCCCCATCGCAGAGATAGTTGTCTTCACGGCCCGTCCGGTCATGTTGATGGCGCGAATTGTGAACCGTTTGTCGGCCGGATCAAGGGCGGTGATAACTACCAAATCTGAACTGCTGGCAACACCGGCGACCGCCTGGGCTGAAGACGTACTGATTGTGGTAGGCGGCAGCGCAAATGCCTGAGCTGCCCGCCACAGACCAAGTCGACCGGCCGCACCACCTGTGCCGGGTTGAATGGCGTAATGGAAGACGTACTCGCCTTTGGCGCGCAGCCAGGGCGTTGCACCATATGGGTTGAAGTCTCGACGTCCGGCAATGCCGTACAGGTCGCTGCGTTTGCTGACGGTGTGTCCCTGTGTCTTCGGGTGAATGATGGACGCGCCAAATGACAGGCCCAGATATTCCTTCCCTTCACGGCGCCAACGGAAGAAATGTTTGATGCCGCGCGTAAACAAACCCAGTTGCCGTTTATCTGATTCGGCAATCGCCATATTCATCCCAATGAACGGCGACATCTTCAACCACCAGTCTCGCTTGTCGGTATGCCAGGTCCGTTTCGAGTCGACCAATGCCTGTTGAATGTAGTACGGCTTATCAGCGAAATATTTTGAGGAATTCGTCGTGGGGAACAGCACACACAGTCCCGGCACATAGGGGCGCTCGCATTGTGCGCCCAACATCGAGCCATCCATTTCAGTAAATGGCGGCGATAACAGCCCGAGCCGTGTGGCGGATTTGAAATCCAGTGCCAACTTGTACGCCAGCGTATCACTCGTCTGATCGAGTGTGACCTCCAGCTTGTACTGACAGTCATCCCATTGCCCGACAAAACGAACCGTCTTGCTCAAGTCGTCTGAATGGAGCACCGCGGCCGATGTGATCTTCGGCTCGGTATAAGTGTTGCGCGTGTGAATCTGAACCTGCCAACGGGTGTATTGTCGGTGATCAACGGTATCGTCACCAAAACGAATGCGCAGCGGACTTAGTTTCAGTTGTCCGTCAACAAGCATCCATAGGGTCAGACGGATACAGTCCGCATCATTGGTATTCAGTTGCTCTGCCTCAACGCGTATCTGGTGATGCGGCATCCCCCGGCCGCCCCAATGCAGGCTGCGCAGCCCCTCATACTGTGTGCCAATCACGCGCCCGGCCTTGTTGAGACGGTCGGCCTGAATAATAAACGCGTCGGCGCATACCTCATCAACGACAACTTGCATCGATCGGCCAGCCACGCGTTTCGGCACTTTGACAGTTACTGACGCGGAGGCGGAACCTTCAATACCCTTGAGCGTCTGGCCGGCATTAATGCGCATCTGTTCGTTCTGCGGCTTGTCGTGAATGCGAAGCAAGCGGCCGAGGCCCGAGAAGCGTTGTGTGCCGGTATCGCTCTTAACTGATACCACCTCGCCCTGCTCGTTGAGCCGATAGGTGACACGACCGTTACTGAGTGTATAAGGATCATTGTCCTGTCTGCCGGCAACCACATTACTGCCGGGGCGGTCAAGAGTCGCGGTGCCCCAACCCGGTACGTCTTTCGCAATACGATTGCGGTTACCATCGTTGAAAATCAGATCACGTTTCCACGGCGTGGGATTGAATACCGCCAGGTTTCGACCGCGGCCTTTTGATCGGCCGCCCAGCAACTCCTCTTCGGTCTGCTGCACAGCTTCCGACAGCTTCGCTGATTGTGGCAGAAAGTGTTTTTTATAATTGTGACACTGCCAGAGCGAATGGTTATCCATCAGGATGAACGATTTCTTCCAGTAGTCCGCCAATGTCTGTTGTAATTTCCTGGACGATCTTCCACTCGACTGCATTGCCAGCGCTTCGACGGCAGGCAGGCGCAGTTCAACTGATTTAGCGTTTTGCTCGATCAGCAAACTGTCGATACAGCCGCCATACCAACTCTTACTGCCCATTTTGCGGCTGTCATACACGCGCGGGTACTTGTTGCGGCTGAGGTATCTTTCTGAAGTCACCGAACGCACACTGAATTGATCCATCGCGGCGTACTTCTCATCGCCTGCCTCAATTTTCTCGACCAGCCCCATCTGGCTATGCATTTCAAGAAGGCCACCGTGGACGCGCTGTTCGTCGCCCTTTTTGTACCAGCCGAAGTTCACGTGCGGTTCATTGAAAACCATCTTCTGCGTCGAGCCGTCAGGCCCCTTGACCGAGCCGCCGATGCTCGACCAGAGCGTTTTGAATCCCAGCAGCGTGGAAATCTGGGGTTGCTGGACGGTCGTCCAGTCCAGACAGTACACGCCGTCGTGTAATGTCAGAATGGCAGGTGTTACGCCGAAGGCTTTTTTGATGATCTCGCGCGAGAAACGCAGGGAACGGTACAGCCCTTCGCCGGTGGTGGCTTCGGTTACGCACGCCGCATACGGATAGGCAATCGGCTCGACTCGCCCGTTCTTTACATACCTGGCCAGTGCTTTGAGGCTCCGCCTGTCCGTGGGCTCCAATGCCCTGTGTGGTTCCGGATTTCCGGACGTCAGTCGTTTGACATCTTCGCTGATGTCCACGTCCCACCACCAGCCGCAGTGGCAGACCATCATGTGCTCACGCAGCGGTGTGACCTCCTGGGCGAGAAAGGCCAGATGATTGTCCAGTTGTTCGTGACGCAGATATTGATTGGTGCCCGGCGTGATCCAGCCCCACTGTCCCCAGAGAATTTCGAGGGCGGGTTTACGCGAGCTTCTGCGGGCATTCTGTCTCGTTGATTTACGCATCGGGACAGAATAGCAAATGATTGTCTTAACTGACTGGAGGTGACGTAATTAGGACGATTGGGGTGTTAAGGTGGTGGGATGGGGGTTCATTTTGCCCATACGTTTAATTGAGATTAATACGCGCAAGGGCTCAACGCCGCATTGACATGCGGCGGCTAAACATTGGTGTCTGATCAAACCAACTGCTCCAGTTGTGGAAATGAGATACGCTTATGATTCCTGCATCTGCTTTGCGTACTCGTCGATGTCCTCGCGCGTAATACCCAACCATTCGAGCATGTGCATTTCGTAGATGCGCTGATGCTCGTCGTTGGAAAAGTCCAGGCGCAGTTCGTTAATGACCTTGGTGCCCTGGCCGATCCACTCGCGCCAGGTTTCCTGCGAGAAGTGATCGTAGATGTACTTGCCGACCGGCCCGCGCATCGGCGGATCGGGCATTTTGGTGCCGGGCTTGCCAGTGCGATGGTCGAGAATCTGCTCGCCGGTGAGTTCGACTTCTTCCTGAACGGATTCGACCTCCGGCACGGGCTTGCCGATCTTCTCCAGCAATGCTCCCATGGCCTTCTGAGGCATCACGTCACCACGCTCCGCGGCAATCTTGTAGCCGTCCGTCAACAGCGCTGCGGCTTCATCTTCTTTATTCAGGTGAATCAGGCACTGGCCAAGGAACTGATACGCGCGCGACAGTGTTTTGTCATACTCCAGCGCTTTATTAAACGCGCTGATCGCGTCCTCATATCGTTCGGCTTCACGGTAGGCGTTGCCCAAGCTGAACCAGGACATGCTGTCCGGTGCATCGTTGGCCATCTTCTCCCACTGGGCGATACGTTCTTCGATATTACTCATAGTCCAACAAGCATAGTGGCCGATTGATTCAGGAACAAGCGGTCTGATTATGCTGTCGGACGAAGGCTACTCTGCCTCGGGCTGATAGATATCCGTCCCCTGATGAAACGCGGCCCAGGCGAACCAGAAGGTGTGAACAACCAAGGCATCCTCCGGCACGGAGACGATCTGAACTTCGCCATCTTCGTCCGCCTTCAGGATGACCGGTTGGCCGCCGATGGTCGTATTGATTGTGCCCTCCGGCGCCTGCTGGATCGCTTCAACCGGATACGCTACCGCGGCGTCTCCCAATTTGATCCCTACCACCGGCGTCTTGTTGCGTTCGATTCGACTATCGCCCGGGTCTGCCGGGAACATCAGCATGTCGGAATCGAAATAGCTGCTATACGGTGAGCGCGAGTAATCGCGCGGATGGCCTGTGTCTGTTGAGATGATAGTGGTATCCGGATGCGCTGCCTGCCACTTTCCGAGGGTTGTGATTCGCCAGTTGTCCAGATGCTTGAGTGATCTGCCGGCGTACGGTCCACTCACCGCAGTGAGGCGCACCTGTGACCAGAGCGACTTGTGCGTTCGGTCATACATGAGCACATTGGAGTTGGCCAGCAGGCCGCTGATGCCGAATTCCAGTACTTCATCGTCCATTCGCCGATCCACGACTGTTACCGAATCGCACAGTGGGCAGTAAACAACGCAGATGGGCGTGTCGCCCAATATATCATTCACCGCTTCATGGAAATTAAGGATGCCAATCGGGTATGCCCGAGCTTCACCATTGACCACCACGCCAACCACGCGGGCAGTTAACTTGATGTCCGTGGCCTCAGCCAAAGAGACCACTTTGGTCGGTCCCTGCCCGGGATTGCGCGACTCGTCGGCCGCTTCCGGCTTGGTGGCGAGATCAGTTCTCAGTGAAGGAATGCCATCCATCGGCGGGCCGCCGGAGAGAATCTGCCCTTTTTCAATCTGAAGATTTTCCAGATCGAAATCGAGCTTCATTGGGTCCGCACCCATGGCCATCCTGGCGGCGCCGACCAGATTACGCCCGCCGCTTGCGGGCTCGAGGTAGACCTTCCAGAAAACATAGGAAGGGATACCAGCTCCCATGAGCACGATCAGCAATGCAATCGCGATGCGGCTGCCCGTCCACTGATACACTTCCTGACTTTTGTTCTTCTGTTCTTCTACTTCGGCCGCGCCATCATCGGGCTCAGACATGAAAATTCCTTCCAGGTGTATTGCACATCCCACAAATGCGATACCACCCCGGAGAAATGATCTCTGTCCTGTTCAACCTGCGATCCCCCGAAACTATTCCAGAAATATAAAATTCTGTCCGCCTTTGACTAGACTATGGGCCGTATGCGGAATAGTTGCGACGGATCGCAGGAAAGCCAGGCGCTGTATGGCCATTGAACGGATATTCCTCGGCTGGGACGGCCCGGCTCTTCATCGGGCGGCAGATTGGCTGTATGACCGCTATGGCAGCCAAATGGGCAACGTCCTTGTGGCAGTCCCCGGCGGTCTGGCAGGCAGGCGGCTGGAAGAGATTCTGGGCAATCATCCCGACGGGCCGCTCATCAGCGTGCCGCAGGTCACCACGTTCGGCAACCTGCTGGAATCGCTTTACACGCCCCATCGGCCGATCTGTGATTCGATGACGTCCATGCTCGTTCGGGTTCATACGCTCAAGCAAGTGGAAGCGTCGGACCTGTCCGTTCTGCTCAATGAGCCACCGGCAGCAGATGAACTGATCACGTGGTTAGGTATTGCCCGCGATCTGCAGACGCTGGACGACAACCTCGGGCGTCAGGGGCTGACTGTTGACCATGTGTTACAGCACATCGAGACGTGGGAGGATTTCCCCCAACTGGCGCGCTGGCAGCTGATCGACCAGTTGCAGCGCGGATACGAAACCATCCTGGAACAGCAGAACCTGGCCGATCGCAATCTGGCACGGCGTATCGCATTGGATCAGAAAGCCGTTCGTTGTAATCACGATCTGGTTTTGCTGGCAACGTCAGATATCAGTCGTATTGCGCGGATGTTTCTGCATGAGTTGGGCAAGACCAATCAGATTACCGCCCTGCTGCACGCGCCGGCGGATGCTGCCGACAAGTTTGATGCCATGGGCGGATTTGATGTTGACGCATGGTCGCAAACGCCAATCGTGCTCGATGAGCAGACGGTGCAGATCGTTGACAAGCCCTCCGAGCAAACGCATGTGATTCTTCAATCACTGCAAGCGCGTGAAACCTGTGAAGTGGATCGTGTCACCATCGGGCTTGGCGATGAAATGATCGGTCCGGCAGTTGCGCGCACGCTCCGGCTGACGGGCCTGCCGACGCATCTGGCAGCCGGCACGTTGCTGAGTAAAACCCGACCTGCCACTTTACTGTTTGCTCTACAGCGATATTTACAGACGCAACAGATGTCTGACCTGGCGAGCCTGATTCGCCATCCGGATATGGAGCGATACCTGCTACGCGCGGTGCCATCCTGCGATGACTTGCTGACACTGCTGGACGACTACATTTGCGATCATCTGGCCGGATCTGCAACGGAACCATTTCTTGGTGATCAGGAAACAATCGACCAGTTGAATTCGATTCGAGCAGCGATTGAAAACCTCGCTGGCAATGAGGCAGCCGGGCAGAAGCCTGTCAGACAGTGGGCCGAACACATCAGTCGGCTGCTGGTTCAGCTTTACGGGAGCGAGCCGCTGTCAGTGGATGACGATGACAAGCTTGTTAAATCACTGAAACAACTTGCAAGCGCGCTTCGCAGCGTTCATCAGTCACCGTTAACTGCTGAGGTGTTGCCCCAAACCACACTTGGCGGCGCAATCAGCCTGATCCTTTCCAACGCGGCTGCAAATGCTATTCCCGCGGACGGCGGTGATCCGGCAATTCAATTGATCGGCTGGTTGGAACTGCAACTGGACGATGCACCGACGCTGTTTGTTACCAGCGTCAACGAAGGCATGATTCCGGCCAGCACATCGCGCGATCCGTTCCTGCCGGACAGTCTTTGCAGGCAGCTTGGCATGCCAGACGATCAACATCGGCTGGCTCGCGACACGATGATGATGACTGCAATACTAAACAGTCGGCCGAACGTGAAACTGATCGCATCGCGCCGATCGCAGGAGAATGACCCGCTGGCGCCCAGCCGGCTGTTATTGCGCGGCCAGCCGGATGATCTGGCGCCGGCGGTATTGCGATACTACGATGACAGCAAGCCAGTCCGGAAAGGATTGCTGATTCAGCCTGGCGATCAGAACCGTTTTACGATTCCGTTGCCGATTCATGATGACGAGCGTTTAACCGAGTTGTCGGTGACCGCGTTTCGTGCCTACCTCGCGTGCCCGTATCGATTCTATCTGCGATATGTGTTGAAACTCGAACCCAAAGACGATCAGGCCGTGGAACTGGACAGCCGGCTGTTCGGTACGCTGGCACATGAAGTGCTTGGCGCGTTTGGGCGCAGCGATATCGCACATAGTACGCAGTCAAAGCAGATTCTGAAATTCCTGAATGCCAGCCTCGACGAACATGTGCTCAAGTACTATGGCTACTCGCCACGCGCGGCGGTCGTGATTCAGTGTCATCGTCTGAAATACCGCCTTGAAGCCTTCGCAGAATGGCAGGCGCGAAATACTGCCGATGGCTGGCTGATCATCCCGGAACAGGTAGAAGCGCGGCATCGGACGATCTTAAACGTGGACGGCAAACCGTTTGCCGTGAATGGCCAGATCGATCGAATCGATCACCATTCCGAACACGGCTATCGTGTGCTGGACTACAAGACCGGTGATTCCGGCTATGCGCCGCGCAAAACACATCAGGAAGGCCCGGACAATCAATGGAAGGACCTGCAACTGCCGCTGTACCGTAACCTGGTCACAGAGTTGGTGGGTGATGAACCGGCTGGACTCGGTTACATCATGCTACCGAAGAAAGTGGCCGACACGGGTCAAGCCATTGCGGACTGGTCGGATAACGAGCTTGCCGAGGCGACGGAAGTCGCCAGACAGATCATCCGTGACATTCGCAATGGTATTTTCTGGCCGCTCAGCGAACCACCGAATTTTGTTGATGGATATGAATTCATCTGCCACGACCGCGATCGACGTCGGGCCATGCCGCAGGAGGCAGGCCGATGATACAAGAGGATCTGTCTCACGAAGTTATCCGGGCTTCAGCCGGAACCGGCAAGACATATGCGCTGACCAGCCGCTACCTGGCCCTGTTGGCTAATGACATGCAGCCGACGAACATTCTTGCGACGACCTTTACGCGCAAGGCGGCAGGTGAAATTCTGGACCGCGTTCTTAAACGGCTGGCTGTAGCGGTCCTGGCACCGGAAGACGCGAGGAAACTGGCGACAGATATTAAGAACGAAGATTTGAGATCGCATCACTGTCAGAAGATGCTCAAGCAGCTTTGTGACAGCCTCCATCGCCTCTCTATTTCGACACTGGACAGTTTCTTTTCGCGCGTGGCCCAGAGCTTTCGGCATGAGTTGGGCCTCCCGACCAATATGCGCGTGGTTGATGAAGGCGATCCACTTGCGGTGCAACTACGACAGCAGGCGATCGACGATCTACTGGCGGATGAGGACCCGATTGTTCTGCTCGACCTGCTGCAGCGGCTACACTACGACGCGCCGGGACGATCTGTCACGCAGTCCATTGATGACATCATTACGGGGCTTGAAGAGACGTACTACGAAGCGCCCAATGCGACGCTCTGGCAACAGTACGAATATGCTTCACCGCTGGAAGACAAACAGGTCAATGCGCTGCTCGAGCAGTTGGAAGGACTGCTTTCTGCCGACCTGCCGAAGTCGCCGTTAAAGAGTCTGGCAAAGCACCACGCCGAAATCCTCAATGAAGACTGGAAATCATTTCTTAGTGCCGGCCTTGCCGCGAAGGTGGCTGCTGGTGAAGAGACATACAGCCGATGGGTGATTTCGCCGGAAGTGTTGGATGTCATTTCGCCACTGCTGGAACACGCGCGTTCGAGCATGATTCAGCAGCATGCCCGGGCCACGCAGGCGACGTTCGATCTGCTGTCGCGATTCACGGCTCATTATTCCGAACTGCGCGAACAACAACACGTGCTGCTGTTCAGCGACATGCCGCGTCGTCTGGCCAGGTACCTGAGCAATGCCGATGAACAAATACTCATGGACCTGTACTACCGGCTCGATCAGCGCGTCGGACACCTGTTGCTGGATGAATTTCAGGACACCAGCATTCAGCAGTGGTCGATCCTCGAGCCGATCGCGATGGAGATTCGATCGTGGGCCGGCGGCGAACGGTCGCTGTTTGTTGTCGGCGATGTCAAGCAGGCCATCTATGGCTGGCGCGGCGGATGCGCGGACATCTTTGAGCACATTGAAGGCGCCCTCGATCTTCCGTCGGAGGCGATCAAGAGCCTGAACAAAAGCTACCGCAGCGCTCAGCCGATTCTGGACACGGTGAATCAGGTGTTTGGTTCGCTCGATGGTAACCCGGCACTGAAGAAACTGGACCCGCTACCAACTGAGTGGCAGCAGCGGTTTGAAGCACACACCTCCGCTCACATGGACATGCCCGGCTATGTTGAGTTGCGCACCTCCCCCGCGTCAGTTCAAGGTGATGAGGTTGATGACCCAGATGACTTAACAGCCGGTCATATGGGCTACGCGGCCCAGCGGATCAAAGCCATCGTCGAACAGGCCCCACAAGCCAGCGTCGGCGTACTGATGCGAAAGAACGCGTCGGTACAGCAAATGATCGATCTTCTGCGGTCCCCGGAAATCGGTGTGCACGCAAGCGGTGAAGGTGGCGTGCCGCTGACCGATGAGCCGGCCGTATTAGCGATGCTTTCCGCCATGCAGTTGGCCGATCACCCGGGTAACTCGGCAGCTGCGTTTCATGTTGTCAATTCACCTTTGGGTGAGGTGCTCGGGCTGACGGCAATCAAGGGGGCACAGGTTGTTGAAGTATCGCGACAACTGCGTACGCAAATCGCGACGCGCGGCTATGTCGACCTGATCATGCATTGGGCGTCGCTGCTCGCGCCACAGTGTGATGAGCGGGCGGTGCAGCGTTTGTCTCAGTTGGTGGAGCTGGCGGACCGATATGAGCCGTTCGCCACGTTGCGGCCGACTGATTTCGTGCGTTACGTCAGTTACGCAGTGGTTGAAGAGCCCTCGCCGGCGCCGGTTCGGGTGATGACAGTGCATAAGTCAAAAGGACTTGAATTTGATGTGGTCGTTCTGTGCGAACTGGACGGCCTGATCGCTCGCGTTGGCAACAACGCGGTAGATGTGCTGCGCGACTCACCGACGGCTCCGATTGAGGCGGTCTACCGCAGCAGTAATGAAACCTTGCGGTCGCTGTATCCACCGCTGGAGGAAGCCTGGCAGCAGCAGCGCGCGCGACGTTTTGATGACGACTTGTGTAACCTTTACGTGGCCATGACCAGAGCGGCCAACAGCCTGCACTTGATTATCAAGCCATTGCAACTGACTTCGACCGGGAAGGTCAGTTCAAAGGGCTTGACCTCCGCGACACCTGCTGCGGTATTACGACAGTCATTGAGTACGCTCGGTGGGGAGGAGTCAACCGCCGGCGAACAGGTGCTCTACCAGCATGGCAATCTGAACTGGCCCCCGGAAAATTTGCCAGGTGATTCTGACACTGTTGAAGAGGCTTCCAAACCATACCGCGTTACACCGGCTGTTGCAGGCACAGGCAGGACTTCACGCCGCGTCGCGCCGTCCGGGCTTGAGGGTGGCGGGGTAATTCGTGCAGCCGATCTGCTGTCGCTCGAAGCGGATGGGGCGCGGCTGCGCGGCTCCGTTATCCATGCATGGTTCGAACAGATTGACTGGCTGGAAAACGGCGCGGCCATGCCCGATGAAGAAACTCTACGAGCGATCGCATTACAAGTTGCGCCATCATTGGACACGCCAAGTCTTGAGCAGTGGCTCAAACAGTATCGCCAAATGCTGACACAACCGGTCGTGCGCGAAGCGCTCAATCGGCCGGCAGTCAGCGCCAATCAATCTGTCAGCCTGTGGCGGGAGCATCGTTTTGCCGTTCCACATGGCAAGCAGTTGTTGCAAGGTATCTTCGACCGCGTAACAGTCATTTATGAAACAGATGTCCCGGTGCAAGCGACCATTCTCGATTTTAAAACAGACAGTGCGTCGCCAGAAAATATTGATGAACTGACCGAACATTACCGCCCGCAAATAAAAGCTTACCAACATGCCCTTTGCCACATGTTGCAACTTTCCGCTGACAAGGTGAATGCCCAACTGCTGTTCGTTTCGGCCAACATGTGCGTCGACTTATGACGACGAATGCAGCCGCCTTTCCGGCACAATCCGGCAACGTTTTAGCCATATTCGCCGTTAATTCTGGTGTTTTACAATTCAATATGACATCGCATCGTTATTGCCCCACATTAAGATATTATTGCGTTATGCTGTTTCGCCAATGACTTCCTGTTTTTTCGCAGAGCCCACGTGATGGCACCCACGCAACTATCGCCCGCTGCGTCTTCCGATCAACTTCAATCCACAACCCAGACTCTTCAACTGCTCCGCCGGCCGCGCCTGCGATTTGAAAAGATCGATCCGGCTCAGCCGGGGTTCGACTGGATGCAACAACCGGAGTTAACGAGCGTCGTCAGTTCTTTTGAGACAGCTGACGAAGCGCGCCACGCCACCATTCGTGCCGGCCATACGGACAAGGCGATTCATGTTTACGCTCGATGCCCCATTACCGATCCGCTATTGATGCGTCCGCACCCCCCCGCTGCGCCGCTCACCCAGACCGAACACATTGCCATCACGCTTTACCCGACGAATGACCCAACACTCGCCTACATCTTCCGGGGTGATGCGCGCGGGATGCGCGAAGCAACGATCCGGCATCGTGTCACCGGCGAAGCCAACCTCGAGGCGGTGCATACCGAATGGGGAAAGAGCGAAACCAACCTGCAGGACTGGAACCGTTATCACGGCCTGTATCGCGATCACTGGTCGATCGAATTTATCATTCCCTGGCAGGCGATCGGCTTGAAGTCGAGGCCGCCGGTCATCGGGTTTGGCTGCCTGCACAGTCTGCGCGTTCAAGTCGGATTGGCAATGATGTATGGTTCTGCATGGCCTGTCGTTGCGTCTGGCTCGGGGCTGCCACCCGGGTTTGAGATCGGCGAAATACTACTCGACCCGGATGCAGGTGCGCCGGACGGAATAGAACTGGTTGCGCCCAAGTTCGGCAAAAACGTTGCCTCCATGACGCTTGGAAATCAATGGCCAATCCGCCCGACATCCGTGCAGATACGCACTGGCTCAGAAACTCACCAAGTACCGGTGAATGACAATACAGACATCGTCGATCTGCCATTTACCCTCACTCGCGATGCCGAGTCATATACGCGGCCGCTCGAGCCGCTGCGGGTACAGTTCAACGTGCTCGGCGGGCCGAACGATCAAGTTCTTTATTCCGCTACGCTGCCGTTTGGCCGACACGCCGGCATCTGCGTGGAAGAAGTGTTTGATCAGAAGAATGTGGAACCAGAATCGTCTTCGCTGCGTGAAAGGTGGCTGTCGCGCATCTCAGCCCGGCTACCGCAGTTGATTCGTCGCAACACCAATGAGGGCGCTCCGTCCGACTTCTGCCTCTGCTACTCCGATGGCTCTGTTGCGGTTAATCTCATGGCTGACGACGCATGGCAACAACTGGCGGCCATCGTGGAGTCAAGGTTTGAAACAACCGCCGAGCGCCTCATCGCGTCCATGATGCTGATCGGGCAGAAGTCGGTTACCAACCTGATCAACTCGGAACAGTTCCACAATCAACAATGGCAACAGCAATACCACACGCCAATGCACAAGATGATGGGGCCGCTATCAACCGTTCGCTACGGCGGCGGCACACCCGTTGCCCGCGCGACGGCACTCGCGTGGCTGCTTCGGTTTGTCAGTGACCCGGCCACCGGCGAGCCATTCAACACGCGCGTTTTCTCGCTCGATGAAAACGGCGGACCACGCCACACAGTCGATCACTATGCGGGAAGCAAGGCATATGCCTACTTCGATCTGCATCCTGGCCCGATCGGCGCGGTTGCCGTCGACTATGCCGATGATCTGACAATTCTTGACCCCAGTTCGCTGGTTTTTCTACCACAGACAGATCAGGAACTGGCAACCCTCAAAGATGCCTGCGCGGACGAATCGTACTTTCAAACCCATGCTCGTGAAGTTCAGGACATTTACCAGCAGATCGACGCGGCAGAAATTCGACGCTTCAAACCCAACCGTCTGCTGACACGCGGTGTATTCCCCGAACTTTGCCCGGATGAAGACGGCACTGACCAGCCGTTTGATCCTGCGATTCGCCAACACATTCAGGCGTTCATCGCGCCGAAGGGAGAAACCACTTCAGTTGACGGGCCATTCGTTGATGAAGACCACCAGGCCGGCGATCGAGACGCGACGGTATCTGTTAACTGGGACGATGAGAAGCTATCCGTCGTGGTCACCGCACGGGGGCTGGACCTTTCCAAATGGGACGAAGCAGATCGCGTATTTGAACGAATCAATGTTGCGGTCGACTCAAACCACAACCACAGCACATTCCATCGGTTTGCCGCAGGGTTGGAAGGCAAGCGATTTGCCTCATTGGAGCGAACCGGCCTGATTCAGACGTTGTGTAAACATCTTTCCACTGCACAGTGGAATCGGGTACGCCCCATTGAATCAGATGGATGGCGCCTCGAGGTATCCGAGCAGCAGGATGGGTATGAGCTATGGTTCGAGTTGCCGTGGGAGACACTTGGCATTCAAGACGCCGCCGACCTCCCACCAACGATCGGGCTGAATGTCTGGATCGATGCCCGGCATCCACACTATGAGCAGACGTTCCTCGTTCCACCCCGCTTCCACCTGTCGGCAGATGCGTTCTCGTTTGCGGATGTATATCTGAATGACTCGCCGGTCACGGTCGACACAATCGACTACGGCGTCCCCACGTGGGGTACGAATCAGGCTCAGATATCGCTAACCAATCACAGCGACGATGCAAAGAATGTCACACTGCAAACCGGTCAACGCTGCGGCATGGTGCGCGAGTCACGACAGTGCGCCCCGGTTACCGTTTCAGTTCCGGCCAACGATACTCTCGATGTGACGGTTGATTACTACCTGTCACCCAAAGAAAAGATGACCAGTGGCAGTCCGCAATGGACCGACTGGACTGTGACCATCGACGGCGATGTCCAATGGCAAGCCCACGCGTCGTGTACCTACTGCGGCGACCTCTACGCCTATCAGCGATATGGTGACGACGTGCCGGAGGTGACTGTCCCGTCCGCGGATCATCCGGAGTATGCCGAACTGAAAGTCCAGTCCATCTGCCGACAATTGCCGCGCTTTGTTCGCAAAACCACGCGCGATGGTGCGATCAGCGATTTTGTGATTGAAGCCGAAGACGGCAGCGTAACGTTCAACCTGATGGAATCCGGCGTGCTGGATCAGATGTGCCAGTACATCCATGATCGATTTAATAACAACCTCGATCGCCTGCTTGGCTTGCTCATGTTCAACTACGCGCCCAATGTGCTGCGGCATATGAGTGGCGGACATCGATTTATGGACGGCGCCGGACCGCTGTCCATTTTCCGAGGCAACCATGCCGGCGCGGGCGGCAACTGCGGCTACCACTCTCGCGCATTTGCCGGCCTGCTCGCACACATGAAGATCGACGGCGAGCGGATCAAAGCCAACTCCTGTGGCGTATGGGGGCACGCCATCAGTGCATTCCAGCATCGCGACAGCATCGTCTATATCGACGGCGACGTTGGGCACGTCATGTTGACCGACGATGGTAAGGACATCGCCACGATTGCCGATCTGCGAAAGAATCCCGCGATTCCCACGACGGCCAACGCCGGTGAGTTGATGCGTTACTTCACAGCGGATGAAGTGCATCAGTTATGCCGCGGTGTGATCAACGAGGACGTGTTTAAAGGCGTGTTTCCGGCAGGCGCACCCAAGACCTGATTGCGCTAGCCGTGCTCGACCACGCTTTGCAGATCGGACATGTCCTGCCCGAACAACTCACCAACCTGCTTCTTGAGGGTGATCTTCAACAACGCCGACGGCTCGGCCAGACAGATAAAGCTGTAGCCGTCCGCTTTAAGCTGGGCGCCGTCTCCCAACATCCAAGTGTTCTTGCCCGCCGCGTCACCGGCTGCGCGAATCTGCTGCAGCGCTTCAACCAATTTCGGATTGTCCGGCTCCCAGCAACACCCAAGATCGGCAGACAGATCGTAAGGGCCGATCGCCATCGCCGTGACGACCTCGTGTTCCGCAATGGCTTTGAGATTGGTTAAACCCAGTTGGCTCTCAATCTGCGGCAACACAATGAAATGATCTTCAAAATCACGCTTCCATGTGGTGTAATTGAAATCATCCATCCAGTGATTGCCCATACCGCCGGGGCGTCGCTTGCCGCGCGGCGGCATCCAGATTGCGTCTCGAATCGCATCCAGTTGCTCCGGCGTCTCGGTGCATGGCAGCATCAGGCCGCACGGCCCGAGGTCCACGGCTTTGCGCACAATCGAGTAGTCGGCCGAGACGACACGGATCAATACGGCAAACCCGCTGTGCCGCGCAATGGTGCAAATCTGCTCAACCGTTTCGGTCGAATGGCTGCCGTGCTCCATGTCGACGATGAGGTAATGCAAACCCGCCGACCGCAACAACGGGACCAGCCCCGGCCAGACGTGATCGGTACCGAGGACGCCTAACGTCAGTTCCCGATCATTGATCCGTTGCTTTAAATCCGCGGCTATCTGCATTCGCATGGGAGTTTGCTCTCTTTGGTTAAAGCTTTTCTAGGCGCCGGGGCGTTTGGGCGTTGGAACGAATTCACCACCGCGGCAGTGTTTCAGGTAGTTCAGGCCGTGCACCTGACCGGTCATTTCCAATTCACCGCAATAGACCGGATCGTGCCAGCCTTCAATGTCGATGCTGCCCTTAAAGCCGGCCTGCCGGAGGATCGTAATCACATCCGACCAGTTGGTGTCGCCGAACCCGGGGGTACGATGGTAGGCGAATACGTCCCCGCCTCTGATGCCGCGCGTCTTGACCACGTCCCACAGGACGGTCGCGTCCTTGCCATGCACGTGAAACACCTTGTCAACCCACTGGCGCAACTGGGGAAGCGGATCGATCAAGCTGTACATCTGATGACAGGGTTCCCACTCCAGGCCGATGTTGTCGGCCGGCAGGATGTCAAACATCATTTCCCATGCCTTGGGGGCATGGGCGATATTGGTGGTGGCACATTCCCATGTACCGCGCATGTCGCAGTTCTCGAACGCAATGCGAACCCCTTTGTCGGCTGCTCGTTTGGCGAGGGGCGTGAATACTTTCTTGTATTGCTTCATCGAATCCGGCACGGGCTTGCCTGACAGGGCGCCGGCAAATCCGGCCACAATGTCGCAGCCAAACGCCTCACACGCGTCGATGCATTTGGCCCACGCCTTGGCATTGTTCTTGTCTTCCAGCGGGTTGCCGAACATGCCGAGGCTGCTGATCACCGGCTCGATCCCACCGGTTGCCTCGGCCAGGACCGCCTTGACGCTCTTGGCCACCTGCTTGAGGTTGATCCCCTCCGGAATCGTCTGCCAGAAGGTCAATGAAAACGACTCAAATCCATGCGGCATGATTGCCCGCAGGTAGTCCTCGATCCCTTTGTTCACCGGCACCAGGGTGCCGATCCGAATATCTTCATGTGACATCGCGTGAATGCTCCTTTTACTGAAGCCGGACATCATCGGTAATCCGGTTGGATATGCAAGCGGGAGCACTTGGCGACCCAAACATTACAACCCTTACAGGTCGGCCCAATTACCCTTGTCACGCAGATCTGCTTAGTTGTGTCATTCGGACAATTAGTCCCAGAGAAGTAAGGAGACTTACTTTTTTCTTAGGGGATTTTGCGTACACGACTGCTGAATCATTCATTTTCATTTCCGAGTTGGGTTCAGGATTGAGGCAAACCGAAAGCCCCGGCTTGAAAGCTTGAGAACAGGACTGCACAAGATGGGTTGGAACAAATCACAAACTGTTGTATCACTGCGCCGTCGCAACGGCTTTACAATGATCGAACTGCTGGTGTCGATCAGCATTATCGCGCTTCTCATGGCGATCATTCTGCCGGTCATGGGAAAGGCTAGAGATGCCGCGAAACGTGTCACTTGCATGAGCCAGATGCACCAGATCGGTCTGATAACACAGGCATATTGCGATGACAATTACGGCCAGTTTCCGGATTTCTTTTACTCATTCAGTGCCGGCAAGAGTGGGAACCTGATCATCCTCGTAAAGCCGAAAAAAGCTGCCACAAATGGCTTCGGGCAGTACCAGCCAACCGACATGCTCATCTGTCCCGCCGATGAAGACCCTGCAACAGTTTCTGTTCTTCAGAACGACGATTCGATCAAAGATCTACCTGTCAGTTATGCGTTCAATATCGACCTGAATATCAAGAACACGCTACTCGACGGCATTCAGCGTCCTTCGGACATAGCGACCTTCTATGAAGGTTCCATGGGTGGTTCAGGTAATGGTAAGAAGAACATTCAAGGTGTGTACAAGGGCACGGAAGACTTCATTGACAACTCGCTGGACACGCGACATAGCAACGTAGCCAACATTGTTTTCGCGGATTGGCATGTTGCCAGCCAGGAAGAGATCACCAGCGACCAACTCGCCGACAACTATGCTCCTTATGGCTGGTCGCCTGGCAAGGGTAAGGGCAAGAAAACGAAGTAGCTATTGAGAACGGTCACGGCAACACAAGCGTTACGAAGTCAATTCGGATAACTACAGGCACTGCGCAAGCCAGTACGCCATTCCATGTACCGATACGGCAGCTCAAATTGCTTGTGCAATTCGATCAACTGATTCTGATACCGCTCGTACAGTTCCTGCTGCCAGTCTTGTGTGCCCTGCTGGCAAAAGAAAATACGGCAGCCCAGCGGCCTGATCGGGTGCACACTGCATAATCCGTCCACCTGAAACACACAGCCGTCCGATGGGTGCAAAGACAAATCTGTCGCGTCCACTGAGGTATGCTCAGACGCATGCAGCACCACACGGGCAATTTCCAGGCCGGTCACATAGAGTCGATGGCCGTACGCATCAAACTTGCAGCACTTGCCGGATGACCAGCAGGTCGGGCCACGCGAGGCCACGCCGGCATCCAGCGACCGGTACAGCGCGACAATTTCCGCTTCGATGTCAGGCCGTGCAGCCGCATCAAACCACGATTGCCACAAAGCCTCTTCAGTTGGTTCAGTCGTTGCTGTCACGAATGATGCGAATCTGTTCAATTGGGTAGAGTTTGCCGCGCCCCTGCCCGCCGGCGGTCATGCCGGGACAGGTTTCACCAGCTTCCTGCCAGTCTGCGGGGGTGCGCAGATTCTCCGGCCAGAAGGGCCACGTCCGACACTGCTGCGGTCGAACCTCGTAAATCGAACAACCACGCCTGCCCTGCTCGTCCGGCTGCGTCAGAAAAACGCAATCGTACTGGCCCTTGTCGTTGCGCGTTTCAGACAGCGAGCGCCGCCCGAAAATTCGACGCGTGTATTCTTTCTCAAATTCCTTGACGGTCAGTTCCAGCTGATCCGCCATGGCCTTGGCTTCCTCATCCGTATACCAGACGTAACCGGGCGGGCCGGTGCAGCAGTTCCCGCATTGCGTGCACGTGAACCTTAAGCCTTCGGCATACCATTCGTTGGCGGTGGTTGATGGCATATATCCATGATAGCGGATTGGATTAGCCGTGAATGGACGCGAATGAGGAACCACAGTCAATCTGCGGTTTCTTATTCTGTAAAGCCGCGACCAGTGGTCGCGGAACAAGTTTCCCAAAGTGATACTTCCGTCACTTCACACTTCAAAACAATAAAATGAATCCCATGTCGGCGACGCTCGGATATCACTTGGTCAAGTCTGGCTACGGGCTGTGGCTGCCCGGCGACGATCGTGGCCATTGGTCTTCCGCATGGGATAAGCAGATTGGGTTTATCAAACCTCATCAACTCAACGAAGGCGACCCTGTAAGACAACGGATGGCTCGGGAGGTAAATGGCGCATTATTTACGACGTGAAGCAGTGGCACACGACCGTTGAGTACATTGAAAGCCACAACGTTCGGCGCGGGTTACCCAGCCCTGTTTACTCCTGGGTGTCGCCGGCACTTCCGTGATGACGTGCTGTAGATAACAAGTGTCTTGCTAAAGATCCACCAAATTTAGGCGGCGGTTCCGCGACCACTGGTCGCGGCTATACACAAAAAAAGCCACGGGTGGACCGTGGCTTTTTTCATTCGCGTTTATTCGCGTCCGTTCGCGGCTAATCAAACTATCTTTACTGCTTCATCGCCTCCGCCAGAATCTGGCTTGTGCTGGGACGCATGATGCGCGGGTCAACCTGCTCGCCCTGTTGCAGCGTCGCGCGCACCTGCTTGCCGCTGATGAATACCGGCTTCTCATCGCTGTGGTTCGACATCAGATCGACACGCCCGAGCGATTCGTAAAAAGCGGCAAATCCGACCTTCACCGGCTGGATGTGCAATTCGCCCGGCAGGTTGTCGAAGATTTCCTGGGCATCAAAGTCGCCCCAGATCGCTTCGCCATCGTGGTACGGCGCGTCGGCATGCTTACGGCCGATGATGATGTTGGTGTAGCCCATGTTCTGGCGGTAGATGGCGTGCATGACCGCTTCGGCCGGGCCGCCGTAGAACATCTTGATGTCCAGGCCCAGCAGCAGGACGCGATCCGGAACGGAGCCGCCTGTCTTGGCCCAGAGCTCCGTGTCGCTGTCGCCGTCACCCATTTCGCGGGATTCGATCAGGCGTTCGTAGGTCTGCATGCGGATTTCAGCAGAGACGTCGTCACCCTTGGTTTCACCGACCAGCGGGTTGAGCACGGCACCGGCGTTCTTGCCTTCACGCAGCAGGCATTCAAGACCATACACCAGCGCGTATTCGTGAGCGCGGTGCAGCGGGTTGCGCGTCTGGAAAGCGACGACGGCCTCCCAACCTTTTTCCGCCAGCAGAGAACGAACTTCGGATGGCTTGAGTACATATTGACCGAATGCCGGGTTCTTCTTCTGCGGCAGTGCGGTCAGCTTGCCACCGATCAGATGCGACTTGTCCGCGTCGTTCTTCAGCACCATGTCCGCGCCGGGATGATCCGTGCGATCGGTGCCGTACACACTCTTGATGTAGCGCGGCTTGTCCCACTCGAAGACGGATTCGATGTCCAGCGTGGCGACAACCTCGCCGTCCGGATCAGTCAGGGCAACAGTCTGCCCGCTGCTCAACTGGCTAGCCTGTTCACTGGTGACGGGGAATGACAGTGGAATGGTCCAGGCGAGCTTCTTGCCGTTGGCCTCAACGACGCGTTCATCCAGAACACGCTCGTACACGTCCTGATTCATCGGCCCTTGAAGCGGGCTGAGCGTGCCATCGGCGATGCGAAAGACCGTTGAAAGGTCCGCTGCGCTGAGCGCAACCTTTGGTAAGGAAGCAGCTTGGGACTTCAATGCCTCTGCATCAGAAGCAAACCGGTCGACGAGTTCTCCGCCATGGGGTTCAATCAGGGATTGGGCCATCATGATGTCATTTCTCCGCTAAACGTGTTCTACTGTTTCAGATATTGGAAGGGCGGATAGTAGCGACGAGTGCCGAACGTGACAACCGCATCTATTCGATCCGCCGCTGCAAATGACCCGGTTTGTCATATATCTGGTCAAATTGGCGGGTTAAACCGTCTGTAGGGTTAACTACCCATTGTCCTGAGCGGCGTTCGCACGTATGATTTTATTATCGGCCTGTTCAAGGAGGAACACCATGGCACGGATGTCCAGTCGGCTGAATCTACTTCATTTCAACGTTTTATTAGTAATTGCGACACTGGTCCCAACTACTGCATTGGCACAGGATGTTTCCGAACTGCGCGACCGTCTGCTCGGTGCGCACAAGAATATCCAGATCTATCAGGCGACGATTCGACACGAAACGGTCAAGGACAATGGGCGCTGGCGTCTGACGCGACAGTTCGATGTCGCATTTGACCGAAGCGCGAGCAGCCTTCGAATTGATCGCCCTGACATGCTGTTGATCAGTGACGGCCGGTTCCTGCGATACCGCAGCACCATGATTCCGGGCCGACATCTGGAACAGGTTCTCTCAGAACCGCTCAGTAACGCATTTCTAACCAAAGCGGCGCCGTTTCTGGCAAGCCATCCAATGCCGGACGTAACATTGCTGTTGGGTTCTGACCCCATCCCGGCCCGAGCCAACATCATCGGTACGGCTTGGGATTCGTTCGGGCGCCCCGGCATTCAGTATGAGATCGACGACATGCGCGTCTCGCTGTACATGGATTCGACCACCAATCTGCTCGCGCAGATGCAGATCGAAAAAGAATCATCAATCGAGCGCGGCCAACAGGTCGGCCCGATCACGATTGTCTATGACATCACGATTCAGAAGCTTAATGAACAGTTCGAACAGGAATGGTTTGAGTTCAATACGGCCAATTCACAATCTGTCACAGCGTGGGGTGACCTGCTGTCATCCGGCGAAGAAGACGCGACAGAACTGAAAGGTAAGCGAGCACCGTCGATCGAACTGGACGATCGAAGCAATCGACTCTTCCGATTGAAGTCGGCTGACAAGGACATCATCGTTCTGACATTCTGGGCGTCATGGGGTGGCCCGCCGTGCTATCGCGCTCTGCCGCAGATCCAGGCGGTGTCCGACTGGGCGGATCAGGAGTCGCTCCCGGTTGGTGTGTACACGATCAACGTGCGTGAGAAAGAGGACGAAATCGCCCCGGTCTGGCAGATCAAATCACTGACCATGCCGGTGCTGCTGGACAAGCGCGGGGCAGCGTCGCGTGCTTATCGTGTCGGCCCGCTTCCGCAGACGGTGATCATCCATGACGGAAAAGTCGCCTACGTGCACGTCGGCTCGCCGAAAAACATGGAAGGCATTCTGAAATCCGAGATTAACGCCCTGCTACAGCAAAATTCTGTTTCGCGCAAATAATTCCGGCCGGACAACGGTTTATGGATGCAGGCCGCTGCCTGCGTGCATCTTTTGTGCGCGCAACAGGGTATAAACTTGCGAAATCCGCCATTAACATTTACCAGTGCATTATCGCCTAGAATGTGCTGAATCAGCCTTTGGAGAATCATCTGTGATCCATCTCGCCTACCGAAAGATACTCGGGCCTGTTCGCTTCGTACTCGCTGCCGTCCTCATGATGGGCATGACGACAGTTGTGTTTGCACAAGCCCCGACTTCTCAGCCGGCCGCAAGCCAGCCGACCACGCAACCGGCGGCTGAAGCGGGAGACAAAGAAGCTGGTAAGGCGATGACTGAAAAGGTGATTGCTGCTTACGCCAAAACCAAAACGTATCAGTCAATCAAGCAGGTCCGGTACTTCATTTCAATGGGGGCCCGAAACCGTGAGATGAAGTTCGTGTACGAAACCGCTTTTGACCGCGATGCAAGCAAGCTGGTTGCCGATTCCGAACAGATTCGCATTCTCGCGGCTGACGGGCACGTCCAGTTTTATCCCAAGCCGCAGGGCGCTCACTACGTCAAGGCAAAGGTTGATGACCACATGGATGCGGCCCAGATCATTGGCGTCTGGAACATGTTCGACATGCTGGTTGCCACGCCGGACATCTCACTGCTGCTTGGTGGTGAGCAGGTGAAAATGTTGCGCGAAGATGACTTCGGCTTGTTGCCGCCTGAGCCAAACGACAAAGCCAAGCGCCCCCGCTTGCGAATGACGGATGAGAATGGCAGTGTCATGACCATGTGGCTCGACCCGAAGACGCATCTGATCCTCGATGCGACGGTTCGTGCTTCCAACGGTCAGATTGTTTATGAGCTGGACTACAACATTCAGATTCTCAAGAAGGATAAGCCGATCGATCCGTCCGCCTTTGCATTTGATCCAGGCGAAGCGGAGGCATTGCCGAGCGTGCAGGCATTTGCTGCGGCGATGCAACAAAGTGCACAGGCCAACGGCCCGCATCTGCTGCATGACAAGCCTGCCCCGCCGATCGAATTGAAGACGCTGGACAACAAGCAATACAAACTGGCCAATGACAAGGCGGACATCGTCGTACTGGATTTCTGGGCCACCTGGTGCGGGCCGTGCATTGAAGGCCTGCCGCACCTTCAGCGATTTGCTGACTGGGCAAAGAGCAATAAGAAGTCTGTTGCGGTCTATGCGATCAATCAGGAAGAGGACAAGCAGACAATCGAAGCTTTCTGGAAGCAGCAAGGCCTGACCATGCCGGTGCTGCTTGATACCGACTCAGCGGTCGGGCGTGCTTACCGCGTCGGCGGCATCCCGCAGACCGTTGTCATCCACAAGGGCAAGGTTGTTGCTACCTATGTCGGCCTGCGCCACGACATGGAAGACCTGTTGAAGCAGCACACCAATGACCTGCTGGGCAGTTAGTCATTCGCCGACAACGCGCTTTCTTCGCAGGATGTGATGGTAATGCTGCGCGAAGCGGTGCGCTTCGTCGCGGATTGCCTGACACATTTTCAGCCCTGCGTTTTCCCGGCCCAGACGAATCGGCTCGGACCGTGCCTGCACGTAAATCAACTCTTCCTTCTTGGCCAGCGCGATCACCATCGGCGGTTTGACGTCCAACATCTCAAACACTTCCTGAGCCGCGTGGAGCTGCCCCAGGCCGCCGTCAATGATGATCAGGTCGGGATAGAGTTCATTGCCGGCGCCGGCCTCGCGGTATCGTCGACTGACCACTTCGCGAATTGACATGTAATCGTCGTTCTGGGCCGTTTCAATTTTGTATCGACGGTATTGATTCTTCAGAGGCCGTCCGTCCATGAAACAGACCTTCGATCCCACCGTTTCCTGCCCCTGCAGATGGGCAATGTCAATGCACTCGATGCACCGTATCGGCTCTTCCAGCTCCAGTGTGCGTTGAAGCGATTTGAGCCCCTTTTCTGGATCTTCGTAAAATGATTCGGTCTCTGGTTGCCACTGCTGACTGATCTTGCCGCGTTCATCCAGTTTTTCAATGGCTTTGATCTGGTCGCGTAGCACTGCCGCCTTTTCAAACTCGAGCGAGTTGGACGCTTCCTCCATCTGCTGACGCATTTCGCGCAACATCACGCTGCGTTTGGATTCGATGAAGCGCACAAACCGATCGATGTCTTCGCGGTAGTCTTCCTTACTGATCTTGTCCGCACACGGTGCGGTGCACTGCTTGATCGCATAAAGCAGGCACGGGCGAAAGAATCGTTTCTTGTCGTCGTCTTCACGGATATCAAGATGACAGGTTCGGAAACGAAACACGCGTTGAAGTAACTGGATTGATTCGCGCAATGCATAAACACTGGTGAAAGGGCCGATGACTTTGGCCCCCTTGAATTGTGGATCGCCCGGCTGGCGCGTTACAAACACCCCGGGATAATCATCGCGCATCGTAATCACCAGATACGGAAAACTCTTCCCATCCGTGAGCATGGTGTTGAAGCGTGGATGAATGTCCTTGATCAGCCGGTTTTCGGTCAGCAGTGCTTCCCACTCGCCTTCACATTCGATCGTGTCGAAGTCATCGATCAGATCCAGCATCTTCTGCTTCTTGGGGCCCAGATCAGCAGACGGCACGAAGTAACTGGAAACCCGGTCGGGCAGCTTCGCGGCCTTGCCCACGTACAGCACCCGCCCTTCCGTGTCCTTCATCAGGTACACACCGGGTACGGCCGGCAGCGCGCGCGCTTTCTCGGAGAGGGTCTTAAACTTTTCATCACGATCGGGCATGGTCAGATTATAGAACGGTTACGCGAAGATTTCGGCAGGCAATCGCAATAGTAAATCGACATCTGATCCGAGGCCGATATGATGGCGGGCGATTTGGCCGCGACAGCCCTCTGTTCGTCGCAGAATGATTTTCTGCCTATAGAGACTTCATCATGCCAATCCTGTCGGCAGATAACACAAACATCCCGGAATGGTGTCAGTTAAAACGCTTCGAACTGATTGACGTTGACTACGACAAGTACTGGCTGATCTACGGCGGCAGCGCCAGCATGGCCAGCGAGGCACAGTTCTACAACGTGCGAGCCGGCGAATGTGGCGCAACTGGTATGGGCTGGCATCATGATGTGCTTGAGGTCTTTGGCGGTCAGCCGATGTACGGCATCTACTTTGAGACTGCCATGGAAAGGCGCAAACGCAGAGGCCATCTCCGGGAGCCCAAGCATGGCAAGGCGGCCCCTCAGTTTAATCGGGTGTAAAAACTGGCAATCATGTATTTCACTCTTGAAACCGGACTATAACGTTGTATAACTGGCGGCCTGTTGAAGATGATAAATCGCTGATGCGCTATTGATAAGAAGCAGATCATGACCAGAACGTGGCGTACACAGATCGATCGGCTCCCGGCCGGTGAAACGCTTTGGCCTGCACGGGTCAGCATTCCCCTGCCGCCTGATTCGACAGACAATCAGGGGTTCTCAGTTCGCCGGCCCAACGGCGACGTTGTCAGCGCACAACATCGCGCGCTGACGCGCTGGCCTGATGGATCACCGCGATGGGTGCAAATCGACTTTCAAACCGATCAGACCGGTGAACATGTGGTCACCGACGAAAAATCGGAAGCGCAGCCAACCCTGCCGGTACAAACGCAACAGTCAGGCGACAGTCTGGATATTTCAGTCGGTCGGCTGAGCTTGTCGGTCACGCAAGGTCAACTTGACCGAGTTGCCTGGCAGAGCAATACCTCTGGCGTTGAAAACCCCATTTCCATCATCGTCACCACGGTGGATGGCACAACATGGCAGTTGAAGCCGACAAGTCCTGTTGACGTCGAATGTGATGGCAGCCATCGTGTACAACTCTCCTGGAACTGCCACCACGTTGATTCAAATGGCGAGCAAGGGCTGGAAGCCAAGTGTCGCCTGGAATTGCTGGCAGGTATTGAAGGCTTCTCATTCGGTTATCAGTTCAAACACACGCTGCCCGGACAAGACTGGCTTGAAATTCGTTCGATCGAAGTGACCATCGATACGGGTGCACAACAGAGCGGCAAAGCGGCATTGATGCAGCAAGCTTATCACGATATCGGCCTGCCACGATATGCTCGCGTTACCAAGCAGGTGGACATCAAGGTCGATCGGGTACGTTTTCGACCTTATGTGGACGATCCCCAAACAATTGGGGATGAACACGATTACCCCGCCTTCCTTGAAGGCATCAATCAGGAACTGGGCTCAACCATTGCGATCGAACAAAATGATGTGGCGATCTTATGTGCCCTTCGAGACCTGACATACCAACGGCCTAAAACGATCTCTGTGACACCGAATAAGCTCGTATTCGGCATCTGGCCGGAGTCAGCGGGAACACTTCGCCTGCCGCAGGGGCGCAGCCATCGGCAGATTTTTGATTTTCGGTTTACCGATCCGGATGAAACGATTGTCAATCGCATTCTGACAACCGGTAATGAAACCATTCAGCCGATTGTCGCCTGGCTAGACCCGCAGGACAGCATCCATGCCGGTCCATCGTGGGAACAGGCCAAACAGTTGGACCCGGGCGCCTCCGGAGCCGGGTTCTTCTCCAATCTGCTGCAAACCGGCGCGAAGCGCTGGCGCACGGTAGCCGAGATGTTTCACTACGGTGATTCGCCTGACGATGGTTATGGCGAAACATATCCTGCCGCCGGGCGGCTGCCGAAGGATGATAACGTCGAGCACGACTTCACCTTTCATGATGACGGGCACAATATTCATGATCAGTGGCATAAAGCGCGCGAGCTGCCGAAAGTCTGGTCGAACAACGAATATGACGCCATCTTTTGCCTGGCGCTGGAAGCAATGCGTACGCGCAATGCGGACCTGTGGCGAAAGATGTACGCCGCCGGGCGCCATCAGATCGAAGTGGACTTCCTGCATTACGGCGATCACTGGCAACGCCATCGCGGCACGCCGGCACATAGCTACGACCATAATGCCGGCACCGGCATCATTCCCAGCCATCAATGGACGCAGGGGCTTTACTATTACTACGCGCTGACCGGCGACGATGACGTGCCGGAAGTCGTGCGTGCCATCTGCGACAAGAACATCGAAATGATCCAACGAAAGGAACTGGACGCCATGTTCCGGTTCAATCGTGAACTGGGGTGGGCGTTGGTTGCACTCGTGTTCGGCTATGAACTGACCGGTGACCGGAAATACATTGACTTTGCCCAGACGGTCATCGACAAGTTGAAGGAAAATGCCGAGCCGCCGAACAGTTCCAAGGAACTGGACCCGATTGCCGCCGGCTACCGTTTGGCCAATCTCGGCAGCAATTTCAACTACAACACGATTGTGGTGGGCCTGAAGTGTTTTCACCAGGCGACGGGCGATGAGAAGGCGTTGGAGTTGTTACAACGCTGGATCGACGTCGGCTGGCGAAACTACAACAATCGGGCGACCGGCGTAAAAGTCATGGACCTGTTTCCGGAAGCGATGCTGTATCTGTGCGACGTCACGGGCGACTACACCATGCTGCGAAAGTCATTGTGGCAGATGCGCATGTTCTTCTACGGATTCAACGACCTGTACTGGTTGGAAGGCGGGAACACCACGCTGGATACCAAGCGGTTTACGCGCATTTATCGTGGCTTGTCGTGGTATCTGGGGTCAATGAGCAGGCAACAGTTGTTGGAGGGGTTTGAGGGGGAGTTGATGGGGGATGATGAGTGACGCTGAGTGATCCCATGCTTGGGAGAGCATGGGCTTTGGGGGTTGTGTTTTATGCGCCGCTTAGTGAGTCTTCGTTTGCGTTGTCGCCATTTTCTTCATCGTCCTCGATACTGAATTCTGACACTTCGCAGCGCGGCTGGTCGTCCCCCTGCTCGTCCATCCACTGGTTCAACTGCGTCTGTAATTCGATCTCCAGTTCGCGATATTCCGGCTTGCCGGACAGGTTGTGTGTTTCGCGCGGATCGTCGATCAGGTCGTATAGTTCGCTTCGATCTCCGATGTTGTGAATAAACTTGTGCGTGGGCGTGCGCACCATGCGATGGAAGAAGCCGCGGCCGGCACTGCCGTCGTAGGCCGCAAACACGTACTGCCTGGGCTCGGTATTGGTGACACCTTCCGCAGAAGCTCGCAAACTGATACCCGGGCTGTCAGGCATGGGTTCGGCTTCGGCGAAGTCGCATACTGCCGCGGTCAGGTCGAGATGGTCGGTTAATTCGGTGACGTGCCGCGCCTTTTGTTGGCCCGGTGTCTTGACCAGTAATGGTACGCGTACCACTTCGTCATACAGGCACATCTTCTGATACATACGATGGCTGCCGAGCATGTCGCCATGATCCGCGGTGAAGATAACGACTGCGTCGTCATACATGCCTTTGCCTTTGAGCGACTCGAGCAATCGGCCGACGCAATGATCCAGCAGCGACACCATGCCGAGGTAGAGCGCCCAGCTGTGCTGCCACTGCTCCATGGAGACATGTGCGCCCAATTGCCCCGGCACGTTTGCCAGTTGCATGGCAGGCATACCACTGAACCAGCGGCCCACGCTGCTGGGCAGCTGTACGGACTCCGGCGCGACTTTCAGGGCCCAGTTCCGTGGCGCCCAAAGCGGCGGGTGCGGCAGCCAGAAATTGGCGAAGAGCGCCAGCGGCTGGGTTTCGTCGTGTTCTTCCAGCACCTCGACAATGTTGCTGGCCAAAGTCATGTCATAGAACAGGTTCTCGCGCAACGGAAACAGGGCTGTGCGCGGTGACGTGCCGGCTGACAACGACATTTTGCCATTCTCATATTCCAGCGTTGGGTCGCGGAACACGGACATATCCGGAAGCATCAGCCCACGGCTGATCAGCCGACGATGATGCGAACCAACTGAGGTCGGTCCTACAAACTCAGCGCCATCACATGCGGTTCGGAATTCCGGCTGAGAGCGCACGTGTTGAATACCTGCGTGGATCACGCGATAACCCGCGTCGACCAGGTGATTGGGAAGTAGCGGCGTGTCCGGCTTGACGGTGCCGTACTCACGTTCACTTCGATACCAACCGTTGATGATCGCGCCGTGCTGGCGCGGCGTGAGGCCGGTCATGATGCTGCTTCGCGCCGGAACGCAAAGCGGACATGGCGTAAAATGCCGACCGAAAATGGAACTTTGTGATGCAAGCTCGTCCAGATTGGGCGTATCGCACTGTCGATCGCCATACGCATTGAGGACGTCATAACGCAGTTGTTCAGCAAGAATGTAAATCACATGCGGCTTGGCCATGGGCAAAGGCTAACTTTCGTATCGGAATGCTGCAATGTCATCAGACGCCAATTATGAAATCCTTGCTAAAACAGCGGACGGTGTTTCACTTCGCCTCAAGGTGGTTCCCAACGCCAGTCGTACACGCATTGCCGGTGTGCTGGGCGATCGAATGAAGGTATCGGTCGCCGCCCTGCCCGAAGCCGGCAAGGCAAACCAGATGGTCTGCGAACTGATCGCCAAAGTCCTTCGCGTCCCGCGGCGGGATGTTTCAGTCACTCAGGGACAGACACAACCACAGAAGACTGTCGAAGTACTGGGCTTGTCGTTGTGCCAGGCAACCGAGGCACTCGATAAGGTCATGCGATAGGATGGCTGCCATGGCGAAGGTCGGCTATATCCATGATGATCGGTTTACGCAGCATAACACCGGGCGCGGGCACCCGGAACGTGCGGATCGCCTGCGCGCCATACAAACACGATTACAATCGACCGGCCTGATCGAACGGCTGACGCCGTTGTCGTTTGAATCTGTTACCGATGAACAGATTCTTCGCGTTCACACACAGGAATACCTCGACCGTCTGGCAGATGCCTGTAATCAGCAGTTGCCGTTCATTGACGCGCCAGACTCGGTCATCTGCTCGATCAGTGACGAAATCGCGCGTCTGGCGGCCGGTGGCGTGTGTGCGGCCGTGGATGCGGTAATGACAGACGACGTTCAGCGCGCATTCTGTGCGGTTCGGCCGCCGGGCCACCATGCGGAGCGGGATCGTTCCATGGGTTTTTGCCTGCTGAACAACGTCGCGATCGCGGCCGAGCAGGCGCTGCATGAGTACAGACTGCCGCACGTGGCAATCGTCGATTTTGATGTGCATCACGGCAACGGGACGCAACACAGCTACGAACGCCACGATGACGTGCTGTTCATCAGCATTCACCAGGACCCGGCAACGCTTTACCCCGGAACCGGGTTTTCGCACGAACAGGGGCAAGGCGCGGGAAGTGGTTACACACTGAACCTGCCGATGCCGCCAGGCAGCAGTGACGCCGACTATCGCGAAGTATTCGAACGCGCGGTGCTGCCCAAGCTGGACGCCTTCTGTCCGCATCTGCTGTTAATCAGCGCGGGGTTTGATGCGGCCGAGCCTGATCCGCTTGCCAATATCAACCTGACGCCGGATGCATTCGGCTGGATGACGCGGCAACTGTGTGAAATCGCCAACCAGTATTGCAACGGCAGGCTCGTCAGCACGCTTGAAGGCGGTTACGATCTATCCTCTTTGGCGCAGTGTGTGGAAGCGCACTTGCTAGCGTTGTTGGACGACTAGTCGGAAACAAAGATGCCGCAGCAATCATTTGAAGTTGATAATCACGGCCAGGCCATTCGCGGCACGTTCTACCGGCCGGACATAACCTCGCGCGTTCCAGTCGTGGTTCTGCTGCACGGCTTTACCGGACAACGAATCGAGAGCGGCTTCCTTTTTGTGCAGCTGGCCCGGGCACTTAACAAGCGAAACGTTGCCGCGGTAACGTTCGACTTTCGAAACTCCGGCGAGTCTGACGGCTCGTTCGATCAGATGCTCGTCACGCAGGAGCTGGATGATGCGCTTCGCATGACACAATGGAGCCGGAGCCAGGCACAGGTCGACCGAACCCGAATGGGATTGCTCGGCTTCTCACTCGGCGGCCTGCTTGCCTCCTGCTGCATGTCGCGGACAAACGTGTATCGCGCGTTGTGCCTTGTCGCGCCGACGACGGTGACCAATCTTTGCCGCCATGCCGGCGAGAAACCGGCGGGGGAACCGATCTACGTCGGACCACACCGGCTTCATCAGCGGTTCTTTGACGATGTGCGAACACTGAACCCCGTGGCGGACGTCATTGTCAATCCGCGTCCCACACTGTTGATTCAAGGGGCAGAAGACACGGCTGTGCCGCCGGATGTATCACAGGCCTATGTCGACGAACTGCAAAGAAGCAACGTGCCGGTCAGACACGACCTGATATCCGATGCGAACCATGTTTTTTCAACGCCAGCAGCGCGCGAGCGTCTGGTTGACACGGTTGTCGACTGGTTTGCAGAGGCCCTTTAACCGGACCCAACCTATCTGGACAATTGATACACCGGCGTGACGATTTCGATGGAATCTCTCGGTTTAGGCTTATAAACTATTGCAAGATGCCGCTTTCACTTCGCATCCTGTATGCCACCCGGCGCTTTTCGTTTATAGCTGTCACCCTGATCATGACCACTGTGCTGTGGCTGCTGTTCATGGATCTGGTGATGCGAAACCCGGTCGGCTCGATCATGATCGAGTACCTGCGACAGTGGTATGGTTACTACTTCATGTTTGACCATGGCATCCGCGGCATGATGGGTATCTATCCCGCGTCCCTAAGCGCTCATTGGATTTTCACAATAGTGGGTTTAACCACTTTCTTCGGCTCGCAATTGTTTTTTCTTCTTCCAAGGCGAGACTGGACCGCCGACCTGCTGCGGCACAAACAGATGTCGCTTCTGTCCTGCGGTATGGCCGCGGTTCCGAGTGCAGTATTGACCGTTGGTTTCGTTGCGATGATCGCGGAGGCCTGTGGCTACTGGTCATCACTGCCTGCAGTTACGGAATATCGGTCAGGCTTTCGAATTCTGCCATCGGCGCACAGTTCTGTTCCGGTGCTGATTGTGTCGTGGGTTTTCTGGTTTGTATTTATACGCGCACACAAGAAATGGGGCGACCGGTTACTGCAACGCGCGATCCTGCTTTACTATCTTTTTGTCGTTGCAGGCTTGCAGCTACTGATCTCCGGTGTCTTACAGGTTATCTTCCGCGGCTTTGACAGTACGTTCTGGGACTATGGCACATACACCGCTATGGGCACATCGCTGAGTGTCATGCTCTGGACGCTGATTCCCGGCCTGGCATTGATCTATCAGCTTCGAAGCTACCAGGAAGATCCAGGGCTGTTTGCGAAGCTAATCAATCCGCCTGAATCTCAGGTGGCTTGACTCTCATTGCTGAGTAGTAAAACGTTTGAAGCGAGGAAACCAATCGCAAACCATCTCACGTTGCGGAAAACGTGTATTGCCCGTTAACATTCGCGGCATGAAAAGATCTGGAAGTCGCAACAAGAACGGTATTACGTGGCCGCGGGGTTTTCGCGCGGCAGGCGCGACCTGTGGCATCAAGCCTTCCGGCGAGGCGGACCTGACGCTGATTGCAGCCGATGTGCCGTGCGCGGCCGCGGGCGTGTTTACCAAAAGCAAGGTGCCGGGCGCACCGGTCGTCGTCTCGCGCAACCGGTTGCGCAACCGGGATCACATGCGAGCCATTGTTGTCAATAGTGGGTGCTCGAATGTCTGCACCGGCAAGCAAGGCATCACAGATGCCAAACTGATGTGCCAGCTGACCGCTGACATGGTTGGTTGCAGCGAACAGGAAGTACTGGTCTGCTCGACGGGTGTCATCGGCCAATTGCTGCCGATGGATAAGATTCGGCGCGGCATTGAGACCGCCGGCCACCGACTGACCACAGGGTCGCGTGCGAACGGCGCAGCGGCGCGCGGCATTCTCACAACCGATCTGTGCACCAAATCTGCGTCGGGTTCATTCCGATTGAACGGCAAGACCGTACGGCTGTCCGGCATCGCCAAAGGCAGCGGCATGATCGCGCCGAACATGGCAACCATGCTGGCATTTATCACCACCGATGTCAGTATTTCGCCCAAGCTGTTGCGACAGGCGCTTCGGCATGCGTCGAACCACAGTTTCAACCGAATCAGCATCGACCTGGACACGAGCACGAGCGATACCGTTCTGGTCCTGGCCAGCGGCAAGTCCGGCAATCGGAAGATCTCAACAACCGGTAAGGCGTTCAAGCAATTCCAGGATGCTTTGACGGAAATCTGCAAGGACCTGGCCTATCAGATCGTCAAAGATGGAGAAGGCGCCACGAAAGTGTTTCGCGTTGTCGTGCGTCGCGCCGCGAGCATACGCGATGCGGATCGCGTGGGATACACGGCGGTCGGCAGTCCGCTGGTCAAAACAGCGGTCCATGGCGGTGATCCGAACTGGGGCCGCCTTGCGATGGCGGTTGGCCGAAGCGGCGCGCGCGTCAAGCCGGAGAAGCTGAACATTCGCATCGGCGACATCGATACCTGCGTCAATGGCAAGCCGACCGAGTTGTCGCGCGGCCAGATGAAGCAACTTGTCCGGACGATGAGCAAACGTGACATCACCATCACAATCGACCTGCAAAACGGCAGGCACGAAGCGGAATGGTTAGGTTGTGATCTTTCACGACAGTACGTGATGATCAATGCGGATTACACAACGTGAGCGTGAGGCACGGTGCTTACGGCAGATTATGAACCTCGAATGGCACCTGTATCTCGACCGGCCCTTCCTGGCGAAGCTCGCGCGAATCGATCAATCGCATCAGGTGACTTACCGCGATGCGGATCATGCGTTGCGAATCCGGAAGAATCAGCGGGTACCGGTCGAGCCGATACTGCCGGGCAATTTCCTGCATGCCTGAAAGAATGATGTCCTGTCGGCGGAGCCTGATGCCGCGCGATCGAAGCGCGCTGAGCAGTGAATCGCCGATGCGCATGTCCGGGCAGACCCATGCGGTCGGCGGCTTGGGCAGCTTCATCAGTTCATTCACACCCGGCTCCGCACCCGAGTAAGGCTGACCTGACACGTTGACAAAACTTTCATCCGGCACAAGACCGGCATCAAAGTGTGCCAGCCGGTAGCCATTAAGCCACCGCGCATGGCTCATATTCTCCGGTGCGATTTCACACAGGAATGCAATACGCCGATGCCCGTTTTCCAGCAGTCGGGCGGTGGCCAGCCGCCCCATCGCTTCTTCATCATATGCCACGACCTGGCCGATCTTGGCCGGTGGGTCGCTTGGCGCGCGATTGAGATGGCCGATCAGTGTGTGCGGCACATCCATTGATTCGAGCCGCGACAGCAACGTGGTGTCAACCGGGCCGGTCATGAGTATCCCGTCCAGCCCGTCCGCAAAATTAAGCGCATGTCGTTGAATGCGGTCCCTGTCTTTTATCTCCGGTGTGGCTGATAGCTCCAGACGCAAATCGTTGGCACTGGTGACCGCCGTCAGCATGTTGAGCATCGCCAGATGGACTTCGTCCTGAAGTTGGCCTCCGATGAGCAACAGACCGATACGGCACGGCCGGGAACCCGTCCTGCCGCGAAGGCGATGGCGCGCCTGGTCGCGCGGTCGGCTGTAACCCAGTTGCCTTGCGGCCGACCGAACCCGTTCCTTCGTCGCTTCGGAGATGCGCGGATGATCAGCCAGCGCCATGGACGCGGCTGAAATTGAAATTTCAGCCGCGTCAGCCACATCTTCGAGTTTGACTTTTTTCCGCCTGACGGCAGCAATTGTGTCCATATTCAAGTTCCAGACAGAATGATCCAACTGAAATTTGAACCAACTTTACACCGGAATTCAACCCCCGCACTAAAAATTTGATCAAAATGCGACCGATTTATCCGGCATAACGGCGCATTCCGAGAGATTCGGTTCGAGGTGGGACATTTCGTGGTCCTGGGGAGACTTGCCGGGCAAATCGCAAACTTACCACGCGTCTGTTCGAAATGGCGAGGCGGGCAGGCCTGCAGCGTTGTACAGATTGGCCGGCGGCAGATTGGCGTAGCCGTATCGGACAGACACGGGCTTACTCACCTTGTCACACCGGACAACAACAGTGGCCCCGTCAACCCGCGCGGTAGCCCAGTGGAAGACGCCATCCTTGCCTGCCAGTGCAAATGTCTTTAGTTCGCCGCCTTTGACGACCAGCCCGCCACCAACGTGATCGAACCAAATGCGCACGGAACCGTCCGACTGCACGGCCATCTTCTTGAACAGCGGACCACTGGGCACGATGTCTTTTCGGCCGTACAGATCGTGCAGCGCCCATCTCGCCAGCCGAAGGCCGACGTCGTACTTGTTCTTTGGGTGAATTGTATTTCTGTCGCCAACGTCAATCGCAACCGCCATACCGGTATTCGGCACGCGCATCAACGTTTGCCGTTGCGCTTCGCGGATAGACGCCATCGGCGCCGATTCGTTCGGATCGGTTTGCGGCAGGCGATAGCCGGCCAGCTGCACGAACAGAAACGGCATGTCCGGGCGGTTCCAATGCGACCGCCAGTCTTCGATCATTAACGGGAACTGTTTGCTGTAGAGTTCCCCGGCCCCTTTGTTAGCTTCGCCCTGATACCAGATGACACCGCGCATTGAAAGCGGGACGAGTGGGTGAATGTAACTGTTGAATAGAGATGTCGGCGCCCTGCTTGAACTGTAATCTGTCGGCGGCCTGGGACGGACCGGCTTTTTTTTGCCTTGCGCCGCTGCCGCTTTTACTCTCTGCTTCCAGGCTTCCAACTGTTCCTGATACTTCGCCTGTCTCTCTCCCAGGGTTTTTAAGAACTCATCAAAGCGTTCGACAATGAATGCGGTTGCCTTGTTGTCGAGCATTGCATCTCGGCTGGTCCACGACTGAACCGGCGTACCGCCCACGGCCGATTGGATCAGTCCGACCGGGACATTCAGTTCTTCGCGCAATTTTCTGCCGAAGAAGTACCCCACACCGGAGAATTGTTTCACAGACGCCTGATCGGCAGTTCGCCACGCGCCACTGAAATCCACCTGCGGATGTCGGTTCGGTCGTGCCTTGACCTGAAAGAGTCGTAACTGCTTGTCGTTGGCATTGGCAAGTGTGTCCTTGTGGTTGTGAGATCGCGCGACCGCCCAGACCATGTTGGACTGGCCCGAGCACAACCACACCTCGCCGATCAGAACATTCTTTAACTCGATTCGGTTCGTCGCTTCAACAAGGAGTGCGTGCGGCCCGCCGGCTTCCATCGCTGCCAATGAAACACGCCAGCGTCCATCCACGTCTGCTTTTGTACTTTGTGTCTGATCGGCGAGCGTGACCGTGACAGATTCATCCCGGTCGGCCCAGCCCCAGATGACAATCGGCTGCTGCCTTTGAAGAACCATGTGCGACTGAAAGATCGAAGGCAGCTTCACATCCGCAATGGCGAATGAGCAGAACATCATCAGCACAAGCCAGCCACCAATCAGGGTTCGACTTTTGAGCATCATGCAGGTCACCTGTTTCAAATGTTTTCTCGGCATTGATCCTAAACGGTAGGATCATTTACAGCCACCATCGCATACATCACGCCTGATCCATCTTATAATTCTGCCGAATGCTGTCCGAGCCAACACAACGCCTGATCCTTGCGGCACTGCTGATCTGTCTGACGGTCATCGCGTATGCCCCGGTTCGCGACTGTGGCTACATCTGGGATGACGATGACTACGTCACGGAAAACGAAGAGCTGCGAACCGATCAGGGGTTGTGGCGTATCTGGACAAAACCCGGCGCGGTGCCACAGTACTACCCTGTTGTGCATACGACCTTCTGGATTGAGTACCGCCTGTGGGAATTGAATCCGCAGGGATACCACCTGGTCAACCTGGCGCTTCATATCTTCGTCAGCCTGTTGTGGTGGGCGGTCCTGCGTAAAGCGAACGTGCCGGGCGCCTGGCTTGCGGCCGCGATCTTTGCGGTTCACCCGGTGCATGTTGAATCCGTCGCATGGATCACGGAACGGAAGAATGTGCTGTCAGGTGTGTTCTACCTGTTGTCCGCACTCACATACATGAAATTCTGCCCGGTCGGACAGCCGAACGATCCGCTGCGAATGCGAGACTGGCGTCTGTACGGCCTGGCACTGTTGCTGTTTACGCTTGCGTTACTGAGCAAGTCCGTCACGGCCACACTCCCCTGCGCCCTGCTGCTGCTTCTCTGGTGGCAGCAGAAACAATTGCCTGTCAGAGAATTCGTGGTGTTGATCCCGTTCTTTCTCGTCGGCATGGTGGCGGGTCTGCACACCGCTCACATGGAAAGAACACACGTGGGGGCAGACGGTGACGAATGGATGTTCACCCTTGCCGAACGCTTCGTGATTGCGGGCAGAGCGATCTGGTTCTACGCGTATAAAGTGATCTGGCCGAACCACCTGTTGTTCTTCTATGAGCGATGGCACGTGTTGATGTCCGAATGGGACCGGCAATGGTGGACACAACTGCTGTTTCCCGGGACGGCGCTCGGCGTCATCGGCACGCTTTGGGCGTTTCGTAAGCGCATCGGCTACGGCCCTGTTGCCGCGGTTCTTTTCTTCTGCGGCACGTTGTTCCCGGCACTGGGTTTTTTAAACGTTTTTCCGTTTCGTTACTCGTTCGTGGCCGATCATTTTCAATATCTTGCCAGCATGGGCATCATCGCGCTGGCGTGCTCGCTGATGGCCATTTCACTAAAGGATCGTACTGCATTCGGCTTCGTGGCTTCGATCATATTGATCGCGTTTGTTGTCAGAACGCGGGCGCAGATACCTGTTTATCAGAATGAAACTGCTCTCTGGAATGACGTAATCGAAAAGAACCCGCTGCCGTGGATGGCACATAACAACCTGGGCAATCTGCTTCTGGATAAAAACAAAAAGGACGAAGCCATCGAGCAGTTCAGGCTGGCATATCAGGCTCATCCGAGCTATTCCGTGCCCTACTACAACATTGGAACGGTGCTCGCCAAGCTTAATCGTCATGGAGAGGCGATCAAGTACTATCGAATGGCAATACGGAACAAGCCGAAGTGGGGAAAACATAATTACAACTATGCCGTCTCGCTGATCCACACGAAACAGCAGGACGAAGCCATCGAGCAACTTAACATCGCCATCCGGAAGTTACCGCGGCATGCGCCCGCATATTTTAATCTGGGCAAGGTCTTGTTCGACCGGAAACAGATCGAGCCGGCAAGGGATCAATTTGAAAAGGCGGTAGCGCTGAATCCATCTGATAACGAAGCGTGGATTGCGTTGGGGGTCGCCTATGAAAAGCTGAACCAGTATGAACAGGCGCAAGACATTTATGTCCGTCTGCTTTCACAGTTGGCGGGTCGCAAGCAGCAACTTTCAGCGGTGCAGGTCAAACTCGGGCTGGTGCTCGCGCGCCTCAAGCGAATGGACGAGGCAAAGGAATACCTGGTTCAGGCAACGATCAATGATGCGAGCAATGCCAGCGCGTTTGCCAACCTCGGTGCAATGCGGCTTCAGTTCGGTGACTTTGGCGGAGCAGTCCAGAGCATGCGTCAGGCGGTTGAGATCGAACCAAATCGCACGGCCACACTGCGATCGCTGGCATGGACACTGGCAACCTGCCCTGACGAGAAAGTTCGAGATACGGCGGCGGCATTGACGTACGCGAAGCGCGCTCTGGAACTGCAGGAGAACCCGGATCGCTTTCTGCTGGATGCGTTTGCCGCGGCAGAGGCGGGCAATGGGCAGTTCGAAAAGGCACTTGAACATGCGCAACGCGCCGCGGAGCTGGCGGCCAAGGCGGGCCACAAGTCACTTGAGCAGGACATCCGCAAACGCATCAAGCTTTACCGGAATGAACAACATTACATTGTCGGGCAGCAGTCTACTACGGATAATTGACCTGGCATAAATCGCCAATTTGATTTCAGCCGCTACAATCCCTGCCATGTCAGACACGCCTGTTGTAACCCGTTTTGCGCCCAGCCCCACCGGTCAATTGCACATTGGTGGGGCGCGCACCGCCCTGTTTGCCTGGGCCTATGCCCGACAGCAAAATGGCCGGTTCATCCTTCGTATGGAAGACACCGACCAGTCGCGATCGAGCGTCGAGAGCACACGCGCCATCCTGCGCGATCTGCAATGGCTCGGACTCGACTGGGACGAAGGCCCGGCAGCCGACGCGCCCGACCCGATGGATGCATCCACTCAGCGCGGCGAACACGGCCCCTACTTCCAAAGCCAACGACTGGACATCTACCAACAGCATATTGAAAAACTGCTCGCGTCCGGCCATGCACACCGGCCTGAAGACGAGCCGGACATCGTGCGCCTGCGCATGGACAAGGACGTCGCGTTCAAGGACGAGGTGTACGGCAACATCACGGTCCCCCAAGCCGACCTGGAAGATTTTGTTATCCAGAAAAGCGACGGTTTCCCGACGTTTCATCTGGCTGTGGTCGTCGACGACGCACTGATGGGCGTGAATCATGTCATTCGCGGCCAGGAGCATCTGAGCAACACCCCCAAACACGTTGCGATACAGGATGCACTTGGCTTTGATCGGCCAATCTACGTGCACATGCCGTCGATTATGAATCCGGACGGCTCAAAAATGTCCAAGCGCGACAAAGCCAAAATCGCCCGACAGGCAGCCAAGCAGGCCAACCTGAATTATGCCGACCTGGCATCACCCGGATTCGATGATGATGCGTTTACTGCGTTCATGAACAAGAAGCGGGACGACGTGGCAATCGCCGAGGTACTGGCGTGCAAGCTGGGATTGTCGCTGCCGGAAATTGAAGTGCTCGACTTTGCTCGCAGTGGTTACCTACCGGAAGCACTATTGAACTACCTGTCTCTGCTGGGCTGGAATCCGGGCGACAATATTGAACGGTTCGATATCGCATTCCTGATCGAGAAAATCGGATTCGACCGTATGGGCAAATCGAATTCCAAGTTCGATCGCGCCAAGCTCCTGTCATTCAACGCGGACACCATTGCCGCGCTGCCGGCCGACCGGTTTGCGGAACTGTTGGCTGCGCATTGGAAGCAATATCACGCTGGCGAGTTCAAAAAAATCGAGCCCAATCTCGCAACCTTCTGCGCGGCATATCAGCAGCGAGCCAAGACGCTCAGTGACCCCGCGGAACAAGGTCGGTTTTTGTGGATCGATACCGAATCCATCGAGTACGACGCAAAGGCGGTCAAAAAGACGCTGCACAAGAATGACGGCGCGGGGCTTGCCGCCCTTGGCGAGCTACGCGAGCAGATTGCGGACATGGCCCCGTGGTCGGGCGAAGCGGTACACGAACTGATCAAAACCCTCAGCGAGAAGACGGGCGACAACATGGGCAAGTACGCCCAGCCGCTGCGCGTTGCGCTGACCGGCAACACCGTGAGCCCACCGATCGATCAGACACTGGACATGCTTGGCAAGGAAACAACCCTGGCACGGATCGACCGCTGCCTGCAAGTCATCGAACAACCACAGGCGTAAACCACATGAAATACTGGCTCATCAAATCCGAACCCAATACGTGGTCGTGGGACCAACACTTCAAGAAAGGCGTCGAGCCCTGGGACGGCGTGCGCAATTATCAGGCCGCCAACAATATGAAGGCGATGAAGCTCGGCGACCAGGCATTTTTTTACCACTCGGTTAATGAGAAGCAGATCGTCGGCATCGTCGAAGTAGTCAAGCTTTACTATCCCGATCACACAGACAAGACCGGCAAGTTCGGGATGGTTGATTTCAAGGCGATCAAGCCCGTTCCCAATCCGGTCACGCTACAGGACATCAAGGCCGACCCCAAACTCAAGGACATGGTGCTGGTCAAGAACAGCAGGCTGTCCGTACAGCCGGTCACGGCAGCCCAATGGCGTCATATATGCAAAATGGCGGGAATGTGATTCAGTCGCTAAGGTTTGCGGCGCAAAGACTGGGATAAGAAACGGAAAGTTGCAGAGCCACCAAGCCCAGGCTCTCCGAGCCTGGGATCAGCCACCCCAAAAGAACCAAGTATCCGACAGGAGACAACCTCCCATGCCGTTAATTGTGACAGGCAGTATTGGAATTGACAGTGTTGAAGCCCCTACCGGCACAGCGGAGCAGGTACTGGGCGGCTCAAGCATTTACTTTGCCGCAGCGGCGAGCTACTTCGGCCCGGTGCGTGTGGTCGGCGCCGTTGGCGAAGACTTTCCCGAACCATTCTTCAACACATTCAATCACTTCAAGATCGATACCGAAGGGATTGAGAAACGAGCCGGCAGCAAGACGTTCCGCTGGCATGGCAAGTATCACGACAACATGAACATTCGCGACACGATCAGCGTTGAGTTGAACGTGCTCGCCGAGGCGCTACCGCCCGTTCCGATGAACTACGGCGACAGCAAGCACATCTTTCTGGCCAATACGGACCCGACCAGCCAGATGACGCTGCTGAACAGCTTCCCCAATCGCACACTGGCTATTGCGGACACGATGGACCTGTGGATCAACACCCAGCGCGAGGCGCTGCTCGAACTGCTCAAGCAACTCGACGGCCTGGTGCTGAACGATTCCGAAGCGATCCTGCTGACGGGCGATACGAACCTGATCCGGGCAGCCGAAGCAATCGAGAAACTTGGTCCGCAGTTCGTGGTCATTAAAAAGGGAGAGCATGGCTCGCTGCTCCATCACGCTGACGGGCAGGTCGCCCTGCCGGCATTCCCCGCCCGGGAAGTGGTTGACCCGACCGGCGCCGGCGACAGCTTTGCCGGCGGCATGATGGGTTACCTGGCAAGCCTTGCGGAAGACCAAACCGTCACACTGCACGATCTGAAACGGGCCATGGCTTATGGCACCGTCGTTGCAAGCTATAACATTGAAGCATTCAGTCTCGATCGTCTGATGAACGTGTCTCGTGCGGACCTGGACAGGCGATTTGAAACTTTCCAAACCATGTTGAAATTGGAGTCGTAAGATGAGTCAGCCACTTCGCTGGGGCATTATTGGTTGTGGTCGTATTGCAGGCGCGCTGGCAGGCGGGCTCAGTCATACGTCGACCGGTGACCTGTATGCCGTTGCCAGCCGATCACAGGAAAAAGCGGACGCGTTCGCCAAGGAGCACAACGCGACCAAAGCGTACGGCAGCTATGAAGCACTGCTTGCCGATTCGGATGTCGACGCGGTGTATGTTGCAACCCCCCACCCGCAGCACATGCAGTGGGCCATTGCGGCAGCGAATGCGGGTAAGCATATTCTCTGCGAGAAGCCGATCGGCCTGAATGAATATGATGCCCAGGCGATCATCGAGGCGGCGCGCAAAAATAACGTTTTTCTGATGGAAGCGTTCATGTATCGCTGCCATCCGCAGACGCGCAAGGTCGTTGAGCTGATCAAGGAAGGCGCCATTGGCGAAGTCCGGTTTATCAGCGCCGCGTTCGGCTTTGACGCTTCCAAGGCGGACGAAGATAGCCGTATTCTCAGCAATGCTCTGGGTGGCGGCGGCATTCTCGACGTCGGCTGCTATCCCGTTTCCATGTCGCGCCTGGTTGCGGGCGCGGCGATGGGCAAGCCCTTTGCCGACCCGGTTGAAGTCAGCGGTGGTGGCTACCTGGGCAAGACCAACATCGATAACTGGGCTGCGGGGGTGCTCACCTTCGAGAACGGGATTGTCGCGCAGGTCAGCACAGCAGTCTGTGCCGCCGTCGGGCAGCACGTCACCATCATCGGCAGCGAAGGCAAAATTCAGATTGACCTTCCCTGGATCATCTCCAAGGAAGGCGGCACCGCGACGTTCCTGCTCAATGATGAGCCGGTCGAGGTTGAAGAAACCCGCTGGCTGTATCAGATCGAAGCGGACACCGTTGCCGCGGCGGTGAACGCCGGCAAAACGCAGGCGGACTCCCCGGCCATGAGCTGGGACGACACGCTTGGCAACATGCGCACACTCGACCGCTGGCGCAACACATTCAATCTTGTGTACGAAGCCGAAACAGCCGAAGGCTATTCAAAGCCCGTGCATGGCGGCGCGTTGACCAAGCCGGCTGAATCTCAGGTCGCATACAGCCGAGTGGATGGTGTTGATCTGGACATTTCGCGTCTGGTCATGGGCTGTGACAACCAGAGCAGCGTGGCGCATGCGTTCACCATGTTCGACGCGTTTTATGAAGTAGGCGGCACCTGCTTCGACACTGCCCACATCTACGGGCATGGCACACCACAGAAACTGCTGGGCCAATGGATCAAGTCACGCGGCGTGCGCGACAAGGTGGCAATCATCGACAAGGGCGCCCATTCGCCTTTCTGCGATCCGGAGAACCTGAGCAAGCAGGTCGAAATCGATCTGGATCGGCTGCAGACTGACTACGCGGATCTGTACTTCATGCACCGCGACAACGTCGATATTCCGGTGGGTGAATTCGTCGACGTGTTGCACGAACACGTGTCAGCCGGCCGACTCAAGGCAGTTGGTGGCTCGAACTGGACGCTTGAGCGCGTTCAGGCATTTAACGAGTACGCCAAGGCCAACGGCAAGACGCCTTTCGCGGCGACCAGCAACAACTTCAGCCTGGCCCAGATGATCAAACCGGTCTGGGGTGGCTGCATTGCCAGCAGCGAGCCGACGTATCGGCAGTGGCATATTGATTCACAGACGGCCAACTTCGCATGGTCCAGCCAGGCGCGCGGGTTCTTTGTGCCCGAACGCGATCTGGAAGAACCGGAGCTGAAGCGATGTTGGGTCAGTGATGACAACCTGAAGCGACGCGCGAGAGCCATCGAACTGGCCGAAAAACGCGGCGTGCTACCTGTCAACATTGCGCTGGCTTATGTGCTCTGCCAGCCGTTCCCGATGTTCGCCCTGTTCGGCCCGCGGCAACTCAGCGAGATGTACAGCTCACTGCCGGGTGCGACGATGCAACTGTCGCCGGAAGAACTGGCGTGGCTGAATCTGGAGACGGATATCCTGAGTTAAACGGCCGGCCGTAAAAATCAGGTGACGATCTTCAATTGGTCAATTACCATAGGATCTGTGAGGGTTTTCTGGTTCACGACAATCAGCAGTTTATATGAAGAAAAAATTCATATATAAATTGCGGACTTCCATAAGTGATCTTAAATCCCAACTTCAATGTTGGCAGCAAGAGTTCCTCCGGGGACCGGCCAGGTCAAAAAAGAAAAAACGTGTACTCCTGTATCATGTAACGGGACTCTCATACGGCGGCACAGAGAAGTCATTACAGTTTATCGCGGCACACCTCGATAAAAACGAATTTGATGTTTACTTTATGTACTCTGAGCGTGTCGACCTGTTCGGTAATGTAAAGCTGGAAGATATCGAAAAAAGACGTTGCAACTTGCTTGGCAAGGGCGTCTTCTTGCTCCGCATGGACTTCGACTCCATGGGGCCTCCCCCAGGCATGGCATTAAAGAATGCCAACCCGTCACCCGGCGAGGTCGCCAAGGTGCTCGATATCGACCTTTTCATCACAGCTGGGGCTGGTTACGGCGCGTATCCTATTCCGACATTGAAATGCCCTGTGATTTTGATTGATGTATTCGGATACGCACAAACATTACGACGAAATGTAAAGTACGTCCTCCCGATTTCTGAAGCCGTAAGAAAAAAAATTGACAAGGTTATTCCGAGCAAGAAACTAAAAACCCTCCACCTACCGGTCCCAAGGCCACCCGAGAATGCCGAAGAAAGAGGAAATGAGTTTCGGTCACGATATTGTATTCCCGCTGACAGTTTCGTGTTCGGCCGCATCGGCCGATCGGATGACAGTATTTTTGATCCGATTGCGATCAAGGCATTTGGAAAAGTAAACAGCGAGGCTGATCAGCGCCGCAATTCAACCTTTGTGATTGTCGGCCCGTGCGACTTACTGAAAAAGTATGTGTCGGATCATCAGTTACCAAATGTCGTTCTAATTGAATCTTTGGCAACCGATGATGAGGTATGGGGCTTTCATTCGGCCATCGACGTTTTGGCCCACAGCCGAATTGATGGCGAATCATTGGGAATAAATATTATCGAAAGTTTGGCCGCCGGCAATCCCATCATCACTCATAAGAGCAGACACTGGAACGCACATCTCGATTACCTGGACGAACAATGCGCTTTCGTTTCAGAAGTCGATGCATTTGAACAATACGCGGATTTCATGATTCAGATCAGCGATCCGCGAAATATTGATCTAGCCAGGTCAATGGGGCAGAATGCGCGCAGAAAATTTGAAAAGCTGTTTTCTCCGGAAAGATACATCGATTGCATTACGCAACTGATCAAAGATGCTTAAAACATTTCGCGATTACGAAGCCGTTGATCAGGCATCATTGGTTACTGGGTGACGCCCCACACTGTAGTAAGTAAAGCCGTACTCGCGCATGGTTTCGAGGCGGTAGAGGTTGCGGCCGTCGAAAATGACCGGGGCGTTCATGCGTTCGGCCATGCGCTCAAAGTCGGGGTGGCGGAATTCCGCCCAGTCGGTGCAGATGATCAGTGCATCCGCTTTGTCGAGGACATCCAGATCGTTTTCGCAATAGGTAATCTTATCGCCAAACACGCCGTGCGCGGTTTCGTGGGCGACTGGATCGTGAGCGGCCACAGTGGCGCCCTGCTCGAGCAGGTATTGGATGATGGTGATCGCCGGGGCTTCACGAATGTCGTCCGTGCCGGGCTTGAAGGCAATGCCCCAGACGCCGATACGTTTGCCCTTCAGGCCGCCCTGACCGAAGTGGGTATCCAACTTGGCGATGAAAGCCCTGCGCTGGGCCTGGTTGACGTCGTGAACACTGGAAAGCAGTTCGGTCGGCGTGCCCTTGTCCGTGCCCATGCTGATGCAGGCGAGCACGTCCTTGGGAAAACATGAGCCGCCATATCCCAAACCGGGGTAAAGGAACTGGTTGCCGATTCGCCGGTCGGAACACATGCCGCGGCGCACTTCGTCCACGTCCGCCCCGTATGCTTCGCACAAGTTGGCAATTTCGTTGATGAAGCTGATTTTTGTTGCGAGCATGGCATTGGCGGCGTACTTGACCATTTCCGCCGAATGAATATCCATGATGAAGATCGGGTTGCCCTGGCGCACAAACGGGTCGTACAGGTCTCGCAACCGATCGCCGGCGCCTTTGTCGTCGACGCCGATAACCACGCGGTCCGGCTTCTGAAAGTCGTTGATGGCGGCGCCTTCCTTGAGGAATTCAGGATTGGACGCCATGCGGAACGGTTTATTGGTACGTTCGGAGATAGCCGCACGAACCTTGTCGTTGGTTCCGACCGGGACAGTGGACTTGACGATGATAATCTTTGCTCGTCGGTCGTCGGGGTCGCCGCCTGTATCACCCGGCGCGTTTTCAATGGCGTCACCAATGTCACCGGCGGCGGCCAGCACGTATTTCAAATCAGCATGCCCGGACTCATCGCTGGGTGTACCGACGCAAATGAAGATTAACTCCGCCCGACGATAGGCTGTTTCCTTGTCTGTTGTAAAGTGCAGTCGGCCGGACTTCACGTTTCGTTGAATCAGTTCATCAAGTCCGGGCTCATAGATCGGGCTGATGCCCTGGTTGAGCTTGTTGATCTTCTGCTGATCAATATCCAGACACGTCACATCGTTACCCGAATTGGCAAAACATGTGCCTGTTACCAATCCAACATAACCGGTACCAACCATACAGATTCGCATCAGCCAAATCCTTGTCTGCTTCTTAATTGAGCCTCTGTTTCAAACTTGCCCTGGTTCCTGCATCATACCGTCAGCCGCGCACCTCAGCGCCGCGAGGTGACATTGTCGTTACGCTGACTTCGCTAAAGGCTGCGAGTCGGCATAGCGCACGGCCAATACATCGTTCCCTTCCGTACGCAGGTGGCGAACCACCACAACCGGTCGCATGTCACTCGCTTTGATGAGCGAGCCGGATGATTGAGTAGCAATGGCTATCTTCAATTCCCTACCAGGCAAGAACTGGCGTGTGCGCGGCAGTTCGATGACCGTTTCGCCGCCCCCTTCATGTTGAAGCCGGCCGCTGATATACCGGCCGGACTGCAGGTCCAGCAGTTTCACGTCTGAAGGGTAATTTGCTGACTTGTCAGCAGATAGCAGGTGATGGCTCATCTCGCCCTCCTCGCAGGTCTTCCGCAGGTTATATCGGCAAGATGTGAACGCGGATAAAGGTCGGGAAATCCCGATATGCGGCGGCATAATCAGTCCAATAAGCAATAGATATCACTGTATTTGCCACAGCTATTTACATTCTTGTTACAAGCCCCTATCGTTTCCGTATGACTGTGGACGTAGGTGATTTTCTGAAGGTCATTCGACCGGCACTGGAGGCGGGAGATGCACAGGCATTAGCGCAGGTTGTGGCCCAACGGTGGTCCCCTCTGGTCATGTGTCGAATTCTTCGATGCCGGAATGTAGATGCCCGCCGAGCCACGGCCGTTGTGCTTGGGCTGATCGGTGACCGCACCGTGGTCCCGTGTCTGGCGAAGGCACTGCATGACCCCGACAGACAGGTCAGCAAGTTGGCGGAAAACGGGCTCTGGTCCATCTGGTTTCGCGGCGGCAATCCGTCGGCGAACTGTTACTTTCGTGAAGGCCTTGCCCTTTTCGAAGAAGAGTCATTCACTGAAGCGGCAGAGCGATTCAAAATTGCCGCCCAGATCGATTCGTGTTTTGCCGAAGCGTTTCACCAGTGCGGCATGGCATACAACATGCTCGGCGACTCGGGCAAAGCGGTCCAGTATTTCTTTCGGGCGGTAGAAGAAGAGCCAAACCACTTCGGGGCTTTTGCGGGGATGGGCAGTTCATACGCCGACGCTGGTGACCTGAAACATGCACTTCAGAGTTTTCGCAAAGCGCTGCGCATCAATCCGAACATGCCGACCGCTGCTCAGGCGATCGATCGACTATCATCGCGCGTCAGCGACAAGAATGACTGGTCGGGTATCTACACCGCACAAGTCGCAAATGTTTGATATTGCCACGAAAGACTAGGTCGCCTTTGCTGCAAATGCCGCGGCGAAATTATCCTGGTCGATATCCGCGGGCATATCGCGTCCGGTTGCGTAGTTGTACAGCAGCGCCTTGAAGACGATGTCGGCGGCACTACCCGAAGCAGCCAGCACGATCGCCGCCAGAATCCCAAGCACAACAACGCATCCGATCAGCACGCCGCTTTCCATGGAAGCAGCGAGGAGGAACAGGCCGAACAGAACGGCATACACCGGGATCGCGAGCAGGAAACTCAGCCAGCCCAGTGAGAAGTTGCCCAGTACGGCCTCGCCCCACGTGTCCTGAAGCGTCTTGACTGACTGCTTGATCGCCTTGAACGGGCCGATTCCCTCAATCGCCAGAACCGGCACAACGAAGTAAGTCAGAATGGTCCAGGCAGAACCGATGATCATGGCGATAATCTTGCCGACCTTCTCATTGGCGTTCTCAATGATCTGCAGAATCAGGCCGACCACCGCGGACACCGCCGCCCACGCGACAATTTGCGGCAGACGTTTCATAGCAATCTTCAGGCCATAACCGACTGTCGGTACTTCGCCGCTGGCAACCTTCATTGCACAGGCGATCAAAGCGGTGTTGAAGAAGACAATGACGAAATAGTTACAGAAGTAGTACGCGAAGATGACCACGTACATAACCGGATGCATCGGCTCGCTATCCGCGTCGTACGCGAACTCACTACTGGCTTCCTGGCTTTCCCAATACGCCTCGCTATCCGCTATGTACTTCTGCTCGGCCGCAAAAGCCTCGTCCTCGGTCATCCCTGTCGTGTCAGGCATGACGGGTTCGGTGATCGTCTCTTGCGATGTTTGAGCCGACTGGTCGACTGATTCCGATTCCGTCGACTGCTCGTTCTGCTCGACCATCGCGGTCTGCGTGGTATCGGCCTGCTCGTTCACGGTGTCAAAGACACCCCATGCAAAAATCGGCACGGCGAACGAGATCAGTACCAGAACCGCGGCAACGCCGGACAGGATTGGGAATACCAGCAAACGTTTGTAGTTCCAGATGATCCCGTAGCTGATTTTCGCAAATTCCCAGCTTCGGCTCAGACGACCAAAGAAGCCGTCGTACACGGGTTCATACCGCGAGTTGCTGAACCGGCCGCCACCTCCCGGTGCGCCTGCTCCCTTGGAGACCGCTTTGCCGACGGTTGTCTCAAGCTTCTTGCCGTCCTTGAGATTAAAGCCGCATTGCACGCAAATCACAGCACCCGGCCTCACCTGGGAACTGCAGCTTGGGCACAAAGCCGGCGCTGCTTCCTCGGTGGCCGGTTGAAGGTCGGGCAGAAATGCGGCGTTGTCGTCGGCCGGCTCCAGTGCAGATAATTCGGGAAGGCCGTCGTCCGCCGGCTGCAATGGCGCGGGCTCAGGGGGTGCCGTGGGGGCGGCAGGCTGTGGCGGCGGAGCAGGCGTTGACGGCTGCGATCCGTCATCGAAATTCAGTTCGTAGGTGTCAACGGCCTCTTCTACCGGGGCCGGCGGCGCGGGTGGCGATGTCGGGAATCGCATGATATTTCCGCACTTGCATTTAACTTTCTTGCCGGCGTACTTGTCGTTCCACTTGTACCCCCGGCCACATGCGTCGCACGGAATTTTCTGCGCATCTGATGGCATCGATGATTCATTCCCTTGAAGATCAGTATGAACCGGATTTTAGCTGATTTTTTTGTACAAGGGTATAACCAAACCAATTCTGCATATATCGCGCCTATTCTTTGCGATTTGAAAGCCCATAAAGCTATCAATAGCAGAGATAAACAGTTGTCAATAAGCCGCTCATACCCTAAAGTGAAGTTAGGCAAACGCTTGACTTAACAACTACCTTCCCGGCAGGTGAAGGTGGAGGTGCACCAAATATGGCTAAGGGTTTCTATTCGCTCGAAGAAGCTGCCCAGCGGCTGGGACGTTCCGTCGAAGAGGTCAAAGCCCTCGCGGCGCGCGGCCAGCTACGTCAGTTTCGGGACCGCGACTCGCTGATGTTCAAAGTTGACGAGGTCGATGCGCTGGCATCGACAGATGAGTCAGCCATGGGCAGCAGCGGCCTTGACCTGGACGATTCCGGTGAGACCGGCATGATCTCGCTGGCAGACACTGCCAACCAGGAAACCGGCGCCATCGAGCTGGCAGACACCGGTATACAGGACACGGGCGAGGTCCAACTCGCGGATACGAATCTCGGTGACACGAGCCTCGGCTCATCGACCGGCGCAATGGATCTTGGTGAAACAGGTGAAATCAATATCGCGGACGACTCTGGTGAGATCACGCTAAGCGGATCAGACTCAGGGATTACGCTGGATGACACCAATGCAGAAAGTGGCACGGCCATTCCGCTTGGCGAGTCCGCCGCAGGCAGCACCGGGCTGGACCTGGGTGAACCCGACGGCAGCACGGGACTGGACCTTGGCGAGTCCGCGGCCGGCAGTACCGGCCTGAGCCTTGATGAAACAAACGCCGGTGACAGCGCCATTTCACTTGGCGAGTCCGCCGCAGGCAGCACTAACCTGGGGCTGGCCGATTCAGCTGATCTCTCAAGCGCCGGCGCACTGGACATTGACGAACACGATCCAAACGCCGGCAGTAGCGGCCTTGGCCTGGCGCTGGACGACATCGGCGGTTCGGGAACGGACCTGAGTGGTACCGGCACCAATGCCGATGGTGTCAGCCTCAGTGAAGACAATAAGGGTGCGCCACGTGAAGACGCTCGCCAGGCAACCGGTATCAGCGTGTTCGATGCGGATGAAGTGGACGACGCGGACCCCATGGCGCAGACCGTTGTCACTGATTCGCCGACACAACAGCATGATGAAGACCTTGCGTTGGATAGTGTCGGCTCAGGCAGCGGCTTGCTGGACCTGACGCGGGAGAGCGACGACACCAGTCTCGGCGCGGAGCTGCTTGACGAAATCTACCCCAACCAGGAAACGGCCGCCGGCGGCGATACGCGTATGGATACCGCTGCCGGTTCCTCGGGGGTGTTTGATGGCGCGGTGACGCTGGAAGCGCCGCCGGCAGCGGATGACAGTGCTGCGGAACTCGACACCACAGCCGAGACAGCAGAAGCCACGGCTCCGGACGAGTCAGCCGTTCTGGAAGCGGCACCATTTCCCGCGTCCTCTGTCGCGGCTGCGCCGGCCGCCGGCGCGATGGTTTATTCAGATGCCGAACCATTCGACCCGATTGGCAGTGGCTGGTCGACGGGCCTGTTGATGGGCGCGTTCGGTGCCCTGATGGTTGCGTTGATCGTCTCGGTGGCGGCGGTGGCGGACCTGCCATCGGCAATTACGACCGCCATGACCGCCGACAGCAATACCCTCTGGATGTATGTGGGTATCATGGGCGGCGTATGTGTCCTGTTTGCCATCATCGGATTTTTCCTCGGCAAAATGTATTCCAAGTAGTTCAGCGCAGATTGCTCGCAGGTTGATAGACCAACACATCAAAAAATGCTAAGTGGCTACGCCAAAACTGAGTGGATGACGATCATCGTCATCGGATTGTTACTTTGCGCCGCATCGCTGCTGATCGGCCTTTGGTGGCTGTCCATTCCAATCGTCCTGCTCGTCATTGCGCTGGTTCTGTTCTTCCGCGATCCGGATCGGCGCGTGCCCACGCAGCGTGGTGTCATGGTTGCACCAGCGGACGGCAGGATTTCTTCCATTCATGAAGTGGAACGGTTTGAGCCGTTCGACGAGCCGGCCACCTGCATACGAATTTTCCTGAGCGTGTTGGATGTGCATGTGAATCGTTCGCCCGTACACGGCGTGGTCGAATCGATTACGCACACACCGGGCAAGCACCTGAACGCGCTAAACCCGCAATCAGCGGAGGACAACGAATCAAATCTGATTGTGCTGGTGCATCCGATTCGCCGCAAGCCGGTTGCCGCGCTGAGACAGGTTGCCGGCCTGCTCGCCCGGACGATCGTTTGCCGCACGCACGAAGGCATGGTGCTGCAACGCGGCCAGCGTCTTGGCATCATCAAGCTTGGCTCCACGGCCGAGGTGTACATTCCAGAAAGCATGAATCCCACCGTACAGGTGAATCAGGGCGATTATGTCTGGGGCGGCCAGACGATACTGGCGCACGTGGTGTCGAATGATCGACCGGTGCCTGAAGAGGCAATGGCGACGCAGAAGCAACCTGCTGAACCACAATCTTCTGAGGCGGCTACACCTGCCAAGCCGCAAGCGGAAGCCAATTCGGCGGCGTCAGCTTCTGACTAAACCGGCGGGTCAACCAACATCTTTCTGACGATCGTCAGATTCATGATGTTCGTCTGATCCTTCGCGTCTGCCTGTAAACGAGGCGCACTTACGCAACGTCCAACTCACAGGTGCGGAGAGGGCATAGATAACAAACGCCGCGGCAACGGACGCCTGCGGTGCGGTGAACAGTAGCAGGACTGCCACAACGACCATGGCAAATGATCCGAACTTCGCGCGGCCTCGGATGTAACGGTTGACCACGTGCACGTATCGAAGACGCCCCACCATCGCCAGCGCGGCCAACAGCATCACGCCGACCATCAGAAGCGAACTGGCAAACGTGATCCAGTGATTCGATTCACGGGCCACCATGAAGTGCTCGTGCAAAAGCACCATGCTCGCCACGGTGCCGGCTGCGCCGGGTGACGGCAGCCCCTTGAAGCTGTTGTGGTCCGATTCGGTGGGTTGCTCGATTTCAATGTTGAACCGCGCCAGGCGCAATGCAACGCAGGCAACATAAATGCCCGCGATCAGCAGCGTCACACGGTCGAAAAGCTGTTCGCCGCCTTCGGAAAGAAACGGCGTCCCGATTCCGACCAGTTGCACCGCGACAAATGCCGGCGCCACGCCGAAAGTCACCATGTCTGCCATGGAGTCCAACTGCTCGCCCAGATCACTCGTGCTTCGCGTCCAGCGTGCCACGCGTCCGTCGAGGCCGTCAAAAACCATGCCGAGGAAAATCGCGGCTGCCGCAAAGGTCAGCGGTGTCCATTGCCACGGCAATTGTGAGTCCGCAGGCCGACTGGCCAGGAATACGGCGGCAAACCCGCACAGCAGATTGCCGAGCGTCATCAGCGTAGGCAGGACGGCGACCGTCGCCAGTCGGGCACGCCGGCCGCGCTTGGGTTTTCGGCCCTGGTCGGGCTGATCATCATCAGGGACGAGTCGATACGCCATCTGTGCTATGATACGCGGTTTGAGCATGGAACACCCGATATCCGTCCAATCGATTGAGCAAAATGACGCTCGTCTGCTGTTTTTCTTCCGTCTGGATCGACGCGCAAAGTCCCGCCTGATCGCCGCGATGATACTTATCGGATGTTGCACGTTGCTGGGCGTCGCCGCGTGGTTGCAGCCCAGTTCCGAAGGCATGGGCACGCATCAGCAACTGGGACTGGCGCCGTGCGGCTTCTACGCGGGGTTTGGCATCCCTTGTGCCACGTGCGGCATGACGACCTCATTCGCGTATGCGGCCAACGGTCAGTTGTGGCTGGCGTTTCAGACGCAGCCCATGGGAGCCGTGCTGTGTCTGCTAACCGCTATAACCGTTATGATTAGTATCTGGACCCTCTATTCGGGCATGCTGTTGACCCCGATGCTGAGACAGATCTGGCGGCCGCGAACGTTTCTGTTCCTCGCCGTGGGACTGCTGCTCTCCTGGGTGTACAAAATTGCAGTCGTGCTGATGCACACGTGAGAATCATGATGAAGCTATCGGGCAAAATTGTTTGGGCAACCGCCCTGCTGATCACTGTCACCGTATTCGCCGGTGGCTGTAACTGGCTGGGCATCGTGTCTTACTGGGTGGCGGGTGATCAAAAGACCAAAGTAGAAGCGCAGTATTCAGATCTGCAAGGCAAATCGTTTGCCGTCTTTGTCTCGGCTGATGAGCACGCGCTTTTCGCTCAGCCAAACGCGCGCGAAGACGTCTGCCATGTGGTTACCCGACAACTGGTACAGGACATCAATGATGTGGTCCCGGTCGATCCTCGCCAGATTGTCGAGTTCCAGAAAAACAACCCCTACTGGGAAACGCTGCCCTACGGCGACCTGCTTGAGCGTCTGCAGATCGATCGGCTGATCGTCATCGACCTTGTGACTTATACCCTGCACGAGCCGGGGAACAGCCATGTGTGGAAGGGAACCATCATCGCCCATGTGAACGTGGCCGAGCGCGAAGCCACCACCGCCAACAACATGACGTTCACGGAATCCATTCAGGTGGACTATCCGACCGATCGGCCTGTCGGCTTGCTGGATGTTGACGAATCTTCATTCCGTTTGAAGTTGATCGAGTCATTCGCGCGCAAGGTGTCGAATCTGTTTCACGATCACGAATACACCACCCCAAGAATATGAGTCACGTGGCGAAACAACTTATTGCAACGGCTCTTTTGCTGTCGCTGTGCTTCGTGAGCAATGGTTGCTGGGTCATTGGCATTTTTCTGAACACCGTCGCGCCTGAAAAAGTGAAACCGCTGTATGAGTTGCAGGAGGTCCCAACGGTTGTCCTTGTGGATGACATGCGCAGCCTGCTTGCCAACCCGAACTTTACCGGCGAAATTTCAGAGCGGGTCATTTTCGATCTAACGGAAGAGAAGGTGCTTAAGCCCGAAATGACCATCTCAAGCAAGCGCGTTCGTGAACTGGAAGCGTTGCTCGGTGAGGAGTATGGCCAAACATCGATCGACCGGATCGGTCGAGCCCTGGGCGCGGAACAGGTCATCCATGTCAACGTGGAGAAAGTTGAGATTACCGCCGAACCGGGCGTGATGCATCCCCAGGCAACGGTGACGGTCAAAGTCATTGATGCCAAGCAGGTCAAGCGTGTGTTTCCGTCAGCCACCGCCTCGACCAACCTGCCCGGCGACGTCGAATCGACGCGCGGCCATCCGGTCAAAACCGAACTGCGTCATCGATTCAGCGGGGAAATGAATCGCGGCGAAGAAAGAGTGATGGTTCAGAAGCTTGTCGATCGGATCGGCATGAACGTCGCCCGGCTGTTCTATAAGCACAACAAGTCTGATGTTGGCGAAATGCGGAACTGATAGCTGATGACCCGCGTACTGCATTTGATCGACGCGGCCAGTCCGCAAGCCGCCCCCACGACACTCGCCCTGATTGCCGACGCACAGAAGCGCGTCAGCGATATCCATCAGGACGTGGTGCTGCTGGGCGGTGAATCGCTCGGCGCCTCGGCTTACCAGGCGGGAGTCAAGGTGCTGGCCCATATCGGGGTGCCGTTCGGGCATGCCATGGCCGGCTGGTGGACGGTGCTCAAGAAATTCTCTCGCGCGGCCTGGCAGCAATACGACCTGATCCACTGCTGGTCTGTCGGCGCATTGACGCTCGCGTCGCTGATGGATCGAAACAAGCCGCGAATCTATTCCGTGACCAATTTGCCGGACAAACGCACCGTGCATTGGCTGCGCATGCTCAGCGGTGAATCAGGCAGCGTGACGTTTCTTGCCACCAGTTCAACCATTCGGCGGGAGTTACTCTCCGGCGGCGTGGAAGAGTCTGCCACACATGTGCTGCGACCGGGGCTGGACATGGGCCGCATTGCGCATCAGGACCGCCAGAAGTTGCGCGAGAGTTGGGAAGTCGATCCGGACAAGGCAATCGTCATTGCGATCCTGAGCGATCCGCCCACCGCAGCTGACGCGGTACCGGGCATGCTGGCATGCGGCCTTGCGATCGCCTCGCGCGCGGATGATCGCGATCACATTCATATGCTTGCGCATCCGCACCAGCACATGCATGCACGCGCCAAACAGAGCCACTACCCGGTCAATCGGCGTGAATCGCTCATTACGGACCCGGCTGTTCAGACCCCCTGGGCCACACTGCCGGGCTGTGACATGGCGGTCGCGCTCGGCAATCAAGGCTGCGGCCTGAGCATGCTCTGGGCCATGGCGGCGAACGTGCCGATCATCGGCGAAGCAACGTACGCGGTGAGTGAGATTCTGGAAGACCGCCACTCCGCCCTGCTGACCATGCCGAATGTTGAAAAGGTTGTTGGCGATCGCATGTGTCGGCTGATCGACGACAAGCAACTGGCCTGGCAGTTGCGTGACACGGCAAGGCACGAAGCATACAGTTACTTCTCCTGCCAACGGTATTGCAGTTCGATCAAAGACGTGTATGAACAGATCTGCAACGGCAAAGCTGTCGAAATACCGGAAATCGAAGCAACCGGCGGCCTGCGTTTCAGCGGGCGAGCCTGATCAACGGGACGACACCATGAAGAATTTCTGCACGTATCTATTGGTTCTGCTGAGTATCCATTGTTTACGAACAACCACCTTTGCTGAAACGGAACCGAAGCCGATCGGCAAAGGCACGTTCCATCTGTCATTGGACAAAGACAACGCGCATCTGCCGAATCAGATTCAATTGATGACAGCTGACGGCCCGGTGGAAATCCTCGATCGCAATTGCGGATTAAACTTCACGTTCACGGATTTTCAGAATCGCAACAAGTTCTATCGGGAAGAAAGTAACCAGGCATGGCCGAATAAGAACGAACCGCGATTCGTGACCGAGCCATCCAATGTCTCGGAACCGGTCAAAATCGATGAAGGGCAGACTGAAGGATATGAAGTCCGGTTCGATACGTCGTACGCCAGGTTCACTCGGCGCATACTCGCGCACAAACAACAAGATCGATTGACCATTGAATACGAGATGACGCCATTCAAGGATATGCAGATTCACGAACTGGGCATGTTCGGCTTCAACATTCGGTTTGCTCCGCAATGGAATCAGATCGCGATCACCGATGCTCGGCCTGATTCGCCGACATGGCTGAAACAGTCAGATGTCAAAAACCCACACATCGCTGTGACCGCGCATCACAGCGGCCCAATGGTCATCAGCCACGCAGGAAGCAAAATCAGCCTGCTGATCACGCCGCGCACGCCTGCAAACGTGCCGACTAATTTGTGGCGCATCAAGGCTGGGGGCACTGACACGTATGCCGTCGATATTGAACTGGCCGATGCCGCTCAACCTGAACGGCTTCCAGACAGTCGCCGGCCGTTTACCCTGCTGGCGAATGGTCGAATGTTGTTGAGCCAGGGACAACGTAAGCAGGCAGAACAGGCACTACTTCAGGCTGCACAACTGAATCAGGACTTCGCAACCCCTTACATGGTCCTGGCGAATATGCGTCAAGGCAAACAAGCGGATGGTGAGCTGTCCTCGTTGACTTTTGCAGAAGCCTGGGTCAAAGGCGCGTACCGCATGCCGTACAACTACGGCTATATTCTCAGCGGTTCCGGCTTCTACCAGGATAAGCGACTGACCGAGCATCAACGGCGACAGGCGATTCTGAACATGTTGATTGCCGTTGAGAATGCCGCCTTTTACCCGGACTACTACGTCTGGGCAGCTCGACCATTTGAAGGCATGAAGATGCACTCGCAGGCCTGCGCGATGTACCGGCAGGGGTTGTGGGCCTTGGATCATATGCCCCGACCCGAGAGCTACAAACAGAAAGTGCGTACCCGGTTTGAAAAGAAGATCGCGGAACTGGAAGAAAAGATTCTGAACGAGGAGGTGGTGCTTCCCCCACTGCTGCCGGTCAAGGTTTCGCCTCAGGATAACTGATGTGTCTTAGAACACCTGAGCCGTGGCGCGCCAGAGCGCCAGCGCGATTCCTTCGCCGAGAATGACCAGAATGCCGGCCACATACAGAATGCCCGTTGCCGACTGATTCGATCGCCGTTTCACACAATCGTAGATCATGTAGGTGAAGACAGCCGGCATGACGATGCCCACCAGGTAACGGGCCCAGACCATCATCGTGTCCCACATTCTGCTCAGGCCGCCATAGTCCGGCTGCGACCAGTAAGGCGTAAGACCCGCCGCGAGACTGATCGCCACGCGACCCGCAATCACGATCACCAGCAGAATTACCAAGCGGCGAAACGGCGCCTGCGTCATCTCGTTACCCGCAGTCAGATATGCGTGGCCAAGCAGCATTGCCATCAGGAAGCCGCCCAGCATGCCGGCGGACAGCAATGTCGTTGCAATGAAGGCAAGCCATTGCAAATGTGCCTCGACGGGCCATGACTGCCACGTCCCCTCCGGTATGACCAGGCCTTGAACCGCACCGTTGACAAACAAGGAGATGATGACCGCCGTGCTGGCCAGATAAACAAGAAAGCAGCAGAGCCGCTGCGGCAATCGTTTGGCAGTCTGCACCAGCAGCAACTGGCCGACCAGCACCGCAACCAGAACAGCACTGGATAACCAGAACGCGACTCCGGTCTCGTATTCCCCCAGCACCAGAATCACGGCCGCCACCGCAGTCAGGCTGATCGCAATCAGACCACCAAGGCGTAACCAGCGCAGTGTGACCTGTTCCGGATCACTCACGCCCAGCGTCAGCCCGATTCCCCCGACGAACAGAAGTAACATCACTATTGCCATGACGCGGCATTATGACGATTCACACAAATATCACCAATCCGTACGACCATCATGCCTACAATACCGCGATGTCTGACACGTCGATTGCCGCCACTTTTCCGGATGCTGACGCCACATGTGAATCCTGCGGGTACTCGCTACAGGGTCTGACATTGAACAACAATTGTCCGGAATGCGGAACGCCCATTGCCGACTCGTCGCCACAGACACGTCCGGGTTTGCCGTGGCAGAATTCGTATACACCCTGGGCGTGGCTTGCCACTGCGGCTTCGACCGCTGTTCGGCCCGGCTGGACGTTCCGTCGAATGCGCCTCGGTGGCAGCCGGCGTGCGGATCGGCTGTTCCTGGCCACGCTTACCATCCTATGCGTGATGGTCTGGATGATGTTGAATCTGACAGGCCTTGCAAACTGGTATGGCATCGTCATCGGCCTGCTAATTGTTGCCATGACCTACATCGAAGCGGCCGGCGTGTTTATCTTCAGCAAACGAAAAGGCTGGAACGTGCCATGGCCTCTGGCGGAGCGAATTGTCTGTTACTCGTCGATCGGGTGGCTTCCCGCCACGATGGTGCTGGCGAAGGTGTGGGTGTTGTACAAGCGTAGCACACTAAACAACTGGATCCCGGACACCACGCTCGTCAGCCCACTATTTGTCGAACTGATCCTGTTGGCCATCATATTCGGCGCGTCGACACTCGTATTTGAAGTGCTTGTCTGGACCGGCGTGCGTCGGACCCGATTCGGCAACGCACCACCATCACCCCCGCCCCCGGAAAGCCCAGGTTCTCCCGAGCCTGGGATCGACGGTACGTGAAGTCCGAACATCGTCACCCCATCGCCGCATTCACCCCATCCTGATAATTCGGATACTTCGGGCGCCAACCAGTGCGCTCACAGGTCGGCATATTGTCGCATCGCTTCGAACTGACACGACGAAGCCGATCCACATTCAGGCCCAGGCGCGCGGCGGCTTCCTCGTCATCCAACACCGGTGGAATCGACACACCAAGCAACGCCGCGAGATACACGTAGTACGCAATGCGCGGCGAGGGTTCATCATCACACCCCAACTCGATTGGGCCGGTGGCCTCTGAATCCCGAACCGCGATCAACAAGTCAGCCGCGTCCTCGACATGGATCAGATTCAACAGCGCATTGGGGTTGCCGACGATCGGCGCGCCCTGCTTCACGGCAGACTCGCCAATAATGCGGCCGGGGCCATATAGTCCGGCCAATCGAACAACGTGATATTTTTCGCCGAAAGCTAGCCACTGCTGCTCACCCTCGTAGAGCAATTGACCGCGATCATCCACCGGTTCAGCCGGCGTATCGGCGGTCACGGATTCGCCATTCGTCTGCCCGTAGACACTGGTGGAAGACACCAGTACTGCTTTGGCCAGATTCGTTGGAACCAGCGAACGCAACACATTGCGCATACCGTCCAGAACCACCTGCCTGGGGGATGGGTCGTTGCCCGGCCGGCCGGGCGGCACCATGTAAAACACATTCAGTCGTTCGGCTTCCAGCGCGGGCTTCAAAGCAGCCAGCGTCAGACACTGCGTCACGTCCGCCAGCAACGAACGCACCCCCAGCTCCGCCAGCTTATACGCGTTCGCGGGGCTGCGCGTCGTACCATAAACCGTCTGCCCGGCATCCAGTAATTTTCGTGCGAGTTGTTTACCGAGATAGCCGCAGCCGACGATTAAATTGACATCCCGAGAAGTTTCTGCCATTTGGTCATCATAGCAATGCTTGAAGGCGGCTGTGTTGTGACGGGTGGTCAGTTCAGGTAATCGCCGCCATCAACCGCTCCGGACTCGTGTCGTTGGGCGAGTTTGAAAGTATGGCGGGCCTGCTGGAGGAACTGGATCAGCCACTGGGCGCGAACCTCCGCGTCAGGCTCGGCCAGCAACCGATACCGCGCCTCGCTGTCTTCGCACACGGTCACCGCAGCCAGGTCGACCAGCGACTCCGTGGGCACGTCTTCATTGAGCCAGTTGCGAATGCCCTTGACACCGGTCAACTGTTGCACGAGTGGGTCCTCGAGCAACCGACGTAGTTGGTCGCGGCTGTATTCCAGATCGATATTCATTGTGTCAGCCGACTCGATCGAGCGCAGAATCGCCTCACGATAGAGCGACCGCATCGGCAGTTCGTCTTTGATCCGAGCGCGGCAGACACCGTGCAGGAGCACGTAGTACCGGCCGTCGGGCGTCTTCTCGTGCTTGAGGATGTATCCCACGCAGACAACCGGGCGCAATGGCGGCGTGCCTTCGTAGTCCTTTTGCCAGGCGTCCCCCGCAAACATCGTCATGGCGAGCAGTTTCCGGTCGTCCAGCACATCGCAAATCATCTGGCGATAACGCTTCTCAAAAATATGCAGCGGCGAAGTGGTATGCGGGAGGATCACGCATGACGGCAGAGGAAAGAGCGGGATCGGTCGATCAAAATCAACATCGACTGGACTGCCCATAACTTCCCCTAACTGTCGAAATGCCGGGCACGGCCTATTTCGGTTTCTTAGCGCGCCGTTTTTGTAACTTGATTTCCATCTCCTGCTCCTTGAGCGTGACCGTGTGGTAAGGCTCCACATCCTTGGTCAGGAAGACGGACCCGCCGATGGTGCAGCCATCGCCGATGTTGATCGCGCCGAGAATAATTGCCCCGCCATATATCGTGACTTCATTGCCGATCGTCGGATGGCGTTTGCTGCCGCGCCATGCCTGCCCGCCACGGGTGGACAGTGCGCCCAGCGTCACGCCCTGATAGACCTTGACGTTCTTGCCGATGATGGTGGTTTCGCCGATGACCACACCCGTGCCATGGTCGATGAAGAAACCATCGTCAATCGTGGCGCCCGGATGAATGTCAATGCCCGTTTCATTGTGAGCGTATTCACTCATGATGCGCGCCAGCAATGGCACGCCGAGCTCATGAATCTCATGCGCCACGCGATGAATGAATACCGCATCAACACCCGGATAGCAGAAAATGGTTTCGTCCGTACTGACCGCAGCGGGATCGCCATCGAACGCGGCCTGGACATCTGTTGCCAGGCGTTTGCGCAGGTCCGGTATGCGACTGAGAAATTCGTCGGCCAGTCTGGAAGCGCGATCGTCGCAATGATCGCACGCATCACCACTGCCCGCGGCCGTGCGGTTTTCCTCGTACCGCAATGCCTGGCGCACCTGTTCGTACAGTTTTTCGCGCACCTGGCTGAGCAGGTCGCCGACGTGGAAGCGAATGGTTTCCGTGTTCAGTCGATGGTCGTCAAAGAACCCCGGGAAGATCAGACGGCGAAGCAACTCGATGATTTCGATCGTTCTGGCCCGGTTGGGCAGGAAGATCGCGTCAAGGTGATGCATGCGGTCGTCGGCCTGGTAGTTGTCGACAATGCGCTCAACAAGCGACTCGACAAAGCCGCCGGTCGATTGTTTTCGTTCAGATTTGCCTTTAGTGTCAGCCATAATCTCCTAATAGTAGCCAAGAAAAAACGGCCCGTCATTAACTGACAGGCCGTGTAGCTGGGAAAGCTTGTGAAAAACGAGGTGCCATGACGTGGTCATTTGCTCGAACCCCACTAATAAGGGGGTGCTTCGCCGGGTCGTCGCGGCCTTCCACTCATGGAGGCATGACCTTGTCGCCCGATACCAGCTCCCATTGGGATTCGGCTTAACGGTTCGAGCCAATGCGACCGCGCCGATGGCATCCTCATCTTTCACAAGCTCGTTTGCTGATTTGTAATTTCTTGAGGATCAGGTGGGTTCTATTCACTTGTCATGTCTGTATTATACCGCGCCGTTCAAGGTGCCAAATGCAATTGAACCACTTTCTGTGAATTTCGGAATTCTTTCACACAAAAGATAAAAAGACTTGCAATAGCAAAACCAATTGTTCCCTTGGCTTTTGCGGAGATGAATACGGTTCAGGCGCGGTACAATATCTGGAACGCGCGACGGCGCAACGTGCTGAGTGTTGTATTACCGCTCAACAAGAATCTTGGCTGCCGCAGCGCTGCCGAGCGTGACGGATTTACCGGCCACCTTGACCGTCACGGCATCGGCCGCTTCGTCATGTTTTTCAATGACGATGTCGGTTCCAGGCGTTAAACCGCAACGATTGAGAAATCGCAGGAACTCCTGCTTCTGATCGATAATCCGCGCCACGCGCGCTTTGCCTTTGCCTTCCTGCGTATCTGCCAGGTTGGAAAAAGCAGTTCGTTTCACCTTGCCTTTGGCGTTTGGAATCGGATCGCCATGCGGGTCAACACTGGGATGGCCAAGCAGCGCATCAATTTTTTCGAGCACCTTGTCAGAGATGGCATGCTCGAGAACCTCGGCCTCTTCATGCACTTCGGCCCAGTCCAGTTTCAGAATGTCCACAAGGAATAACTCGACAAGCCGATGACGCCGCAACACGTGTAGCGCGATCTCTTCGCCCTGCTCGGTCAGCGACACGCCGTTGCGCGGCTTGTAATCAACCATGCCGGAGTCGGACAGCGCCTTGATCATGGTGGTGGCTGTGCCGGGCGTGACGTCCATCGCCTTGGCCAGCCGGCCCATGGCCACCTGCCTGCTCTTGCTGGTCGTTCGCTGCTGCTGCAGGTACAGCGTCTTGAGGTAGTTTTCTACGGTGCTTGATGCCATAAATTCGGTTCGCCTCTGCCCGGTCCAAAACCCAATTCAGGTATCAGTCCGCCCAACGGAGCGACAACCATACCTGACGGGGTTGACGCATTCCAATTTCAGGTTATGATAGGCCCATACTTTGATTAATCAAAATTAAAAACGATGAGTAATGGTAAAAAAATGAAACGAATGATCCAATCCTGCCGAATCGCTATTTTGTCCTGCCTGGTCATCCTTCTCGCCGCTGCCCCGGGTCTCGCACAGGAAGAGGTATCCACTGAACACCAGAGCAATCTATCCAGCCTGGAAAGCTGGCTGAACGCGCCCGGTGTGACCGGCGACTGGTTCGGCCTTCGTAACGATCTTGAAGATTTCGGGATCACCATCGAAGGCTCGATCATCATTGACTGGTCCGTCAACTTTGCCGGCGGCATCAGCACGAACGGCCAGGCACTGCGCCATCTGACGGATATCAACCTGACGTTCGATACCGAGAAGCTGATTGGCTGGGAAGGCGGCACTGTCTTCGTGGACTTTCAGAATCATGAAGGCCCCGACGCCACGGCCGACGACGTGGGTGACTTGCAGGCGTTTTCCAATATTGACGCGGACGGGCGCACGCAAGTGTCCGAAATCTGGTTCGAGCAGATTCTTGCCGAGGGGCTCGTGCGCATCAAGATTGGCAAGGTTGAAGTCAACAGCGAGTTCGCCTTTGTTGACATGGGTGGCCTGTTTCTCAACTCATCACCGGGGTTCAGCCCGACGATCCAGAGTTTCCCAAGCTATCCGGACCCGGCGTTCAGCGTGAACCTGTTTGTCGAGCCGACCGACTGGCTATATTTCGGCTTTGGTATTTATGACGGGTCTGTTCAGGAAGGCGTTACCACCGGATCGCGCGGGCCAAAGACCGCGTTTGAAAATCCGGCTGACCTGTTCCTGGTTGGTGAAGTTGGCTTTCGCTGGACACTTCCGGGCAATGACCATCTGCCCGGCCGACTGGGCATCGGCGGCTGGGGACATACCGGCACCTTCGCCCGATTCGATGGCGGCACAGATGACGGAACCGCCGGCTTCTACCTTGTGCTGGACCAGTTAGTCTGGCACCCGAGCCACGCACCGGCTGAGGACGACGAACGCGGCATCGGCCTGTTCTTCCAGTTTGGCTGGGCGGATCAGGACGTGGCAGTCATGGACGTCCATGTCAGCAGCGGCGTGCAATGGGTTGGACCGTTCGCCGCCCGCCCGGACGATGCGGCAGGCATGATGTTCAGCTACGTGCATCTGAGCAACGAGACCGGCACCGGCTTAAATCACGATTTCGAAATGGCGATTGAATGGTTCTATCGATTTCAGGTAACGGGCTGGCTGGCGATCCAGCCGGACCTGCAGTACATCATCAATCCAGGCGGGGTGAACGGGCAAGACGACGCACTCGTCGGCACGCTTCGCGTGGAAGTTACGTTTTGATGACAGGCTTCGATAAAATAGATTAAAACGAGAAATATCATGAAAACATTGATTACCTTACTGTCTCTCTTCTCAATCATTCTGCTGACCGGCTGCGGCGAGGGCGAGTCCTCAACCAATGCCACCACGAGCCAGGTCAACAACTACCCATACCGGATTGTGACAACCTGCGGCATGGTGACGGATATCGTCAAGCAGGTTGCCGGCGACAAGGCCAACGTTCAGGGGCTGATGGGCGAAGGCGTTGACCCACACCTGTACAAGCCAACGCGCAGCGACATTGCGACCGTCCTTGATGCGGACGTGGTGTTCTACTCCGGCCTGATGCTGGAAGGCCGCATGACCGACACCTTCATGAAGGCGACGCGCAAAGGTAAGCTCGTTTTCCCCGTCACAGAACTGGTCGATGAGAAGTTCCTGCTGGAGCCGGACGAATTTGAAGGCCATTGGGACCCGCACTTGTGGATGGACGTGACCGGCTGGAGCCAGTGTGTCGACGCGGTTGCCAAAGCGTTGAGCGAATACGACACCGCCAACAAGTCATACTACGAACAGAATGCCGCAGACTATCGAGCGGAACTGGCAAAGCTGCACGAGTATGCCAAAAAGGTCGTCGGCTCAATCCCCGCAAAGCAACGTGTTCTGATCACCGCACACGATGCGTTCAACTACTTCGCTCGCGCTTACGACATCGAGGTCAAAGGTATTCAGGGGCTGTCGACCGAATCGGAAGCCGGTCTCAGCGATCTCAATCAACTGGTGGATTTTCTTGTTGAGCGTAAGATCGGCGCGGTGTTTGTTGAGACCAGCGTGTCGGACAAGAACGTGAAAGCGCTGATCGAAGGCGCACGAGCCAAGGGACACGAATTGAAGATCGGAGGCGAATTGTTCTCCGATGCCATGGGCGCGCCGGGCACGTACGAGGGCACCTACATCGGCATGATCGACCACAACGCCACGACAGTCGCTCGCGCGCTGGGTGGCAAGGCCCCTGAAAAAGGGCTTAATGGAAAACTCACTCACCACTAAGACCAAGCGCCCCGTCCCGGTTCTCCGCCTGCCGGGCAGGGGTAAGATAGAAGACCACCATGACTGGTAACCAACCGACCGAACCAAAATCGGCGGAAAACAGTTCGGGTCAACCGGCGACCCTCGCCACAGGCGACGAACACCCGCAGAACGCGCCACTGTCCATCCACGACATGACAGTGGCTTACCACCGCAAGCCGGTGCTGTGGGATGTTGATTACGATGCGCCGGACGGCAAGTTGATCGGCATTGTCGGGCCGAACGGGGCCGGCAAGAGCACGTTGATCAAGGCGGTGCTCGATCTGGTCCCTAAGGCGTCCGGCAGGGTACTGATCTACGGCAAGCCGTATCGCAAGCAGCGCCACCTGGTTGGCTATGTGCCGCAACGGGAGACGGTTGACTGGGACTTCCCGGTCAACGCGCTGGATGTGGTCACCATGGGGTGCTACGGCAAGATCGGCTGGCTCAAGCCGGTGACCAAATCCCATCGCGAGGCGGCATTCAATGCGCTGGAGCGTGTGGGCATGGCCGACTACGCGCGACGGCAGATCAGCCAGTTGTCCGGTGGGCAGCAGCAGCGTGTCTTTCTGGCTCGCGCGCTGGTTCAGGATGCGCAGGTTTACTTTATGGATGAGCCATTCGCCGGAGTGGATGCGGCGACGGAAAAGGCGATTGTCGCGATTCTTCAGGAACTGCGCGAAGCCGGGCGCACGGTTCTGGTCGTGCATCACGATTTGCAGACGGTGACGCAGTACTTCGATCACCTGCTGATGCTGAACATGCGCATCGTTGCCGCAGGCCCGACGGACACGGTGTTTACTGAAGAAAACCTTCGCCACACCTACGGCGGTCGGCTGACGCTGCTGGACGAAGCAGCCCAGGCGATTGCCAGAGGCAATATTGCCCGATGAAGTTCGTACGTTGTTTCATTCTGTTCTTTGTTCTGCTGGCGCCGACGGCTGCGGTGGGTTCTGTCGCGCACGAACCAAGCGGCAACAGTTCCATTACGGACAATCGCCTGGAGTGGCCGAGCTGGGAGCAAATTGAGCGCGTTGTCCTGCTGAAGGATTACAACACGCGCATTGTCGTGCTGGGTGCCACCATGCTCGGCATTGCCACAGGCATCATTGGTTCGTTCATGCTGCTTCGACAGCGCGCGCTGATGGGCGATGCACTGAGCCACGCCACCCTGCCGGGCATTGCCGGGGCGTTCATTCTGATGGCCATGCTCGGCGGCACGGGCAAGAATCTGTTCGGCCTTCTGCTCGGGGCGGTGATCAGCGGCGTAATCGGTGTTGGCGCAATTCTGCTGATTCGCAACCTGACGCGCCTGAAGGAAGACGCAGCGCTGGGCATCGTGCTCAGTGTGTTCTTCGGCATTGGCATGGCGCTGACAGGCGTTATCCAGCAAATGACAGCCGGGCATGCGGCCGGACTCGAGTCGTTCATCTACGGTAAGACGGCTTCGATGGTCGCTTCCGACGCGTGGATGATTCTGATTGCAGCCGGCATCGTGACCGCCAGTTGTCTGCTGCTGTTCAAAGAATTTCGCCTGCTCTGTTTCGATCAGTCATATGCAGCAAGCCAGGGTTGGCCGGTCACGTGGCTGGACATCGTCATGATGACGCTGGTGACCGGCGTCACGGTCATCGGCCTGCAGGCGGTGGGGCTGATTCTGATCATCGCCCTTCTGATTATCCCCCCCGCTGCTGCCCGGTTCTGGACGGAGCACCTGTCGAAGATGATCGCGATCTCGGCTGTGATCGGCGCGGTCAGCGGCACGATCGGAGCGGTGATCAGCGCACTAATGCCGCGATTGCCGGCCGGCGCGGTGATCGTGCTGGTTGCCAGTGCCGCATTTCTGGTAAGCATGGTGTTCGGCTCGTCTCGCGGGGTTTTGAAGCAATCTCTGCAACGAACCAGCCTCAACAAGCGCATTGCGCTGCAACACCTGCTGCGCGCCCTGTTCGAGTGGCAGGAAGACAATCCCAGCCGCGAGGACGGCACGCCCTGGACGTGGCTGTTGCAGCAACGATCGTGGAATATGAGTCAGCTTCGCCGCGTACTGAATCGGGCGATGCGGGGTCATCTGGTGTACCAGACTGCCACCGGCATGTGGAAATTAACAGAACAGGGCCTGGCAGATGGAGCGCGTATCTGCCGCAATCATCGGTTGTGGGAACTTTACCTGATTCAGCATGCGGATATTGCGCCGAGCCACGTGGACCGGGGTGCGGATCAGATCGAGCACGTGCTGGGTACGACCATGGTCGACAAGCTCGAAGCGCTTCTGGAGGAACAGGCGAATCGCAGGCTCCCGCCCAGCCCCCACGCACTCGGGCAAGGGGGCACGCCATGACGTTGTTCGGCATCGATTTCACGTGGGAACTGGACGGCTGGATCATTGTTGCCGGCGCGCTCAGCGCGATGTCCTGTGCACTGCTCGGTAATTTTCTGATCCTGCGCAAAATGAGCATGATGGGTGATGCGATCAGTCACGCCGTACTGCCGGGGCTGGCGATTGCATTCCTCGTGACGCAAAGCCGGGACAGTATTTCCATGCTGCTCGGGGCCGGTGTGATCGGCGTGCTGACTGCGGTCTTAACCCAGTGGATTCATTCCATGGGCAAGGTCGAACACAGCGCGTCAATGGGGGTGGTGTTCACCACACTGTTCGCGATCGGCCTGATATTGATTCGGCAGGTGGCGGACCATGTCGACCTGGACCCACAGTGCGTGTTGTACGGCGTGATTGAGACCATGACGCCCGCCATGACGCCGGACAGCGAACTGATCAACCTGGCCGGTCTGAAACTGACGCGGCCGATTGCTGTTCTGCTGGGAATGCTCACGGCCAATGTGCTGTTTGTGGCGCTGTTCTACAAGGAACTGAAGATTTCATCTTTTGACCCTGAACTGGCGACCACGTTAGGGATCAACGCCACGCTGATGCACTACGCGTTGATGACCATGGTGGCCGCGACAACGGTCGCGTGTTTTGAGAGCGTCGGCAGTATTCTCGTAATCGCCATGCTGATCGTGCCGGGCGCAACGGCTTATCTGTTGACAGATCGGCTCTGGCTGATGCTGGTGCTGAGCCTGATCGTTGCGGTGGCGTCGTCCGTGTTCGGCCATCTGTCGGCCACGATTGTTCCGTCGTGGTTCGACTACAGCAGTACCGCGACCGCCCCGATGATGGCGGTTGTTGCCGGGCTGATCTTCACGATCGCCCTGCTGTTTGCGCCGCGTCATGGCGTGATCAGCAAACTGTTGCATCGGGCATCGCTGTCATTGCGCGTGATTCGCCAGGACATGCTGTCGCTGGTGTATCGACTGAATGAACTGGGACTGCAGGCCGACAGGCAGACGATTCGAGGCGCGTTGCAGACCGGCCGACTGACAACCGCACTGGCGGCGCGGGGCCTGGTTCGCAATCATCGGCTTCGCCGCACGAACCAGGTATTCGAACTGACTGAGCGCGGGCAGCAGGAGGCGAAGAAGCTGATGCAGTCGCGCCATCTCTGGGAGCAGTACCTGCAACAGTTCCTGAATCTGCCGCCGGACCATATCGGCCAGGCGGAAAAACTCGAGCACCTCACCGACGGTAGGATGCAGGAGCGCCTGGCGGAGCGTGTGCAGCGCGAGGAATCGTGACGGGGATGGTCCCAGGCTCGGAGAGCCTGGGCTTTGTGGGACATTTGCCAACGTTGTTGCCAGCCGCTAAAACGCTCCATTCAATCTTAAAGGAGCATCTGCCATGGCAGCGACAAGGGTTACCGTCTGGGGTGAGTTTCGACACGAAAAGAAAAACGAACGGGTGAAGTCACTCTATCCGGATGGCATGCATACCGTGATTGCTGATTCCATTGCCAAGCGTCTGGGCAATGATGTTGAAGTCCGCACGGCCACACTGGATGAGCCGGAGCACGGCCTGACTGATGAAGTGCTGGCTAATACGGACGTGATGACCTGGTGGGGCCATGCCGCTCACGCTGAAGTGCAGGATGAGATTGTTGACAAAGTACACCAGCGTGTCCTGGAAGGCATGGGTCTTCTGGTTTTGCACTCCGGCCACTTCTCAAAAATCTTCAGAAAACTGATGGGAACCACCTGCGCCTTGCGCTGGCGTGAACAGGCAGAACGTGAAATTCTCTGGTGCGTGAATCCCGGCCATCCGATTGCGGATGGCTTGACGGATGAGTACTTCGAACTGCCGGATACTGAGATGTATGGCGAACTGTTCGACATTCCCACGCCGGACGAATTGATTTTTATCAGTTGGTTTGAAGGCGGCGAAGTGTTCCGCTCGGGTGCAACCTGGACGCGCGGCAAAGGCAAGATTTTCTACTTCCGCCCGGGCCACGAAACGTTCCCGATCTATTTTGACGAGAACGTGCAACGCGTGATTGCCAACGGCGTGAAATGGGCGGCTCCGAGCAGTAGTGCGCCGTATCGGGGAGACGGTCGCAACATCACGCCACCGATCGCGCCAATCGCTGGCGAGCACGAAGTCGACGAAAGTCTGCACAAGCACTAAAGAAGTTACTTCAGTTATCTTCACTTCTGTCAGAATTGACAGCCGCGACGTGACCACGTCGCAGGTGTGTGTCGTTGTGGTTTGACTTCAGGCTGGACGTCCCTGGCGCAGAAGAACGATGATTGTGAATCTACCTGCGAGGCACCGCCTGCGCGGCTGTTAAGCTAAGACAGTTACACAAAATCCTCCAGACATGGAGAGGTTACTGACGATTCGACTCGTCTTCATCGTCAAGCAGGAACGGGACATCGTCATCGTCTGATTCGTCATCCGCCATGGCTTCCAGTGCGGCGATGGGATCGTCAAGATCAATCGGCTCGTCCTGCGATTCGGCCTCAGCCTCCAGCGCGGCAAGCGGGTCGTCATCGATGGCTGGTGCTTCTTCCTCAATCGGCGCGACCAATTCCTCTTCCGCCTCCTCTACCGCTTCAACTATCGCGTCCTCATCGTCCACCAGACCCGCAAGCGGGTCGAGTTCGTCGTCCTCTTCGATTTCGGCTTCGGGCTCAGGCTCGATGACTTCATCCAGCACGCCAGGTTCTTCTTCAGCCGGCACGTGGTGGTTCTGGATGACTTGCGGTTCTTCATCATCGTCGAGCACCAGCGCGGCGCCGGTATCCGCGTTGTCCGCCTCTTCTTCCAAGTCATCCAGCGGATCTGTATCGAGCACCAGTTCACCCGATTCCTGTGCCCCGTTGTCAACAGGTGCTTCCGAGCCATCATGTTCGCTGGCCAACGCCTTGAGCGCGGCAAGCGGGTCCACTTCATCCGTTGCCGGGGCGGGTTCGGTCGCGACCGGCGCGTTTACATCGAGCGAACCAAACGCGTCGTCCTCATCCTCATCATCCAGTTCGGCCATCAATGTGCCGCCGAGTTGATCCTGCTCGACCGGTTCGGGGTCAGATGCGAGGTCAAAGGCGTCGTCTTCGCTTTCAACAACCTCAGGTTCTTCCTCAACCACCTGGGGCGCTTCATCGACCACCTCCGGCGTCTCTTCTTCCACGGCCTCTTCGTCAGCCAACGGTAAGGCACCCTCTGACTCCGGCTCCGCAAAATCGGAGATCGGCTGCTCGGCTGTCGGCGCTTCGTCGTCAAGGAAGGGAAATGCTTCTTCCTCCTGATCAGCTTCAGATGTTGCATCCGCCAGGCCGGCCAGCGCGTCGTCCGGCGCCACCTCTTCGGTCACTGCTGCGGGCGAATGATCTTCCATCTCGAGCACTTCAGACTCATCGACCTCTTCCAACTCGTCCGCGTCGTGAATCTCCGGAACTTCCTCGAGCTCATCGGCCACTTCCAGTTCGTCGACTTGTTCCAGTTCTTCAATGGGTTCGGGTTCAGCCACCTTCTCAAGATTATCAGGCAGGTGTTCGGTAACCTTGCCGGCGACGGCCTGATCCATAATGCGAGCTTGTTCGATCAGGGTGGCAGAAGGGTCCACGGAATGTGGCTCGCCGTCGATGATGACGGTAAACACCACCGGGCCGATCTGAATGCGGTCTCCGGCGGAAAGGACTTTTTCAGTGACGCGCTCGCCATTGTGGTAGGTGCCGTTGCTGGAACCTAAATCACGCAGCACGGCGTGTTTGCCATTCAGCTTGATTTCGCAATGCTGGCGAGAAATGGCCGTCAATGGCACACGCAGGTCACACGTGTTTTTACGACCGATGACCGTTCGGGTATTTTCAAGCGGAAACTCCCGGCTGGAGCCGTCCGCTTTGAACATGACCAACGATACATCCATTTCGCGCCCTTCGCCCGTACCGACACCACCAGGACTGAATGTCCTTCAACCTGTGCAGTTTAATGGCGAAATTTCATTGGTTCAAGATAGCGAATTTATAGGAAATACATCGTTTGACAGCTTGTATGTCCATATCCCGTTTTGCTTTCATAAGTGCCATTACTGCGATTTTTACAGTCTGGCTGAGCCATCCGAGCCGGATAAGGATCGGCAGCCGATTTTTGCGGCAGTATTGACCAAAGAATTACAAAATTGGACAAAAAACACATTTCTGAAGCCGAAAACCATTTTTGTGGGTGGGGGAACCCCGACCCTGCTACGGCCGAAGCTCTGGCAATCCCTACTGACCAGCCTGCATGAGCAGGTTAATTTTTCTGAATTAGTCGAATTCACGGTTGAAGCCAACCCGGAAACGATCACCGCGGAACTTCTGGATGTGCTGGTGGCCGGCGGGGTCAATCGCATCAGTATCGGTGGGCAGTCGTTCGATCCATCACTGCTGAAGGTGCTGGAGCGCTGGCATGACCCGGCCAACGTGCCACGCGCCGCCCAACTCGCCCGCACAGCTGGTATCCGCAATGTCAATGTCGACCTGATCTTTGCGATCCCGGGTCAAAACATGGCTCAACTGGAAAATGACATCCAGAGCGCCCTGTCGATCGAGCCGGAACACATCAGCTACTACGGCCTGACTTACGAGCCGAACACAGCCATGACGCAGCGGCTTAAGCAAAACCAATTCATGCCGATCGACGAGCAACTTGAAACGGATATGTTTCTGCACTTGATGGATCGGCTGACCGCGGCCGGGTACGAGCAGTACGAAATCAGTAACTGGGCAAAGCCGGGCTATCGGTGTGAACACAATCTGATCTATTGGCGCAACGGCAACTGGCTAGGCGTTGGGCCGAGTGCCGCCAGTCACGCTGATGGCCGCCGATGGAAAAATCTGGCGAACATTGGACGGTATCTTGAAGGCGATGGTGCGCCGCCTGTTGCAGATATGGAAGTACTCAATGACGACCAGCGACTCGGCGAGTATCTGATGCTGGGCCTTCGGCTCAAGGAAGGCGTTGACTGCTCCGTTATCCCCTCAGACAACAGTCGGCACGCCGTGATACAAGACCTGGTTCGGCAGAACCTTCTTGAATACGTCGGGCAGAATATTCGGCTTACAAGCCAAGGACTGCTATTGGCTGATGCGGTGATCGAACAGCTGCTATGAAATGCCCGCGACGCGCGCGACACCCCCTGCCGTTCCGACAATCACCTTTGCCAGGCGATCATAATCAAGCGTATTCGGCACATCTGTTGGTTCGTGGTAATGCGGATTGCGAAAGAAACTGGTGTCCGTCAGCATCAAAGCCGGGTAATGCTGATCCCAGAATGACGAATGGTCCGACAGCCGAATTTCGTGAATAACCGTCGGCAGCGGCAAAGAAATCATCGGAAACTTAACTGCCCTCTTGAAGCCTCGGTGAAACTGCCAGAGCAATCTGATCGATCGCATGTCCGACACCGCCCCGATAAAATTACCTCGCTTGGGTAACAGCCAACGGATCGGCGGCGGAATCAATGGCGGATACTTCTGACTTCCAGGTGCCGTGTCGAAGTAGCCGATCATTTCCAGACAGATCATACCGTGGATGCGGTCGCCACGTTTGCGGCATGCTCGGGCGTAGACCTGGCTCCCCATGGTGTCGGTATAAAAATGTGGCGGCTCCTCATTGGCGAACGCCAAGAATCGCAACGTTCGTCGAAAGGTATGCCCCTGAAGCAGGCGCGCAACTTCAAGCAGCCCGGCAACGGCGGAGGCGTTGTCGTCAGCGCCAGGGGTCGTTGGCACCGTGTCGTAGTGAGCGCCGAGAATGACCACTTCATCGGCCAGATCCGTGCCGGGGATGACGGCTTCCAGGTTGATCGCGGTCTGGCCGTTGCATTCATACGGGTGCTCGATTACTTCGTAGCCACTGTCTTCGAGGTCGCGTGTGATGTACGCAACGGCCGCGTCCATGGATGAAGGCCTGCCCAGATGGCGCGGCCCGATCAGGCCGGCCAGGCATTGAACATGCTCGGTTGCCCGCGTTACGACTTCTGTTTCATTTGGTGTAAACCCCGGATTAATGGACATTGGTAAATCCTCATGAGGCGCTGGCGGCTTAATTATGATAGTCAGCCAGAGCTCACCGTTTCCGGCGCTCCAGCAAATCCACCCAACGCTTGCGGTCTTTCATGGGACTGAATCCGAAGTGTCGATGGTAATCGCGTGACAACTCATGGACGCGCGAGAAGCCAAGCCGGTCGGCGATTTCACTGATGCTCAAATCGGAATAACGCAGCAATCCCCGTGCGGCGTTCATTCGGATGTGGCGAACACGGCGCATCGGCGACAGTCCGACGGCCGCTCGACAGGCGCGATTGATTGTGGCCGGGCTCTTGCCGGTCAGTTGAACAAAATCATCCACGCAGTGTGGCGTGTCGAGTTGCTGTCGGATGTGAGACTCAATCTCCCACCAGAGGCGCGCGTCCGCGTTGATCTGATATGCGTGTTCACGATCGGCGCCTTCGTTGCACCGCTCAAACAATAACGCTAACAGTTCCAGCACACCGGCCTGCACGCGCATTTCTCTGACCAGCGGCGCGACGTCAGTCGCCGACCAGATGTTTAACAGCCTGGCAAACAGCTTCTGGGTAGCAGTATCCACTCGCCGCATGCGCATGGTCATGGGTGGCACCATCAGGAGTGGCGCAATCAGACAGACGCTGATAAGCGACCATCCTTGCGGACCCGCCTGTCCGGCGACCTGCTCAACGTCGTGCATCCAGACAAAATCACCCTTTGTCATGTGGTACTGTCGGCCGGAGACGATGTAGTCCACCTCGCCTGCGATAGTCAGTTGCAGCATGTGCCCAGGCAGGCTGCTGGAATGCAAGCGCATGTCCGGCGGCAGGTTGTACCGTTCAATCAACCGCACCTCTCGCACGAGTACTTCACCGACATCGGGTTTTCCAGTTGACTTTGGCATGATTGTAATTGCGACAAATAAAATACAAACGGCTAACGACGCCACATGGCGTACCCCCTAGCCTTATGAGCACTAATCCTGTACAAAACTGGAGACATCCATGTATTTCCTTGCCAGATCATATACGTCGACCTCAGATTCACCAAAATTTTACAACACAAAAATGATCGAAATAGCGAAATATGTTTTCGGTATTTTTTTGCTCGTGGTGATGGGCGCGCCTGCCCCGGTGCTGGCCCAGCCGTTTGAGCCGGATCAGAACACGACGTTTCTTGCGCATCTCGAGAACAATCAATCCGCGGACTACGCACTGGGCTGGCGCGACTTCGGCGGCAACGGCGCAACCGTCGTGGAAGGCTACTATGGCAAGGCGCTCGATCTACGAAAACGCGCCATCCTTCCAAACTATGAAGAGACGTGTAATGAACTGTCGCCGCTCTACCAGGGCTGGGGGTTCTACCCGCGCGGCAACGTCAATCCGTGGCAAGGGACATACGAGTGCTGGTTCAGAGTAGCGGAACCCGGACAGGAACGAATGGTTGTCGCGGGCGACCTGATGGGCGCATCGATCACGCGCATCGCTCGTGAAGAAGGCGATAAAAGGTATTCGAGCATAACTGTAGACGTTAATTCCCACGGTATCCGATTCCTTCTGCCGCTTGTTTCCGGGCGCTACTTCAAAGGCAGTGTCACGTTCCGCAATGTTCCCGGCTTTAACAAGAGTCTCGATCCCAGGGACTGGCATCATTACGCGCTGACCTGGTCGCAAGGTGAAATGGTGATGTGGCTGGACGGCCGGCCGGTACAGGCATGGGACATGACGGGCCACTACGGCCTGGCGTACGTTGTCAATCCTGCTTTCTACGCACACTCCGCCGACATCGTGAAGGACGAGTTGCGGATTTCAAACGTGGTGCGCTACCACGAGCCGTTTGAGCCGCGCTGGCGCGACGGCAAGCGTCCGGATTATGCCTTTACCGGCGTGCCTGATGTGAAGCGGTTTGATCCGAAGCTGGAATCTCAGCCGGCCCCGTCCGTTAAGTCGGTTTCAGCCCCCAAACAAACGTTCACCTTCAATCAAAACGGCGTTGTGCTGACATTTGATCGGACGGCCGGGCAACTGACTTCCCTGAAGGCCCACGGAAATGCCACCGCGCCGACAGCGGGCGGCCTGATTCTCAGTGACGGTGTTGGGCGCAAGCCGATGTCGCCGCAAAAAATCACGCGTATCCATGACGATCAGGAGGCCGGCCGGCTGATGTTTGATCAGCAATTCAGCCGGGGTATCGCGGCCCGTCATGAACTGGGCTCCACTGACGCGGGCGCCCTGGAATGGCGAATCACACTGACCAACAACGCGGATGAAGAACGATGGATCGAACCGCTGATCGGCTTACCGGTGCCGCTGAAGTCCGTCAGCGCTGTGTTTGATGGCGCTGAAACCAAAACACAGCTTGAACTGCCGCGGCATCGTGACCTGTACAAATCCACGTTGCCATTTGTCGCGGCCACGGACGGCAAACGCTACATCGGCGTCGGCATTGATCCGCATATCGCGCTGAGTGATATCGTTCATCAATGGGCGCCGGACAAGAAAACGCCGACACTACGGCAAGGTACGAAGATCGCCCTGTCTCCCGGTGAAAGCTTTACACTCACCTGGTTCATTGTCGCCGGCGACGGCGAATTCGGCACGCTCGACGCGCTGAACGCCTACCACGAACAGTCTCCGGACTTATACAGGCTTCAGCCTGACGTGCCGACATACAGCTACATGCCGGCGACGCAGGACTACCACCTGGTCAACCACAACGACAACAAACGAATGCACTACGCCGGCGGCTTCTGGCGGCACGGCCCGGGCCACGGCAAAGGGGACGACTTCGGCACACCTGAACTGTGGGCCAATCCGGAGTTCGACCGCTTTAAGGTTTACGCCTACACGCGACGGCTCGAAAACCTGTGGAAAAGCGTTGATGCGCTGCGTGAGGCTATTCGGCTCAGCTTCAAGGCGCCGTTTGATAACTTCTACACGGTTGGCCGGCGGCACTACTGCCCGGACCTGACGCCTTCCTATCTGGTGTACCACATCTGGCCGGGACACACGCCCAATGACGATCCGTTGAGCTTCGGCCAGTACTACCGCTTCGTCAACGACAAGTACATTGTTAATGAATACGGCACGCCGTTCGGCAAGTTCTACAACCAGATGACGCGGCGATATCTGCGTCATATCTCCGGCACCAGCCCGGGATTCATCAATGACATGTCGCACGCCGGCTCACTGATGCGGTTCAATGACGAGTTTGCCAAGAAAACATCGGGCCGCTCGTTCTCGCGCGACCTGGGCACGTTTGTGCGCAAATCACTGGGCAGACAGGCCCGGTACGAATTGATTAACAGCTTCGTGGACAACGGTCACCGGGCGAGCATCTGGTCCGACGCTGGCGCCTTCTCTTATACGCTCTGCGCGTACTCATCGCAGATCGCCATCGAAGGTGGCGGCATGTTCCGAAACCTGTTCGGCACGCACGAATACATGTACGGTGCGCGACCCATGCTCGGCGAAAAGTCGCTTACCTCGATGACGCACTACTACGACGACTGGATCGGCCACTACATCAGTAAGGAAGACTTCAAGATGTTGAAATCCAGCAAAGTGCGCGACTACTACCGGTACGTCTCACGGCAACTGGGGCTGATGGCCATCCGAGACGGCGTGACGCTCGGAGCGAGCACCTACCTATGGGGCAAACAGCCGCTGGCGGAAATGAATCCCCTGCTTGTGGAAAGCACGGTGCTTGGTCGCAAGGTCATTCCAGCGGCGCGCGTGGATGAACCGCTCTGGCTGTGCCGGGCTGGGAACGGCCTGGATACGCTCTTTGTGATTGGGAACCATGAGCCGAAGAAGTTGTCATCTGACGTCACGATCCATAACCGGTATTTCGGTGATCAAACCCATCTGCTTGCAGATGTACATGGCGCGAAAGTGTCGCAGACCGTCAGCCGCGATATATCGGTTGTAAAGAACCTGAAAGTGGAACGGCGTGACCTGCGAGCGCTTAAAGCGATTGCCGCGATCGACTCAGCCGGGCGCGGGACCGCGTCGACCACCATGTCGGGCGATGGGCTGACGATGCGTATTCGCCTGTCATTGCAGATCGACAAGCCGGCCGTCGTGCGACTGAACACGTTTGCGCCGATGTATCAGCTTACCGGGCTGACGCATAACGGGCGGGCCATTGGCTACGACGCCGACTACCCGTTGCAGATCAACGCCGGCAAGCATGAACTCGAATGGCAGATGCAACACGAAGCGCTGCATTTCCCGGCAGATCAGTGGGCAAAAGTTGACCTGATCGACCTGAAGAACAACCGGACCAACTTCTGCATCATTGCCGATCAGGGCCGGCACCTGAAGTTCCACGAGGAAAGCCCGCTGGCGTATCCAATCGGCTTTGAACGCGGCACAGCCGAAATGCTCAATGACTTTCTCTATCAATTCGATACGGAAGACGGGCATCCGGAGAACCTGAACAAGGCTGCCGTGGTCAAGACCGCACCTGCGGACTATGCCGGCTGGATTGTTCGGCTCACGGAAGATGCCGGCCTGCCGCTCGGTCGCGTGCGAATTGAGGACGCATCCAGGACGATTCACATTGAAGGCCCGACCCAGGGTCAGATGCGCCGGGCCATGGTGGTCTTCATGCGTCTGATCGACCGGAAGTATCCGCACATCGGACGGTTCCAGCCGATGCGAAGCTTCCGGCGCTTTTATGCGCATGGCGAGAAGATCGACTTCTCAGACAAGCGCAAGAAGTGGATGGTGCGCGCCAAGTCCTCCGACTTCTACGCACAATTGGACGATCCGATGTTCATCCTCAAGCCGATTCTGAACAGTAAATATGAAGGGCTGTATGCCGATGGCAACGTCGACTTTGCCGGCAAGTACCAGTTAAAGACGACCAGCTACCTGTTCGAGCCAACGTACGATGAGACGTTTGTCTATGGATACCACGGTTCAGGAACAGCAGAAGTGACCGAGAAGACGATCGTACATCAGCCGAAAGTCAGTGAAGCAGACTAAGCGTCAGTGGCCATGTCCGTGATCATCATGGTCGCCATGGCCGTGGTCGTCGTGACCGTGATGGTCATCAGCCGGGTCCGGCGGCTCGGGGCCTTTGAGCTTCATGGCAGGAATGCCTAACAGTACCGCGGCAACGAACAGGCCGCCCGCGATGACCAGGACGGACGAGTACCACGGCGCGTCATTCTCACCCGGCTTGAGCAGGTCGGCCGCATGGGGGCCGCTGTGATCGCCATGGTCGTGGCCATCGTGATCAGACGAATCGGCGCTGTGGTCATGACCGTGGTGGTCTTGGCCGGACTCCGCGACGATGACGTTGTTGCCCCACAGGCCGCCGACGTACAGTCCCAGCCAGGCGCCGAAGAGGATTCCCATTAACCGGAGTGCCTTGCGTTTCATGGAGCGATTCCTTTGCGATCCGTGCAATAAAGCAAGCGTAACTATTTGCTGAAAAACGTCAAACGTAGACCGGCTAACGCGACATCGCAGCCAAATCCCAAGACGGTCCATCCGGTTCGTGCTAACCTGCGGGTATGAATCAGACCCCTTCCAATTCAAGGCCCAAACTGCTCTGTATGCTCAATCTGGCGATGTGCCCGGACGCGCTGGATATCCTGCACGAGGCGGCAGATGTCGACCACATACACCCGTATAATCCTGACGACTTAATCGATCGAATCGCCGGATATGATGCGTTCTGGGGGCATTTTGATACCAAGGTCAGCCGAGCAGTGCTTGAGAAAGGCGCCGGTCAGTTGAAGGCTGTCTATACCGCCACGACGGGGACGGATCACATTGACAAGGCAGCGGCCAAAGAGCTTGGTATTCGCGTGCTCTGTCATGCGAAAGACATCGGTCTGCTGGAGAGTTTCTCCGCCACAGCCGAGTGCGCCTGGATGCATCTGATGGTCTGCATGCGCAATTACCGGCCGGCGATCCAGCACGCATTTGAAGGCGGCTGGGGTAATTCTGCGTTCATGGGTCGCCAACTGATGGGCAATACCATCGGCATTCTGGGCGTCGGACGACTGGGCAAAATGAGCGTCGACATTGCCAGAGGGTTCGGCATGAAGATTCTTGCGTGCGATCGGATTCCGATGCAGATCGACGGCGTGGAATTTGTGGATTTCGATACGCTGCTTGCCAAGTCAGACGCGATTACGATTCACATCCACATGACGCAAGACAATTATCACCTGTTCAACGCGGACACGTTCGCCAAAATGAAGCCGGGCATGTTCATTGCAAACACCAGCCGCGGCGACATTGTGGATGAAGCGGCGATGATCGATGCGCTCGATAAAGGAATCGTGGCTGGATATGGCACCGACGTGATTCATAACGAATGGATGCCGGACAAACGCGAGTCGCCGATTGTGAAGTATGCGATGACGCATCCGAACGTCTCGATCTCGCCACACCTTGGCGGACATACGCAGGAGACGGTGGGCAATGCGCGACGGTATGCGGCCAGAAAATTGGCGCACTACTTGAAGACCGGCGAGGAAGTCCTGTGGGAGTCGCGCGGCAAGTCACCCTTTGCGTGATCGGCGAGGGGCCTTAAGCCCCCCCGCCTGCAAATCAGTTTTATCGACGTCGACGCTTACGGCGTCCGCCGCCACCGCCGCCCTTGCCACTGCGGGCTTCGGCGGCGCGGGCGCGACGCTGCTTGCGGCTCAAGTGCATATCGTCGTCGTCGCGATTGCCGGCACGTTCAGCGGCGGCCATGTCGGCCTGTTGTTGCTGTGTCCCCTGACCGGCCGCTCTTGCGGAGGCACGGACCGTGTCGCCGGCTTCTTCGTGGCGTGCCTGCTGGCCGCCATACACACTACGGGCCTCGACATTCGCGGTCAGCCGTGCACGGAAAATCAGGTCGGTTACGCGATCGCGCACCACTCGGCGCATTTCATTGAAGTGATTCGCGCCCTCGCGTTTGTATTCAATGCGCGGGTCTTTTTCGGCATAGCCGCGCAGGCCGATAGCGTCCTTCAACTGGTCCATGGCGTAAAGGTGATCCTTCCATGCCATGTCCAGAATCTGGAGCAGAACGAATCGCTCCAACTGCGACAGTTCGGAACGGAGTATCTTTCGCCCGGCTTCGAGTAATTTCTCACGAGGCTCCCCGTCGGACAGGTCTTCCTCGGTCAACTTCGCACCGAGGCGGACTTGTGCCCACTCGGCCAGCTCCGCCGGCTTCAACTGCTGCTTCATCACGCCATCAATCAGTTGGTCGAGCTTGTCGCCCTCGATCCATTTCGTGTTCTCCTCGATCAGCTGGTCGCGCAGTTCAACTAACGGCACCTTGGAAATTTCATCGAGCACAAGATCCAGATCGAGTCGCTGCTTGGCCCAGCCGGCCAGTTCCGCGGCTGCCGCGCCGGCGTCCTGTTGAGCGATCGCGTCGGCCATGTCCAATGCGAACTCGACCGGGTATTCAATTTCACGTTTGCGGTAGGCGGCCCGGGCCTTTTCAAGCAACTGGTTACTGACCGCTTCCAGTTCGACATCTGTAAACTCTTCCGGCTTCACTTCGATGCCGAACTTGACCTGCGCCCATTCAACCAACTGCTTCTGGCCGTACAGTTTTTCAGCGAACTTGTTGACGCCGGAAAGGTCTTTCTTTTCGATGAGATTCGTTGCCGCTTCAACGAGCATCTGTTCCACCTCGGTGGCGTTCATCTGGCGAAGCTGGTTCTGCTTCAGGTCAACGCTGTAGGTGCTCATCGCCCATGATGCCAGGCCGCGCAAGTCCCACTCGTCCGGCGGCACGTCGTTACTCATGTATTCGCCGAGTGTGATGTTGATGTTCTGGCGCAGTTCCAACGCTGCTTCCTTGCGGATGGTTGCGTACAGGTCATTCAAATCATCCGTGTACAGTTTACTCGGATCAATGCTCACATCGAGAGTCTGACGGCACCATTCGGCGATCTGATCGCGCACGTAGTCCTTGTCCAGGTACAGGTAAACCGCGTCGTCAATGGATGAGCCGATGTATTCAAATACCAACTCGTCAATCTTGCGGCCTTCGAGCACTTCCTGGCGCGTGCCGTAGAACGCATTTCGCTGGTGTTCCATCACCTCGTCGTATTCGAGCAGGTTCTTGCGGATTTCGTAGTTGCGCTGCTCGACCTTGGTCTGGGCCCGTTCAACGGAGCGTGACAGCCAACGGTGTTCGATGGCGTCGCCCTCTTTCATGCCGAGCTTGGACAGGGCGGTCATTGTCGTCTTGCCGGCGAACATCTGCATCAAGTCGTCTTCGAGTGAGATAAAGAATCGCGAGGAGCCGCGGTCACCCTGTCGGCCGGCGCGCCCGCGAAGCTGGTTGTCGATTCGACGGGATTCGTGGCGTTCCGTGCCCACGATGTGCAGGCCGCCAAGCTCTTCCGTGTTGGCGTAAACTTTCAGGCGGTGGAACTTGAAGTTCGGCAGGCGGTCGAGCACGTCCAACAGTTGTTCTTCACTGAGCGTGGCGATGGATTCCGGGTCGTGCCATGGCGGCGCAACAAAGAACTTGTACATCGTCATTTTGTCGACGGCGGATAACTGGCCCCAACTGACGCGCCAGCCTTCCTGCTCCACCCAGTGTCGCAGCAGCATCATGCGGACTTCCTGAATGTCCGTCTGTTCCAGTTCCTTGACCTTGATGCCAAGGTCCACGTGCGCCATGTGCCGCCAGGCCAGATCAACCAGTTGTTCGTCGGACATTTCCGGCTTGGCATCGCGCGACAGGATATTACGCGATTGCCAGTGACGAATCAGTTCAGCCCGATCAATCGCGCGCAGCTTGATGTCGGTACCACGACCGGCCATGTTGGTCGCGATCATGACTGCGCCAAGATTGCCGGCGTCTTCAACGATCAACGATTCGCGTTCATGCTGCTTGGCGTTGAGCACTTCGTGCTTGATGCCGTATCGGCTGGAAAGCAGCTTGGACACCATCTCGGAGTTCTCGACGCTGGTCGTACCGACGAGGACCGGGCGGCCCACGTCGTGCATCTTTTTGATCTCGTCTAGAATCGCGTTCCACTTGTCCTTGCGCGACAGGTAAATGATATCGTCCGCGTCGTGGCGAATGACCGGCCGATTGGTCGGCACGCATACAACGTCCAGCCCGTAGGTTTCGTCAAACTCAGTGGCTTCGGTGATGGCCGTACCCGTCATGCCGGCAAGGCGCTTGTAGAGCTTGAAGTAGTTCTGAATGGTCACCGTGGCGAGCGTCTGCGTTTCCTGCTTGATCTTGACGCGTTCCTTGGACTCAACCGCCTGATGCAGGCCGTCGGACCACTGACGGCCGACCATTTTTCGGCCGGTGAATTCGTCGACAATGATGACTTCGCCACCTTCGACCACGTATTCATGGTCGCGCCGATAAATCACATGGGCGCGCAGCGCGTTCTCCAACAGGTGCGGCACATCCATGTTGTTGCCAACGTAAAACGAGCCGATGCCGGCGACTTTCTGCGCTTCGGCAACGCCGTCGTGTGTCAGGTGCGTTGCTTTCTTTTCTCGCTCGACTTCGTAGTACTGGACGTATCGATCGCGTACTTCTTCGAGCCCGGGCAACTGCTCTTCGAGCTGCTTTACCTCATCGCGCATGGCCTGAATTTTGGACTTGTCGCGGGCATTTCGAATATCGCCTTCGAGCCCTTTGATGCGCATGGTGCACTGTTCGACTTTTTCGTTGGCCGTATCCCATTCGCGCTGTTTCTGTATCAGGTGACGAGCCACACCGTCGGCCATGCCGTAGCGCGGCGCGTCGTCGTGTGCCGGGCCGGAGATAATCAGCGGCGTGCGAGCTTCGTCGATGAGAATTGAGTCGACTTCGTCAATGATGCAGAAGTCGCGCCGTTTCTGGACCTGTTCGTCCGCGTCGAGCTTCATGTTGTCGCGCAGGTAGTCGAAGCCGAATTCGCTGTTCGTGCCATAGACGGCGTCGCAGCGGTAGGCCTCCTGTTTTTTCTCGCCCGGCTGCATGTGGAACGGGTGAATCGCGCCGACGGTCAGCCCCAGCCAGTGATAGAACGGGAACACCCAGTCGCGGTCGCGCTGCACCAGGTAGTCGTTGACGGTCACCACGTTGCACCGCAGGTTCTCCATGCAGGCAACGTAGCAGGCCAGTGGCGCGACAATGGTTTTACCTTCGCCGGTTTTCATTTCGGCGATCTTGCCTTCGCCCAGCACCATGCCGCCGATCAACTGTACGTCAAACGGGCGTGCACGAAATGGCGGGCGCGACGTGGGGTAAAGCTCTCGTACCGCGTTGTAGATGTCCACCGGTATGTCGACCTGCATCCAGCCAGGGACCGGCTCCGCTCCGCCGGGCACTTCGATTGCCTCGGTTTCGTCCATCTGGCGTTTGATGCGCTCGTACGTCTGCTGCACGCTGTTGGGCAGCGTGGCCACGTCGAAGTTGTGCTCCGGGTTGAAGATCGAGCGAATCCCCACTGCGCGATCCATCACCTCCCGAGCGACGGACATAATCTGAGGCATCAGCGAATAGACACTTTCGCCGGACTGGATCTTCTGGCGAAATTCCTGCGTCTTCGCTTTCAGTTCCGCGTCCGACAGCGGCCGAACGTCCTCTTCCAGCGCATTGATCTGCTCAACGCGTTTGTGATATCCCTTGACCAGACGATCGTTTCGCGATCCGAACGTCTTTGTAAACATTTTGCTGGCAACAGCGATTACCATGGCAACACCCCTTTCCGGGCGATTCTTACAGCCTGACTGTAAATAACTTGAACAAGATTCCGACATGCTGAGCGCAAGGAAGCGTCAGCCCTGACACAATGAGCTCGGGTCAGGCGGTCGTCGGGGGCGGCAGGTTCGTCAGCCTCGGCTCGACATGGCGAACCGGGGTGAGTGACCTGGCAAAATCAGTAGGTTGGAAGCAGGTCAGCCCGGCATCCGGCAGATTGGCCGAACCGACTGCCGCAAAGGTCAGGTGAGTCACATGCCAGCTCGGTCGCATCGACCGGCTTGCGACGGCTGTCTCCGCGAGCTTGGCGAGCCACTGCTTGGCCTGGCGCTGGCTGGACCGGGAAAGCCGGCTGGTGGCCAGCGACCGGTCGGCAGATACCACGTAGAGGTCCGACAGCGAGCCAACGGCCATGACGGCGGTCAGGGCCAACAGAGCGGCCGGCGGCAGGGATGTCGAGCGGTATCGTTGCATGTGCAACCTATTATCGGCTTGATCGTACGGAGATATCAAGTGCGGCCCATCGCTGGGCATGGTGTTTGGTTAACACCGCGTTCAACCGGACGGCCGTCCGGCGGACTCGAATTGCAGTAAATCACTACAAAAACATCCTTTTTACGATTTTTCTCTGGCCGACAGGAAATGAAATCAACTTAACCGAACCTTGACGAAACACGCTTCGTACATTACACCATTCGGCTCACCAAAGCCCCCGAACGGGCATTTAGTGAACTTTGTGTAAGGGAGGCTGCCTCACCAATGATTGAAGTGCAGAATCTGGTTAAATGGTACGGTCCGACCCTCGCTGTTGATGACATCAGCTTCAACATCGAAAAAGGACAGATTGTCGGCTTCCTGGGGCCCAACGGCGCCGGCAAGTCGACCACGTTGCGGATACTGACCGGCTATATTCCGCCGACCTCCGGGACCGCAAAAATCAATAATCATGATGTGCTTAGCGATTCCGAGGGCGCGCGAGAGAGCATCGGCTATCTGCCGGAAAGCACGCCGCTCTACCTGGAGATGCGGGTCGAAGAGTACCTGCATTACCGCGGCAAGCTGATGGGCATGACGCGCCACCAGCGCAACGAGCGCATCAAGATCGTCTGCGACCGATGCGGGCTGGCCCAGAACCAACGTCGACTGATCGGCCAACTTTCAAAAGGTAACCGTCAGCGCGTGGGGCTCGCACAGTCCCTGCTGCATGATCCGCCAGTTTTGATTCTCGACGAGCCGACCGCCGGGCTGGACCCGAACCAGATCGGCGAGGTGCGCAAGCTGATCGGCGAGCTCAAGGGGGACCACACGATTATTCTTTCGTCGCACATTCTGCCGGAAGTCGAGAAGGTGGCCGACCGGGTCATCATTATTGCCGGCGGAAGCATTCGGGCGGACGGCACGCCTGCGGAACTGCGTCAGCACGTGACCAGCGGTGCTCGGATTCGTGTTGAGGTCCGGGCCAACCCGGAATCGGTCGAGAAATCGTTCAGGGGTGTGACCGGCGTGAATAACGTTGAAACCACGATGAACGACGACTGGTGCCAGGCACTGGTGAGCCCGAACGAAGGCAACGACGTGCGCGGCGAACTGGGCGAAGCCGCATTGAAGAACGGGTGGCCGATTCGTGAAATTCGATATGAATCAGCCAGCCTCGAGCAGTTCTTCGTGCAGATCACGGCAGACCAGGACACCGCTCGGGCAACGGACGTGGCCTAGGGCCGCAAACACAATTAACGCCAATGGACGCTTGAAACAGATGACGGGGTCACTGCAAATATGAAACGAACACTGACCATTGCACAACGCGAGTTATCGAGTTTGTTTTACTCGCCGATCGCTTATGTCGTGCTGAGCCTTTTTGCCTTGGGCGCGACGCTGATTTTTCTGATGCGATTCGGCCCGAACCAGCCGGCAACGCTGCGACCGATGTTTGAAGGCATTATCTGGCTGATGATCCTGCTGGTGCCGGGCATCAGCATGCGGCTGTTCAGCGAAGAATACCGAAACGGCACGATTGAGCCACTGATGACGTCCCCGATCAGCGATACACAGATCGTGATCGGCAAGTGGCTTGGCGCGATGGCCTTCTTCGCCATTCTGATCGCCCCGCTGCTCGTCCATCTGTTCGTGCTGGAATGGAACGGCTCGCCGGACTACGGGCCGGTCATGACCGGGCTGATCGGCCTGATGCTGGTCGGCGGTTTCTACCTTGCGATCGGCACATTTGCCTCCACCGTCACGCAGAACCAGATCATCGCTTTCTTCGTGACCGTGTTCATTATCTGCCTGTTTACGTTCCTGTTGTTCTTTCTGCCGCAGGCGACCTTTGTCAACGAGACGTTTCGCGAAGCCATGAACTACATGAACGTCAACTTTCAGTACGCCGATTTTGCCAAAGGGCTGATCGACCTGACCAACTTCATCTATTTCTTCAGTGGAATAGCGCTCTTTCTGTTCCTTGCGGTGCTTACGCTGCAAAGCAAGCGATGGCGTTAATCGCAACCGGGAGGCTTTGAATTATGAGTAAGAATACCCATACGCAGCGACGTGTCCTGTACGGAACCAATGTCCTTATCGCGATCAGCGCCGCAATCGCGATCGCCATACTGATCAACGTGGTCGGCTACCTGCGCCTGTTCAATTTTCGGCTCGACTGGACGGCCACTCGAAAGTACAGCCTGTCTGAACAGACTGAAAAGGTGTTGAAAGACCTGGATGGTGAGTATGAGATCGTCGCACTGCTCGGCCAGTCAAACGAGTACATCAATCAGGTCCGCGACATCGTCGAAGAGTACGGCGTTCTGTCCAACAACATCACGACGCAGCAGATCGATCCGACCAGCCAGTATTCCAGACTGGAAAAATTCTTCGGAAAACTGCAAACCCGTTTTGAAGGTGACCTGGCACCGCAGAAGGAAATGATCGAGACCGGTCGCAGCGCGTTGCAACGGACGCGCGAGGACATGGCCGAGCAGTTGAAACTGCTGGGGAAACTGACGAGCGAAAAGAAGATTACCGAAGAACAGTTCCAGCAGTTCGTCGAATCGGTCGCCGCGGCGTTTCGCCGATTTGATGAAGATTACAAGAACATCAACGAACAGATCGACAAGGCTTTGGAAGAAGCCCTGCCGAACTTCAGCGGCGTGCTTGAGACGCTCAAGTCGCTGCTGACGCAATATGACGAGCGAATCTATGCCATCGCCATCACTCAGTTCCAGCAGCGGACGGAAGGCGACCAGACGCCGAATGAAGTCAAGGAGCAACTGCTTCGGCTGGTTGATCTGTTCAAGGCGACACAGCAGCAGATTCGCGATGCAAATACGGCCATCAACACCGATCTGGCGGATGATGACTACACCAACCTGCGAAACCAGTTGTCCACCAGCGAACTGGTGGTGGTGCTCGGCCCGACACAAGTGCGCGTGCTGAAGGTGACAGACATGTTCCGCGAACCGACGGAGCAGGAGAAACAGATGCTCGAGCCGGGCGAACTGCCGGAGTTCGGCTTCCTGGGTGAAGAGAAGCTGACCGGCGCGTTGATCGCCATGTCGCTCAAGCACCCGCCGCTGGTGATATTCGTGCAGACCGGCCAACGGCCTGTCATCGGGTTCCAAGGCGAATACGAAAACGTGGCAAGCCGACTGCGAAGCCTGAATATTGAGGTGCAGGAATGGTCGCCAGCCGGCAAGCAGAATCCCATGACCGGGCAGCCCATGCCGGCCGGCCCGCCGCCGGAGCCGAAGGAAGGCCAGCGTGTGGTGTGGATCATTCCGCACATTCAGCCGCAGGGCAATCCCATGATGATGCAGATGGGCGGCGGCCCGGGGCAGATGATCGCCACGCAGGTTTCGCCGCGCATTGAAGCAGGTGAGAACGCGATGATTTTCCTTGGCTTAAACCCGATGAGCCGATTCGGGCAGCCTGATCCGCTTGCCCAACTGGTTTCTACATATGGAATCACCGCCCAGACCGACCGAATCCTGCTTTCCGAGGTCACCGGGCCGAATCGCAAGCCGGCTGTTCAGGCGATGCATCGAACCTCGAAGTGGCCTTCAGGTAGTTCAATTACCAGTGCCCTGGGCAGCCTGGAAGGTGTTTTTGCGCAGGCAAGTCCGATGACGCTCTCATCTGGCGAGGATCAGGGTGTGACGCTGTTCAAGCTTGCCGAGGTGTCGGGTGAAAAGCTTTGGGCCGAGGACAACTTGCAGAATCAGAACCCACGTTACAATGAGGAAAAGGCGGAAGAGTCGTTCACCGTCGCGGCCGCCGCCCAGAGAGACGACAGCCGAATCATGGTCGTAACCGATCCAATGTGGGCGACCGACCAGATAACGACGTACGGCCTGCTCGGTCCCGGTACCGCAGAGGTTTTCGGTTCTGCGTTTCCGGCCAACGCGGAACTGTTCGTCAACAGCACGTTGTGGCTGGCCGGCTTAGACGAATTGATCGCGGCAAGTGCTCGCACACAGGACATTCGCCGCGTGGATGATATGGAAGAGAGCAGTCTGATCGCCCTGCGATTGGCCCTGCTGATTTTGTTGCCACTGACCATCACCGGCATAGGGATCGGTGTCTGGTTGGTGCGTAGAAGAGGGTGAGCCGAGAAAGATGTTCGGCAAGAGGGCATGTCGTCGAACACGTTGGAGTTAGACACGACAAGCCCTGGTTCGCGAATTAGGGTGCAGCAATGAACTTTAAAACGACAATTGGTCTGTTAGTCCTTCTGGTGGTGGTCGCGATTGCTGCGGCCTTTCTGTTGAAAGGCTCCGGTGACGCAGACCTGGGCCCGACGGATGTAATGGATAAGAGCGGCAGCGGCGCGATCTTTTCCGAAGCCGACTTCCCGAAAGATGACCTGGCATCGATCAGTATCGCCATCACGGGCGGCCGAACGATTGAGATCACGCGTGACGGTGAGAACTGGACACAAACCGAGCCGGTGGAGTTCGGCCTGAACAGCTGGTCTGTCAGTCCGCTGATGGATGATGCGTTTGAGCTGCGCTACCACGAACGCCTCAAGGCCGGCAAGGATGACGCCCCCACGCTTGAGGACGCCAAACTTGCGCCCGCATTGGCCGCCATTACGTACAAGTTCGGCGGTGACAACAAAGGTGTGACGCAGACGCTTCGTCTTGGCAAGAAGACGGTTGCGGGCAAGGCGTACCTGCAAAAGGGTTCCGACCCGCGCATCTATGTCGTCGATGCGAACCTGCATCGCCTTGTTCTGGATCAGAAGATCAACGATTGGCGCAAGCGTTCCCTGGAAGGGCCGAAGGAAGCCAACGTCAAACAGGTCTCGCTGTCGCAGGGCATCAAGTCAATCGGAGCGATCAAAACCAACGGCGTCTGGTCGCTGATGGGCCCCCACTCCGGGCGCGCTGACCTGGACACGATCAGCGGCATTCTCAAGGCGATTGATTCAATCTACGTGGATAAGTTTGTGGCCGACAGCCCGGACGATCTGGCGCCGTTCGGCCTGGACTATCCAAAGCTCAAACTGACCGTGACGTTCTCGGATAACAAGGTCAAAACGTTCTGCATCGGCTCGGCCGTGGACCTGTCAGCGGATGCCAAGCTTTACGCCACGTGGGACCGCGGCACGGCGGCCGGCTCGATTATTTTCACCATCTCCAAGTCGGAAGCGGAGAAGTTTGACAAGACCGTCAATCAGCTTCGCGATGCCCGCATTACGCCGATTGACGCTATCGGCGTGTCAAAGATGACCATCAAACAGCCTGGCGACAAGGTGATCAATCTTGAGAAAGGGGCGGATGGCTGGACGTTCACCCAACCATTGCCGGACTTTGCCGCGGACGACGAGAACATCGGCAAACTGGTTGAGGCGCTGACCACCGCAAAGGCGAAAGATTACTCACCGAACGTGGAAATCAAGATTCCGCACGAGGTCGAAGTGAAGCTGACCGCAACCGGCCGTAGCGAGCCGGACATTCTGAAAATCTTCGCGCTGGACAAGGAAACCAAACGCCGCATGGTGATTCGCAACAACGAAACAACCGGCTATTTAGTTCCCGGCAGCGAAGTCGGTGGTGCCTTTGAGCCGGTGCTGGCGCTGCGTAATCGCCTGATTGAAGACATCTCGCGGGATGTGGTAAACCAGATCGAGATCAAGCGGCCGGATGGCAGGCATTTCAAGTTCAGTCGCAAACTCGACGCCAAAGATCCGAAGAAAGACCCGGGCGACTGGGGAATGCAAGGCCACGAGAAGTTCGAATCCAGCGCGCTGCAATCGTTGATGTTTGACCTGGTGCCCATTCGTGCAGAGAGCTGGGTCACCAACAAAGATCGCCCGCTGACGCAACTGTTTGAGATCACCATTGGCGCAGTCAACGGCGCGGCAGCCAAGCTGACCATCGACGCGAAGGACAATCTGGCGACCATGGAAGGCCTCAAGCCCGTCTTCAAGGTGCAGGACACGCTCGTCAAGAAAATCACAACCGAGTTTGAATACCGCCAGGTGCTCGACCTGAAGGCCGAAGACATCAAACAACTGACTGTTGCCCGCGACGGCCGCGTTGTGACGATCACCAAGGGTGAGGACGGCAAGTATGCCGGCACCAAGGATGAGAAGATCAACCAGTCGGCAGCCGGCGGCATGTTTGATACGCTGGCCGGATTGCGCGTTGAGTCATTTATCAATCAACTGAATCTGCCGAGCCGGCAGATTCTTCAGCAGATCGACCTGATCACCAAGGACGGCAAGTCGCACAAGCTGGTCTTCAGCAGCAGGAAGGGGCAGGAGAACGCGGTCGGGCTCGATGACCGCTGGTTTATCCTGGATGAAGATTCGCTGAAGAAGTTGAAAGAGAAAGTGCTGGAATAGTGAATAGCGCAAGAAGCGCATTCTCCAAAGCGCAGGTTCTCCTGAACCTGCGATCGGCGCGTCGATGTCCATTAATTATTTTCGGTGTTGGTGAAACTGGTCCCAGCCGCGGAGCGGCTGGGCTTTCGGGGTGGCGTGTTTGTCTAATAGACTTTCGGGGTGGGGTATTTGTCTAATGGACTGTCGAGATGGGGTGTCGTCTAAAGTGGTGACGGTTCGTCCGATCACGTCGTGAACATGCGAAGCTGATAGCGTTCCAGATCCATCTTGTTGACGGGGGTGTCAACGTTGAGGCGATACTTGCCGCTGAAGCAGGCGGTACAGTAGTTTTCCTTTGGTCGGCTGACACATTCGAGCATGCCGTCCAATGACAGGTAATGCAGACTGTCCACGCCGAGGAACTCGGCAATTTCCGCTTCGGATCGGTTTGTCGCAATCAGCTGTTTGGGGTCCTGGAAGTCAATGCCGAAATAACAGGGATTGCGGATCGGCGGGCAGCTGATGCGCAAATGAATTTCACTGGCACCGGCCCGGCGCAACTGGCTCATCTTGGCGCGCGTTGTCGTGCCGCGGACGATGGAATCGTCTACCACGACAATGCGCTTGCCATCCACCACTTCGCGCACCACATTGAGCTTCAACTGAACCGCCAGGTCGCGTTGATTCTGTGTCGGCTTGATGAACGTGCGACCCACATACCGGTTGGGCACGATCCCCTCACGAAACGGCAGCCCGCTGGCACGCGCGTAACCCAGCGCCGCGGATCGGCCGGAGTCCGGCATAGGCAGCACGCAATCCGCTTCGACCGGCGACTCAACTGCCAGACGCTCGCCGAGTTTTTCGCGAACCATCTGAACCGTGTCGCCGTAGACGTTGCTGCTGGGGTTGGCAAAGTACACGTGCTCAAAAATGCAGTGGGCCTGCTGCTGTGCCTCAGCGAAGCGCCGACTGGACATCCCTTCGTCCGACAGCGTCACAATCTCGCCCGGCTCGACCTCACGCTCATACTTGGCGCCAATCGCATCAAGCGCCACTGTTTCGCTGGCAACGCACCAGTGATCGCCCTTCTTCAGCCGGCCCAGTACCAGCGGGCGCCAGCCCCACGGGTCGCGAACCACTTCCAGCCGGTCTCTGAACAGAAAACAGAGGCTGTACGCCCCCTGCAGATGCTGAAGCGTTTCGGAAAGCGGGTCCGAATGGGACAGATGATGGGAAGCCAGCAGATGTACGATCACTTCCGTGTCTGTGGACGTTCGAAAAATGTGGCCCCGGCGCTCGTACTCATCACGAAGGATCGCAGCATTGATCAGATTGCCATTGTGGGCAACCGCGACCTGCCCGCCCACGTACTCGCGCAGCAACGGCTGGGCGTTGTCACTCCTGCTTGAGCCGGTGGTCGAATAGCGGTTGTGCCCGATCGCCATACGCCCGGTCAGATTCTCCAGCACACGCGGGGTGAATACCTCCGGCACCAGCCCCATGCCGACGTGCGCGTTGATAAGGCCATCATCACATACAGCGATGCCAGCCGACTCCTGTCCGCGGTGCTGTTGAGCGAATAATGCGGTATATGTCAGAAAAGCGCTGTCCGGTGCCCCCCAGATTCCGAACACGCCACATTTATGTTTTGCTTCGTCGGTCATGCCGTGGACGAGGTTCCATGTAGGATCGGCGATCGAATCCGTTCAAGTGCGCAACGGTAGCCGAGCAATGCGAAGCGGTCAAGGTCTCGCCCGCCGGGCACACATTTTCCCGGGGTTTTTAGCGGTGCAACACCCTACAGATGGACATTCGGGTTCAGTCGTTGGGCCCAATGACCGGATTGGTCAGCTTGCCGATGCCCTCGATTTCAATGGTGACCTCGTCACCGGGGACGAGCCACCGTTTGGGATCACGTGCGGCACCCACACCTTCGCAGGTACCGGTCAGCAGAACGGTTCCGGCCTGCAGCGTGGTGTCCTGACTGAGGTAGGAAATCAGGAACTTCACATCAAAGATCATGTCGCGCGTGTTGGCCGACTGCAGCACCTCGCCGTTAATCGTGGTGCTGATGTTCAAACATTGCGGATCGGGAATGTCTTCCGGCGTCACCAGAACAGGTCCCATGGGGCAAAACGTGTCGAACCCCTTGCCGCGAACCCACTGGCCGCCGCTGCCGTGTTTCTGCCACTTGCGAGCGGAGACGTCGTTGGCGCAGGTGTAGCCCAGCACGTAAGACAGTGCGTCTTCCTGTGACACGTCGCGGGCATCCTTGCCGATGACGACCGCCAATTCACATTCGTAATCCACTTCTCCCTCAGGATCGCCACATTTGGGAATCCGGATCGGCTGGCCGGGGTGATTGATCGCGGAAGTCGGTTTCATGAAAATAATGGGTTTTTCGGGCACATCCCGCCCTGCTTCGGCCGCATGGGCGGCGTAGTTGGCACCAATGCAAATGATATTTTTTGGCTCAACTGGAGCTAACATATGCCTGATACTTACCTTACGATCTTCCGGAACAGCTTCACCCCCTTCATTTTGCAGCAGAATGACGGAATTATCGCCCTCGAGTCGGCCAAGTCTGACATTATCGCTTTCGTCAATGAATCGAATGATACGCATCTTTCCGATATTCCTTCCGGGAGGTGGTGGAGTATAATCTGCCCACTTTAACCAATTATTGAATCTACACATCGCGAGGGACCGCGTGACACGTACACCAACTGAATCGTCATCGAAAACGCCGAGCCAACCTCAGGTGGCACCCCGGACGTGGGAAGGCGTTCTCGACACCGGCAAACGACAGGACATCCCCGAAGGCTTGTGGATCCGTTGCCAGGAATGCGAGGCAATGGTCTATCGCAAGAACGTGGAGCAGAATCTGCACGTGTGCCCGGAATGCAACCATCACATGCGCATTTCGGCGATCGAGCGAGCCAGACAGCTCTGCGACCCGGACAGCTTTGAGCTGATGTGGGAGAACATCGAGCCGGTGGATGCGTTGAACTTTGTGGACCGCAAGTCGTACAAGGATCGGCTGGCGGCCGAGCGCAAGAAAACAGGCCATGCCGACGCGGTGCAGTGCGGCAAGGGCTTTATCAAAGGCCGCGGGGTGATGCTCGCCTGCATGGACTTCTTTTTCCTGGGTGGCTCCATGGGATCGGTCGTTGGCGAACGAATCACACGAACCATCGAATATGCAACGGACAACGACCTGCCGTTGATCATCGTCAGTTGCTCCGGCGGGGCTCGCATGATGGAAAGCACGTTGAGCCTGATGCAGATGGCCAAGACCAGTGCCGCGCTGGCGCGCCTGGATGAAGCCGGCGGGCTGTATATCTCCGTTCTGTCAGACCCGACGACCGGCGGCGTTGCGGCGAGCTTTGCCATGCTCGGCGATGTGATTCTGGCGGAGCCCAAGGCATTGATCTGTTTTGCCGGGCCACGGGTGATTGCGAACACGGTACGCGAAGAACTCCCGCCGGGCTTCCAGCGGGCAGAGCATCTGGTTGAAAAAGGATTCGTCGACCGGGTGGTGCATCGACATGACTTGCGCAGTGAGATCAGTCGTTTGATTGATTACGCTGGAAAATAGTTGACATTGGGTCGGGGGTGTTGGGTGTACGCTCGGTTTTCGTCGGGCGAGTTGTGGTATTGGGTTTGGTGTGTGGTTCTGGTCCCAGCCGCGGAGCGGCTGGGCTTTCGGGGTGAGATTTCCTGGGGCCACCGGGGATTCTCAGAGGGATGAAATATGTGGGGGATGAACGGCGTTATACAATTAAGCGCCTAGAATTGATTGTCTGGGATTCCGGGGGTCCGGGGGTTCATGCTTTTTCCTGCCTCAGCCGATAAAACCGTATGCTCGAAAAGAAATTTCGATCAATCCGCCTGCCTGTGTCTATTGGCTGTTTCTGTGCTGCCATTGCGTTGGTGAGCGTTCTGGGACAGTCTCCTGTTGCCGCTCAGTCTCTGCGACTGAACAAGCTCAACGCCAAGCATTACATTGTTCAATCCAACCTCAACAGCCGTGAAGCCAGATTCTATGGGCGGCACATGGATGCGGTTTTCAGCGAGTACCGGCGCCGATTTCGTAACGCCAACTTCAAAGCGACCGAGACGGGGCGCATGAACCTGTATCTGTTTGCGCGCCAGCGGGACTATCTCGCTTTTCTGAAGGGTTACGGCATTGATGCCTCCAACTCGTCGGGGATGTTCTTTATCAGCCGGGACATTCGGGGGTTGGCAACTTTCGTTGAAGGCCGGCGCATTACGGAAGTGTTGTCCACGCTTCAACACGAAGGGTTTCATCAGTTTGCCTATGCCTACATCGGGCGCGAGCTGCCTATCTGGGTGAACGAAGGCATCGCGCAGTACTTTGAAGATGGCGTGCTGGTGAAAAACCGTATGCATCTGAACATGGCACGGCCGCATCGTGTTCTGCAAATCAAGGCAACGATCGAAAGAAACCAGTCCATCCCGTTTACGCGGATGCTGGCCATGACCAACCAGCAATGGTCTACCAATGTGCGAATGACACAACGCCTGGCCTCACTGCAATATGAACAGGCGTGGTCCATGGTGCATTTCCTCGTCGTTGGTGACGGTGAAAAGTACCAGGAGGCGTTCGGCCAGTATCTGTCATTTGTTGGCAACGGCATGTCCAGCATCGATGCCTTTGCCAATGCGTTTGGCTCTGCTGATCCGGAGCCGTTTGAGAAAGCGTGGAAACGATACGCCCTGTCACAGGTGCCGGACGACCTGAGCGCAGCGGTTAATCGAATGCAGTTCCTGGCGCGTTCCATGGAATGGCTGCAACAGAACAACATCCGACTTCCCAAGACCATGGCAGGGTTGCGCAACGAACTGCAAAAGCGTAATTTTTATGCGACGTTCACGCTCAACAACGTTGAAATCAAATACCAATCTTCCGACGAATCGCTGTATCGCTACGCACCGCGTGGCGGCAACACCACCATGTTTCACATGCTGGAGGCGGAAGCTCGCGATCTGCTGCCACGCATCTACGCGCCCGGCTTGAAGCCGGAGCCCACGATTATCTGGTACCGCGACGCGGACAAGAACCTGATGTCAGACGTGGTCTATCGTTAGGCGGCGGCTCACATCACCAACGCATCAAGCGACGTCAGGCCAACCGGCTCGCGCACAAAGAACGGCTCCGCATATTGAGCGCCGATGCGGCTACCCATATAGCCATTCATCTGCCTTAACCATTCAACCACGCGGCGGTTCTTTTCCGGTTTCACAAACTGAGATTCGTAAGCCAGGATTGCCTGCTCTTTCCGGTCCATCTGTTCGGTAATATCAACGCAGAAACTCGGGCTGGCCACGTGTCGCAGGTGCGTGCAGTAGTAATAGATCATCCACTTGGGATAAATCGCCTCGCCGGGCAGGTCGATTTTTGACAGCTTTGCATCAAAACGCGCATCTTCGACGATGCGTGTGGTGGCAATGTGATCCGGATGGGCATCTTCAAAGTATGGCAGGAATACAATCTGGGCCTGATGCTCGCGAATGACGCCGGCCACCTTGTGGCGCGCTTCAATCGAATGTTGCACCTCGCGATTTTTCAGCCCGAGCAGCCTGCGCGGTACGCCCATGATTCGGCCCGCTTCCGTCCATTCCTCCTCGCGAATCTCCGGTGAGCCGAACGGCGTGGGTTCGCCATTGGTCATGTCCAGCAGCAACACGTTATGGCCCTGCTCTGCGAGCCGAATGATCGTTCCGCCCATGCCGAGTTCCTGATCGTCCGGATGCGGGCCGACCACAAGTACATTTGCCATTCGTCAAGGTCCTTCTACTTCTGCCCGGCTGTCGGCGGGTCGCAGTTCCGTGCCCCACACGCGCAACCAGTCCATTACACGCCGCTTCGCGGCCGGATCGGACATCACGGATTGCTGATCCAACTCATTAAACAGTAATGACAAACGAGACAGCGCGGCCACTTTATTCCCGTAAACCGATCGGAAAGCCGGGCGATAGACCACCTGCCCGAGAGTATTGCTGATCCCGTCGGGTAACTTTGATAAGTGCGCGCCGAACTGTTCGTATGCATGGGCCAATGCCAACACGTGCGCGAAATCACTTTCGAATAATGCCAGCGCATCGCGTAAGGGGCTGATGTCATCTTCGGCGAGCAGATGCTGAATCTCGCCGAATCGTTGGCGCATCAGGTTGATCGCTTCTGTCAGAATATCCGGCTCGATCCACACGCCTGCCCAGCGGTTAATCAGCAGGAGTTCTTCGCCGTTGGGCAAGGCACTAATTTCGCGGTCAATCTGCCCGACGCGCAGCAGCGGCTCCATTGCCTGGCGCGCCGCATCAGGCTGTCGTTGGGACCACGCCTTTACCCACGCGCGGTGCTGCTGCACGAGTAGTTTGTCTCCAATGGCCGGCAGTTGTCTTTCTTTGGATGGAATCAGTATCGACTTGTAACGCTTGACCTGATCGTCAAGCTCGGCCAGCACGACAGACGCGGCCACGCGGTCGGCCCCACCCAGTTCGGTCATGAGCAACTGGAACTGGTTATCCAACTCGCGCAGTTGTGAAGGTTCAACGGTCCGGGCGATACGGATTGTTTCGTCAAGCCCGCCGATGCGTACCACGTCCGCCGACCGCTTGCGCATCAAGAGGCCAACCGTATCCCCAGCCGCGTCCGTTAGCCTCGACGGTTCCTTGACGAGCTGGCCTGCCATCTCGATCAATTGTCTTTCCGCCTGCCCACATGCGGTAAGCGCCGCAAAATAGGCAGATCGCAATGGCCCGGGCCTGGGTCGCTCCACCTGTCGGTACGCCTGCATGGCCCGAGCGGCGGCGGCCAGCCATGTCAACATGCGCCGGCCGAGCATTTCATTTTGCGGCTCGAATAACAACTCGACCGCTCGCTTGAACGGGTCCTGCAACACAATCGTCGGGCCGGTGGCGTCGTGTAATCGATTCAGCGCAATAACCGGATCGAGCAGAAAAAGGATGCGGTCAACCTGCACCTGTGCCTCGGCTCGCCGGGCGGCATTCATGTACTGGCGCAGCGTGACTTCCATCACGCTGAGAATGATGCGCGTCGCTTCCTGATTCAGGTCTTCGTGTCGACGCAGTTCGATCAACAACTGTGTCACCTGCTCCATCTGCCGGAAGATTGGTTCAACCTGCGGACGAAAGTCTTCAATTGCCAGACCCATGCGCAAGAACTTCAACACATCCAGCACCTGCCGATGACCGGGATAGCCCGAAAGCCGAAGCTTGAACAGAAGCTCGAGCTGATCGATCTGCCTTTGCATCGGCACGGTATCCGAGTTGCCCGCCGGCGTCAGCCATGCGGATTGCACGGCTGGTCGACCCACATGCGGCATCAGGCGCACGAGCGGTGACAATTCCCTGAGCAGCAATGCATCCAACGCTTCCAGTGATTTGACCTCATCTAGAGGAATCTTTCGAGCCGGGTCCTGGGCAAATGAATCGAGCAGTGGAAACATCCTGCCGTGTTTGATTTTCAGATCGTCCGGGGGCGTCTTCTGGTTTCGCGTAAATGCCACGAGGTCAGGCATCTCGTTGAACAATTCGTCGAACTGTCGGAGTGAGGGCATCAGGTTCCACGCGCAGACACCTGCACGCGCGCCGATATCGTCGTCACGTTCGACCGCAGTGATGAACAGATCGCGTATCAGGAGGCGCATGCGCATGGACGACTTGAGCATGATCGCTTCGTCGCGCCCCGCCACGGTACGCTGCCGCATCGCTTCAAGTTGTTGATCGAGTTGAGCAATCTGCGCCTGCAGGCTGGCCCGCGCTGAAATCGGCGCGGCGACATCCTGTGCCAACGCCTTGGGTGTACCAAAGACGAAAGCGAACATCACTGCCAGGATGGTCAGAGGTGCGCCTTTAAACATGAACTTAAGAAATCAACCGAGCGTAAATCTCCTCCAGACGTCGGCACATCAACGCGGCACTGAAGTGCTCCGTAACGTGCGAACGACCAGCCCGTGCCAGACGATCGCGATCCTGCGGGTTGTCCAGCATCCAAAGCAACGCTTCGGCCAGTGCATTGACATCCCCTACCTGCACCAATCGCCCGGTCTGATGGTCAATGCAGACCTCCCCGATGCCGCCCACATCGTACCCGACGACGGCACAGTCGCACAGTAGCGCTTCGACCAATGTTCGCCCCTGCCCTTCCTGATACGACGGAAGCGCCATCACATCCATCGCACCAAGCAACGACGGCACCTGCATTGGCGGCACCAGGCCGGCGAGCACCACACTTGTTGACAAGCCTTCATCTTCAATCCGTTTTTCGAGTGTTTCGCGGTGCCACCCGTCGCCGACGAACAGTAGTCGTGTTGACGGGTGCTTTTCAAGCAGTCGCGGTAATGCAGTTAACAAATCATCGTGTCCCTTTAATGGATCAAGGCGCGCCACAATGCCGATTACCGGGCAGTCGGATGGAATGCCGTATGCCTTACGTGTGACGTCGCGTGACGCGGTCGGCTCGCCGAACGCGTCGATGTCAATTCCACTGGGCACCACTTCAAACTGCTCCTCGCGGCCAATGTTCTTCTGCCGGAATGCATCACACATGGCGTTGGTGATGCCGATCAGGCGGTGACATCGCCTGGCTGCCCATCGTTCAGCAGACACATACGCATTGTGCAGCCAGCGAGGTTGTTTATCGTGGAACGGCAAGCCATGAATCGTGTGTACCACCGCGGGGACGTGCTCTTTCCATGCCGCTGCCCTGCCGATGATGCCGGCTTTGCTGGAGTGGGTATGCACGATGTCGGGTTTGATCTGCCGGATCAGGTTGCGAAGTGCAAAGTAGCACTTCAGATCATGAACCGGCAACACCGCACGGCGCATCGACGAAATCTCATGCAGTTGTACGCCTGCTTTTTCGGCTTCGGCCTGGAGGCTGCCTTCTGGTCCGTAGATCGGGCCGTACGCCAGATGCACCTGGTGGCCTGATTTTACCTGCGCCTGGCAACTGAGCACGGTGTTCTTCTGCGCGCCACCCAGAATCAGGCGTGTGATGACGTGCAGTATGACCATACGTTCTGGTTCCTTAGCTATCCGACTCGTCCTGACGATACCGAATCCACTGCAGACACAAACCAGTGGCCGGAAGCGTCGGCCCCGCCTGTCGCCTGTCCTTGCTATTTAGTACGTCTTCAATCACGGATGGTTCGAATCGACCTCGGCCGATCTCCACTAACGTGCCGGCAATAATTCGAACCATGTTGTAAAGGAAGCCGTCGCCGCTGACGTAGATTCGCACATCGTCGCCATTGCGCTGCACGCGGCATTCGTGAATGGTTCGCACCGTGGTCGTTCGGCCGTGATCGGCAGCAGCGAAGCCGGCAAAGTCGTGTTCTCCGATCAACTGCTGGGCGGCTTCGTGCATGCGGTCAGAGTCAATCGTTGTCCAGCAATGGTAGACGCAATGCCGCTCAACCAGCGGCTTGCGGACCGTGTTGTGCAGCCGGTAGCAGTACTCCTTGTTGACCACGTCTCGAATGGCATCAAAGTCGGAACTGACGGGATCAACCGAGATCACGTCAATGTCGTCCGGCATCCGGCCGTTGATAGCCTCCGCCAGTCGCTCTTTGGGGATTGGGCAGGCGGCGTCAAAATGGGCGACCTGCCCGAGGGCATGGACACCGGCATCTGTTCGGCTTGCCCCGCAGGTGACGATGGGTTGCCGCAGCAGCCGTGTGAGGATCTGCTCGATCTCGCCCTGCACCGTGCGCAGCGGCGGGCCGTCCGGCGGTTCCTGGCGTTGCCAGCCGTGGAACTGCGAGCCGTCGTAGGCGATTTTCATTCTGTATCGCTGCAACGATTCCGACATGCGCGGCAGTGTACCAGAGGAGGCAACCACCATGCAGAAATGGGCTCGAAAGTCACGTGGGCTACTTGTCGCAGTTCACACAGAGCAACTGGATTGCTTTGGCATCGCTTGCCACATCCATGCCTTCGGTCTGTGCGACCAGGAATCGGTCACCACATGTCGGGCAACATGCCAGGGTTAATTCATTGAAGACCACATGACACCGCGGACAGGCCGGCTCCGGCACCGCCTCACCCGGGTACTGTTCTTCAAAATGATCAGGATGCATTCGATGGAAACTGAGCATGTCGAATGCTTCACGATCAATGTCGTGGGTAAATTTACACACGCCGCACCGAGCGCCGTACTCCGACGGCGCAGCCTCCACACGCTGCAATCCGAAGAGGGACACATGGACCGTGAACATGATGACCAACATGAAAGCCGGCACGGCCAGGTGCCACGGCCGGACGTCCAAACCAAACCGAGCCTGCATCCAGTTGCGCAACGTGGCGAACCGAAACGCGCGAATCGTATCGATCATTCGCCGCAGTTTGCCCCGGTCATCGCGATACAGTGCGGCTCGCGCGGCATCAAGCCGTTCGAGGTGTTCTCGTTCAACTTTCTGTTCGGGCGTCTCCTCGACGGGCTTCTGTTCTTTGCTCTTCTTTAACAGCTTGACAACGCGTTCCAGTTCTTCTGCCTTGCGCGCTTTTTGTACGTCATAGCCAATGAATTCTTCCAATTCCGAGTCGCGTGCATCCTGCATCCGTTCCGTGCGACGCTTCTGTTTCCACTCGCGCAACGCGCGACGGGCCTGCGGGCTCGGAGGGTGGTAAATGACCCGGAGTTTCTTTTTCTTCTTTGGCTTGGAAGTTTCGGCCGATTCTTGCGGCGTTTCCTTGGGTTTCGGCGATTCCGGTCGATTGACAACAGGCTTCGGCTTGTCCGCCTTCTTCTCTCGCCGACGCGAAGCGCTCAGCGGAGCCGGGTACTCCGGCCTTTCCTGAGCATCCCCCTTCTTCGCTTCGATGGTTGATGATTCGCCCATGCTGCTTCCCACCCAATCTCATCTTCCAAAGCCATTACGGCGCCACCTCTTGCGGCACGTCCGGATAGTCCGACAGTTGCCTGTAGTGATTCCGCACGCGCAGCCAGTCCACGTTACCGGGGTCTGTCAGGTAGAACTGCCCGTTGGCTGATGCGTAGAGGGTGTCGGGGTCTTCCCAGTACCAGAAGGACACGTGCCCATCGGCGAATGACAGGTTGGTTCCGTCGCCATGGAAGTTGGCCATAAAATCAATCCACCGGTACTTCCTGCTCTCACGTGCGTACATGATCCATGATCCGATGTTCCAGCCGCGCGTGTCCAGTTCCTCAATCAGGACCATCTGTTTTTCGGGGAGGATGATCTCGGTAAAAATGTCCGTGCCCGCCTGGACCCAGGAATGGTTTGGGCTGGTGATGTGACGGTCCCAGGCTTCGCCATGCATTGGCGCGGCGATGGAAAAACTTCGCTCGTTGCCAACCGTATCGGACGGACAGTCATATACGTCGATCGTGCGGATGTAATTGAAGAGCTCCCCTTCCATGATTGGGTCGTAACCTGCGCCTCGTTTGACCCACCCATCTGTATCGTCAGGCATGCCGTTGACAATCTTGTTGTCATGATCAGACGGGAACGCTCCCCAGGCGATGACGATCTGTCGCAGGTTGTTCTGGCAGAGACTTCGTTCCGCGTAGTCCCGACTCTTGGCCATGGCCGGCATCATGGTGGCAATCAGGATGGTGATTACCGAAATCGCAACCAGCAGTTCTATGATTGTAAACCCACACGGCCTTGAAGGTGTCGCGCGTGTGCGCGCAGATGGCGATATGACCCAACCCATTTTGATGCTCCAACCACGAAAACCTCGCATCAGGTGAGCGAACGTACAACTTCACCCTCAGCGAATCCGGCACACCACACGTGTGTACCTGATGACCACACTCAAGAAGTACGATTCATGTAACGAGAAGGCAAAATAGAGAAGGTAACTAATTCAGAAAAACGCTATCGAATGTATCAGTTACTGATACGAGCCGGCCTACCTTCGAAGTAAACAAAAAAATCGCCGCAGACGGACCAGCCTGCGGCGATTCAAGCGACTGTGCTGAATACAAATTCAGCGCATTGAAGACTTATTCGACGACTTCGTGATCGTGCTCACCATTGTGATACGGGCACATACCGGCGACATGGCGCGGGTCAAACGGCAGGCGATCCTGCCCGCCCTGCCGGACGATAAACCGGTGATCGGAATCGATACAACTGACCATGGTCAATTCGGTGTGAACGATATTGCAGTTGTCGCACGACGACGTGGGCAGGTGTTCGTTGGGATACTCCTCGATGAACTTCTGCGGGCTGAGCAGTGCGACGGCAACCTTCTCAAACAGTGCGCGGTCGACCTCTTCCTGATGGCCGCACGACGCACAGACCGCATGGAAGGTTTCAACAGCAGCTTCCGCGGACTTTTCGGGCATGAAGAGCGTATTGGACGCCACCATCAGACTCAACAGAAAGATGGGCGCCACGACGTGCCACGGCTGCAGATTCACGCCGCGCTCTTCCATCCATATCTGTGTATGACGGAAGCGGTAGTAGCGAATGGTATCGACAGTCTTTTGCAGTTTTGACCGGTCATCGCGATACAGCAACTCGCGAAGCCGCTTGCGCTGCTCGAATCGAAGACGGCGTGCACGCTGCTCAGGCGTCTCGGCCTTGAGCATTTTTTCCAGTTCCGCGATGCGACGACGTTTTTCACGCTCGCGTTCGAGCAGTGCCTGCGCTTCATCAATGCTGTAGCCAACAACATCTTCGAGTGCTTCCTGCAACGACATGTACTCAACGCCCTCATTGAGCACTTCATCAATGATGCGATTGAGTTTGCGACGCTCCATACGTCGCCGCATGCGTTCTTCATCAGAAGTCGTTCGAGCCGGACTGGCCAGGTTCCGTGTCTGCGCGGCCTTGTTCTTCGCCTTCTTCTTTGCAGGTTTCCTGGCCGTTCGAACCGCGACCTGTTTTGCGTCCGACTCGGCATGCGATTCAATTTTGACGGACTTTGGGGCCTTCTTTTCCGCAACAACCTTCGGCTTGCGACGCGTTGATCGCCTGGCAGGCCTGGCTTGTTCGCTTGATAAGGATTTTTTCTTCTTTGAACCCGTTGAAGGAGCATCCGGACGAGCCGACCTGGCCGGGTTACGTGACTTGGTTGTCTTGCGGGGTCCGCAAGGCAGCGAACTGACTACCTCGCCGGACGTCTTTGACTCATCAATGAGTTGAGGGGATTGTGCCATAGATTCAATCTCCGACACATCCGGCGAGCCCTGCTAGTCAAAACCGTTTCCACGCGGCCTGCTCGTCTGACGTGCCATTTCCACCGACAGTTCAAACGTACGATTGGGGCTCTGATCAGGCAAGACAGGTAATCTGAAAAAGTTGCGCATACAAAACCCCTCGCGGTGACTCCCGCAAGGGGTTTGTATATTCGATTCAAGCGGAATAATCGTTACAGATCATGCAACCCGCTTGGCTTCGTGCTCGTCCAGCGCGGCGTAGATGATCTGCGTAATCGCGCCGTAGGCATCTGCCCATGCCTGTTCGAGTTCCGGATTCCACGCGTCGCCGGCCAACTCTGCCAGCGTGGCGAGCAGGTTTTCACCCACCACCGGGTACTGGTCGCGCGTCACGCCGTAATCGATGTGACGGATTCCCAGGTCGGCAACGGCCTGGCCGAGTGCTTCGGGCTTTCTCAGATTGCCCACAATCATGGCCAGCGCGGCAACCAGCTTCTTCTTCTGTTCAGAGACATCATCCGGGAACATCGGACGAACCTGCGGGTACTTGGTGAACAGCCGGTCATAGAAACGATCAGCCAGTTCGTCAGCCCGCGGGGCGAGCAGGTTGAAGCTGGATTCGAGAAGTTCAACGTTCAGTGACATAGCAGTCTCCTGTAAATGTGCCTATAGCCGTATCGGGATACAGGCCGATCGACTTGGGGCGCACTTGAGTTACACACTTCAAATGCCCCCGGCCTCAAGCTCGTTATTTGGCACCAGGAACGTCACAAAGTGTTACAAAGCTGTGACACGGCGTTTAAATAGCAAGATTACAATACTCATGACAGAACTGCGGTGAGCTGTTATTCATCTCTCTTATCCGCCGCAGCCAAGTTGCGCATGGCGCGATTCAGCGCCGTTGAAGAGCGCGATATGGAGCGGGGTCTGTCAGCCCTGTCATATCGGACCAGACCTTTAAGGTCGTATCTGCTACGCCTTCGGAACGTCGCGCGCGTTCGCCCTGACGTTTTAGAAGCGGACTGCCACCCGGTAGATGCGGCCTGGCTGTTCGTACACCTCTATGCGTAAGGAGAAACGTCATGGCTCAACTTCTGTCTCATCCTGACGGGTCATTTGCAAACAAAACATGGAAGCTGTCCAGCCTGGCCGGGCCCAGTGTGCTTTACCTGGGCAGTGCGGCATGTGTGTTGTATGGCATGAATCAGGTTTTGACCGGCAACGGTGTTGGTGACGCCATCTCGATTGCCGAGCGGTTCGCGGGCGTCGGCGCGATTCACGTTTACCAACTGGCTCTCTTTCTGATCGCGATGCTGCTGGTCTGCTGGCGGCGTGTTCTGGATGATGCGGTCTCGCTGACCCTGCTGGTCGGCGCGTTTCTGGTCGGGGCAGCCGCAACGCTCGACACGATTTCCGCAGAACACTCGGCCCTGACGATGGCGATCGGCGGGGTCGGCCTGCTAATGGGCATTACACAGTTGTGGTTTCTCACCCACTTTGTCATCAAACCGATCAACATCATCACCGGCGTCTCGTTCGGCGCCCTACTGGCGTGGAACTTTCTGATGCCGGCGGTCATGGGGGAAGCACAACTGCGGCGATGGACCAACAGCGAGTTGCACGAACTGTGGTTCTACGGCTGGGCCTTCACGCTTCTGGCCGGCGGCGGTGTCGTGGCGGGCATGATTGTCAGACCCGCTCGGGAGCTGGGACAAAACGGCTTAACATCCCCGTTTCTGCGCAGCCACCTGATGGGCTGGACGTTTGCCGGCATGCTGGTACTGGCAACATTTGCCCATCAGTGGGCGTTGACCTGGGCGTTCTTCCTGACCAAAGCCCATTTCGGTGACGCCATTCCGGCTGTGGTCATCATCGTGCTGATTCTGATGGAAGCCTGTCGCGCCCTTCACGGCAAACCAGCACGTGTGTATCGGCTGCTGCTCGGTTTCATCCCGCTGACACTCGCGGGGATCATCATGATGACGGGTTACTTTTCGAAGATGACCGCAACCGGGATCGGGTGGGTCAGTTTCCCGCCGATCAGCCTGTTTGCCATGGCCGGGGTGACCGCATGGCTCGGCTGGCGATGGTTCGGCCAGCATCGAAGAGCCGTCGCGTGGATTTATCTGTTTGCCGCGCTATTGAGCATCCGAGCCCTTCCGGGACATGATGTGACTCACATGCTCGACTGGTGGTCGGCGCTGATTGCCGTATTCGCCGGCTGCATCTATATGACAGTTCGTTATCGCTGGGAACTGACGGCCGTCATGAGTGCAGGGCTGCTGGTGCTTGGCGCGGTGGAGAGTTCGATCCTTGCCGACACTTCCAGTCAGTTTGATCTGCCAACTGTGGGAATCTGGCTGATTGCGTTCGGCTTCACGATGGATATCTGGGCTTTGTGGCTGCGTAATCGGATGTCACGCTTGTCGGGAGCGATCTGCAGTGCAGGCCTGGCTATCGGGTTGATGATGGTCGCACAACAGATGCCCATACCATTTGTGTACCGCCTGATGTTCGCGGCGTGTCTGGTCCTGTGGACCGCCTTGATTGCGAAGCTGGCCAGACAACAACTCAAACTGGTGGCAATCGCGCTTCCGATCGTAATTTTTCTTGATTTGATGCGCGTTCTGTTAACAGGCTGGGGCATGGTCGCATCAGGGTTCACCCTACTGCTGGTCGGGACGATCGGCAGCTTGATCAAAAGCCGCAGGCTAAGGAAGGAGTCTGCTTGAGCACCAGTAATTGCAACCTTTTACATGACTTATAAACATGTTTTCCACACAATAGCGAACGATTTTCACGTCAGATAGGAGAAATCGTCATAGCTCACAGCCAGCGCGCAGGTTACAGCGTGCGGGCCTCGAGCTTGGACAAGAAAAGAGTTAATGCTTAAAAAGCACGTCGACCGATAATTGATTTGTCAGGAACGGTCGAGAGTGACCTTGGAATGCCTGATTGAGTGAAGCTGGATGCGTTCGAGGGCAGCGCAAAGGTTGATCAAGGAGGATCACCGGCGTGTCTGATTCAGCTGCACAAGACAACATTGCGAAACCTTTTCACTAGGGACGGTGGAAAAGCCATGAGCGCCAAACACACACGGAAGTACCAGAGCCTCTATTCCAGTCTTCTATTCGCAGCCATCATTACATGCGTCGGGGTGAGCGTCGGCTGCGAATTCGACAGTTACCTTGATCCATCCGTTGTTGGTCGCTGGGAGCGCACGCCTGTCGTGCTTCCGATTCTCGATCAGCTTGATGTGATCGACGAACCACCTGCAGCCGCGCCCGGCACCACGTCCGTGCGTCCTGAAGATCTGGTTCCGGAAATTGCCGAGTATGTCATTGGCCCGGGCGACCTGATCACGTTCACCATCTTTGAATTGCTTGTTCAGGGTGTTGAGTCTGTTCAGACACGTCGTGTTGATGAGCTTGGTTACCTGCGTCTGCCGGTCATCGGTACGCTTCGCGTTGCGGGTATCACACCCAGCCGCTTGGAAAAAGAAATGTCCAAGCTGCTGCAACGGAAGCAGATCATCAAGGGCGGCATGGTCAGTGTGATTGTTCAGGAAGGCCGTCAGAAGACCTACAGTGTTATTGGTGAACCGCAGGTAGCCGGTACGGGTATCGGCACCTACACCATTCCGCACACCAACTTCCGACTGCTCGAAGCCATGGCTCTGGCTCGCGGCGTTCCCGGCCGTATCAAGACGATTTATGTGATTCGCGCCCCTGTCATGATGGCATCGCTGCCGGAAGTGCTGGCGGGCCGCAATACAGGTAACTCGATTCTTGTTGATGATGATGATGAAGTCGCGACAGTCGTTGCCGAAGGTAACCAGGATGTCAGCGCCAGTTCAGTCGACTTGATCGACAATCTGCTCAAAGGCATTGACATGAGCATTGAGAATGTCAAAGCCGGTCGTCCGCATGTTCCCGCGGAATTGGAAGCTGCACTGAACGGCCATACCCCGACGACCCAGTGGGTGCACGTGGATGGCAAGTGGGTCAAGCTGACACACACGCCGACCGTGGTCGCAACATCCGAGCCGACGGAGTCGTCCTACACGCCGAGCGGTCCGCTGGAAGGCGGCGCGCTGCCGAGCACCGCGGACCTGGCCCGCATGATGTCTGAAGCTCGCATTATCGAGATTCCTTATGACAAGCTGCTGACCGGTGAACTGAAGTACAACGTGGTGATCGAGCCGGGTGACATCATCCGCGTCCCAGCACCGGTGATCGGTAACGTCTACATTGGCGGTGCCATCAACCGCCCGGGTACCTACACCCTGCCAGGTGACAAAGACCTGACTCTCAAGCAACTGATCTTTGCCGCCGGCAACCTGTCGCCGGTCGCGATTCCGGAACGCGTTGACCTGATCCGCCGCGTGGGTGACGACCAGGAAGCCATTGTCCGCATGAACCTGCGGTCGATCTTTGAGGGTACGGAGCCTGACTTCTACCTCAAGCCAAACGACACGATCAACATTGGTACCAACGCCTTTGCCTCCCCGCTGGCGGTCGTACGTAACGGCTTCCGCATGACTTACGGGTTTGGATTCATTCTGGACCGTAATTTCGACGACGAAGTATTCGGATTTCAGCCGAACTAAAATCCGTCCGATACAACATTTGGCGTAAAACAGGGCTCCCTGAAAAGGGAGCCTTTTTTTGCATTGCCCCAAAACAGGGGGTACGCCTACAGTTATTCAGGAGGGTCGTCGGTCGGATTCGCGGAGTTATCGGTCTAATCGTCAGACCAAAGCATGTGGAATCGACCTGATCAGCTGACATGACTACGACATCAGCGATCAGTCCTATAGACCATCGCCCGTCTCCGACTGTGCTCTCACGCGCCAGTCTGGGCTGGGGTATCGCTCTGGCAGTGCTGTTCGTCGGCCTCTATCACACGTGGCTGTTTCGCATGTACCGCATCGCCATGGACCGATGGGGTGGTGACTGGTCTCACGCGATCGTTATTCCGGCAATCTCTGCGTACTTTGTCTGGCAACAGCGGGAACGACTGCTTCAGGTTCCCAAACGACTGTACTGGCCGGGCCTGCCGATCATGTTCCTGGGCATTCTCAGCTACGCGTGGTGGATTCACCCCGGGCGTAATGACATGCTGCAGGGCTACAGCATGATTCTGAGCCTATTCGGCATGGTGCTGTTCCTGTTCGGGCCGCGCGTGATGACCTGGCTGTGGGTGCCGATCACTTACCTGATGCTGGGCGTTAAGGTTTCCGACCGAATCTGGGAAGCAATCGCGTGGAAACTGCAACTGCTTGCGGCAAAAGCCTCCTCCATCGTCCTGACATTCTGCGGACTGGTGATGGACATCGAAGCCAACGTCTCCGGCTCAACGATCGAAATGGGCTACATGGAGAACGGGCAATGGGTTTCACATGCACTGAACGTGGCTGAGGCCTGCAGCGGCCTGCGAATGCTGGCTGCATTCGTCGCGCTGGGCGTGGCTGTTGCGTTCTATACCGAGCGCCCCCGCTGGCAACGCATCATCATGGTGCTGATGACCGTCCCAATCGCGGTGCTGGTCAATGTCGGCCGTGTCACTTCGCTGGGCCTGTTGCACCTGGTTGACGAAGAACTGGCGCGCGGCGACGTACACAAGTTTGTCGGGCTGATCATGCTGATCCCCGCCCTGATGCTGTTTGTACTGCTTGGCTGGGTGCTGGATCGGATCATCATTCCGGACCCGAATGCCAAAAAAGAACGGGAAAAACGGCTCGAAGCCAAATACGAACAACTGAGGCACAAAGGGCCTGTGGCGAATGCCCGGCCGGTTGCAGGCGTGATCGGCGGTATCTGCCTGGCCATTGCCCTGGGGATTACATACGGGTTTATGTTTGCAAGTCTGCGCCCGTCGCTGCTGGGTGATGCAATTCAGCAGAACACCGCGACCGCCCTGTTCGTGAGTGCCGGCGTGCTGCTGGTTGGCGGTATGTGGATCGTTCGAAAGATGTTCCAGCCGATCTATCCACCCAATGCGCGGCCGAATCAGATTACGTCGCTGGCACTCTGTGCAGGCATCCTGCTGACCTCAGCGGTCGGCCTGCAGGCAGTGGTCAAGCATACGAAGGCGGTCCTGATCAAAAAGCCGGTCCCCCTTCGCCAGCCACTGGTGGTCTTGCCGGCTCAAATCGGTAGCTGGGAACTGATCCACGACGAACGGCTGCCGGACGAAATCCTCGAAGAACTGCGCACGGAGAATTACATCTCGCGTACCTACCGGAACACCACGCTGGAAGAGACTGACCCGGCGTCCATCATGCGGCTGCACGTTGCGTACTACACAGGCACGCCTGACACGGTGCCGCACGTCCCGGACCGCTGTTACGTGGCCGGCGGCCTGACGCCAATCAACAAGGGAATCGCGACGCTCCAGGTTGAAGGTGACAACTACAAACGAACTGACGAAGGCATCTTCGCCAAGAGCCAACTGCATGGCGGTGATGTGAGCGTACCGGCCGATAACTTCAGCGCCACGATCTTCACGTTTGGCTCGCCGGACGACCCCAAGCTGCAGTCAAACGTGATGTACTTCTTCGCGGCCAACGGCAAATTCCTGGCCACGCCGGACCTTGTTCGGCTACAGGGTTTCGACCTTCGCGACGAGTACAGCTACTACTGCAAAATCGAAGTGGGCGCGGTACTTATCAGAGACCCAAACGACGCAATCCGTCTAACCGGACATTTTTTATCAGAAGTTCTGCCCGAAATACTTGCCTGTCTACCGGATTGGTCGGATGTTTCCGATGGCAAAAACAACACCCAGGGGCCGGGCAATTAGCCAGGTAGTGTTCAGATTTAACCCGCAGGAGGCATGATATATGGCGGGCCGGGTAAATACCAAGTTTGTCGTCATCCTAAGCGCGATCCTGATCCTGTTCATTGTTGGACTGGTCGGGCTGTGGTTCTACGTGAATCGTGTCGATCCGGCTGAGCATATCGCTCGGGCGGACAAGTACGCCGCTGCCGGCCAATACGAGAAGGCCGTCACCTACTACGGGCGGGCGCTGCGCGAGCGGAAAACCGATGTCGACCTGATTCTCAAGTTCGCGGATGCCAAGTCACAGTTGCTGGTTTCTGACTTCCGCGTTGCCCAGAACAACATCACGTCGCAGATCGACTACTACCGCAACGCGCTGGATCTTTCGCCGTCGAACGAAAAGGCCCTTCGCGGGCTGGCAGACATGTACACCATGATCGGCCGCGAAATGAACTCGCTGGACGGGTGGAATCAGCTCTACCTGATCACGCAGCCGATCCTTCGGTCGCGCCCGGACTATTCGCTGGCCCTTCGCTATCGCGGTATCGCACAGGTGAATCGTCTGCGAAGCGTTCCGCTGTCAGAAAGTGAAATTGAGCAGACGCTTGCCGACCTTGAACTGGCGCGGCGTGCGTATCCGGATGATCCGGATATTGAATATCACATCGCCCAATGGCATCTGCTGGAAGCCAAGCGGTTGAACAAGCCGGGCACTGCGCCCAAACGCATTGAACAGCATATTTCGGATGCGGTCATGCTGGCGGAAGACATTGCCAGTCGCCATCGCGATGACCCGCAGGCTCGCCTGTATCACGTGAATATTCTTATCGAAGCCGGCCGTACGGATGAGGCGATCACCGCGCTGATCAAGCTGTCAGACGAGTTGACTGCCAATCCAAGTGCGCCGTCTGTGATCCTGGAAGTCGTGGAACGTCTTGGTTCGCCGCTGATGAATCCGGACGACGGTTCCGATCCGAACAACGTTAACAAGTCGGGTATCCAGCGCGGCGAGAAGCTGATGCTGGCCGCGGCCAAGGCGTATCCGACTGATCTACGCATCCAGATATTCCTGGGGCGGATTCAGGAATCACTGGGTAAAACAGAAGACGCCACTGAGACCTACACGCGCGTCAGCGAAACCGAGGTCAAGGCTGTCTCGCAGATTGCCTACAAGGCCGTGCAACTCAAAAGGCTGGCGATTGCGCAACATGCGGACCTGAAAGTCCGTGCTGCTCAACAGGAAGATGACTCGGCCATGCGTGCGGAAATGCTCGCGGAAGTTGAATCGCTGATTCGCCAGTTCCGTACGGCCGGTGGTGAAGCGTCGCTGAGCCATATGCTGGAAGGCAAAGTCGCCATGGCACGTGGCGAATGGGCCGTCGCATTGAAGCAATTCGATACGTCCAGCAGCCTGAAGGATGACAAGAATCCGGAATTGCTTTCGTTGTCCAGTTCCGCTTGCGTCAAGCTTGGCGAACTGGGCGCAGCTGTCACGCGGCTGGAACGGTTGGTTGAACTGGCGCCGCAGTACACGCAGGGTCGCTACCAGTTGATCAAACTCTATCTGCGATTGGCTCAAAGCGATCGCGCGGCGATGCAGCTCAACGACGTGCTGCGCATGCGTCCGAACGATTATGAAGGCCGCCGACTCCAAGCTGTCCTTTACGGTCAGATTGGCAAGACGGACAAGGCGATCAAGGTTTACAACCAGCTCGATCCTCAGAAGAACCGCGAACTGGTTCTGCCACTGGCACGGCTCTACTCGTCGACCGGCCAGAAGGACAAGGCATTTACGATGCTGGAAGAACAGTTCCGCCATGAGCCTTCGAACCTGGCGATCCTTCGCGAGATGATTCGCCTGGCGCCGACGCCGCAGGACGCAAACGACTATGTCGAAACCGCCCGGCGCGCCGGTGCTGATCCAAGCAAGATTGACCTGATTGCGGGCCGTTTGAACGCGGACGGCAACCGGGACGTTGTGCAGGACGTCGAGAACCTTGTGAAGAATGAGGAAGATGATGTTCGCCGTCACCTGGCACGACATCACTTCTACTGGCGTCTGAGCAAGTTTGATGAAGCCCGTGAAGCGCTTCGGGAAGCGGTTAAAGCCGGTCCAAACGATGCGGGCGTGGTTGAAGCCCAGTTCCGCATGGCTCTGATTGACAAGAACTGGAATCAGGCGGAGACGCTGGCTGTCAAAGCGGCTGAGCTGAACGCCGACGAAGCCAACGGCACGTTTATTCGAGGCCAGCTGGAAATGGCGCGCGGACGCAGTTCGCAGGCGATTACCGAGTTCACCAACGGCTTGAAGCTTCGCCCGGTCTATTCCGAAGGCTGGCGCATGTACGGCGACGCCCAGCGCAGCACGGGCGATGTTGTTGCGGCCATCACTGCTTACCAGCGTGCACTGGATCAGCGCCCGGATAACGTTCAGGCGATCAGCAATCTGGCCCTGACGCTGGACTCTGCGGCGCGATACGACGAAGCGTTGGAGCAATACCGCCGCGCGATGCAGTTCCGTGCGAACAACGATGCGTTGCGTGAGCGTTACCTGACTTACGAACAGGATCACGGCAGCAAGGAACGCGCACTGGAGCTGCGCAAGAAAATTGCCGAAGCGATGCCCAACGACACGACGAATCGTCGCGGCCTGGCGATCCTGTACGCATCGATGCGCAAGTTCCCTGAGGCGAAGCAGGTTCTGGAAAAGCTATTCGACTACGAAGGCCGGACCCTGCAGAACATTCGCACTTACGCCATGGTGCTGGCATTTGCAGGCAACCACGATGCGGGTGGCAAGCTTCTGGAGGACCACATCAAAGGTCTGGGCGAAGAAGCCACTACGGAAGACTGGATTTCGATCGGCGTCTACTACCGGCGTGTCGGCCTGATTGATAAAGCGATCTTCGCTTATCGCCAGGCAATGGATATTGAGAAAGACACGGGTGATATCGCCGCCCGCGCACTGGCAGACCTGTTGTTCGATACAGGCCGATACGCGGAAGCGACCGACGTGTACGGCAACCTGTGGCGCAAGGAAATGACCAACGCCCTGGTTGGCTACCGTTACGTCGAAGCGCTGGTTCGTGACCTGAAGCTGGACGTGGCTGAAGACACGCTTGGGCGCGTCATTGAAAAGTCCGGCGATGATTCATCGGCACAACTGCTCTACTCGCTGATTGCTCAGTATCACAAGGACTACAACAAGGCGATGAATCACCTGGACCGCGCGGTCAAATTGTCGCCGGACCGGGCCATCGTCTACTTCGAACGGGCCAATGTCCTGTGGCGGATGGATATCGATCGTGAAGAAGAAGCGATTGCCGACCTTCAGAAAGCACTGGACCTGGAGCCGAATCTTCAATCAGCCCGTCACCTGATGGCGCGTCTGTACCTGCTTGTGAACAATCCGCGTCAGGCGATCCGTCAGCTTCAGGAAGTGATCAAGCGTCGGCCGTACGACGTGACGACGCGGATACAGCTGTTGAATCTGTATCTGAATCACGACGAAATTCTTGCGGCCAAGACGCTGATGAGTGAATCGTCCGAGATGTTCCCGTCTGACGCGCGCTGGCCGCGACTTCGGGCGGAACAGGCAATCAAGGAAAAGAATCATCGCCTGGCGATCAAGTATCTGCAGGAAGCTTTCAGCCGCGAACCCAAGGAAGACGTGCTGGGCGCACTGGCTGTTCAGCTACTGAATTACAAGCAGGCAAATGCGGCTGTCAGCGTTCTGGAACAGAAGAAATCCATGACCATGGCGGACCCCGGCCTGCGGGCGATCTACGGGCGGATGCTGCTGCAGACCGGCAAGGCTGCGGAAGGTGAAGCCCACCTGACCGGGTCGTTCGACATGTCCAAGCAGTTGAGTCATGTGTTCGCCGTCTCAACGCAAATGGTTGCGGCCTACGGTCTGGATGAAGCGACCGTCAAACTGGAACAGCTGTCCAAGACGGACAAATCCGCCTGGACACAGGTGTCTATCGCGCGTCAGGAGATCGTTGCTGACCAGCCTCAGAAAGCGGCTAATCGTCTTAACCGGACTCTTCCGTCCATCCAGAAGGAAGATTTAGAAGCATTTCGTGGCTTACTTGCAATGGCGCTTCATAATAGTGGCAACCACGAAGAAGCGGCCACGGTCTACAAAGAGATCGTGACCGATAACTCGAAAAACTTCGCGGCCTTGAACAACCTGGCGTACCTGCTGGCCACCGATCTGAACCGGCCAAAAGACGCCCTGACGTACGCAGAAAAGGCTGCTGACGAAAAACCGAATGATCCGCAGATTCTCGATACCCTCGGTTGGGTTCAATATCAGAGCGGATTACAGGAAAAGGCGTATCGGACATTACGCCGAAGTGTAAGGATAAAGCCAATGGCGGCGAACAGTCTGCATTTTGCCAAAGTTCTGGTCGCCATGGGCGAGCGCAGCAGCGCCGAGCAGATTCTGGTCAGTGCCAAGCGTCTGGCTGAAAAGGAAGAAAATCAGGAACTTCTGTCGCAGATCACAGGTCTGCAAGAAGAACTGAATGGGTAATCACTAAGGAACTGGAAGTATTAATCGTCTGTTTTATCCCTAGAGAGGGGGAGTTCGAAGCATGACTGCCAACATCGTTTCACCATCACCGTTAACGCCGGCCAACCAATCCCACGGGGGAGGTGGCGCCGGTGGAGCCAATGCGCGGTTCACACCGCTGGACCCGATCAAGGTCGTTCAGCAGAACAAGGTCACCTTGATCCTGGTGTTCGTGCTCGCGCTCATCCTGGGCATCCTGCTCTATGTCTTCCTGCTGAAGACATCACCGGAATACACTTCCGAAGCGCAGTTGCTCGTAACAGGTAGCCTCACGGAGCCGTACGAACAGCCGTCGATGTCCGGCGAGTTGAAGGAAGAACGTCTTGACGTGCTTGGTGCGTTTATCAAGAACCAGATAAACCTGATCAAGTCGGACGACGTGCTTCGCGTTGCCATGGACAGTGATGCTGTCAAGAACACCCGCTGGTACAACCAATGGGGTGACAGCCTGATCGACGCACGCGAAGACCTGCATCGCCGCATTGGTGCGAGCCAGATCATCGGCTCAACATTGATTCGCCTTTCGATCAAGGGCGAAGACGCAGCGGACCTGCAGCCGATCCTTGATACCGTCATTGCGGTGTACCTGGATCAGTTCCGTCAGCGAACGCGCGTTGAGACGTCGGAAGTTCGTAGCGTGTTCCGCGAAGAAGCAGACCGCGCAGAAGACGAATACCTGAACCTTCAGAACCGTCTGAAGCAGTTCCGCGAAGAACACGATCTGGCCACGCTGGAAGAGAAGAACGACGAAGCCACCATCGCTTACACCGACCTGGCGGCTCGCGCTTCGGCTCTGGCAGTTGCCTTGCAGACCTCTCGTGAACAGTATCGCGCCTTGAGCGACGCGATGAAGGAAGGCCGCATCCTCGAGCCGAGTGCCGATGAGCTGGCCCAGGTTGAAGCTGACCCGGCCGTGTCACTGCGTGACGAGCGTCTGCGAAGCCTTCGCGAACAGCGTGAAATCGCCCTGCATCGTCTGGGTGAAAAGCATCGCGTGATCTTGAACATTGACTACACCATCGAAGCAACCGAAGGCGAACGTGCCCAGGAAGTCGCACGACTGCTCAAGGAACGCCAGGAAGTCATGCTGGATCAGGCTCGCAAGCAGACTGCCCAGTTTGAAGCTCAGATCGCTGGCCTGCAGCCGGCACTGGAAGAATCCCGTGCACGCGTTCGCGACTTTACTGAAGAACTTCAGGAATACAACGCCATCGAGTACCAGGCCCGTCAGGCAGCTGCCCGTCGCGCCAAGGCTGAAGAACTGCTCCGCGACATGGACCTGTCCGGCCGTCGTCCCGACAACGCCGGTGTCCGTGCCCAGGTGGCAGCCACCACGCCGAAGCTGACGTTCCCGACCGTGGGCGGCGTCGTTGCCTCGACCGTGATCCTGCTGGAAGTGCTCGCCCTCGGCCTGATCTTCCTGAAGGAACTGCTCGACCAGCGTATCAAGAGCCCGACCGACGTCACCCTGCTTCCGAATGCCAACGTGCTGGGCGTGATCCCGCATACCTCGGAAGACAAGGTTGGCCCGACGACTGTCGAGAACATTGTGCAGCGTGATCCAACCGGCCTGATGTCAGAGTCGTTCCGACAGGCACGTACGTCGATCCTCGCGGCCGCCGAACGCAAGGGCCACCGCGTGATCATGGCAGTCGGCCCGCAGCCGGGCTCGGGTGTCTCGAGCATGGTCAACAACCTGGCACTGAGCATGGCCTTCGACGGCCGCAAGGTGCTGGTCATCGATGCCAACTTCCGTCGCCCCGCCATGCACCGCATGTTCGGTGTGGGCAGCGGTGCGGGTCTGGCAGAAGTGCTCGACGGCAGCACCACGTTCGACCAGGCCGTGGTTCACTACGGCGATCCGAACGTCGACGTGTTGACCGCCGGCAACACCGCGTCAGCCGCGCCGGAACTGCTGGAAGGCCGCGCTTTCCAGAACCTGCTCAACGACTGCCGCAACTGGTACGACATTGTGCTGATCGACACCCCGCCGGTCCTGCTGACCTCGGAAGCCACGATGCTGTCCAAGCAGGTCGACGCAGTGTTCGCCGTCGTGCGTGCCCAGCGTGACCAGCGCGGCATGGTTGCCCGAATGGTTCGCCAGGTCGCGTCGAGCGACGCCGAAATGCTCGGCATCCTGCTCAACGGTGTTCGCGCCGCGGCAGGCGGTTACTTCGCGAAGAACTACAGTGCCTTCTACAAGTACCGTCAGGGTCGTGCGTCGGATGTCCGTAACGACGACCGAGAAGAACGAGCTGCGGCCCTCGGCGACGTGGACCGCAATGAAAACGAAAAGGCAGACTGAACTGCCGATTCGTGACATAATAGAGTCAGTCAAAGTCTGCGGGTCCTTCGGTCGACGCCCTGAATCTCAGGGTCGACCGAGGCCCGCGGGCTTGTTTCAAGATCGAATGGATTATGACCGCTTCTGTGCGGCGGTTAGAGTGAATTCATTCAACGCCCCATCGGATTGATGGGGATTCAGATTTCCAGTGGGGATTCACTCCCCGGGGGCCAACTTCCGGGGGGGATCAGGGTTCGAGGTTGACGGCCGCCAATCGGCGTCGATCTCACACATGTAACTGCGAGGCAAGACGAAACAATGTCGCAGCTGATGCTCGGCCAGGAAACCGCCGCCCGCATTCTGACGGCCAACGAAGTGCTGGCACCTTACATGCCGGTCTTTTTTGCTGCGCTGATTATCAGCTTTGCCGCGACCCCCATGATGCGCCTGCTGGCGATCCGAAACGGCGTGGTCGACATGCCGGACTTTAATCGCAAGATGCATCTGCAGCCGGTGGCTTACCTCGGTGGTGTGGGCATCTTCCTGGGCTGGCTGGCAGGCATGAGCCTGTGCCATTTCATTACGCCGCCGGATGCAAAATCTGTTGAACTGGGGCTCGCTTCGGTCAAGTTTCCATTCGCGATCGTCATCGGCGCGGCAGTCATCACCCTCACCGGCGTGATCGACGATGTGTACGGCATCAGCCCGCGCATCAAAGTGGGCGGCCAGCTCTTCGCAGCCGCGTCGCTGGCGAGCATGGACGTGGGTACCGTGCTGATGTCCGACACGTTCCAGGCGATCGGGCTGAGCTTCCCCTACCAGGACCAGGTCGCCTACACCTTGGGCGCGATCATGATCGCCATTTTTGTCCTGGGCGGCTGCAACTCCATGAACCTGTTGGATGGCATGGACGGCCTGGCCTCCGGCGTGGCGGGTATCGCGGCCACTGGCTTTCTGTTCATCTCAATTTTCATCGCCATCGGCGTGTCCAACCCGGAAGCAGTCCTGCCAGGCGTGGACATCTGGACGAGCCCGGTTCGTATTGTGATGTGCCTTGCCATCATCGGTGCGGTGCTGGGGTTCCTGCCGTACAACTTCAATCCGGCCAATATTTTTATGGGGGATGCGGGCTCATTGCTGCTCGGCTATCTGTGCGTTTCAACGATCCTGCTGATGGCCCACGCGCCCGGCGCCGGGCCTGCTCTGGTTATGGCCGGCACCATCGTCTTCGCCCTACCCATTATCGATACGTCACTGGCGATCGTTCGCCGCAAACTGGCCGGGCGTCCGATCTTCAGCCCGGACAGCCAGCATCTGCATCACCAACTGCGCCGTTCGGGTTTGAGCGTGAAGCAGACGGTCCTGTTCCTCTACGGCCTTGCCGCATTCTTCGGCTTCCTGGGATGCCTGATGGTCTTCCTGCGTTGGCGATACGTGCTCGCCCTGTTCCTGGTCATCTTCGCGTTTGTGAGCGTGACGGCTTACAAGTCGGCCCAAACCAAAATCCTGCTGCGCGAGAAGCACGGTGATGATGCGGAAGAAGCCGAAGATGTGGAGCAGGAAGCATCTGCCAGTGAAGTCGCTGACTCCACTGGAGACGAGAGCGGTGATGTGGCCAGCCAGTCGCCAAACGGATCACCAGCACATAATCCGGCAGGATAGAAGTGCCATCGCTGACGTGGACAAGCAGATCTGCAATGCCTCGCAGTGTCCCGGCCCTGACAATGGGGCTATCTCCCTGTTTCCACATTCTTTCTTCGACTAAGAAACAGCTTCATCACCAACAAAGCCAGGATCCCCAAACATAAGAGCGCGGACGCCGCCCATAGATTTCCGCGCCATTCATATATTTCTTCTGACTCAACCGGCGGGCCGCCGGCCACCCAGTAATTGAACGCCGCATAGTAAAACGATATGAGTCCCCAAGCGATGCAGAAAACAGCCAGTAGTAGAATATGCAGTCTTGCTTTCTTCATTCACATCGTTTCGCTGGTTTGATTTAGAACGGGAGACGTCGGGTGACAACTCGCCGCAAGTACGGCGAGCAGTCGGAATGAGTACTGCACTCTCACCTCTCCGTTTCTCGTTCCCTCCCAACTCCTTTCCATCCCGGTCCTGCTTTCCCGCGTATGCCATGCTTTATTTATGCGCAGGCACTATGGACCGGCGACTCTCATTTATAAAAAGCTTGTCTCTGCAAATGATGATAATTGAAAAGTTGTTGATTTCTCCGTAGCAATCTCCATTCCAATAAACCTTGCCTTCTCTCACCTCAACAACATTTGCATCCCATCTCCAAGTGCAATAAAGAATGTCACCTGACTCCCCGCCGTAGACACACTCCGAAGGGATGCGATCAACCTGTTCATCACAATCAATTAACATCCACCTTCCGTCAATAGATCCATTTTCTCTGTTCAGAGCAGCCAGTATCATCTCAACCGCAGGCACATTCGGCGAGCCTTCAATAGCCCTCACATTGACGGAGACGCTATCACGACGAATCGCCACCCGGTTCGTCGATTCAGGCAGCGCATAGTACCGGCCGTTCATGTAAACGACGGTTTCTCTGACAACAATCGTTGACTGGTCGGCCGGCATATCTTCCAGATCAAACACACCAATCCGAATCCCGAGCTTATCGGACAGTGTACGAACCTGAAGACCTATCAATTCAACGGTTATCTCGCCAATGGGATGTGTATACGTCGACGAATCCGGGCCATGGAGTACCGGTATCATTTCTTCCGAATCACACGACACCAATGCACAACCGGAGAGCAGAAAAAAGACAAACAGACGAAAGCAGGAGTTCTTTAACATTTCGTAATTACCATTACTACCTGCGGCAGGACGAGCGGCGTCCTGGTATTTGGCCTGAGGCCCTAATGATTTATTTCGAAGCTTTGGCAGCATTCTCTTGAACACGCGCGCGAAGTCTGTTCGCGAATACGATCTGTTGTTCCCTGTCGCGTCTGGATGAGCAGCCGAAAAGCCCGCCTGCCTCGAACGCGTCAATGCGGACTGAGGTTCCCTCAATCCCGTCATCCAAAGTGACTTCCGACAGGTGAATATCCAAGTACTTTATCGACATTGTCGATATGCGAAAATGCTCATAAACAAAGGAACAATGCATATCAACATCGTCCCATCCAAACAGCACTTTTCGCTGGAAAAATAATCCGACTTCACTGCTTCCAGTCGTACGGCAAGAGTAGTTGTAATCGTTCCGAGACACATCACATACAGCAACCCATACATTCAAAGAGTGGCTGGGCAACTCAATCACCGTCGAGCAGGAAGTGAAGAGCAATAAGAATGCACACAAAAAGTACTTCATGTTCAACAAGCAATGTATCATCCAGAGCCGACGCCATCGGTTTGATTGCGAGTCGGGAACGTGTCGCAAATACCCTGCGCAATATATGGGTGTCATAATCTGGGACTGAAAAACTGTGTCTTTGTTTCTTTCTTCGTGTCAACCAAACGTACCGGCGAAATACTTCGTCGTCATCTATGTCTCCTAGGCCCAATTCTGTAAAGCCAATACCTATCCGCTCATCGCTTCGATTTCTCTTCTTCCTCGATAACGCCGAATTTCATTCGACTGCGAACCGTGGGATTGGCAATCGACGCGATTAACTTCTCCTGCGACTTAAACTTACCAGTTATCTGAATGAAAGTACTCCCACTTTCAACCGTGACTTTCAGAGAGAAGGCGGCCACAAACAGCTTGCCTTTCTCAACGAGTGCCGGATCTATCAAGCCGACAGTGATCAGCGCCACCTCATGGCTGATATCCGAGGTCAACGCGCTGATCGCTTGTTCCGCAAAGCCCGCAAAATCTGAGTAGCCAATATCCAAGACTTTCATCTTCGGGCTGAACTTCTTGACGGCCTCTGATGCCAAATCGGCGAGAGCAGGTCCGGGATTTTTGGGCACTGGTAAAACCCCGGGCGCGTCAAGTCCCAGTGGCGCATAAACGGCGGATTGGACGAGCTTAATCGAGCTGGAGAACTGACTCGTTACAGCCTCGGTAACACTTTCGCCAACGCGTTCTGCCAATTTGGTTGCGTGTTTCTCCGACACGCCAACCTTCTGTAATACATCCGACGTTGATTTATTCGCAAACTTGCCTGCCTTTTTTCCTATCTCTCCAATATCGTCTTTCAAGGGCTTTAGGGTTTCTCCATCCTCCAGATGCACAAATGTGGAATCGAGGGCACCCCTGAGGGCGGACAGACCTACATCCCCCCCCTGTATCGCAGCATTCGTCGCGCCCTGGGCCGAACTAATCGCGGCCTTCGTCCAAACCTGCGTCGGTAATAGGTGGCCTCCGATGTGACCGATGGCAAAGCTGGCTGCGAAGGCAAGGCCGGTCTTAAGAATGTCGCCACCCATCACGGCGGCGGTTCCCGCGCCGACCGCAAATGCCGCAACCAGCCCAACGACCAACTCGACCAATCCTGGAAAATTTCCACTCGGATCGACATACTTCAGCGGATTATTATTGACATAACTGTATCGGTTAAGCGTTTGAGGATTACTGGCCTCCGGCACAATCGCATCTGCCTGAACGAATCGACCAAGCTCCGCGTCGTAATACCGCGATCCGTAGTAATACAGCCCCGTGTCCTCATCCAGAATCTGCCCCGTGAACCGGTGGCTGACGTTGAACGCGAGCGTATTGTTCTTGTGCTTTTCTCGGCCAAACGCGGAGTACTCGTAGTGCTGCACCAGATCACCGTCACGGTCGGTCTGAATGTTGGTGCTCGTTAAGTGATCATTGTGGCAGTAGTAGAAGACGGCGTCATAGTCCGGCACGCCGGCGCCAGCCACCGTCTCGGGCGGCAATGCGACGAAGAACATCGCGACCAGACAGACCGCCGTGATGATTTGCCGCCACGGATTGCGCAGATAGAAGCGTCGGCGATCACGGCGGCGCCAGGTGATGCCCTGACTGTCCAAATGCGGGCGCGCAGTGACGCCCGTCCTGTGCGACAGTGTTCCTCTACTCAAAAGAGCTCGAACAACATGGGGATAATGTCGCCATTTGCCAGCACGTCGTAATCGCTTGAGCCACCAGCGTCGCACCGGGAGGATCATTCCCCTGCGACAAGTAAACAATGATGCGATCAACATCAACAGCATGAACGTCCAGCCGCCATGGCCCGGACGCAACGGCCACATCAGCAAGTCAAAACCCGCCCGAGCCAACTTATTGTCCATGATTGCTGACGCCAGACTTTCATTCGGCTCAAGCGTGCACACACGCTTATCACCCGCGAACACATGCACCAATGTCGTCGTATCCGTCTGACCGGCGCGCGTGTCCGGGCGCTCTTCGTAGATGCCGCCGATGTAAATGTGAGTGCGTGTGGTGGTGCCGTCGTTGACCTTCTTCCAGAGGCGCTCACCGCCGTCATCGTAGCCATACGTGACGGTCACGCCACCGGGTGTACCGGAGCCGCCGTCGATGTCCACCTGTTTCAGGCGGCTCTGCGCATCAAACGACAGCGTCTGATTACTGCCACGGGTGAGCATGTTCCCGTTGTCGTCGTAGGTGTAGTTCTTGCCGTTTGCACTCGTAACCGCATGCGGCTGGTCGTTGACCGCACCGTAGCTATACGTCCCGACGCCCGCCTCCTCATTGAGCGTCATGTTTCCGATCGCGTTGTACGCGTAATCGATCGTTGCGCTCTGCGCCACGCTGTACAGGGACGTCAGTCGGTGCAGATCGTCATACGTGATCGTATTGATGCTCGCGGAAGCGGAACCGGATGAATTGACCCCGTCCGCAATGCTCAGGACATTCGACACCTCATCATACGTGTATGTCAGGTCCTGGTGGTTCCCGCCACCCGGCTTGTCTGTCTGTGTCTGCTTAAGGCGTTTTGAGTTGGTGTAATAGGTGTAGGTCGTCGCCAGACCGTTGCCATAGTCGATGCCGGTGAGTTGCCCCTGGTCGTTAAACCCCTGGGCATCGTAAAAGACCTCGGTCGGGCCACTTGCGGATTCCGCCTTTACGAGGTTGCCGCCGGTGTCGTAGGTGTAATCCAGTGTGAACGACTCGGGGTTCGACGGATGCACCGGGTAATCAACAGACGTCGGTCGATCCACCGCATCGTATGTCGTCTCCACGGTGTAGGACGAAGTGTTGACGTTCAGATATCGCGTACTCTTGAGCACATTGCCACGGATGTCGTAGCTGTGCTTGACCCAACCCTGGCCGTCCGCGACCTTGAACACCTGTGTCGGGAAGACCACGTAACCGGAAGGTTGTCCTTCGTTCTCGCCGTCATCATATTCGAAGGTGATTGTCTCTTCCGGCGTTACCAGGTCTGACGCAGCATATACCTTCTTGGTCAGCAGCCGACCGACAAGGTCCTGGTCTCCTGCCGCGTCGTAATGGAAAGTAATCTTGTTTCCTTCCCCATCAACCTGTTCTGTCATCCTTCCCACGTCATCGTACTTATATGTCCAACTCCCCACGTCCGGGTCGGTCATACTCAGCTTGTGCCCCAGGCTGTTGTACGTCATGGTCCAGTCGTTACCCGCATCGTCCTCCACTGCGGTCATCTGGCTGAGCAGGTTGTACCTGAAGGTCGTGTCGTAGTCTGCCCCGGAAGTAACTTCGGTAATCTTGATCGTCTGGCCGCGCGCATCGTGGAAGCTGCGCCGCACCTTTGACTTGGGGTCTGTGGACACTGTCGCCCATGGGTCGTTGTTGTGCTTGTAAGCGGTCGAGGATGTGCCCAGGTCGGAGCCGGTGTCGTCATTTCCCGGGACCACGCTGGCCACACGGCCGATCGGGTCGTATGTAGTCGTCACCTTCGTATTGTCGGCCACCGCGTTGTAAGCGGTGTAGTCCGCATTGTCACCGAAGTAAGACAGTGACTGGTACTTCGTATTGCCCCGTTCATCGTAGACTGTGCTTACCACGCGGAAATCGTTGTTAACACCCGCCGACGTCTCCGCTTCCGTGCGCACTTGGATGGTCCTGCCCAAGCCATCCGTGTAGGTGTACGTCTCGTGTCCGTTGATTGCGTCAACCACGTCCGTCACTTTTTCATGCGTATAGTTCTGACTCAGATTGTTGACGATCGCCCCGAGGTTGTAGATCACTTCCGTGCGTTTTGTCGCCGAGATCGGGGCTGTGGTGTCCACGCGCCCTGCTTCGGTCGATATTGTCGATTCACTCGTCGGCTCAGCCAGCGCCACAGTGGCCGTGTGCACTTTGGCTAGCCGGAAGAAGACGTCATATTCGCGCCACGACGCAAATCCGCTCGGCTCGCGTGACGCCAGCGTTTCCCCGGACCGGATATCGAACGTCTTATCAATCGTGAAGTGCTCGTCGGTCGCCGGGTCCTCGCCCTGGCGATATATCGTCACCGTGATCGGGAACGTCCGGAAATCGCCGTCATACGTGGTTTTCGTGACAATGCCCAGCGGACTGGTTGCCGTGGCCACGTTGCCCACGGCGTCATATGTCGTCGCGTTGGTGATCCACGTGTTGTCCGTGTCGCGCCAGAGTTTTTCGGCTGTCACGTTGCCTTTGGTGTCGTAATCGAAATCCGTCTTGCGCAGCACCGTATTGCCCGCGCTGTCGGAGGTGATCTTCACCAGGTCCGGCTTGTTGATGATGTCCGTGTTGGTAAACGTGGCATAGGTGAAATGGGTGTAGACGTTGTCGGATGTGCCGCCCGGATTCACGTCCGTGAACGTGTGGTTGGCGATGCTGACGCTGGTTACCTCTCCGAGATCTGATTCCTTGAGCAGGTTGCCGGTAGAACTGGTGTCATTGGCCGTCGCGTCATACGTGAACTGCTTGCACGTGGCGCGCGCGTGCTGCGCATCAAGCCCTTCGTACTCGAGCATGATCGTCTGCGAGATGTAAGGGAAACACCAGCCGGCGGTGCTGTCCAAAGCAACCTCTTCGACTTTGTTCAAGGTCTTGGAGTAGAGCTTGTCATCGCTGCCGTAGATCTCCGTGCAGTAGGGAATGCCTTTCTTGGCGATCGAGCCGTCGTCCTGGAACTCGCCTTCGTTGCTTTCGTCGCGCCCGCCGCCCTGGTGGAAGTAAGTCTTCTTGTAGGAGCCGAGCGGGTCTGTGACGGTCACGCAGTTGAAGCCACGGAATTCGCGGTTCTCGTAATCCCACATGCCGCCGAGGTAGTCGTAGGTCGTCTGGCTCGCCATGCCCATGCCGTCGTTGACGGTGACGGAAGAGACGGTGTAGATGGGGTGGCGCAACTGGCTGACGCCGGCACTGTCGTCGTTATCGTATTTGGTGGAGGACTTGTAAGTCACATCGACCGTGCCGCCAATCCCGTTGTCTACCTGTGAAAGCAGATCCGGCGTCGGCCCGGACGCAAGCTGAACCCGCAGCCTGTCGTAGGGGGTTGATGCCTTACGGAACACACGGTCCAGCAGGCCGTCCCCGTTCATGTCGCGCAGCATTTGGCGCCAGCCATCAGAATGTGAATAGGCCGGTGAATTCCACGACGATCCGTTCTGCCCATCGGTGTCGATGGTGCCCCAATCTTCCAGTGTTGACGAAAAGCCCGTACCGGTGTTGAACTGCACCTTGAACACGTTGTAAGGAGACGATTGCTTACGCATTACACGATCAAGTAAGCCGTCGCCGTTGAGGTCGTAAAGCCCGGACATTTCCGCATGGCCGCTGTCCATGCGCCCCGTAGGATAGCCCCAGGCGTCGCCGGTGCCGCCTTGAGCGTCCAGTGGGCCCCAATTCTCAGGGTCTTCGAAGCCAGCACCGTTATTGAACTGAACCCGTAGCTGGTCGTAAGGCTTGGTCTGCTTTCGACAAAGTCGATCCGGCAGGCCGTCGCCGTTGATGTCCGCCAGAATCTGACGTCCCCCATTGGCATTGGAGTAGCTGACGCTGTTCCACGTGCGCGTGGTGTTGCCGTCCGTGTCGAGTGGCGACCAGTTTACAGCTGTTGAAAAACCCGTACCGGTATGAAACTGAACCAGAAACTTGTCATACGGCGAGAGACGCTTGCGCATCACCCGGTCGGGTAAGCCATCGCCGTTAATGTCATACAAGCCGCATACCTCTTCCTTGCCGCTATCCATCGTGCCGATTGGATGCCCCCATGCCGTATTCGTTCCGCCTTGAAAGTCCAGTGTTCCGAAATTCTCCGGCGGCGTATCAAAACCGGTGCCCGTGTGATATTGCACGCGCAGATTGTTGTACGGCGAAGAAACCTTCCGGAAAACCCGGTCCACAAAATTGTCCCCGTTCATGTCGCGCAGAATCTGACGACTTCCCGTTGAATTGCTGTAGCCAACGGAGTTCCAATTAATTCCGGTCTGGCCGTCTGTGTCCAACGACTGCCAATCCACCGCGGTTCCAAAGCCGCTACCTGTGTTGTATTGCACTTTGAATATGTTGTGTGGCGAGACACGCTTGGTCATCACCCTGTCGGGTAGACCATCGCCATCCATGTCCTCCAGCCCCACGGAAACCGGTGTACCAACATTGCCGACCGGATATCCCCAGCCGGGATTCGTACCACCCTGAAAATCCAACGTTCCCCAGTCAACCGGTGAGTCGAATTCGAATAACAATTCCTGGTAATCAAACGTAATCGCAGGCAGTGTCGTTGTATCATCCGATCCATACTGCGTCACCGATGTAAGCAGTGAACGCGCGGTGGACGGCGAATAGGTGTAACCCAGCGCGTATCGGCGCACCTTGATCGTCGTCGTGTCGCGCACGATCGTGACCTTGATCTCCTTCAGGCGCTTATTCGTCTCCACGCGATACGCCGGCTGGAAGTTGATCGAGTCGTCCGTGCGGTCTTCCAGCACGAACTTTACTGAGTGCGTCGCGGCCATGTTCGCGTCGTTGGTGTTGTCGTTGTAGGTGATCTCGTCCAGGTACAAAGAATTCTGATCGGTCGTGTAGGTCAGCGTGGTTTCGTTGCCGTTGATGTCCAAGATGCGGTTAAGCGACCAGCGGAATGTCTTCTTGTCTCCGGTGGTGCTCGTCCACTTGGCGTTTTCCATTCGGCTGCCGGACGTTTCGCCGAAGAAGTACCTGTTGCCGCTACGGTCGGTCACTTCCCAGTAGTTGTCCGAGCCGGTGCGGTGAAAATCGAACTTCATGAATGACTGGTCGATCTCGGCGCGGTAACTGTCCGTGCTGATTTCCACCAACTTCGCCTGCACGCCGGCAAATGCGGCGACAAAGCCTTTGTTGTCATCGTATTCGTCATAGGGGGTGACTTGTGAAGCGGGGTCCCACTTCACGGGAACGCCTTCGCGCGTTTCGCGCTGGATGAAACCCATTTCCAGGGTCCAGCCCATGCCGCACCAACCGTTGCCGCCGGACGAGTTGTAACCGAGCGTGATCTTCGGCTCGCCGCCCTGTCGTCCCGGCGGGACGGTGATCGGAATCGTGTAGCTGAAGCGGCCGGTGAACAGGTCTGTCTGGAAGTTCTCCAGTGTGCCGCTGCCGCCACCGCCGGCCGCGGATTCTTCCTGTGCCAGCGACGGGCGCACGGACACCAGTTGAACAAGCAGTGAGAGCGCCAATGCAAAAACGCCAACACGACCGAACCTGTTCACGACACAGTGATTCGTCACGCGATGCAACATGAGTCACCCCGATCTGTATGAAGAAGTTACTTACCCCTGACCAGACGCACGGTCCGTGCGACAACTGATATCAGCCAGTGAAGATTTTGGCGGAGACTGGAGCGAGAAGCCCTGGAAGGTTTGCACATCCATTAGACGGGATGTGTCCCCTTGGAAACCCCGACCCCTGGAAATCCCCACGATTGATCAACATATCAATCAGATTATCAGGCGCTCTTGGGAAACCAAGCGTCTTCCGGTTTTGATTCGGACAAAACATCAAAATACTCAGGTCTACTACGCGGCTAACCTGATTGAGAAATGGTGCGCGTGATGCAACGTTGTTTCGTGTTGCTTTCGTCTTGTCAATGGCCACGACGAACGTATAAGAGAAGTAGAACAACGATCTGCCGATGGTTAGCAATTGGCTGAAAGATGGCGTTTGTTTATTTGCGAAACGAATTCTTAATAGAAGACATCGCAGTAAGTATTGGTGTTGTTGGAAAGGTAAATACTCAGTTTGTTCGCGCGGGGGCTGCCACATATTCGGCAAACAGACCCGAGTGGATGACGAACTTGAAGGTGACGCGATTTTGGCGAACGAAAAAAGCGGCTGTAAAGGCTTTACGTAAAAAACTGTAAATGGGATTACAAGATGAGTCTGTTACGCACGCCTGCCATTCGGTTCGTTACGCAACATTCGATTTACGATAGGCGAGCATGTGCTTGTTCATCTTGCCAAGAAGAGCCTGGCGATCCACCGGCTTGGTGGCGAAGTCGGAACACCCGGCCTGCATACACTGTTCGCGATGAACGGGCATGGCGTGCGCGGTGAGCGCGATGATCGGGCGGTCGTAGCCCTGCTGGCGAAGAAGGCGGGTTGCTTCGTAGCCGTCCATCTTGGGCATCTGCATGTCCATCAGAATGACGTCGTAAGGGGTGCCGGCTTCCAATTGGCTATTGGCATGCATCACGGCTTCTTCGCCGTCGCCGGCTTCGTCAACGTCGAGTCCGGCCTGTTCGAGGATCTTGCGGACCAGCTTGCGGTTGACGATGTTGTCCTCGGCAACCAATACGTGTCCGGCCAGCGTTGTGATTTCCTGTTCCTCTTCCGGGCTGTTGGCGGCGTCACTCCATTCGAGCGTGCCTGCCGGAGCTTCGTCAACATCCTGAGCGTGATCGATAAGCTCTGCGTCGGAAATGTTACCGACTGTCAAATTCAGTGTAAAGCAGCTGCCCTCATCCTGCTTGCTGGTTGCGGAGATGTCGCCGCCGAGCATCTGCGTGAGCCTTCGAGAGATGGCAAGGCCCAGGCCGGTCCCGCCGAACTTGCGGGTGGTGGAGTAGTCTGCTTGCGAGAATGGCTGGAACAAGCGGCCGAGTTGATCCGGTGTCATGCCGACGCCGGTGTCTTCTACCGCGATTTGCAGCACCTGTGAGCTGGTGACTGTGCGGTCCAGACTGACGGCAATGGTGACGCTGCCGAGTTCGGTGAACTTGATCGCGTTGCCGACCAGATTCATCAGAATCTGGCGTAGCCGAATCGGGTCGCAGTGAATCGTGCGCGGGACTGGTGTGTTGTATCGCACGTTCAGATCAAGCTGCTTCTCTTCCGCTCGCACGCGCAGAAGCGATGAAACCGCGTCGATCGTTTCCGACACGTCGACAGGCTCATGAGCGATGACAAGCTTGCCCGCTTCGATCTTGGAAAGATCGAGGATGTCGTTGATGATGGACAGAAGGTGGTTGCCGTTCGCCTTGATCGTCTGGAGATACTCTCGCCGCTCCTCATTACTTACCTGGGTGTCCAGGAGCAAATCCGTATAGCCGAGAATGGCTGTCATGGGCGTACGGATTTCGTGGCTCATGTTGGCCAGGAATTCACTTTTGGCATTGCTGGCGGCTTCCGCCTCGTGCTGTAACTCGGACGCAACGCGCAATGCTTCCTGCAACTGCGTGTGTGTGAGTTCGGCCTGATGCAACGAGACGACCAGTTCGTTTGTTCGCTCAACGATGATCGACTCTACCTTGGAGGCATGGCCGGTGAGTTGCAACATGAATCCGCCGACAAGGCTGGCGAACAACATGCCGCCAATCAATACGGACCAGACCTGCCACATCGGCTGCCTGGCCAGATATTCTCTGCTGGGCGCCACTCGCAATATCCAGTTGCGTCCGCCAAGCTTTATTTCATGGGACCATCCGAACTGGTCATGCCTGCTGTCGAAATCATCAGTGGTTGTCAGCGTGGATGCAGCTCTTCCGAGCAATCCTTGATTAGACCCAAGCACCACCTCTTGTGCACCTTCCGTGACGTCATAGATGCGAACGTCCAGCCCGCGCTGATTCCGAGCGGCCAATGCCTGGCGTAACAGGCTCTCGACTTCTATCACCGCAACGACGTAACCCATCAACTTCTGCCGCCTATGCAGGAGCGTAGCGGGCACTTCGCCGCCGCGATAAATCGGCAACAACAGCAGGCACGCGGAGAGTTGATCGTCAGCCTGTATGAGGTTAATTCTTGCTGTTGCGGCGAATCCGCCGGTATCTCTTGCGTAAAGAAGCGCCTTTGCCCGACTGGATTCGGACGCCAGGTCATAACCTAATGCGTTCTCATTTTTTTCCGAGGGCTCGAGGTAATAGACAGGCACGTAGAATGAACGGTCAGCAGCCCGAGCGATTTTCCCGTTGTCATCCGACTCCTTAATATGGAAGTCAGCGATGCCATCCTCTGTTGCCCTGGACTCGTACGCCTCTCGCTCATCCTGCGGTACGTATGGCGCCCACTCCAAGGCTCGCACACCGGGATGTCGATCAACCACCCCATCCGTAAACTGCCTGAACTCATTCCGGTCTACAAACTTTGAACCGTCATAAAATGAGCGAACTGATTCAAGAACCTCCTTCGTCGAATCGAAGGTTAGCTGGTGCGCGTGTGCGACACTCTGGGCACTTTGCACAAAATTGGAGTGATTGAGCTGCTGCTGACGGCTGCGAACGTACAGGTACATTCCGGTCGTAACCGCAATCAACATCAACAGTGTGACCGACACGCTCAGTTGGCGGCGGTATTGCTCGGGTGTGCTCTGATCGCTCGGGCGGGCAAAAATGATCGGCAGCACGATCAGGGTGCCGACGGTGTCACCCGACCACCATGTAAACAACATCATGGGTACTTCGGACAACGTGACGTGACCGGCGACGAGCGAGCTGACTGTCCCGACAAATGCGCTGACGATACAGGCCACAGGGCCGCCCAACAGCAACAGTCGCATCAGGTCTCTTGGGGATTCGAGCGTTGCAGGAAAACCGACGTAACGCCTGATCAGAGTCGTAGCGACGTACCCCTGCAGTCCGGCCCCAAGGGCAATGGCCATGCAGACCGACAATGCAGCCACCCTCGCTTCAATAATCGCGCTGGTGCCGAGGGTAAGCAGTTGGACGACAAGTGATCCCAGTACCACGCCGACCCACATCCGGTTGCCCCAGTAGAGCATGGCCGCAACTGCCAAGCCGGCGGAGGGCCAGAGCGGCGCCGCGTCAAAAGGGTTAACCACTAGTAGATAAGCTAGTTGTGCAAGGGCGTAATATCCCACCGCGACGCCGGCGGTGCGCACGATGCTTAAGAGGTATCCGGACCCACCGGATTGTGATTCAGTTTTGTCAGTCATGTGCCAAACACAAATGGACAGACCGGTCCCCCCCGAACATATCGGCCTGATGACCAGGTTTAATGAGACCGTTCGCTCCCGATAACACCTCGAAAACGTATTTAAATCACAAACTCGCTGGATTCAGGCGTGATAACCATCCCCGAAACGGTGCTGCGACTTGCCATCTTAATTCGACAGATCCTGTTTGAGCCTGAAAGGAGACTAATCTCAGCGGTGACGGAAAAGTCTGAATAGTCGGACGTTGCGAACATTTGCCTGGATAAAGACGCTACGTACTTCATTTACAGCCCTGCTCTGCACCTTGGCCCTACCCTGGCTCCGGTGATCGGAACCGTTGCCGGCCCGAACACATCGCCCGGTCCGCTGTGCGGCAATGAGGCAATCAAATCTGCTGTAACTCCATATCGAGCAGTACACACGCCCTCAAAATACCCGGTTGCAGGCATAAGCGGCTTTGTTACAATAAATAATCAGTCTCGGTGGGATCAGCATCGACTGAGACGATCGGCCAGGGCCGGCTCGTCATATGAGATAATATGTTACCGGTTAGTAGCCGGTGATTTTTTTTAAGCGCCCTTGAAGTGGTAGACCTCGACCAAACGGCAATTGGGTGTCGTCGGGTCGGGCTGGTCATTTTTCTAGCCGCTGGTGTCGCTGCCTCCTGTATTCGAAGGAGTTCGAAATGGCCTCGCTCGTAAAAGACCTTGTCGAAGCTGGTATTCACTTCGGCCACCGTGCTACGCACTGGAACCCGAAGATGTCGCCATACATTTTCGGCAAGCGCAACAAGATTCACATTATCGACGTCAAAGCAACCATCAAAGGCTTGCTTCTGGCGCGAAAGTTTCTGACACGCGTTGTAGCCGGTGGCAAGGATGTTCTCTTTGTCGGCACCAAGCGCCAAGCACGCGGCTGCCTCGAACAGCACGTCGCTGATGCCGGCATGCATTATGTGACAGAACGCTGGCTCGGCGGCACGCTGACCAACTTCCGAACCATTCGTGAACGCCTTAAACGCCTTGAAGAACTCGAAGCACTGGACGAATCCGGCGAGATCAATAGCTACTCCAAGAAGATGGAAAGCCAACTCCATCGTGAAAAGAACAAAATCCTGCGCAACCTGTCGGGCATTCGCAACATGACCAAGCTGCCCGGTGCGATTGTCGTCATTGATGTGAATCGCGAAGTCAATGCCCTGAAGGAAGCTCGCAAGCTGGGCATTCCGTCTATCTGCCTGATCGATACCGATGCAGATCCGGATTACGCGGACATTCCGATTCCGGGTAACGACGACGCCATGCGAGCCATTGATGTGGTCGTCAGCGCCTTGTGCGCGGCCGTGAACGAAGGCAAGCAGGGTCGCCAGGCCAAGGCGGAGGGCGAAGACGCCAAGCCGGCCGTCACCCCCGCGGGCGCCAATGAGCCACCACGTCGTCGAAGCAGTCGGGCCCAGTTCTCGGCATCAGCATCGGACCAAGCCGCGGCTGAAGATCAGCCGCAGGAGGAAGCGCCAGCTGCACCGGCTTCCGAGGAAGCCACCAAGCAGGAGCCTGCGACCGCAGCGAACGGATCACCCGAAAACGCGTAAACTGACCGCCCTGTACAGGGCATTTGATTTTCCAGAACAGACCTGATTGAGCATAGGGAGAACCACCATGGCGATTGCCGCCAAGGATGTAATGAATCTTCGCAAGCAGACCGGCCTGGGCATGATGGAATGCAAGGCCGCGCTGACCGAAACAGACGGCGACATCGAAAAAGCCAAGGACCTTCTGCGTCAACGCGGCCTGGCCAAGATGGACAGCCGATCCGACCGCGAGTCCGCGGAGGGCCGTGTTCGTGCCGTCATTAATGACGACCGCTCCAAGGGGGCGATCATTGAAGTGACAACGGAAACAGACTTCACCGCCGGCAATCCGGCATTCGGCGAAATGCTCGACAAGGTTGCGGCCGACGCACTTGCCCAGGAGTCAGGCGAGATCGCCAAGACCGACTCCATGCAGGCAGCGATCGATGAAGTCCGTCTGACGACCAAGGAAAACGTGCAGTTCAGCCGCGCTACCGTCCTCGGCGCCGCCGGCAGCACGGTCGGTTCGTACGTCCACTTCACGGGTAAGAATGGCGCCCTGGTCGAACTGACCGGTGACGGCGTGACGGATGAACTGTTGGCTGACCTGTGCATGCACATTGTCGCAATGGTACCCGCCCCGATCGGCGTCAGAGATGAAGATGTTCCGGAGGACTTGGTGGCCAAAGAGCGTGAAGTCGCCAAGGCACAAGCCATTGAATCCGGCAAGCCGGAGAACATTGCCGAGAAGATGGTCGAAGGAAAAGTTCGCAAGTTCTATGAAGAACACGTGCTGCTGAAGCAAAAGTTCGTCAAGGATGATAAGAAGCGTGTTGCGGACCTTCTGCCGGATGGCGTGGAAGTGAAGTCTTTCGCTCGCTACACGGTCGGCGGCTGACTTTTCCTGACTAAAATCCAGATAATCAATCAAACGCGCAGCATTTTCATGCTGTGCGTTTTTTTTATTTGTTGTGATTAATCGTTAATGGCGTGCTAACTGCCAAACATGACAACAGACACTTTGCTGATCACCGAGACAACAAAACCAAACATGAGAAGCAGCCCCGCGTAGCCGACTGTATCGCGCAACTGCGGATCCATACTTTGCAGGGGACGGTTGGCCAGTTCGCAGAAACGATTGAATCGACTCGGAAATGATTCGGCAAAAGAAGCGGTAAGCGAAAGGCAGAACGCCCCAGCGGCTTTAAGCAATCCGCCAATGCGCCCACGACGAGACACAACGGGCTCGGCATCGCCTGAATCCCCTGCCGTAACATTGTCTTTGCGGTCTTGCTGACCATCGCCATGAACCTCTGCCGCCTCCTCGGCGACAACGGCGACCGGCTCGGCCTCTTGCTCGGGTACTTCAGCGGCCTGTTCACCAGCAACTGACTCCGGTGTTTCAAAATCTCCCGCCAGATCGTCTTCCTGCTCCTGCCCGGCATTGATCGCGCCGGCCATGGCGGCCGCTTCCGTCACGGACGGCAGTTCGGCAGCGTCGTCAGGTGTTTCGGACTCGTTGACATGGCCCGTCTCCACCTGCTCAGGCGTTTGGAATGCGCCTTCAATTTCATCTTCATCGCCAGCGGCCTCCTGAGTCGCCTCCACATCACTGGCAACAGCAGGTTCGACCTCGGCTGCCTCTTCCGCGGTGGCGGTTTCTGCCGATTCCGAATTTGCTTCCCCGCTCAACAGCTCTTCAGGTGATTCGAAACTGCCGGCAAGTTCGTCTTCTTCCTCTCCACCTGTTTCCGCAGTTGGCTCAACGGTCTCTGCCGAGCCAGTCGCGGCCTCGGCGGCGTCAAGTGTTTCATCAGCTGACTGTGCGGCCTGCTGCATGGCCTGTTCGAGTTCAGCTGCAAGGTCCGCAGCCTCATTCGATTCCTCCTGCTCGACAGGCTGTTCGGATGATTCTTCGGCGACATGGCCTGCAGCAGCAAGTGCAGCCTCGATGGAAGCGGCCGTGGATTCAGCAATCGAGCGGGCGGCGTCTTCGCCAGATACCTCGTTCGTCTTTTCAACTGCAACCGGTTCTGTCTCTTCTACGTTGTCGCTGTTGACGACCTCCTCCACCGCCTCGAAGGAACCCTCCAACTCGACATCCGCCTCTTCAGCAACGGCAGACTCCGAGGCTGGCACGTCATTGGCCTTCGAAGCAACTGGCTCAGCAACCGGTATGTCTTCCGGCTCCTCATTCGCCGCAGGTTTGTCTTCGTTCAGCAGTTCCTGAATCTCGTCTGCGAGCGCGTCCCCCACCGGGGGCACTTCTTCCGACGCAGCGGGTTGTTCGGGCGATTCTTCCGCAGGCGATTCTGAAGAAACTTCCTGAGCCACCTCCGGGGTTACTTCAGCGGCCACTTCCGGAGGCGTTTCAGTTGCCTTGGCGTCCTTGACCGCTTCCTTGATTTGTTCGTCGCTCACTTCACGGGCGGCAGTGAGGGCAGCGTTTAGCGATTCGGCAAAATCATCTTCTGCAACTGATTCACTTTCCGGCGCCGCGGGCTCAGTGTCGCTCGCCGCAGTGGTTTCGTCCGCTTTTGCTGCATCGCCAGCTTTGTCCGCCTCCTGATCCGACGTATCGGACTGGTTCAACTCAGCCAGAAGGTCACTTGCCAGCGCAGCCGCAGCCGCTTCATTCGAGGTATCGTCTGAAGCCGGAACAGCCTGGCTGGCCTCGGCATCCTCGGCCGCACTGGCCACTTGCTCCTCGGCTGCTGGCTTTTCTGGCTCACTGGGGGCAGGCTGTGGGATCGCCTCACCATCGTCACCGAGCAACTGCTGGCCGGCATTGGGGGAAGCCCCGGTCTTCGGATCGATAAGGCCGGGCTCAACCTCATTGATCTGCGACAGCAGATCATCAAGCTGCTGCTCGAGACTGGAGGAGACGTCCTCTGCGTCGTTTTCAGGATTTTCTTTGGCTTCGTCCGACAAGGACCGCTCCTTGGCTTGTCACGCGAAACTGCGTCTGCTCTGATCCAGCCGCCATGCTGGACATTTAACGCACATTGACCGCAGTACGGGCAAGGCGCGTTATTTAGTTATCGACCGTTCCGGAAAAAGTCTCTAAGATTCGCTGCTCCATGCACCGTTTCTACTGTCCTGACATGAGTTTGCCGGGGTTCACGGCCGCTGATACGGCCGGCGGCGGCAACTCGCCAGTTGACTTAACCCCGGGCAAATCCGATCCAGCCGCGATTTTACCGGACCCACTTGTCGAATTAAATGATTCTGAGTCCCATCATGCCATAAAAGTGCTTCGCAAACGTACAGGTGATGCCGTCGAATTGCTGGATGGCCGAGGCACGCTGGCGAACGGCGTTATTGAGCGAGAAAAACCGACCGTTCTGGTAAAAGTTGCTCACTGGGATACTCAGCCTCAGGCCAAGCCTCTGATTCGGGTGGCGGCCAGCCTGCCAAAAGGACCTCGAACGGATGAGATGGTCAATCAACTGGTGCAGTTGGGCGTCCATGAGTTGATCCCGCTGCAGACAGTGCGAGCGACCGTCAAGGCTAGAGATAACAAGCTGGAGCGTATGGAACGAATCACCGTTTCGGCGATGAAGCAGAGTGGGCGGCGATACCTGATGAAGGTCAGCCAACCGGAACCGCTGGAGGGCGTGTTAGCCTGCCCTGCTGCCCTTCGGCTGATCGCGGATCCAACGGCTAAGCCGATCAACGGATTGTTAAATCGTTTACAAAACGCTGACGATGTCATGCTGCTGATCGGCCCTGAGGGCGGCTTTACGGATCAGGAGTCTCAGGCGGCGAAAGATGCCGGATGTCTGCCCTGGCAGGTTGGCGACAACATCATGCGCATCGAAACAGCCGCCGTGGCATGCACGGCCGTTTTGTACTATCTCGCACACTCAAACAAGTCGATTTGAATCCCGCAATCGATCCTGCGATGATCCATGGTCTATGACACATGGACAACGCCCACAATCGTCAAACCCACCGGCTGCGCCGGATCTCTCTGAAAAAGGGTCGCCGCGCGACGGTAAACCGCAGGCCATGGATCGCCGCCTGTATATGCAGTTGCTCGCATTCGGGGGATGTACCGATCCGGACTCGCTGATTCAGGTACTGTCGGTCGCTGAAATCGACGGCGTTCTGTACGAAGACGTCAACGATCCGCGCGGCGTGGCGCTGCTGACCATGAGTGAAGATCCGAGCTTCTTTGTCGGCCGGCTCCGGCGTCTGCTGAATCAGGAGCCGTTTGAATCGATGCCGTTGAAGCGACAGTACACCATGTTCGGTCGAACATATTCACTGGGATACGAGCCTGACCTGAATGAGACGCTATTTGGCCGCCCTCGCAGAACGGCGTTGAATCCCGACTGGCTCTGGTCAGTGTGGTACCCACTGCGCCGCAGCGGCGGTTTTGTTTCACTGTCACCCGAGGAACAGCGTACCATCCTGATGGAACATGGCAGTATTGGCAGGTCGTTTGGCGAAGCTGATCTGGCACATGATATTCGTCTTGCGTCCTACGGGCTGGATGCCAATGACAATGACTTTGTCATCGGCCTGACCGGCAAGGAACTGCACCCGCTATCCGCGATTGTGCAGACGATGCGCAAGACAGTGCAGACTTCGCAGTACATTGAAAAACTTGGACCATTCTTTGTCGGCCGCGCGGTCTGGCAGAGTAATATCTGACCGTCAGGAAGACACCATGCAGGATCGTCTGGAGAAAGCACAAACAACACTCAAAGCAGTTGATCAATTGCATGTCCTGCGATTCTGGGACGAGCTTGATGAATCCCAACGCGAACAATTGCTTGCGCAGGTCGAATCGATCGACTGGGAGGAAGTGGCGCGCCTGGTAAAGACTCACGTTCTGGTTCGTCCACAGACGTCGACGCCGGAAAACCTGGCTCCCGCCCCGTGGTATCCAATCTCGCCGGACAAGGGGCAGAAAGACAAATACCGCAAAGCCCGGCAGCACGGCGAGCAGTTGCTCCGCCAAGGCAAAGTCGCAGCATTCACTGTCGCTGGTGGCCAGGGAAGCAGACTCGGATTCGATGGCCCCAAAGGCTCTTACCCGGCCACGCCGATCCGGCAGGTGCCGCTCTTCTGCCTGCTTGCCCAGTACATCCGCAAGGCAGAGCAGAAGTACGAATGCACTATTCCGTGGTACATCATGACCAGTACGGAAAACGACGCGGCCACGCACGACTTTTTTGATGAGCATGGCTACTTCGGATTGCAGCCGACGAATGTGATGATGTTTTCACAGGCCATGCTGCCGGCCATCGACGCCAGCACTAATCCCGGAAAGGTGCTGCTCAGCGCTAAGGACAGTATGGCATTGGCGCCCAACGGGCATGGCGGGTCGCTCAAAGCGCTTCACACGAGCGGTGCGATCGAGGACATGAAGCAGCGCGGCGTCGAACAGATCAGCTATACCCAGATCGACAATCCGACCGCCAAAGTCGTCGACCCCCTCTTCATCGGACTGCATGCGCAGGACAACTGCGAAATGTCTTCCAAGATGGTGGCCAAGGCCTACCCGAAAGAAAAACTCGGCAATTTCTGCCTGGCTGATGACAAGATCACAATCATCGAATATTCGAACCTGCCGGATGAACTGGCGGAACAGCGCGACGAGAACGGCGAGCTTCGATTCCAGGCCGGGTCCATCGCGATTCATATGATCCAGGTGGACTTTGTCGAACAGCTGAACACCCGACCGGGTGGATTTGCGCTGCCATTTAATCGCGCGGATAAGAAAGTCGCCCACATTGACCTGGAAAGCGGCGAACCGATCGAGCCTGACACGCCCAATGCGGTGAAGATGGAAACGTTTGTTTTCGACGCCCTTCCGCTGTGTGAACAATCGATCATCCTGCAAACCGATCGCATTGAAGAATTCGCACCGATCAAAAACGCGGACGCCCCGGACGCGGTGGACAGCCCCGCCACCAGCAAACAGCTGCAGACCGAGCGGGCAGCGCGTTGGCTCGAAGCAAATGGTGTCAAGATCGCGCGAAATGACGAAGGCAATGTGGACGCGGTGATTGAGATCAGCCCGCTGACTGCCATCGAACCAGCTGACCTTAAAAAGCTGGATCTCCCCCAAGCTATCGACTCTGGTACCGAGGTACTACTCTAATTTCATCCAGGACAAATCATGACCATTACCAATACCATCCGACTGGGAATTGTCGGCTGCGTCGGGCGCGGCGGCAGTTTTCGCAAAAGTGTCGACATCATCGACACGCTGGAACTCACAGCTCTTTGTGACCTGAATGAAGAAGGCCTCGCCAAGACTGCCGATGAACTGAGTGTTTCCAACACCTTCACCGACTACGAACAGATGCTGGACAGTAAGCAGGTGGACGCCGTGATCATCGGCACACCGATGCCGATACACGTACCGCAATCAATTGCCGCCCTGGAACGTGGCATTCACGTAATCAGCGAAGTGCCCGCGGCGACCAGCATCGAGCAATGCCGCGAACTGGTAGCTGCATGCAAAAAGAGCGACGCCGTTTACATGATGGCGGAGAACTATACGTACCGAAAGGCCAACCAAGTCGTTCTTGAAATGATTCGCCGCGGCGAATTTGGTGACGTGTACTATGCCGAAGGTGAGTATATTCACGAACTGAAGGAGTTGAATGAGGTCACCAAGTGGCGGCGCAAATGGCAGACCGGTATCAACGGCATTACCTATGGCACGCACAGCCTAGGCCCCATCCTTCAGTGGTTTCGGGGAGACCGGGTCGAAAAGGTATGCTGTGCCGGTAGTGGGCATCACTACGTCGATCCGCGTGGTGATCAATACGAAGGGGAGGACAGCTGTGTCATGCTCTGCAAGATGCGTGGCTCGGGACTGGTGAAGATTCGCGTAGACATGCTGTCCAACCGGCCACATGCGATGACCAACTACCAGGTTCAGGGTAACACGGGCTGTTACGAGTCGGCCCGCGCCCCCGGTGAGCCACACCGTATCTGGCTCAAATCCAAGGCAGCGTCTGACAATGCATGGCAGCACATCGAAGACGTCTGGGACGATTACGTCCCCGAGCACTGGCGTAAATTTGAAGATCTGGCAGCAAAAGCAGGCCACGGTGGCGGCGATCTACTGGAACTGATGGACTTCTCAGATGCCATTATGGGTGTTCGTCCCTGCCCGATCGGTGTCCATGAGGCGATGGATATGACGCTGCCCGGCCTGATCAGCCAGCAATCGATCGAACAAGGCGGTGCGTGGCTGGATGTGCCCGACTCGCGGGATTGGTAAGCCGCCAGGAAGTTTGAAGAAATCCTCAGGTGATGCCCGATAACAGGTATGGGTTAGTGCGCTATATCGGCAGCCTCAGGATCTTCAATGGCGGAAATTCTTGACCAGTCAGAAGTCGATGCCCTATTGGCCGCGGTCGACAGTGGTGATTTGGGATCCGATGATTCCGAGGGGCCGAGACAGATTTTCACATCTGTAGCACGTGGCCGTTACCTGACCGACGTTGAAATTCGCCCATACGACTTCAAACGCCCCGAACGTGTCAGTAAAGACCAGATGCGGGCGTTGGAGAACCTGCACGAAGGTTACGCCAGAAACTTTGGCGCGGGGCTCTCCGGGTTTTTGCGCACCATCGTTGAAGTGAACGTCGCGAACATCGAACAGATGACATTCAGCGAGTTCACCCACAGCCTGCCCAACCCGACGTGCTTTAACCTGCTACAGGCCTCGCCGCTGGAAGGCAACATGTGCCTGGAAATCAGCCCGCTGATCATCTACCCGATCATCGACCGCCTGCTGGGCGGCTCCAACGCGGATCTGTTCATTCCGCAACGGCCGATGACAACGATCGAGTTGCGCCTGGTAAATAAGATCATTGACCGGGCAACCGTCGCACTGAACGAGGCGTGGGACAGCATCACGCCGTTGTCGTTCTCGTTGCAGGAAACGGAAAGCAACCCGCAACTGGTGCAGATCGTTCCACCGAACGAAGTGGTTGTGGTGGTCGGCTTCGAACTGAAAATGGGCGGCCGTGCGGGAACGATGAGTCTGTGCATTCCCTACAACGTTATTGAGCCGGTTGTCGAGCGGCTGGCAAACCAGACCTGGGCAGCTTACAACCGCAATCGGCGCGATGCGACGCTGCGTGACCGCATGGCGATCCACCTCGAGGATGCACCATTGGTTGTTTCCGCTGAGCTGGCAACTTCATCGATCAAGATGAATGACCTGATCAGCTTGCAGGTCGGCGATCTGATCGTGACCGAGAAGCAAGCGGCCGCACCGCTATCACTGCGCATCGGCGGCCAGCGTAAGTATGTCGGCTTTGTTGGCCAGTATCGCGGTAACCGGGCATTTCGTGTCGAGCGCACCTATCACCACAAAGACCGCGTCTGACACCACTCCCAATCGTCTATCATGTTGGGATGCGGCGATTTTGTATCTCCATCCTCTTTCTGTACATGGCGTGCCTGACCGGGTGCGGTCGGCATGAGCCTGCATCTGAATCAACACTGATCGTCTTCGCAGCCGCAAGTGTTGCCGACAGCGTTGAAGCAACATGTCAGGAATTCACCAATCGATACGACATCAAGGTACGAGTAAACCGTGCCGCCAGTTCAACGCTTGCAAAGCAAATCATTTCCGGCGCGCCGGCCGATCTGTTTTTCAGTGCGAACAGCCAGTGGATGGATCGACTGGAGCAGGAAAATCTGATTGACCCCAAATCGCGAATCGATTTGATTGCGAATAAGCTGGTTATCGTTCGACGTGTATCTGTAGATCAAGGTCACAGTCCGCCAGCGGCAATGACGGATATTCAATTGTTGCTGAAAAGACCTTTTGAACGCATCGCTATTGGTGATTGGGAGCATGTTCCGGCGGGGATGTATGCCCAACAAGCTTTGAATAAACTGGGGCTCTGGGATCAGGTCAATGCGCAGCTGGTCCCATGCATGGATGTTCGGGCAGCTTTACGACTGGTAGAAATTGGCGAAGCGGATTTGGGAATTGTGTATCTGAGTGATGCAAAGCAAAGTAGTAAAGTAACGGTAATATCTCACATTCCAGACGACACACACGACCCGATCCGATATCCGGTGGGGATTTGTCGAAATGCAAGTGAAAAGGCAAAAACGTTGAAATGGTGGTTGCAAACTGAAACGGCGTTGAAAACATATGCCAATCATGGCTTTACGCTGCTAACCAAGCCGTTGCCCGCCCCTTAAGAGAGATGCATGGTTTGAATGAAGCAGAATGGTCCGCTGTTGTTTTGTCTCTGCAGGTCGCTTTCTGCGCGGTTGTGCTGTGCCTGATACCGGGGATTCTGCTGGGATGGCTGCTGGCCAGAAAAAACTTCTTTGGCAAGAGTGTGTTAGACGCGGTTATTCACCTCCCGCTTGTCCTGCCTCCCGTTGTGGTTGGATACCTTCTATTACTGACCCTTGGACGCAATACCCTTCCTGGTGGCTGGCTTGCAGACACATTTGATCTGAAATTCGCGTTCACCTGGCAAGGCGCGGCACTGGCTTCGGCAGTCATGGGGTTTCCGCTGATGGTGCGATCCATTCGTCTCTCTATCGCCAGTGTGGATACCAGACTGGAACAGGCGGCTCGCACGCTCGGGGCTTCACGCTTGCGCGCTGTCCTTACCGTCACACTACCCATTGCGCTGCCGGGGGTGATCAGCGGCATGATTCTCTGCTTTGCACGTAGCCTGGGTGAGTTTGGCGCGACAATCACCTTCGCAGGCAATATTCCGGGCCAAACGCGCACCCTGCCTTTGGCAATCTTCAAATACAGCCAGATGGCGGATGGCGACGTCATGGCGCTGCGGCTTGTCGTTGTCTCAATTGCACTTTCATTTTTCGCCCTGCTGGGAAGTGAGTGGCTTTACCGGCGGGCGTCGCAACAGGAGACCGCGCAATGAACCTGTTGCTGCAAAGAGTCAAACTCGCGCGGGATGGCTTTACATTGGATGTCGACTGCAAGCTGGATTACCCGGTCATCGGTGTCTACGGCCCATCCGGCAGCGGCAAGACAACGTTGCTTCATCTGATTGCGGGACTCCTAACACCAACGGAAGGTTGCATCACGGTTGGCGACGAAGTCATGGTGAATACCGTTTCGCAAGTCAATCGGCCGGCGCACCGCCGGCGAATCGGTGTGCTGTTTCAGGACGGCCGCCTGTTCCCCCATCTGAATGTCAAAAAGAACCTGATGTATGGCAGGAAACGGCTGCCGGTTCAGAACCAGCATCTGTCTTTCGATCAGATCGTCAGCCTGCTGGAGATTGCCCCGCTGATGGATCGATCAGTTCGCGATCTTTCCGGGGGCGAGCAACAACGCGTGGCCCTGGGGCGCGCATTGCTTGCAGAACCTCGCCTGCTGCTGCTGGACGAGCCGCTCACGGCGCTGGATGCACGGTTGAAACAGCAGATTCTGCAACTGTTGCGAAAAGTACGAGAAGAAGTCGGCACGCCCACGGTGTACGTGTCTCACGATCTTGACGAGTTACTGTCGTTAACCGACCAGTTACTCGTGCTGGATCGCGGCCGACTGGTAGGCTTTGGCGCTTACGTTGACTTGTGCCATCAGACAGACATATTGCCACAACTGATTCCGCAAGGTTTGCTGAACATGCTGACCATGAGCGTCATGTCCCATGACGAATCGGCAGGCTGCACGACGTTATCGCTACCCGACTCTCACTGGAAGCTGGAGGCTCCGCTTAACAACATCCCTGTCGGCCGAAAAATAAAAATTATTGTGCGCGCTCAGGACATTGCGCTATCAAAGCAGCACGTTGACGGGCTCTCCATTCGTAACCAGTTCGAAGCAACCATCACGCGTCACACCGAATATGAGGGACAGGTTATCGTTGAACTCGACGTTGGCGTGCCGCTGTTGGCAGAAATCAGCCTGGGGTCATTTCACAGGATGGGATTAGGCAAAGACGTTAAAGTCTCGTGCCTGATCAAGTCGAACGCGGTGCGATGGCCCGCTTGAGAATTTACAGTGCTCCGCTCTCATTTACTTCTCAAATGCATCGCGCGCTGATTCGATGTTTGGGTGAATGTCAAATATTGCATCGAAGCGCATGAGTCGGAACAGATCGCCGACCACGCCTTTGACACTGCAGATTTTTACGTCTCCACCGGCCTGCGCCATGCGTTTATGCAGGCGCGTCAGGGTGGCCAGGCCGCTGCTGGAGATGTATTCAAGTAATGTGCAATCCACCACAATCCGTTTTATACCAGTGTCGATCAGTTGCTGTAACTGTTCGATCAGTTCACCACTGGTTTCGCCGTTGAGCTCGCCGTCAACGTTGATGACGAGTACATCTTTACGCAGTTCGTCAAAGTCGAAATCCATGTGGCCTCCCCTGGTTAGACTACCAGATGACTTGGCCTGATCGGAATACCGGCCCGTCGGTACAGGCAAGATTGTAGCGCCATGGTCGGCCGTCAGGTGTCGTGCCATGAGCATTTTCGGCCTGTTCAATTTTTACTACGCAGGACTGGCACGTACCCATGCCACAGGCCATGGCCTGTTCGAGGCAGACCTGGCAGTTGACGTCATGCTGCTCAGCCAGCCGTGCAACAGCGTGCATCATCGGCTCCGGGCCACAGGTGTAGACGACCGTGCGGCTTCGCTGTTCGGCCGTTTGCTGTTCCATGTAGCGGGACAGGCCATCGGTGATACGCCCTTTTAAGCCGAGGCTTCCATCGTCCGTCGTGATTACGCTGTCAAAGCCATGTATTGCGAATTGTTTGGCTGCGTTAGTCGGGTCGCCATCTGATGATGGTTCAATCGCGTCGTCAAAGGAGACGGCCAGCAGATCTCGACATAGCGCGCCCACGAAGCCCACTGCCTGCCACTTTGCCGCAGCCATCGCTTCGGCGAGATAAAACATCGGCGGAAGACCCACTCCGCCACCGACCATTAACCCGATTGACTTGTCGGCAGGTAGTTCAAATGCATTACCCAACGGTCCAATCAGGTCGACGGCATCACCGACTGATAGATGGCTCAGCCAATCGGTTCCTGTTCCGACCACGCGATGGATAATGTCCAGTTCCACCCCCGCATCTGTATCGCGCCGACCGGCGAGGCTGAACGGCCGACGAAGCATTGCCAGCCGGCTGCATAACTCTGGCTGATGCAGTTGCGGCGGCTGACCAGGTTGCCATTCCAGTTCAGTACCGAGTAGAGCCTGCTTATCAATCGCCCCATCAGGCGTACGACAGCCAATCTGAATGAACTGGCCCGGCCTGGTTGGTGGAAAAGCATCGCCGGGTAGCCGCACGCTCAGCAGAAAGTGCTCGCGACATAACGGCTGATTGGCGATCACCATGGCGTCAAATCGCTGGCGACCGGTCGGTGCGTGCGGCATGTCGATCTGGCTGGAAACCATGCCATGCAGTATAACCAGTTCGTGAGTTGGAGCCTGACCAGCCTGCGGCAAGGCGTGGCGGCCGAATGGGCGCAGGTGATTCCGCGCATGGATCGTACCGCGTTAGCGGAAGCCTCGCAGGACGGGTGGAAACAGGACACACCGGAAAACTATTGTCATCGGTGCGGCGCCTCCGTCGGACCCGGTGCCGCGGTTGATCAGGGCTGCACGCATTGTCGAACGGCCAAAGTCAACTGGCATCAAGCCATTCGCATCAGTGCTTATCAATCACCCATGCGTGACTGGATTGTGGCGTTCAAGTTTGACCGCACCTGGCGATGGGGAACACAGTTTGGCAGGATGTTGGCCCACGCAATCCCGCAGTCGCCAACGGGTAAAAAAACGGCTGTCGTTCCGGTGCCGATGCATTGGATGCGTCGCTGGAAGCGTGGCTACAACCAGGCTTCACTGATGGCCAGAGCGATTGCCCACTGTCGCGACTGGCCGCTCGCGTCAATTCTTCATCGCACACGGTACACGCCACAACAGACAACCGTCGCGCCATCTTCACGTCCTGAAAACGTTAGCGGCTCATTCGCTATCGCGCGGGTCGATCTGGCCGGCTGGCACATCTGGCTGGTGGATGATGTAAAAACCACAGGGTCGACAGCGAATGCCTGTTGCCGCCTTCTGTTGAATGCCGGAGCCGCTTCAGTCGGGCTAGCCGTGGCAGCGGTAGCGGACCCAAAGCATGCAGATTTTCAGGTGATGTGATTTTTGACGATCAGGAATCGCCGAGAGCAACAGTCACCAAACAACCTTCTCACGTTTGCCTGACTTGGAACTCTTCACTGCCGCAATCACCATCGCAAGGCTCTTGATGTTGTCCTCACAGTGTGTTTGCGGCTTGCCGCCATTCTTAACGCAACTGATAAATTCGCGAAGCAACGCGTCGTGCCCCACGTGCTTCAGTTCCTTGGCCTTAGGTAGAACGGTTACTTTGCCCGTGCGCGTGAAATTCGGCTTCTTCCTGAGGTTGATCACTTCCATTGAAATGTTTTCTTCGCCATCCCACAGAAGCGTCCCCTTCTGGCCAATGATGCGCCATTGGGACTGCCAACTGGTCATCAGGCCTTCAGCTGCCCACGAACCCCGGTAGGTGTACACGATCGGTTTGCCGTTCGGCCCCTTCATCTCAAATATCGCAACAGCGCTGGCATTGCCCTTGTACCACGACCGCTTTGGATTAAAGCCGTGGCAGTAAACACTGACGGGGTCCATCTTCGCGATGTATCGTGATTGATCGAATGTGTGAATAGCCATGTCGATCAACAGCGGCTCTTCCATTTCATCGCGGAAGCCGCCGAAGTGCGGGCCGAGGTAGAAATCGCTGTGAACTTCCTCAACATCCCCAATCTTGCCGCCATGGATCTGTTTGGCGACAAGCTGAATATCCTTGATGTAACGCCGGTTCTGAATGACCGCGTAGATGCGCTTGTTATCTTTCGCGGCCTGCACCATTTTTCTGGCACGCGGCAACGTCACGCTCATGGGCTTTTCACCCATCACGTGGCAGCCCGCCTTAAGCGCTTCAAGCGTCACCTTGTCATGCGCGTCGGGAATGGTGACGTCAAAGACCACGTCGGGACTGGTTGCCTTGATCGCCTCTTTTAACGTACTGAAAACAATGTCTGCCGGCAGTTTGTACTGCTTGGCCTTGTCGATGGCGGCTTCTGGAAACAGATCAACCAAACCCACCATCTTCAGACCGGGGATATTGGCCGCTGGAGACAACCACGCCCGGGACATGCCACCACAGCCTACGAGTACCGCACGAATCTGTTTTGAAGACGCCATTGGATTTTGTCCTGTGTGTATAGTTCAGCGCGAACGGTCATGCACGCAATTCAGCGTTGACCTCGCGCTTGAGAATCTCAACAACCGCATTGACTTGCGGATCGACCTCTTCGTGCCGCAGCGTTGCATCCGGGTTACGGAAGGTCATTCGAAAACTGACGCTTTTGGCCCCCTTCTCAATCGGCTTACCACGATAAGTCGTGATGAAATTGAGCGTCTCCATGTACTGCGGCGATGTGGATTCGATCAACTGCTGAATCTGCTGCCACGCGATGTCTTCGGCAACAATGACTGAAAGATCGCGTTCAATTCCCGGAAAACGTGAAAGCGGTGTCACCGTGCGCTTCGGCGGGTACATCGCAAGCAACGCTTCAGAATCCATTTCGCCGAAGATGACAGGTGTCTGCAGGTCGAACAACTTCTGACATTCGGCAGAAGCCACGCCATACCAACCGAGTGATTTGCCGCCTGCGCTCACACTAGCCGCGGCCTGGCAGTTCGGGACCTCGATTGATTCAACTGCGATATCCACATCACCTGCCAACTGGCCGATGACGTGTTCAAACACACCACGAATCTCGCGTACCGCCTGCTGCGCATCCGGCGCATCAGCCATTACGCCAAGGCGTCGCGTTTCAACAATATTGCCTTCCTTGCGATACCACGTGGAGGCCACTTCGAACAGCTTGACTGCCTCGTTGCCCACGTCCTGATTGGACTTGCGGCACTGCAACAAGCTTGGAATCAACGACGGCCGAAGCATTGGCTCAGCCTTGCGGCGTTCATCGCCAATCATCAACGCGCCGCCACCGGCCGGGATAAACGGCTTGCCCAGTTTCGGCGCGAGGAAGCTGAACGTAATAGTTTCATGGTAGCCGTGAGCGACGAGTACCTGGCCCATTAACTGTCTGGCAACCGCTCGCGGACCGGGAGACTGAGCCTTTATTGAAATGCGGTCCTGAACCTCGATGGTATCGAGCCCATTCATGCGGGCGATTTCTTCGATCAGATCCACTTCACGTTTAAGATCGCCCCGCCAACTCGGCACAGTACAGCTGATCGTTCCGGCTGACTCATCGGCTTTCGCGTCAAGCTGCAAAGCGTTAAGCAGTTCTGCCATGCGATCAGCGGTTATCTCATACCCGAGCAGCGATCGGCAACGGGCGATTCGCATCGTGATCTGCGTTGGCGATGGTTCGTCCACCCCTACCCGAACGACACCGTCCGCCAGTTCACCACCGGCCAACTCGAGAATCAAATTGGCCGCGCGTCGGCTCGCCAGCTCAACGCCGCGCGGATCAATACCGCGCTCAAAGCGATAGCTCGAATCGCTGGACAGCTTCAGGCGCCTGCTGGTTGTGCGCACGGACAACGGAATGAACTCTGCTGACTCGAGCAGAACGTTCACCGTGTCGTCGCCAACCTCCGATTCAAGACCACCCATCACACCCGCCACTGCCACAGGGCACTCTTCGTCCGCAATGACGAGCATGTCAGATCGCAATTCGTGCGAGGTGTTGTCGATGGCAATGAATTTCTCACCCTGCTTTGCCCGGCGCACGATGATGCGCCCGCCGGCTAGTTTGTCCATATCAAAGGCATGTAAAGGCTGGCCAGTTTCGTGCAGAACGAAGTTGGTGACATCAACGACGTTGTTAACCGAGCGCAAACCGATTGCTTCAAGCCGATCCACCATCCACTGAGGACTCGGTCCAACTTTTACACCTCGTATTACGCGCGCGGTGTAGACCGGACACAGATCAGGCGCCTCATTGGCAACATTGGTCAAATCTCCGACCACAGGCGCACCAGCAGATGCTTTAACTTCCAGATCAGGCAGCTTCAACGATCGGCCTGACCCAGCGGCCAACTCGCGTGCAACGCCAATATGACTAAGACAGTCGCCACGGTTGGACGTCACCTCAACGTCGAACGACAGTTCGTCTTCGATCGGAAACCCTTGGTCATCCAGCAGACGCATTGCCTCATCGGCTTCGATCGACTGATCCAGGTAAGTATTAAGCCATTCCAGACTGCATTTCATAGGGCGTAGAGGTTACCAAGGTACGCGCCAGTGGCAAACTGCCAGCCATGCAACAATCGCTCCGGTCAGTTACACTTAACCTGTTCAGTTACGATGGTTTGGCGGCTATTCGCCCGGAGCAGGAATATGAGACAGTCGGTCAGTCGATGGGGTTTGGCGGGTTCGGTCGTCGCGTTGGCTCTGCTGGCGTTGAGTGGCTGCGCGCAGCCATATGCGGAGGCGTTGCATGGCGGGCTGGAGCAACCCCCGGACTTTTCAATCGAATTTCGCGTACACGGCAAAAACCAGGCTGAAGATCGTCTTAACCAGACCTCGTATTACGTGCTGCTGCCCAATCGCCGACTCTATATCGCAGTTGGGGCTGATGCAGTCACAGAGCGTTTTCCCGTCAGCTACATCGTGCTGACCCTCGAGCAATACAGCAATATCGTTGAGATCGTCCGAACCAACAGCCTGCACACGGAGCCCAACAGTCCGAACCTCGAGTCTGTCGATGAGACGCAGGCAGAGATTCCCGTATACCGAGCGGCGATCACAGCATGGGGCAAGACCCACCGATTCCGGACCATTGCCGAAGACTCGCCACCGACGGTCGAACTGTTACAGGCACTGATCGAGGCCACCACGCGTGGCTCCGGCCAGTCAGGAGACATCGCGCCGTGATTCGAGCCGCTCTCGTGTTATGCCTGCTTTCAGCGGTATCACTCGCTGGTTGCGCCGGTACCGCCAACGTTGACAAATCAGTCAATCCGCACGTCCTGTCGATCGAGTTCGAGCACAGCACCAAGGATCGGCAGTACACCTATTTCGTCCTGGAGAAGTCCGGTCAGTTGCATTTTGCCGGCGGGCGAATGGCTCAGCAGCACGTGACCAAGCCGATCATGATGCTGTCTGCGGACCAGTTTGAGCAACTCTGGGAGGTCATCGACGGGAATCAACTCCTGAAGGTGAAAACAAAATTCTCATTCCCGGACCGCGACAGATCGCGCGACGTGGCAAAGATCCGCAGCCGCAAGGGCAGAAATACCGTTTATTCGATCAATAACAGTGTCGCTGGGATGGCGGAACTGCACGATCTGCTCTTTAAGTTTCAGGCCAATGAGCGGTATCGGCTGGCTCCGATTGAAGGACACTACAAATACGGTACTAAAAAGAAGTAACGCGTATTTATGGCGTCTCCAAGACGATTATCCGGGGTATTGGGCGATATTGGGCTCACAGAGGCAATACATATTTGTCTAACACCTTACTCCCGGGTATACTACGGGGCTTACGATTTCGCAGGAGCCTTGCCGTCATGATTGAAGCACTCAAGGATGACAAGATCGTTCACGAACTGGGTGGCCGGTTCAAGTTCACCGCGCTGGTGCAGCATCGCATGCGTCAGTTGATGGACGGTGACCGTCCGCTGGTCGAGCGTCAGGGTCGCACGGACTTTGAAGTTGCCGTTCAGGAAGTCGTTGAAGGCAAGATTACCTACACGATGGAAGAGATCGCTGAAGAAGAGTCAGCCGAACTCTAAAGTCGCCCTACTGCCATGCAATCGCCATCTTCCACCGGCAACGAAGGTTGGGCAAAAGCCCTGGCCGACCGCCGGGTGCTTGTGGCGTTGACCGGCGGAATCGCCTGTTACAAGATTGCCACACTCGTCAGCAAGCTGGTTCAATCCGGCGGCGATGTGCGTGTAATCATGACCAACAGCGCGACGAAGTTTGTCGCACCGCTGACATTTCAGTCACTGTCCGGCAAGTCTGTTCGAACGAGCATGTGGGAGAGCGATGACCGACCGGACTCGCAGCACGTCGGTGACGCACGCTGGGCGGAAATCATGATTATTGCACCAGCCACAGCGGACATTCTGGCCAAACTGGCGGCGGGTATCTGTGAAGATGTCGTCAGCCTGACTGCATGTGCCCTGCCGCGCAAGACGCCGGTGCTGATCGCGCCGTCAATGAATGCGCAGATGTGGGAGAATCCGATCACGCAACGAAACATCAACTCACTGCGGGAACTGGCCGGTTATCACTTTGTTGGACCAGACAGCGGCTGGCAGGCGTGCCGCACCGAGGGCGCCGGCCGAATGAGCGAACCAGAAGAAATTCTCACTGCGGCAGGTGAATTGCTGGAACTCTGATCCCCTGACTCAACATCGCGCCATCTGCAGCGGCAGCAACGCGTCCGCCAGCCGCCATCGCATTGCGTCAATCAGATTCTTCCCTGAAGCAACGCCGAGGATGTTCTGCGTCTCATCCGGATCGGCAAGCAGATCGTAAATCCCGATGATCTGGCGTCGTTCCGTATCGAATACGGTCTTGTATCGCTCGGTTTCGAGCATCAGGCGCTTGCCGAATTCGGAAATGATGGCCGTGTTCGGCCGATCGAGCGGCTGCCCGCCGACCAAGGGGAGTAGATTTGTCCCCCGCATCTGAGATGTCAGATCACAGTTGCCGAGCATTGCGATCGTCGTGGCAACATCGACCGTACCAGTCAGATCATCCGTGTGGCTTTCCGCGCTCGGAGTCGGTGGCGTGATGATCACCGGCACTTCAATCGCGGCGGACAGGAATGAGCGGTGCCCCACCACACCATGCTCGCCAAGCAGTTGGCCGCGATCGCTGGTGGTCACGACCCACGTGCGTTCCTTGTCATCTCTTTTCTGTAACGCGCTGATCAGCCTCCCAACGCCGTAGTCAATCAGGCTCACGCGGCCCAGGTAGTCGCTGCGGATTTTGCCGATGGTATATCGATCCAATCGCTGCAGAAGAACGCGGGGGTAGTCCAGTTCCACAAGGGCATCGATCTGCATCAGATCGGCCGGTACAAAGCCCCCCTCCAGGTCACGTGCCTCGACGATGTCGTCGTACATGTGCGGCGCCGGCAGGTCATTGGCTGGACCAGTGAAAGCAACAATCAGCGCCCATGGCTTTTGCGAAGACAGCTGATCAAGCCGTTCGGATGCCTGAGCGGCAATGTAGCCGTCGATGTCATCATCCGGTTCAAGGACGAGACGGTCAGGCTCAAACGGGCCGTAACGCATGCGCTGTCTGCGCTGGGCCACAATGTCGTTGAGCAATCCCTTACCGGCCATGGCTTGAAGGTAGCGACAGGCACTCGACTCAAGTGAACCGACATCTTCAACAACCACCGCGTCGTCAAGGCTATGCTTGACCGCCCCCACCCGGCCGACGCCGACCACGTGATACCCCGATTCGCGCAGTAGTTGCGGCCACCCATTGATCTGTGAAATGCCATCGCCCTGACGCATGTAGCCATGCTGGCGTGCATGTAACCCCGTCCACAGCGATGTCATGCCGCCTGGGTCAGCCGGGCATGCACTGCTGGCAACCAGCCGCAGGCCGTGCTGGGTCAGCTTCTGGATATTCGGTGTCTGGAGCGGCCAGGACTGTTCCCCGCTGATCGCATCCGTGCGCAGACCATGACCGACGACCACTATGAGATTGCGCCTCCCTGACATAGTCTGAAATCTAGCGCAGGAACGCGCAAATGCAACTTCTCATGAGGGGATTTTTGCCATTTTTCAAACGTCAATAAGGGATTCGTGTGCAATCGTGGTAATCGATACATCCCAACCACTGTGCAAGCCGCAGCCTCGTTGACCACGTGATGTAAACAGAATGCAAATCCCATAAGGCGCGCGAAAAGCCGGTTGCTTTGTTATCCTTTGCGGCCCGATGGCACTCCTGAGCGTCTCCAATCTGCAGCTCTCTTTTGGCGACCACACCGTACTGGACGGCGTGAATCTCACGTTGCAACCCGGTGAGAAGGTCGGCATGGTCGGCCGCAATGGCTGCGGCAAGTCAACGCTGATGAAGCTCATTGGCGGGCTTTCCCAGCACCCCGCCGATGCAGGCCAGATACAACTAACCCGCGGGGCCAAGGCAGGATACCTGACACAGGACCCGGACCTCGATCCTGAACGGACGCTTCGCGATGAAGCAGGCAGCGTGTTTGCGGAACTGGATGCGCTGCATCAGGAGTTGGAAAAACTTTCGCACGACATGGCTGAAGCCGAAGGCGACAAGCTCGAGCAGCTTCTAAAACAGTACGAGAAAGTCGAACACGACATGCACGCCCAGGGCGGCTATGCGGTCGACCACCAGGTGGATGCCACCCTGCACGGTCTGGGGCTGGAGGACAAGACGTTCAGCGTCAAGGTCAAGGACCTGTCCGGCGGGCAGCGAGGAAGGCTCGCACTGGCCAAATTACTCCTGTCCAATCCTGACCTGCTTCTGCTGGACGAGCCGACGAACCACCTGGACATCGCCGGTCGGCAATGGCTCGAGCAATTTCTCGCCGATGAGTTTGCCGGTGCGGTGCTGGTCGTCAGCCACGACCGGTGGCTGCTGGACCGCGTGGTGTCGCGCATCTACGAACTCGATGATGGGCGACTATTGGAATACCCCGGCAACTACAAGAAGTACCGCGAACTGCGCGCCGAACGAAAATTGGTGCAACAGCGCGAGTACGAGAAACAGCAAGACAAAATCCGCCAGGAGCGGCAATTCATCGATCGTTACCGAGCCGGACAGCGAGCCAGACAGGCCCAGGGGCGAGAAAAACGACTCGAGCGTTTTATCGACCAACAGTCATACGAGCGGCCAGTCGAGATGGACGTGATGCATCTGAGGCTTCCGCCTGCAGCCCGATGCAGTGATCAGGTGTTGTCGGCCGAACATCTGTCCAAGTCATACGAGGAAGGCAAAAAACAGCTGTTTGACAACTTGTCGCTATCGGTCGCTCGCGGCGATCGAATCGGCGTCATCGGACCAAACGGAGCGGGCAAAAGTACGCTGGTTCGCTGTATGCTCAGCGAGCAAAAGCCGGATAACGGCCATACCCGTATTGGCGCCCAAGTCGATGTCGGCCATTTCCAGCAGACGCACGAAGGGGTCGACCTGTCGCGCACGGTTGTGGAACACCTGAAGAAATTCGTACCCAACGAGTCGGAGCAGGAAGCACGTAATGTCGCCGGTGCATTCCTATTCTCGGGTATTGAGCAGGACAAGGAATTGAAGGTTCTCAGCGGCGGTGAGCGATCCCGGGCAGTGCTCGCAAGCCTTGTGGCGGGCAAGCACAACGTGCTGGTCCTCGACGAGCCAACCAACCATCTGGACATCCCCAGCGCGGAGCGTCTGGAGGACGCACTGAAGCTCTATACAGAAGAGCCCTCCGGCTGGGGCAAGGAAGCACGCGGCGGCGGCACGATGATTCTGATCACGCACGACCGAATGCTGTTGGACAACCTGGTCACGCAGTTGGTCATCCTCGACGGCCACGGCGGCTGGACGCATTTTTATGGCAACTACAGCCAGTATATGCAGGCACAACAGGCTGCTGCGAAGAAGAAAGAGCAGGAATCAAGCAAGCCTGCCAAGCCCAAACAATCCAATAATTCGAAACAGAAACAACCCGCCAAAAACAATAGTAGCGTGTCCAAGAACAGTGCTGTTTCAAAGATGAACGTCAAGGCCATAGAGACACGCATCATGGAGATCGAAGACGAGATCGGCCAGATTGATTCTGATCTGGCGGATCCGAAAGTCTTCAGGATTCCCGACAAGGTAAAGGCACTGCAACAGCGCCGACAGAAACTGTCCGATGAGCTGAGCCCGCTCGAGGATGAGTGGGCCAATCGTGCCGGATCATGAAAGCAAGCTGATTAAAACGTGATCAGATGCGCCATCACCCATTGAACGCCGCAAAGTGCGCGGTCTGAATGGGTGCAACGATCTCCAGAATGCTGCGCAATACTTCCGCCGGGGCGCCAACAGCATCGACTTCGTGAACCAGTTCCTGGGGATAATGATCCAGCACAGGCCTGGTTTCTTCTTCATATACCGCCCAGCGATTGCGTATGACTTTTTCATCCGCGTCATCGTGACGGTTTTCTTTCAAGGCTCGACGGCGAAGTCTTTCAAACATCGCATTCTCGTCGTGACAAACCAGGTAAATAATGCTCAGTACGTCTACCAGTTCGTCCATCAAATCGGCCTGGTCCGTGGTGCGCGGGATGCCGTCCAGAAACAGCAAATCGGCGTGCGGCTTGAATTCGTTGGTCACGGTGCGGGCATGGATCGACTCCTGCCAGATCTTCACCGTAACGTCGTCAGGAACCAGATCCCCTTTCGAACTGTGCTCGTAGATCACGTGGCCAATTTCACTGTGGATATCAATGTTGCGAAACACATCGCCACAGGAACAGTGGAAGTATCCGGGGATGGTGCCGAGAATCTTACCCTGCGTCCCTTTGCCGGCGCCAGGAGCGCCGAAGAGTAATACTGTCTTGAATCGTTCAGGCATGATAATTGTGTCCCTAAAGTGCGGGATAAACAGGGTTGGCTCAAATTTACAACTGTGTCACAAGCGGCTTGGCGTCACATGGTCAAGCGGTCAAACTGTAGCGGCGTCCGCTTCGTCGGCAAGCGCTTCCGGATCGCGACGTGCAAGTGACGCCATATTGACCGCTCCATCTGACTTGATGGACGTGTTGACGCTCGAACGTACCCAGTCGAGGCTGCCGGAATACCATTCGTAAGCAAAGCCGACAATGATCACCCCAATAAATGGAATGCCCGCAAGCAGTGCCGCGTGCGGCATCTCGCGATAAACGGCTGCCCACGGATAGATCAGCGCGACTTCGACGTCGAAGACGAGATAGAACAAAGCAACGATATAAAACCGCAGGTCAAACTGCACCCAACTGGAACCGATCGTCGGTTCACCACATTCGTAAATGGCATTTTTCTCACGGTTGGGCATGTTGGGCCGGACAATCATGCCGACCACGAGATTAACCAGAACAAAACCCAAGCCGAAACCGAGGAAGATGGCGATGGACAGCAGTTGTTCCACGTAAGTCGCTCCGTAGCTGGAATTGTCGTGATGTTAGCGACTTGCGCTACTGAGGCAAGTGAGTAGCCAGAAAGACTGAGCTATTCCGCTATAAGAAACAGCACGAACTTGGTAACCCATTGCAATCCATCGGTTATAGCAGTGATTCTGAAATCGCCCTCTGCCTTACCTTCGCTCGTTATCAGACTCAAGCCCCACCCGCAAAATTAAAACTTAGAATTATTCAAAACTTGGGTTGATATCGTACTGAAAAAGTGCTATTAATATGCCGATGTAATTGAGACCAGTTCTCATTATCAAAGGTGACGTGACTCTGATGTTCAGTTTTACGCGAAAAACGGAATATGCACTCATTGCCCTCGCGGAACTCATGCAGCGTCGCGAGTGGGATGAGCAGGCAGTCAGCGCTCGAGCGATTGCCGATCAGTACCGCCTTCCGTTGCCGCTGTTGATGAACATCCTCAAGGAATTGAACAGTGCTGATCTGGTCAATTCCACGCGCGGCTCGCAAGGCGGCTACTCGCTGGCGGTTGAGCCGGAACAGGTCAGCCTGCTTCAGGTCGTGGAGTTGATGGAAGGCCCGCTTCGGCTTGTGCCTTGTGCTGGGCAGGATGCGGAAGAAGAAAAGGCAGACCCCTGCGAGTGCCAGTTGATGGGTGACTGTCTTGTACACGATGCGATTCAAAGCCTGCATGGCCGAATCGTTGAGTTTCTGGAACAGATGACACTGGCAGATTTGTTGGAACAGGAAACGGACAAACGGATTCCGCTGATGCAGGCGGGAAACTAATGGCAAAGTAGTATGTGAATGCTTTGCCGGGGAACGCAAAGTCAGGAGTAACAAAATGGCGGTTCAGTTGCCAATCTATCTCGACAATAACGCGACCACACGGGTTGATCCGCGTGTATTGGAAGTCATGCTGCCCTACTTCTCAGAGAAGTTCGGCAACGCAGCCAGCCGTAACCACCAGTTTGGCTGGGCGGCCGAAGAAGCCGTGGACAAGGCTCGCCAGCAGGTCGCTTCACTGATCGGCGCCGACTCGAAGGAAATTATCTGGACGTCCGGCTCGACCGAGTCGAACAACCTCGCCATTAAAGGCGCGGCCGAGATGTACAGTTCCAAAGGCAAGCACATCATCACCGCAATCCACGAGCACAAAGCTGTGCTTGATCCATTCAAACGCCTGCAAAAACAGGGGTTCGATGTGACCTGGCTCGAGCCGCCGATCGACGGTGTCATTACTGCCGAGCAGATCGCTGAAGCGATTCGAGAAGACACGATCCTGGTTTCGATCATGTGGGCGAATAATGAGATCGGCACGATCAATCAGATACCGCAGATCGGGCAGTTGTGTAAGGAACATGGCGTCATCTTTCACACTGACGCGACACAAGCGGTTGGCAAAATACCGGTGAATGTCGAACAAGCCGGCGTCGACCTGCTTTCGCTGTCCGCTCATAAAATTTACGGCCCCAAGGGTGTCGGCGCATTGTATGTCCGACGCCGTAAGCCGCGCGTACGCCTGGTACCCATTTTAGATGGCGGTGGCCATGAGCGCGGCATGCGTTCCGGCACGCTCAATGTGACGGGTGTTGTCGGGCTCGGAGCGGCTTGCGAAGTCTCCCAACAGGATATGGAAGCTGACGCCACACGCTTGCGTGCCCTGCGCGACAAGCTGGAAGAAGGCATCACCAGCCAACTCGACGGCGTGGCAGTCAACGGCCATCCGACCGAACGTTTGCCGCACACAAGCAACATCAGCTTTGCGTGGGTTGAAGGTGAAAGTCTGATGATGGCGATTAAGGAAATCGCCGTCAGTTCCGGCTCTGCCTGCACGAGCGCCAGCCTTGAGCCGAGCTACGTGCTTAAGAGCCTGGGTGTCGGGGACGACCTCGCGCACAGCTCGTTGCGATTCGGCCTCGGCCGCGATACGACGGAAGAGGAAATTGACTACACGATCGAAAAGGTCGTCAGCGGTGTGAAGAAACTAAGGGAAATGAGTCCGCTCTACGAACTGGTGCAGGAAGGCGTTGACCTGAGCACCATCGAGTGGGCTGCGCACTAAAAAAAGCCCAGGGACGCCGTCCTTGGGATAGATTGAACGAACGACGATAGAGGATGTGAACAGAACACAGAAACGCTAACATCAGGGGCGAAGTGCCCGTCAGCAAGGGAGTTCAGCAATGGCATACAGCAACAAAGTTATCGATCACTACGAAAGTCCACGTAACGTTGGCAGCCTGGATAAGGCTGCCCAAAACGTTGGCACGGGCATCGTCGGCGCCCCTGAATGTGGCGACGTCATGAAGCTGCAGATCCAGGTCGATGAGACGACCGGGAAAATCTCGGACGCCAAGTTCAAGACCTTCGGTTGTGGTTCGGCGATCGCTTCATCCAGCCTTGCCACGGAATGGCTCAAAGGCAAAAGCGTTGACGAAGCACTTGAGATCAAGAATACTGATATTGTGCAGGAACTGAGCCTGCCGCCAGTGAAGATCCACTGCTCTGTCCTTGCCGAAGACGCAATCCGCAGCGCAATCGCCGACTATCAGAAGAAGCACGGCGAAACTGCCGACAAGGAAGAGGCAGCCGAAGCAGCAGCTTCGTAAGCAGGTTATTACATGCAACCGGCGCGGCGACGGTCGCCCGTTGGTTGAATGGGAGAACATCATGGCTATCACATTGACTGAAACAGCGACTCGAGAAATCAAAACGATCATCGAGCAACAGGAACTGGACGGCGAAAAAGTTCGCCTGCGCGTCGGCGTCAAGGGCGGCGGCTGCTCTGGCTTCAGCTACATCCTCGACCTGACAGAACAGGAAAAGGACACTGACGAGCAGTTCGATCACGACGGCATCAAGGTCGTCTGCGATCCAAAGAGCTACCTGTACCTCAACGGCACGACGATCGACTTTAAGGATGAGATCATGGGCCGCGGGTTCGTGTTCAATAACCCAAACGCGAGCAGCACCTGTGGCTGCGGCAGCTCGTTCAACGCGTAAGCTTCCGGCCAAGTCGCCAAATCAGTTATCGAAATAAACAGCACCCACGCTTCGGACGGCGTGGGTGCTGTTGTGTATTGGTGCCCTTCCGGCTCAGTCCGGCAGACACGCGGAATCACCGCTCAAATTGCTATATGAATCGATTTTTTAGAGAGAAATGCTTGATCTATGAGGCATGACGGATAGGATGCTTCCCATCTGCCCCCAACACGCGATCAAAATGAGCGAATTGGGGCTCAGGAGCAATCAATATGTCCTCCGCCGATGACCCGTATCAAGTCATCCCACATTCATTTCCAGATGCACCCCGTGTTCTTGCAAACACAGAAGACCTCGCCCGCACGCGAAGCCGGCTGGGTAAGGACACGTGGATCGACAAAGCGTTGGACCACCTGATCGCCCGCGCGAATGCCATTTCGTCCGGACAGGTGAATCCCACTGACCCGGAAAACAATTTTGACACATTGATGGCAATTCAGTGTGGTGTATTGGCTCATCTTCTGACAGATGAACCGTCTTTTCTGGATCGTGCTTTAGAATCATTCAGCCAACTGTCCGAAACATACCCGCAGCTACCGATCATCGCGCCCAACACGCGCGCGACCGGGGATTCATCAACCGAGTTACTGTTCACGGCTCAAATCGCCAGAACGTGCGACCTGCTAAATGCATGCCCCATCGACGAGACTCTGCGACAACAGATTACTGATCTGCTCAATGCGACATGGCCCGTCATTGATGGTGAAGCAGACCTCGGATGCGGCAACCATAATCTGTCGAGCGTGCACGCACGCATCGCCGTCGGGAGCGCTTTGGGTAATCGCGATGCGATTCATGACGCAATGTACGGCTACAAGCGGGACGGCATCAGTCGCTATGGGCTGATCCATACCCTTCGCCATGACATTCTTGCTGACGGCCTGCAGTTTGAACGCACCGCCGGCTACCACGTGTTCGTCATGATGTTGCTGACGGACATGGCTTACATGATGAAGAATCTGGGGGTCGACCTCTGGCACAAGCCGATGCCCGTGGCAATGGAGAATGACGGGCAGGACATGCATCGCGACTATGGGCCGGCCGGGGATAAACACCTCAAAGCGATCTACGACGCCCTGCTCTACCGCACAATGCCGAATCTCGATCTTTCGCTGCTTGGCGATGCTCGCCTGGCGAATCTGCGCGGCATCTGGCGATGGGGGACGATGTATGAAACCGCACACGACGTTTATGGTGACGAACGATATGCATGGCTGATTCAGGAAATGGAACAGGCACATCCATCTGATGGTCGGGCTATACCGGGCCTGCCAATCTCATTGCAGCCGTTCTTTTTCTCTGTGCCCAAGGAATGCGAATTCGTTCGGTTGCAGGCAACATCGTGGCAAAACGGTGAACTGGATTTCGCGAAAGACGAGACAATCAGCCTGGTTGGCGAACATCGTGGCGCATGTACCACATTCCATCAGACCGGCTTGTCAATATTGCGCAGTGAACCGAACATCGCAACCGCATCAGGCGCGAACCTGCATTGGGGGCCGCATGCGTGCGGGCATCAGAGCCCGGGGGCGCTGCATCTGGATCTCTGGGGCAACGGTCGCCGTATCACAGACGGGCCACGCACCGCAGGCTTTGGTGACCCCACGCATCTGACCTGGTTCCGTACCACGATCGCGCACAATACAGTCACCGTGGATCAGAAGTCGATGTACCCGTACGACGATGATCCGAAATCAATCTGGGAAGCTGACCGATGGCATGACCGCAATTCCGATGGCGTTTTGAAAACGTTCGAAACCAATGATGAATACAAAGTCGTTCGCGCCAGTAATGAACAGGTGTATCCCGGCGTCTGTCTGGACCGTACCGTTGTCGTGACTCAGGCATGGGTGTTGGATTTATTTCGCGTCGTTGCAGAGAAAGAACGAACCTTTGATTGGGCGATGCACGGCATCGGCCGGATAGAGCCGCCGACACGGATGGAGCCGATTGATCCAGGCGATCGTCGTGGCTTTCGGCATCTGCAGAACGCGCGCCGATCAGCGCTTGACGATTCGGCGATCAACCTGACCTGGACTAACCGTGACGGTATGGCAACGCTCGCGATGCTACCACCGACGAACAGCGAACTGATCGTCGCCACCGATCCAATGCCCGAAGACAGCGTATTTGTGATTGGCGAGGATGAGCCAGCCGAAACGCGCACCTGTGCAATCGTGCGAACAACCGCACTATCCGCCATGTTTGTCGGACTCTGGCAGTTTGATCCCGAACCAAAGAACACAGCGACTTTGCTCAAAGCAACCGGTACCGCAACGTCAGATGTTCATATCGATATTGAAAGTGACGATCAGCAACGGCGTTGGGAACTGCCATTTAAATCAGCCCCAGTCAGCCATACTCAATTGCAGCCGTACCACGCGTAAATCCAGAAAGAAGCTCGGGTTGAACACCAGTCTGACGACGTTTCGGCAAATGTTGTGGAAACGGAAATTCTTGACACGGCCGCCTAAAGGGCCAAAATATCGTATATGAATCGATTCTTTTAAGCATTTCAGTTGGCCGCCCAGTCAGGGCAGGAGAATAAGATGCAACACGCCTATGGACGAAAGCCACACGGCTTCACCCTTATTGAGCTGCTCGTGGTCATCTCGATCATCTCTATCTTGATCGCCATCCTGCTACCGGCGCTGGCCAAGGCGCGGGAAGCATCGCAGCGCACTGTCTGTATCTCAAAAATCCGACAGATGTCACTCGCTGTGACAAACTACGGCATCGACTACAACGACCGCTACCCGGCACGTCCCGGCACGTTCAATTACGTCTCTGAAACGTATGACATGCTCGGTTCGTATGTTCAGCAAACGCGAACGATCTTCGGCTCCACGAATGGACCGATGCGCTGCCCGTCACAAGACTTGGTGCCTCTTGAGACTGCCGCAACAGGCTTTGCAGTACTCAATGGCCAGTTTCGCCAACGGACCAGCTACAACCTGAGCGGAATCATTCAGAAGACCGGTGGCACTTCTTCATTGCCCGCCTATTATCAGTATGACATACTGCAGGACAGGCCGATGTCGAACGTCGTCGGGCCCAGCTCAACGGTGTGGCTTTACGAAGGCGCCGCAACTGATCGCAATCAACTGTTCACGCAGCCCCACCAATCCAGACCGATGCGATTCAAGGCCTTTGCCACCGCGTACGCGGTGTACGGCAACTTCTGGAATGGCGGAAACGGCTACCCCTACTGGCATCATGGGATTCAAGAAGGGTCCGGCAGCACTACTTACGGTGGCCCCTTCGGCAACACGTCTCTTGCGTTCTTCGATGGCCACGTGGTTAATGAGTCATGGGACGCTCACAACGACGGGCTGGAAAGTGGCCGGCGCAAATGGCATTGGCATAATGATAAGCCTGGACCATAGCGATCCTGGCGAATCAAATACCGACACAACACGAACAGATAACCGGTTTGTCCCGCACGCAAGCAGGCCGAGCAGTGAACGGGAGTATTTATGCCTCGATCGGGTAAATCAGCATCAACCGCGACGCCAGCGGAAGCTCGCCGGAAAGTCCGTCGTTCCCGCCCCACGATTGAAGAAGTCGCAAGGCTTTCGGGTGTCGCGCGATCGACGGTATCGGGGATTCTCAATAAGCGAAAAGACTGCTATGCGGCCGAAGCAACGCGCGAGCGTGTGACGCGTGCTGCCCGTGAGTTGGGATACACGCCGAACCCACAGGCCCGCGCAATGCGCGGCAAAAAAATCAGTACCGTTGGGTTGATCACCACCGCACTGAACGTGGAAGTCGCTTCAATCAAGTGTATGGCGTTTGAAACATCTGCCCGTGGGAACGGGTACATGAGCATTATCACGTTCAATCACACCAATGAGCCACAAACAGAGGATCAGTTAATCAACTGGCTGTTGGAGCGATGGGTGGATGGCATTCTGGTGTACCCCAGTGAGCACGGGCCCCACCGGATGCTTCATCAGTTGGTTGATACCGGCTATCCGGTGGTAACATTTGACGGCAACGAACGGTTCGACCTCGCTGCTGACGATGTTTCCGTTGACTACTTTCTTGGCGGTCAGCTTCAGGCGCAACACATGCTTGAAATCGGCCGACGTAACCTCTGCTTTGTAAACGCGAGCCAGTCGTGCCTGGTTGTCGATCAGCGAATGGCCGGCGCCGAGCAGGTCCTTCAGGCCTCGGGCATTCGATTGTTGCCACGGATGAACCTGGACCTGAAATCAGAGTCGCCCGAAGACTGGACAGAGGAACATGAATACCAACAGATTCACTTGTTCCTGAAACAGCACCGCGATGACATTGACGGCGTTATCGCAGTGGGTGACGTGATGGGGCTGGCAGTTGCAAAAGTGGCCATGGAAATGGGGATCCGGATTCCTCAAGAACTGGCCATTGTCAGCTTTGACGGCACATCCTTTGGCAAGAATTCAGCGATTCCACTGACCACTGTAGCCCAACCCTGCAGGGAAGTCGGCAATACCGCGTTTGAACTACTGAACGAACGCCTGGGCGCAGAGCGCACAGAGCCACGGAAAGTTATTCTGCCCCCCACGCTTCATATTCGTGCTTCATCTGTCGCGCGATCAACGTAGCGGCATCAGGATTGCACGGCCTCGCGTGGATGTCTAGCCGCCAACTCATCCGCCCACTGGCCACGGCCGGTTTCTTTCAATCGCTGCAGGTAATCAGGCAAACGATCTCTGGTGTGATAGGACCCACCTTCCTGCATCACGCGCCAGAACGGATCGCCGCCGCAGGTGGATGTTTTCATCATGTCTCCAGTCCATTGGTCGAGGATATTCATCGCCCGGTCGACCAACTGCGGTGACTGCTTTGCCAGATCGTGCTGCTCGTGTGGGTCCTTTGACAAGTTGAACAGCATGCGGTCAGGGAAATTGTGATAGCCGTCGTGATAGGAGCGCAGGCAGAGGTATTCATCGCCGTCATCGCGGAATCGTACACCGCGCTGACAACTCCAGGCGCCCTGTGACACTACAAGCGATTCACGACCGCCCTCTTGTCCCGCTTTCAACGCTGATGCGAAACTCCGGCCATCCCAGTTATCCGGAACGGTGCCGCCGACCAGTTCGATCGATGTCGCGGCCCAGTCGTTTGCGTAGTACAACCCATCATCAACGCGCCCCTGCTGCGAATCGGTCACACCCGGCCAACGGATGATCAGTGGTACACGCGTGGTGATCTGGTCAGCCAACTGATGGTCGCCGTAGACATTGAGTTCACCGAGATTTTCACCATGATCGCCCGACAGCACAATGGCCGTGTCGTCAAGCACACCTTGATCTGCCAATGCGTTAAGCACACGCCCGAAATGCTCGTCAGCCCAAAGGACACCACAGTCGTAACCATCGAACATCATCCGAGCGGTATCCATTGAGTCCGCTGCCATCGGCTGGCGCGGATGCCGCGCGTTGATTTCCGGAATCGGTGCGAAGCCTGCAATCTCCTGGGCACTGTGAGGGCCACCGCCGCACCAATGCGCTTCGCGCACCTCTTCGGTATACCAGGCCGGCAGCGGGTCATCTTTAAACGGATTACCAACATCCGATGGCGCACGGTACGGCGTGTGCGGGTCCCAGAAATTCAGATGCAGGAACCAGTTGTCCGACTTGGCATTTCGATTGACCCAGTCGATCGCCACCGGGCTGACAACTTCCGCACTCTCCTGACCACCACCGCCGGTGTTGTAAATTTCGTTGAATCCGGCATACCAGTGGAACGCGGAATGGCGCTCGCCGAACGGACTGATGGTCGCCGTCTTCATGCCCGCTTGACTCAGGCAGTGCATCCAGCCAGTTATGCCCAGTGTTGAGCGGAACTGCCGGCTGCGGCCCTCGTTGTACTGATCCGCCTGCACGCCACCGTGATTGACCACACCGGTATGGATGCCGAAGCGCCCACCAAAAAGACTCGTGCGGCTGGGCAGGCACGGCACGTCCGATGCATGGCAGTGCTGATAGCGCACTGCCTGAGCGGCGATGCGATCGATATTCGGGCTGGTCTTGCGATGGTAGCCGTAACAGCCGAGATGGTCCGGCCGAAGTGAATCGAAGTCAACATAGAGAATACGCATGGTTCGCTCTTGCCCTTATCTGTTATTGATTATGAAAATGAGCCATCCAGCATGGCGCACGGAGCTGACAGCCGTTCCGCTGCCTGTAAGAGAGCTTTAGCGGCGCGGTCGTCTAATGTCTGTGAAGCAAGACACAGGCGCGCGACTGCGAGAACCCCCAATAGTTGACGATTCCTGCCCAAGATCGGAACAGCGATGCGCGACACACCGTGCGGATTTATCGCAAGGTCAATAGCAGCGCCGCGCTGCCTTACTTTCGCGATCACCTGTGCTCTTTTCGTCTGCGAGATCGGCTTTCGCTTGCCGTCATTCCACACCCATGTACGCACTGTCGGCCAGTCGACCTTAAAGATGCCCCAGGCCAGCACCGCCTGCGTCAATGCGTCCAGCTCATCAAATTCCCGTTCAAACCCGACACGTGCGCGCACAGCCACTACCGCGTCTTCTGGCTCACACCGGTCGATCATGCTCAACCTCCCTGACGCGAATGCGTGCAACTCGATCGTGTGCTCCAAGGTGGAAGCCAGGTCCCGCATCAATGGCGCAGCCAGATCGCGTAGTTGTTGTTGCACTGGGGCCAACGGCGCCAGGCGCACAGTGGCGCGATACCAACCGTTGTCCGGCTCCCGAACGACAAAACCGCTGGCGGACAGTGACTGCAGCAACCGATGAACCGACGTCTTGGGCCATCCGCTTACGTCCGCCAGTCGCTGCAAGGATTGGGCGCCATCGCGTTCCAGACATCGCAGCAGGGCCAGCCCGCGCGTCAGTGCGGGGGCTGGATCATTGGTCCGAATTTTGAACGCGGCAGCAGGATGTTCCATATATGGAATATAGACCATCTTTGGATTTTCGCAAGGCGCGGTAGAAACTGATCCGCATCCTCACTCCTTCGTCGCTCAGAAGCGGCTTGAAGCTGAACGTGGTTTGTCACTGCGAGAGTGGCGTGAAGTGAAAACTGGGAATAAAAAGCGGCGGCGTGCTGGAAAGGTCGCACGCCGCCGCTTGGAGAATGTTTCAAGTTTCAGTTAAAGGCTGATTTTCTCGTTATTCACCGTTTCATTCAGAGAACGTGATCAGCAATACCAGGTCCTGCAGGTCGTACGCTGAACTGTACGTATTGCTCGTGCCGATTTCGAACAGCGCGATCACCTGATTATCAGCCAGAGAAATCTTGCCGTCCGAGACATAGCCGGAGACAAATGAGGCCACAGAACCCTGATCTAAGAAGCCTGAGATGTCCGGCACATCATCGCCGTTACGCAGGACACGAACGTGCTGGCCACCAGTGGAGACCGCCGTCATGTAGCCCTTCCAGTGGCTGTTGCTGTTGCCGCTGTAGCTGCTGTACTTCTTGACCCACGACTTGCCGGTAACCGCGATCGTGTCGCCAGCTTCACCCACGTAGTCCCAGGTCTGACCGGCCGAAACACCGGCATCCACAGGCAGGTCAAAGTCGCCGAAAGGCTCAAAATTCTCACCGCCGGCACTGATTTTTACAGTCACCGGGATGTTGTACTGGCCGCCGTAGCTGATCGCCGTGCCGAGCACCTGCACGCTGGCGGTGAAATCTGTGTCGACAGTAACTTCACCGTTGCTGATTGTGAAGGTCGGCTCATTGCCCGTGCCGTCCGCGACATCGTCACCTTCCTCTTCAGCGCCATTATCGCCTTCTTCGCCACCGCTACCGTTATTTTCGTCTCCGCCGACGTTGGTCGAGCCGCCGCTGGTCATGCTGTCGTCAACTTCTTCAGAGAAGGTGATCAGCAACACCAGGTCCTGCAGGTCGTATGCCGAACTGTTCGGATTGCTCGAGCCCAGTTCGAACAGGGCAATCACCTGATTCTCGGCCAGCGATATCTTGTCGCCGGACACATAGCCGGAGACGAAGGAAGCCACGGAACCCTGATTCTGGAAGCCTGCGACCTGAGGCACGTCGTCGCCGTTACGCAGCACTCGGACGTGCTGGCCACCGGTGGAAGTCGCTGTCATGTAGCCCTTCCAGTGGCTGTTCTTGTTGCCGCTGTACTTCTTCTTCTTCTTGACCCACGACTTACCGCTGACTGCGATCGTATCGCCGGCTTCGCCTTCATACTCCCACGTCTGGCCGGCACTGACGCCAAAGTTTGCGGGAAGATCAAAGTCACCGAACGGTTCGTAGTTCACACCACCGGCTGTGATCTTCACAGTGACCGGGATGTCGTACTGGCCGCCGTAGGTAATCGCCGTTCCGAGCACCTCTACGCTTGCGGTGAAGTCAGAGGCCACGGTGATTTCGCCGTCTTCGATTTCGAACTCGACTTCTGAGTCTGATGCTTCCTCATCCGCACCGTCGTTGTCGGCTGTGTCAGTATCGTCGTCGTCACTGCCGTTGTCGGCGGTCTGAGAATCGTCGTCATCATTGCCGGAGCCGTTTCCGCCATTGTTGGCTTCGTCGTCAACATCGCCGGACGGATCGTCGCCACCGTTTGGTCCCCCCTGGCCGTTGCCCGGATTGCTGACGTCAACGCCGTCTTCGTTGTTACCGTGGCCGTTGTTGCCGGATGAGCCGGAATCGTTGCCGTCATCATCACTGCTGGCGTCGTCGTCGCTGCCGCTGTTGTCGTTGGCAGATCCGTCATCGTCGTCGCCATCATCGTCTGAGCCGGCGTCGTCCGAATTGTCATCACTGCCATCGGACGAACCGGAGTTGTTACTGCTGTCGTCGTCATCATTGTTGCCGGCGTTCGTCGTATCGTCATCACTGTCGCCGCTGTCGTCACTCCCGTCGTTGTCGTCGTCAGACCCGTCGTCATCATCGCCGCCGGTGTTTGTCGAGTCATCATCGTCGTCGTCGTTGTTTCCGTTTCCATTATTGCCGCTGTTATTGCCCGTGTTACCACCGCCGGTCGTGGTGGTGTCATTATCTCCGTCGCCGCCGTCTGCATTGTTATTGCCGTTGCCGCCGGCAGGCGTACTGCCATTACCGGTGTTTCCGTTATTGTTCCCGTTACCAGTACTTCCGTTATTGCCACCATTGCCGTTGGCGCCATTGTTGCCATTACCGCTCGCGGCCGTGTTGCCGTTGTTATTGCCGTTGCCGTTGTTGTTGCCATTACCATTTGCGGCGTTGTTGCCGTTGCCACTCGCCGCGGCCGCGCCGGTGGTGCCACCACCGCCATAAGCATATACCGCTGTAAATGGATGATCCTGGCTGCTGCCGGTGATCTGATCGGTGCCCAGTGAAATGTCTGTTTCAACGTGGCCGTCAACATAGAGCACGTTCATTCGCCGGTTGAAGTGACGGCGAATGGTTGAGTTGTAAATCGCATCAACACTGCTGGCGTAAGTCCCTTGAATGTTCACGCCACCGTCATCCGGGCCACTCATGGACCCGTCGTACATCACGGTCAGCGCACTTGGATCGCGTACAAGATAGTTCTTGCGTTCCTTCAGTAGAATGTCCACGTTCATCGCAAGGCTGCTGACAATCGAACTCATTGACTGATCATCATTAATCAGCTTGATCGTGCCCGGCTCGAAGTCGCTCGGGCAGTGCATCATGCGATAATCGATGTAACTCATGCCGGAGTCAGTCCAGCTGCGCGGCTGAGTCATCATGATCAGGTTGTCGTTGTCAGAAATTTCGAAGGCGTAGCTGAACACGGGGAAGTTGCCTTCGTGGTCCTGAGCGTATCGCTCGAGGAGCTGGCCGACCTCGTGCTGCTGAATCGCACACTTGGCTGTGCGGCTGGCCTCGTGAGCATATTTGAGCGTCGGAAACGCGAGTCCAATCAACAACACAATAATCGCCATCGAAACAAGCAGATCGATCAGCGAAAAACCGCCCGGATGTTTGGGAAAGACCGTCTTGGCTGAGGTGTTCGGTGTGACATTCGAGCGTGAGTTCGACTTTCTGACTTGCATGTTTATTCCTCTCTCTCGCGGCAGCGAAACCTTCCCGCAAACCGCGTACGCTCTAATCAACGATATGACCGGGTTACTTGCCCAAGTTGCCAGCCTTCACATTCATGAAAATTAGGAAAGTACTGAGAACTTAGTCTGGTCATAACGATCAGATAAAATGCGAAGAGTGACTGCTGGCTCTTATGCACAGTTTTTCGGCTTTGAAGCAACCACGTTTCTGCCCAGGTACTACCGCTTTACGAAAGAAACGTGTTAGGTTCTGATGTGGACGGGGTAATCGCTACGACCATCAGCCGGCCGTGACTGGGTGTATAGGGCTTGCTCTGGTAACCTCTGCCCAGTTCAGGGACCATCATTGCTGTTGACGCCTGTGAAAGTGGAAAGGCCGACATGCCGCCAATGGAGCGACTGCCAAATAGAGGACTGCACCTGCTGCTGGACGATCAGTTATGGGACCAACACCAGAACGTGAAAATCAGGCTCGCCGAAGCGACTCTCACTGAAAAACAGCCGACGCTGGACGGGAGCGATGCCTGGAACACGCCGCAGACCGGCGGGACCATCCGCTGGTCCGATGAAGACAACTGCTATCTGGGCTGGCTTGGCGAGTCGATCCGCTCCGATGACGGCATCGTGTGGGTTCGGCAGTCTGGCGGCGAGAATGCGAGACGTATCACCGATGACCCCGACTATGACGAGAACCGCCAGTTCAAGACAGTAACGGACGAGGGCATCAGCTACTCGGCTGACGCATCAGATTGGACGTGCGTGCGCCCACATCAATCACAGGTTTCTGACCGAAACGGTTGCGATCAGGTCATCTGGTCGATGCGAGCGCGGCAGTACATCGCGTTCCTGCGCGACTTTGGCGCCAATTCAGCCCAGATCAAATCAACATGCAGTGGCGACTTTGAAAATTGGGCCTCGCCGCAGCCTGGCTTCCAGTCAGAAGACGAGATTCAACAGATCACGGCGTTTCGGTATGCAGGCCTGTATCTGGGATACGTCAGCGTGCGAAACCCGGGCTCTACCACGATTGACCTGGAACTGGCCTGGAGTCGAGATGCTCTGCAATGGCAGCGCATATGCCCAGGCAACGCACTGATTCAAGCAAATGACAGTTCGACCAGTCTGTACGCGTGCGCCGAACCGATCATCTTCGGTGATGAGTTACGATTGTATTACAGTTCGCTCGACGCCCAAGGCAATTCACAATTACGTCTGGCAACATTCAACCGCGACCGATTTGCAGGTATCGCCGCAGAACAAGGCATCCTGACACTGCGTCCGCTTGAAGTTGATGGCCGTTCTCTACAGCTTAATGTCGACGCAAATGAAGGCGCGGTACGGATTGAGCTTCAGAAACCTGACGGCTCTCCGATCCCCGGCTTTACCGGTGGCGAATCAGACGCGATCAGCGTGAACAGCACGAAAGTTACTGCCAGCTGGAGTGGTCGACGAGATCTGTCCCAGCATCTAGGCAGAGACATTCGAATCGTGTTGCACATGGACAATGCCACAGTGTTTTCACTATCGTTCCAAGGCGGCGACTGAGTCTTTATTCACAATGCTATGAAAAATTAGTTCGTCGCATCCGGATGCGGCTCAAACCGGTTAACGCCGTCAGCGGGGCCGATGAATTGGATATGACCGTCTGCAAATGTGAAATTCAGTCCAACACCCGCATGACGCGCATATGACCGGCCATCTGTTCGACCGATCAACGCATCACGCACCCCGCCTTGAAACAGCGTGTTGTTGTAGTCGGTGGGTTTGACCCAGCCGCCGAACTGACTTGTATATTCTGTCCACATCATTGCGTTGCTGGGCAGACTGAAGCTGTCAATGTTGTTGTGGCGGGGGTTCTGATAAGCCACCGGCGTGGGATAGCCCGTCATCCAACCACTGAGACTAAAAACGATATGCTGATCCCATGTCGCCACTTGCAGCGACGGACAGCCCGCGGTCGCCCAATAGACTCGGCCGGCGAAGCCGTTTGCCTTGTTGTACGGATGAGGCTCATATCCCAGATAGGTCGGCAAGGTGCCTTGCGACCATACGCCGTCACCGTAGTACGGGACATGCTGATCGTTATCCGAGGCATAGGCGAACAGCGCAATGCCCATGGCCCTCAGATTGGCACCGCATTGCATCCGGCGGGCCGACTCTCTGGCATGCATCAACGCCGGAAGTAGAAGAGCCACCAGAAGCGAAATGATTGATATCACAACCAGCAATTCGATCAACGTAAAGGCGGGAACGGCAATTCGTTTCTGTTCGAGCGCCATAGAGTGAGCCCTTTCATGCAGACAGACACTTTATATGTAGCACCAAAGCGATCAACTGAACAGGATTATTTGCAAGCCACCGCTAATCAAGCATCCGAGCCGATATGAAAGTCACTTAGGCAGTAAACCTGAATGGCGGTCCTCAGCGATTCACCTTCACTAACTCAAGTCGACGGAAATTCCACTCGTTCGGATGTAAACCAATCACACGCTCGGGATCGTAAACATGCAGAGTGATGTAGTGATAAATCGGCGTAATCGGTTGCTCACGGACCAGAATCTGTTCAGCCTGCCTTAGCAGCGCGGTGCGTTTGGCACTGTCCGCTTCCTGACTCGCTTTACCCAGTAGCGCGTCGTATTCGGCATTGTTGAACTTGGCATCATTGTTACCGCCTTTACTGTGATACTTATTCAGAAAAGTGGTTGGGTCGCGGTAATCACCGATCCATGCAGCACGGGCAATGGTGTACTGCTGGTTCTTCAGTTTCTCACGAAACGAACGGACTTCCATTGATTCGATTTTGACTGTAATTCCCAGATGAGACTGCCACATACGCTGAATAGCCTGGGCGACCGGCTCATGCCCGCCGCCAGTATTGAAAAGGATCGTCAAGCCGGTCAACTTACTCGGATCACTGTAGCCGGCTTCTGCTAATAACTTCCGGGCGGCGGCAGGATCAAACGCGGCCCCGTCCTCGACTGGCGATTCATAGCCGGGCATCATCCCGGGGGGCGTAAACGTGCGCCCGATCGGCTGATTCATGCGAGTCACCTGCGAAACCAGTGTCTTTCGATCGATTGCTTTGGACAACGCCAGACGCACCCGTTTATCCGCAACGGGGTTCTTCGATCCGTCCGGCAATGTCGGCAGGCAGTTGTAACTGTAAAAGTACGTCCCGGCCCACGGTACGCCATGCACATCTTCACGACCGGATTGCAGCAAGTCAGCCGCCAGGCTCAACGCGCTGGGGAGGTCAGGCAGCCAGTCGGCTTCACCGCTTTCGTAAGTCAGCAGCGCCGTCTCCGGGCGCTCGATGATTTTCTGAAGGATGCCGGTATTACGCATCGAAGCCTTGTTCCACCAGTGCGGGTTCTGCGTTACCAGAATGTCACGCTTGAATCGATAACGATTCAGCACGTACGGCCCGTTGGTGATCATCTGCCCCGGTGTCACCCACAGATCAGCGGGCAACTCATACATGTGCGTCGTGCTGTTCAACGTCATCGCCTTACTCACAGAGCCGCGATGATTGGGCATGTAAGTCGCAAATGCGCACAGTTCGATAAAGTAAGGCGTCGGTTCTTTCAGATGCACAATCAACGTATGATCATCCGGCGATTCAATACCAACCATTTCGCGGAATTGCTGTTCGACTTCTTGCAATACCATGCCGGAAGCGGACTGAATCTGCTCGGCACGCCGATCAAAAAATTCACGTGCCCCGCTAATGCAGTAAAACAATTGAGAGTAGTCGGCAGCAAAGTCAGGCATCAGTGCCCGCATCCACGCAAAGATGAAATCACCCGCCACGACCGGATCGCCATTGCTCCACTTCGCCTGCCGGCGCAGCTGAAACGTGTAAGTTTTGCCATCCTCACTGATCTGCCAGGACTCGGCCACCGCCGGCTCGATTTCCATTTCCGGCAGTTTGAATCGAACCAGCGGTTCCCAAAGACAGCCGGCGGTTCGAATGTCCTGATTCCAGGTCATCTTCTGCGGGTCCAGCACGTTGATATCAACTGCGGAGACAAATACAAAAGGCTCATCGCCATTTTGAGCCGTCGGCGTTTCCTCGCTGCATGCAGTCAATAGGGAAATGGCAAGAAGAAAAACGCCGGCAAGGTAATGTCGTCTGTTCATAATTTGTCTCTACCACAATTACATGTAGCGCCAGCCGACATAAAGTCGAGCGCACTAATCCAGTATCTTGACCAGATCAATCGTCGCCTTAAGCGATTTATTGAAGTGCTTTTTAGAAGACTCACCCCACTGTGCCGGGATTTCCACTTCGCGTACTTCATCAACACGCATTCCAATGACACCCCAGATCAACCCAGGGACGCTCAACCCGTAATCAATCAGGACATCACGTGCTCCGGAGAACTGAGTGTTGATTAATTCATCACCCTCTACCGTCCAAATGCGCAAATGAACTCGAACGTTATCACCGAGCTGTACCTCACGATCGCCAGTGCCGTCTTTGGTTGTCTTATAAGTCACCCCCGGAGACGTTGATATTACTTCCACGTCAAAATCCAAGGTTGATCCAGCCGGAATCTTGGGGCGTTCCTTGTCGCCATACCCCAAATAGGGTGGCACGACGATTCTTCGACGCTCTCCTGGGCGCATGCCCGTCACGCCGCGATTCCAGCCTTCAATGACTCGATTACTGCCCAGTGCGAACCGGAACGGTTGATCGCGTTCACGCGAACTGTCAAACACGGTGCCGTCTTCAAGACGCCCGGTATAGTGCACCAGGACATACTCGCCCCCTTCTGCCGGCCAGCCGCTACCGCGATGAATGAGCGTTGTGCGGATATCAGGCAGGACATTCACCAATTCAACTTCAATCTCGAGCGGTGAGTTACCGGGAACACCAGCTTGCGTCTTGGAACCCAGCCCGAGCACCGGATGCAGATAAAGAATGCGCTTGCCCCCCGGCTTCATACCCACGACACCTTCGCGCATTCCTTTCATCACCTTTTCATTGGTCAGACCGTAGCGCGTTGTCTTACCTTCTTTTGTCCTGATGAATTCCTTGTCGCCGCCGACAATCCGACCGGCGAGGCGGACTTCAACCGTATCCTTTCGCCTGACGGCTTCGCCCTCTCCCTCGTTCACTTCAACGATGTGGACCTTGTCGTGTTGCAGCGCAACCGGTTCGCCGCCAACGGTGATCATGTAGACTTCTTCGCTACCATCATTGATGGTAACGCCATTCCCCGCCCACGCGTTGGCGGACAAAGTCAGCGAGAAAATTCCAACCAACAACGACAAAGCGATCGGCACGTCCACGTACTTCAACAACAATCGAAACTTCATATCAGAATAAATGCCTTGGGTTAATTACTTGTATCGGGTGATTGATCAAGCGGCACAGGATTACTTGGCGGGCCCTTCTGCCACGGAATCTTATCGCGATTTGTAAAGACCCACCAAGCCGCGACTGTGAGAATGCCCAGGAAAATCAGAATGAGAAGCTTGCCGCGAAGGCCTGACCGTTTTCGGCCGGTCGCATCATGCATGGTCTGGACTTCCTCACGCACCTGGGTGCCGGACTTGACGACCTTCTGCTCCATTTCAATGTATCGGGCTTCGTCCTTCGCACCACCCTGGCGCGTCGGTGAACTGTAGTAGCCGTTGCCGTCGCTGCGCGCCAGCACGTAGAAAATGCGATTCTCTTCGTCTCGCACAGCACGACCGATGTCCTGATCGCGAATCTTCACCGGCTTCCCGCTGAACGGACTGTTAACAACGATTGGCATAGACGATGCTCCTTTCCCAAGCCTCCATGATAACCGATCCAAGCCGCCATCGAGAGAATCGGCAAAGCCCAAAGTCGTCTCAGGATTTGACAGAATGAATCTGATCCAAACGATCATTCCAGCTTATTGCAACCATACATTCGCGAGACAGGACATGCCCAACGATATAAAACTGGACCTGCATATCATCGGGGCCGGCGTTCCGGTGCCGACCATGAAGCGGTTTGGCAGCGCTTTCGTACTCGATATCGATGACAAACGTGTCATGGTTGACTGTGGCCCTTCCGCAACAATGAAGATGGCCCGCATAGGGATTGACCCAGACAGCGTGCATCAACTGCTGTTCACCCATCACCACTTTGATCACAACGTGGACTTCCCCTGCTTCGTGCTGACAAGATGGGACAAGCTGCCGTCGGAGGAACCGCTAAAGGTTTACGGCCCGCCGCCAACCGCAAGCTTCGTGGACAAACTGATGGGCAAGGATGGCGCATTCTTCGACGACTGGCACGCGCGTGTCATGACGCCGGTAAGCCAGATGCTGCACAAACAGCGCGGCTGCCAGGTGCCACGGCCCGGTCCGCAGTTTGACATCCGCGAGGTCGGCCCGGAAGACACCATCGAAGCAGACAACTGGAAGGTCACGATCGCCCGGGTCCACCATGTCGAGCCATGGCTCGAATCATTGGCGTACCGGTTCCAGACCCCCAATGGCAGCGTTGTGTTTGCGGCTGATTGCGGGGACTGTCCCGCGATCCGCCAACTGACCGAAGGTGCGGACACACTCGTCATCGCCGGCGCGGTGCACGGCGATCACCCGGAGTACGAAGGCATCATCACCGGTTCACTGGAGGCCAGCCAGATTGCGCGCGACTGTAATATAAAGCGACTGGTACTGACTCACGCGGCGCCCAACTTCGACAACCGGCCGGGCGAAATCGAGATTGCCGTGCGGGAAGCAGCTGAATACTTTGACGGCATTGTCCACTTCCCACAGGAACTGGACACGATCAATCTCCTTCACTGAGGCTTTCGTCACAGCTCCTATAACTGATCGGCCAGCAAACGAGGCATTGCGCGCATTATCGGCACCAAACAGGTCCGCACCTGTTACATGCCGGTTAACCTCCCTTGGGTGTCCGATGAATGGCTCGTTGGAAGCCGAAATCCACCTTGTATGGAGTGTGTGACTATGGTCAGCAGTGCGACCCGCAGCAGAGAACAGCTCGTCGAAGCCATTCGCCAGGAAAACCGTTCAGCCAGCCTTGAGTTCCTCTTGGGCTTCGATGATCGGGCACTGAAGACCTATCTCGACCGGCTTCAGTTGATTCACGGACATCGCGGCCGGACCAGCGTGTGGGTGCGCACTGGTGAAACGCCGGCGATTGTGACCCGCCGTCAGCAATGACGATATGTTGGCTGATGCAAAAGCGTGTACTGACCGCGCTATGGAACCACACGCAGCAAGATCGCGACCAGATCATCCACGCTGGATTTAACGTTATTGATATTGCCGGATTTGGCGAGCGACTGTGAGACTTTGACCGAAAAGTCAGCCACCGGCTCATAGCCGTATTTTACGCCATCAACTTTCAGCAACTCACAGACGGTATTCAGGCATTTGAGATCTTCCAGTTCGATTGCTGCCTGCAGTTCATCCACTCGGTCGCCAATGCTTTCGACAAATTGCTTGACCTGCGGACTATCGCCTCCATCTTCCAGGAGTGAACTGTGAATTGGGCCGAACGGCACGTCGTGTGATTCAATCTGCTCCCACTGGACATCAAAGGTAACCAGTTGGTGGATTGCCTTCTGAAGTTCATCCAGATCAACAGGCTTGGTCAGGAACGCATTACAGCCCGCTCGTAGCGCGTCAGCCGGCGTCTTGGAGCGTTCGTCAGCGGATAGCGCAACGATTGGCCCAGTAAAGCCCATCTGTCGAATAGCTTTGGCAACGTCGTAACCGCATTCACCATCCAGGAAAATATCAAGCAGAATCAGGTCTACGCCGCCCTTGCGAACCGCGTCGGCCGCTTCCAGTCCGCCGTAGGCTTCCTGAATTTCATAACCTTTCTGGGCGAGCCGAAAACCGATCAACTGCCGATCCGCTTCCGAGTCGTCGACGATCAGTGTCCGCAGAACTGATTCATTCTCGAGTTGGCTGCCCGAAACTGCCTCATGGTCCGAACCATACAGGGATTCGAGGTCCAGTTCCTGCTCAAAGTTGATTTTGACGGCATGAACACCTTCTTCGATCACATGACAATCGACAATTCGACCGACGACTCGATGAGCGGTGCCGTCCGCTACGGTTAGCCCAACGACACATGGGGAATCCGGCTTGAAGTACCGGCCATGATTAAACACCATGGACTTGTCGTCGAACTTGCGAGGCATAATGGAAAACTTGATGGGCTGTTTCTTGTCATCAAACAGTGCGATGATGACGTGGCCGGTAATCGCGCTTCCGGTGTCCACGGCCACCTGCTTGACCTGATCGCGCGATAACTTGACGAACTGCTGGATATCGATTTCGTCTTCAAAAATGACGCCGATCTCATGCAGCAGTCCTTTGACGTGGCGGCATCGAACAATCTCACCGTTGACCTCCAATGGAACGTCGTAGAGGCGCGGGAGCGTGACAACAATCTTTGCGCCAATATGGGCGAACTGCCCGTGAATGAACGCCATGCCACCGCTACTGAGGTTACGAGGCACAACCGAGAAGGCCACCGGGTCACCACCCGGACTCGCAATCAGGACTTTTACTTCACCAATATTGAACGTAACGCGGACGCTTCGACGCTCTTTTTCGATCTCAGCCGGAACAGTCCGAGATTCCATGTCATCGACGAGCGCCTTCTGTTCACGAGGGCTCAGCCGAATCGTTGTAATCGCACTTTCCCGGATTGATGCCATAGGAATTCCCCACAAATCCCAGCCGCAGTGGTTCCGTCCGATGTGACCCGCTCAAACACTGCCTTGTAGCGCGTTATCGGCAGATGGACCCCGTAACTTCGCTCAATATTGCAGGAAGCTAACTATTCGCTCAACATGGATACAATTCAAATGGATTAAATTCGTAAAGTTTTGCGAACACAGCCGATAATAACCTTTGGAAGAAGGAAGATCGGTCAGCCTGTGAAGCCTATTGTTATTAAGTAACGCAGGTAATTTGTGACAGGAATATGGGATACGTGGAGCTGAAAGCCCTCATTGAGGATTTGCCAATCACCTGCATCAGCGGTGACTGTGATCTGTCTATCAGCGATTTGACGGACGACTCTCGAAACGCCGCCCCAGGAACACTGTTCATCGCGAGAACTGGTTCCTCCGAAGATGGCAAGAAATACATTTCCGACGCTGTTAATCGTGGCGCGGCGGCAATTCTGACGGACTCGCGGGAGTCGGTCAATGAATTTGATGGAGTAACAATTCTTCACAGTGATCAGGTGGATCAATCGCTGGCAGGGCAAGTCGCAGAGCGTTTCTTTGGTCACCCCGCCCAAGAGCTTGCGCTGATCGGCATCACAGGAACTAATGGCAAGACCACCACCGCATTCCTGGTGCGCCATGTGCTGCAACACGCCGGCGTCAAATGCGGATTGATCGGAACCATTCAGATCGATGACGGCGAAACTACACAGACAGCTGATCTCACCACACCGGGCGCAATCGAACTGTCACGCATGCTGGCGCGTATGGTTGACAACGGGTGCGCTGCGGCGGTGCTGGAAGTCTCAAGCCATGCGCTACATCAAGGGCGTACCGGCGCCCTGACTTTCAAGGTCGGCGTCTTCACGAACCTCACCGGCGATCATCTCGACTATCACGGCACCATGGACGAGTACGCCGACGCAAAAGCAATCCTCTTCCGCTCACTACCTGAAACCAGCTGGGCTGTGGTCAATGCGGATGACCCGCACTATGCCACCATTGTTGACGGGTGCAAAGCACACAAGCTGTGGTGCACGCTTGACGCGACACGCGAAGTCGAAGAACACGGATGCCGAGCACAGAACGTGAAGCTTCGCGCGGATGGCAGCTATGCTCGATTTACCGGGCCATGGGGTAGCGTCGCCGCCGACCTGCCGCTGGCCGGTCGACATAATGTCGCCAACGCGCTTCAGGCAGTTGCCGCGGCCTCCGCTATTACGCCGCTGGATCGGACGCTGCGCGAGGCACTGATCATCTGCCCGGCCGTTCCGGGACGCCTGGAAGTGGTGCAATCGGGCAATACGGACGCGCCAACCGTAGTGGTGGACTACGCTCACACGCACGACGCACTTCAGAATGTATTACTCGCGCTACGGCCGGTCACAAAGGGCAAATTGCTGGTCGTATTCGGCTGCGGCGGTGATCGCGACAACTCAAAGCGCCCGAAGATGGCTGCTGTTGCATGCAAATTTGCTGATCGTGTTTATGTCACTTCAGACAATCCTCGCACGGAAGATCCAAACCAGATCATCGAACAGATCATGGAAGGGGTGGACATCGAGCAGATCGGCAAGGTATATAAACATGTTGATCGAACCACTACGATCAGCAAGGCGATCAGGGACGCAACTCCGAACGACAGCGTGCTGATCGCCGGCAAGGGACATGAGGACTACCAGATCATCGGAACAACAAAGACTCACTATGACGACAGGGAAGTCGCGCGCGAAATCCTGAATACGCTTCAGCCCAAGACGGGCAGCGCTTCCTAAAGCACAGGATTGAAAAATATGAGCATCTGGACGCTCAGGCAGTTGCAAAATCTCACAATCGGTAGATGGCTTATCGAGCCGCAGGATGACCAGGCAGTTTCAGACGGCATCAGTATCGATACCCGCACCATTCAAACCGGCAATGCATTTTTCGCTTTAAGTGGCGAACGTTTTGACGGGCATGACTTTCTAAAAAACGCGGTAGACAATGGCGCATCCGTCCTTGTGGTCGATGATCGCAAGAAAGCGACCAAACTGACAGACACGCGCATCCCGATGCTGCTCGTCGACGACACGCTGCGGACAATCCACGACCTGGCGCGGGTGTACCGACGTAACCTGAAGCGGTCCGGCACCAAGGTCATTGCGGTTACCGGGTCAAATGGCAAGACAACCACCCGCAGACTGATTCATGCGGCTTTGTCGTCTCACCTTACCGGCACACAAAGTCCCAAGAGCTTTAACAATCATATTGGCGCGCCGCTGACGTTACTTGCTGCTTCACCGGATGACGGATTTGTTGTTGTTGAAGTGGGAACAAACCATCCCGGTGAAATCGCCATGCTGGCTGACATCGTGCGCCCGGACGCCGCAGTGGTCACCAACATTGGCACAGCGCACATCGGCAACTTCGGCAGCCGCGAAGCGATCGCCGCTGAAAAGCTTTCACTTGTTCGATTTCTGACACGTGGCGGCGTTGCTGTCCTGCCAGGCGATGAGCCGTTGGCGCAAGACGTTGACCTTCCCGATCAATGCACGAGCACACGATTCGGTCAATCCGAAGCTTGCGACATGGTTCTTAAGAACCTCAAGCAACACGACTCATCCATCTCGTTCACAATCCAATCCGTGCGTGAAGAAGACCCCTTCGGCGGCTGGCAGATGAAGGAAGCCGCTATCACGCTCCCGTTGCTTGGAAAGCATAATGCGCTCAACACCATCGCGGCAATTGGTGTTGCTCACTGGATGTGCCTGGACGTTGAGGATCCAAAGGTCGCCGAGGCGCTGGCGGATATTGAGCCCGCGGACATGCGGCTGAACGTGCAGACAGTCGGCCACAAAGACAACCCCGTCACCCTGATTGTTGACTGTTATAACGCGAATCGTGATTCGGTTGCAGCGGCGCTGGATGTACTTGCCCACTATCCGATAGAAGATGGGCAAAGACGCATTGCCATTCTTGGCGACATGCTGGAACTTGGCGACCGTGGCCCCGAACTGCATGAACAAATCGGCCGATTGATCGGAGAATCTCAGGACATCGACCAGGCCATACTGATTGGCGAACTGTCCGCGCATACCGCCAGATCAGCCGGTGAAACCTGGGACCAACCCCGCCTGCACCATTTCAATCAGTGGTCTGATCAGTTGCCAGAGGAAGTGACCAAGCTACTGGAGCCTGGCGATGTCGTTCTGCTCAAGGCGTCGCGTTCCGTAGCCTTGGAACGATTAATCCCTGAGATCGAAAAACGAACATCGCGCCGCAAGACGATCAAAGAGGACTGCTGACAATACGCCCGATTTCAGCGATTCAACCCGGCCGATCAGCTGTAATCCATTACCCTTAATGATTTTGAGCATGCTCTGCCGATGTTTCAATTGGTGGCGGTAATCGGCACCGGGTATAAGTACGCGCGTTACGATGGCAGACCGATGATTTACAACATCATTCAGGCACTGCGAGCATGGCTCGTCGAACACGATCTGTTCGGCTACTTTCGCGTGCTGACTTATGTTGAATTTCGCGCAGCCCTGGCTGTCATACTGAGCTTCAGCATCGTTCTGTTCTTCGGCAAGCGCACTATCGCGTGGCTGATGAGACAGAAGATTGGCGACAATCCGGAGTTCTACCGGGCAGATCTGAATGAACTGATGAAGCAGAAGGCAAACACCCCCACCATGGGCGGCATTCTGATCAGTGCAGCCGTAGCGGCTTCGACCTTGCTGCTAGCCGACATCTCAAGTTTTTACGTGCAGATGGCAATCCTCTGCATCGTCTGGCTTGTGGCCGTTGGCGCGGTGGATGACTGGCTCAAGCTGACCAGTGCGCGACGATCACCCGGATCGCGCGAGGGCTTGTACACATGGGAGAAGCTGCTCTTCCAGTTCGGACTGGCCGTGCTTCTGGGTATTTTCACGCATCACTACGGCGTCACCAAATTCGCGGGTGAAGAAAACCACGACATTCTGTTAATGTCGCACAGTTTGACGCTGCCGCTGTTGCGATCGTGGCAGACGGTGGGTGGCGATATCGTCCCCGGCGACCACCTGATTGTGCTGGGCGCTGTGCCATTCGTGTTGCTGTCCATGCTGGTCATCGCCGGCTCATCCAATGCCGTGAATCTCACGGACGGGATGGACGGCCTTGCCAGCGGCGTCATGTCGGTTGTCGGTTTCGCGTTTATGATCCTGGCACTAATCGCCGGCACAGAGTTCTGGGCGAAGTATCTGCTGGTGCCTTACATTCCGCTAAGCGCGGAATTGGCCGTGATCGCCGGTGCAATGGTTGGCGCCTGCTTGGGATTTTTATGGTTTAACTGTCATCCGGCGCAGGTATTCATGGGCGATACCGGCTCACTACCGCTTGGCGGACTGATCGGATACATCGCAGTGGTCATTCGGCAGGAATTCCTGCTACTGATCATTGGCGGCATCTTCGTGCTCGAAGCACTCAGCGTCATCATACAGGTCGGGTACTTCAAATTAAGCGGCGGCAAACGCATCTTCCGTTGCGCGCCAATCCATCACCACTTCCATCTGGGTGGCTGGACGGAGCAGCAAGTCGTCGTGCGGTTCTGGTTGATCACCGCGGTGCTTGCAGCAGTCGCGCTGGCGACGATTAAATTGCGGTGAGTTGTCTTAGCGCAATTGTTGTGCGCAGGGCGGCTGACCCGCCGCTTCGCTCCTGCGTCGCTGCGCAGCGGCTTGAGGCGTGCGACACGACAGATTCCTGAGTTGTGTATCTCGGTTATACCTTGTGAGGCGCCGCAACTGGTTCGCCATCTTTGGCAACAATCGGGAAGTGCGGCCCGGCGTGCAGCATCGGCTCGCCCACCTCAATTTCAATGAACTGCTTCATGGCGTGATCACGACCGGTAAAGTGTGCTTCACTGGTCATGTAGTGAATGGCAATCGCGCGGCGCGGACGGTCAGATTGGTTCTCCGGCGAGCCATGCCATGTCAATGAGTGATGAAAATGCACTTCGCCCCGTTTGACCGGGCAGGCGCGTGGCTCGATCGTGCGGATCGGTGCATCAGCAGGTGGTGTAAAGTTCTCCCCGACCTGCACAAAGTCCGGCAACTTGGTTGGAAACTCATTGGCGCCGAAATACTCAATGCAGTTGCCCCAATGGTGCGAACCGGGAATCATCCACATGCAGCCGTTTTCTTCCTCCGCATCATCGAAGGGAATCCACGCGGACACAGGCGTCATCGGCTCGATGCTCGGCCAGAGCGGCGCATCCTGATGCCATACCGTCGCCCCGCCGTATTCGGCAGGCTTGTATTGCACCTGATCGTGCCAGACCTGCAGGTCGCCAAAGCCGGTCAACTGATGAATCGCCTTGACGATGAACGGATGGTAGATCAAGCGTTCAAACTCTGGCGACGCTTCCCATGTATTGACAATCTGCCAGACGGGGTGTTCTTCCGTGCCGCCAAGGTTACGAAACAGAACCGGACGCGGTTCGCCATCTGAAAAGCCCTCGGGGCCTTTATCGATAATGCGATTCAAGTCGTTGCTCAGTGATTCGACCTCGTTATGGTCGAGTACCTGGCCGGCGTTCAGAAATCCATCTCGCTGAAACTTATCAATCTGCTGCTGGGTCAACATGGCGGGTTCCTTTGGGGTTGCAATTAAATCACCGGACATACGGTATGCCCCGCCAGTTGAGAGGGAAATGGGCCATACAAGCAAATGATGTCAATTTCGATCATGGCTTTTCCGGGGGGAGTCCAAGGGCTGATGATCCGGGCGGTTAGCCAGCAAGGCCTCCCGGTAGTCTGTTGGTGACAGGCCGTCGATTTGTCGGAACGCTTTGCTGAAGTGGTATTGATCCTCAAACCCCACCTTCGCGGCAATCTGCTTGATCGACAGATCCACATCAGCCAGAAGCGTTCTGGCGAGCTCAATGCGATGGCGACGCAGATATGCGACCGGCGACCGGCCCGTCCACTGGCGAAAAAGACGCGTGAAGTGTGCAGTACTGAGTCCGGCAGCTGTGGCAAGATCGTCCGCCGTCCATGGGTGAGCCGGATCTTTCAAAATCATGTCAATCGCACGCTGCAATCGAACGCGATTACGCTGTTGCGGCTCGTCCGAATCAGACTGGCCGTTGGCCTCTGCCATACGCAACATATCAAGCAGCACCTGCGACAGCAGAATGGTCACTTCAAGCAGCGCGGTGTCGTCCTGGCGCTCCCAGGTATCGACCAGTTGCGTCAACCCGCGCGCGATCCGGTGACTCTTGCCCAACTGAACGTGCGACGGCAGTTGCCGCCCCATCGGAAACTGCACCTGGTAAGGCTTTCTGCGCTCCAGTGATACAGATGTCTTAGGCACCTCCGGCGACAAATCAAAATGCACCGCAATGTGTGCCGATCCCGGAATCGGCACACTTTTAAAATGATGCGGCACAAAGGGGCGGATCAACAACAGGTCATTCGCTTCAAAGCTGGTGACTTCATTTTCGGTATGCAGTTGCCCGCGGCCGCCTTGCACCAGGATCAACTCATGATCAAGAATAATGCGTCGATTAACGCCGATCGGGCCGGTCGAACGATGGGCAATGCGCACGACCGGATGAATCATCGGCACGTCCAGCGTGTACCGCTTCTTGGGCGACGTCGGGCCGAAAGGAGCGGATCGCTGAACCTGGTGCGTTCGAATTTGGCCTGTCCGGTTCATTGTGCGTATGATACTGTGAACCATGAAACCAACCTGCCTCCTGATACGAACCGCCGGAATCAACTGCGACCGTGAGTTGGCCAACGCCTTTGAACTCGCTGGAGCGCAAGTGCGTCTGGAACATCTCAATACCCTGATATCACAGCCACAAATCATCGATCAGGCAGACCTGATCGGCGTGCCGGGTGGCTTTAGCTATGGCGACGATATTGCCGCTGGACGCATATTCGCCAACCGCCTGCGTCATCAGTTGATTGATCAATTGCATGCCGCTGTTGACCGGGGCGTGCCGATCATCGGCATCTGCAATGGGTTCCAGGTACTGGTCAAGCTGCAACTGCTGCCGGACCCGCACGCCCAGCGACAGACCGCCACGCTGGCGGACAATACCTGCGGACGATTCGTCGACCGCTGGACACGACTTGAAGTCCCCGACGACACAAAGTGCATCTGGACCGCCGGACTGACCAACATCGAACTGCCAATCGCTCATGGCGAGGGGCGTTTTGTTCCGGAATCAGACGAATCGCTTGCCCGCTGGCAGGCCAATGGCCAGGTCGCCCTGCGATACGCCAGCGATGACAATCCGAACGGCTCGGTTGACAACATCGCCGGCGTGTGTGACCCGACCGGGCTGGTTCTCGGGCTGATGCCGCACCCGGAGCGGTTCGTTCATCTGACGAACCACCCCCGTTGGACGCGACTAAACGAAATCGAACGCACCGACTTGCCGATGGGTTTGCAGTTCTTCCGCAATGCAGTTCAGTACGTCCAGAGCCATCAAACGGCCGAGGTGCAAGCCTGAATCAGGAACGATCCTTCCTAATTTCCAATTACGAAATGAAAATACAATGAGTTATCGAAGCGCCATTATCGGGTGCGGCAATCGTGCCAAGAGCCATCTCAAAGCCTACCCGCATGTGAAGTCAATCAAAGTCGTTGCCGTTGCTGACCTGGACGAAGAGCGCCTCAATAAGTTTGCCGATGAGCAAGACATTGAAGGCCGCTTTACTGATTACGTTCAGATGCTCAAGGAAGTGAAGCCTGACATCATTCATTGTGTAACGCAGCCGAACTTCCGGGTACAGCCGGTTAGAACCTGCGCCGAGCACGGCGTCAAAGCCATCATCATCGAAAAACCGATGGCAGAAACGCTCAAACAGGCAGAAGAGATTGAGCAGATCGCCAATGAGACGGGCATCAAAGTGATCGTCAATACACAGCGCCGCTATTTCGCGTCCTGGCAGCGCGTGTGCGAACTTGTACAGTCGGGTGAAGCAGGCCGTGTGCGCAAGATTCGGATCGTGGCGAATCCGTCCGTCAACTGTGTCGGATCACACCACATCGACCAGATCCAGTCACTGCTGGGTGAGCCGGACCCGGAAACTGTTCTTGCCACGGCCTACGGTGCGGAAGACTGGCACAGCAATCACCCCGGCCCGGCAAGTATGTTTGCGAGTGTGGTCTATCCGGACCGTATTGCGCTTCATGCGGAGTTCAGCAAGGACGCGGTCAGCGTGCCGGACAGTCCCGGGTTCTGGATGTCCTGCGGCATCGACATCGTTACCGACACGGGCATGATCCGCTGGACCGAATGCAACGGCACGCAATACCAGTTTGAAGGCATGACCAAACCTATCCGTTTTGAGTCAAACTTCTTCGATGACGATCCGGCCGGCCAAGGTGCTTTCACTGAAGCCATCGCCACCTGGCTGGATGATGAGAACAAGCCGCACGGCAACCGCCTTGAAACGGCCATACGGGTGTTCCGTATCGTCTGCACGATGATCCAGTCCGCTTCCCGTAACGGCCGAATGAAATACGATCCAGCCACGCTGGAAGACTGCTACGAGGAGCTGCACCAGAAACTGCTGTCCATTGAAGGCGATCATCCCGAACGCTTTGATTGGGGCACCTGCCGCGATCAGAAACCTGCCAACGGTTAAAGCGACAATTTGCCGGCTCGCTTGGCAGCTAGTAAGCCACGTGTTTTGGTGATCTTGTCTTCAATCATTGCGGCATTCAATCGAACGCCAAAGGTATAGCCCCAGCCGATAAAGGGCGTTCGCCTGACAATGGCCAGCGCGTCCTCAGCGCGTTCGATTGCGCGAATGAACAGGGCGTCAAGATCATCGAGCAACGGCTTCTTCTCCGGATCGCTTGGACTCATGTAAGTCAACGTATCGCGCAATCTGGTGAAGCGGTGAAAATCCAGCGCTTCATCGACGTAATGCAGCGTCATGGACGCAATATCAAAGTCAAATTGGGCATGTTCGCGGAGCGACTCTGGCACGTGCGTCATGGCTTCGCGCAGATGCGCCATTCCCGGCCGGTAGAGGTCAGCAACGCGACCGATATCACGCATGAACTGGTTGTAGAGCCTCAATGGAAAAATCCAGTAGTTCGGCCAGAGGTTGCGCGGGTCGTCGAGATACGCCTGGTTTTCTGATTCGCGCATACCGGCGGGCACACTGTAGAAGTCCTGGTGATAGTGGTTCCGATTGAAAAAACCCTGGCCAGTGTCGTACGGATGTGATGGGCCCAGTACGAGCGGCCCGGACCAGTACGTGCCATACTGCCGGTAGAACGTTTCCCATGAATCAGAAAAACAGTCCCATGCTTTGACGACATGTTCAGCAGCTTCGCGGCCGTAGATACGCGACGCGATGAGATGTAACACTTCTTCATCAGTAAGGGCGGGCTCCACGTCGAGCCAGTACGCCGCTTCAACGCTGGGAGATTGCCAACTGCCATGAAATCGCCATGTCTCCCACGAGACAGGTGTACCGGTGTCGTGAATGACCCTCTGGCGTTTTACCCATCGCTGCAGAACCGGGATGTAAGGCACCGCGGCGAATGACGCGTCAACACAGGTCTCCGTCTTGACGGCCAGTTCAACGCCGCATTCCTTGAGAGCGGCAGATTCCTTGACCAGCTTCTGTGACGGCCCAATGAAGTGGATCGCATAGTCGGTGACTGACGCGGTTCCCACATCGGGAAATTCAAACAGGCCGTCTTTTTCTATCTCAATCAGCCACGTTGCGCGCTTGTCCAGTTGGCGGATGACGCCGATGTCCTCAGACCAGTCATACGTCTCAGCAGGCTGATGGGTCCAGATGAAGCTTGAGTACGGCCAGAACATGACGCGCGTTTCCGGTGATGCATCACGCACCGCAGCTGTCACCACATTCAGCAACGGCGGCAACACCTCCGATGGCTTGCGTTTTCCACATTCAGGGCAGTTCGTGACGTTTTCGGTTCGAGGCACCGCGCGCGTGTAGCAATGAAGGAAACCTTCACCGCCAATGAGGTACGCCATGGCTGCTACATTGGGAACCGCTTCGACCAGACGGCGCATCTGGTCGGCGTAGAACTCGTGCGTGAGTTCTTGCGACGTACATAACGCATGTCCGGACTTGCGCATGACAATGCCGCCCTTAAGCTGTGGGCACCGCTGAAAGACGGGATGCTCAGGCTCAATACGCGGTGCCGCGACCATCAAAACCAGACGCAGGCCGAACTGTTGCGCGCGGCGGGAAAGATCTGCCAGTTGTGACAGATTGTGAGCCGCTTCGTCACAACCCAATTCGGGAAGCAGTTCGCTCTGACAGAAATCCCATAGATCGATGTAGAGAAACAGCGAGGTGTAGCCCATGTGAGCCATGGTGCGAAGATGATCGTCCGTGTAAGCGTCAGGCTGTTCGGCCGGGTTTTCCAGGCCGTGGGCAAACATGCTCGTCGTGATGCGCAAGTCAAATTTCTGCGAAAGCTTGTGTTCACCCTGCGACAGGATCGGTGCGTGTCGCGAAGCCATACGGTGCTCACACCAGACAACAGCCCGCCACATGTCGCTAACGCTAGATGCAGACAACGTGACGGCGTCGGCCATGACATTAACCGTTGGCGGCCCCTCGGTATGGGACAGCGTTATTCGGCGGGTCTGGTCGCCGCTGAGCTCCACATTGAGTTTGGCCAGACCTTCCACAAAATCTTGTGCTACCAGGTCAAAAGGCGCGTGATCGCAGTGAATCGACCAGCCAGTATCGATCAGTGTTTCATTCGCCCGCGGCGTAAAAGGCTCGAGCGGATTGAGAAACCAATGATAATCTTCGACGAGCGTGCGCACGTGGTCGTTGCGGTCGTCACCATATTGCGTGGGGTCAGACATGGGCGGCATTGTACAAAGCCCATATCTTCACGCAGCGTTAGTTGACTTCAATGCCTACGCGCTGCTTCACATGGTCCAGTACATTCATGAAATTGATGTAACTGTCATACGGCGACTCGTACGGACTGAAATACTTATGCACCGCCCCATCATCGTAATACTTGGTGCACATGTAATAGAAATGATCGCTGGTGGTCAGATCCCGCCAGTCTCGCAGGAGCTGACTGTCGCCGGATCCTTTCACGCGATTCTCAAGCCGGTACAGCTCGTGCATCGCGCTGGACTGCATGGCATTGCCTAACCAGGCAGACAGGTCGCGCTCGGTGTCCGCCCACGATGTCGGGTGCGGCGAGTTGTATTCCTCACTGGCCTCGTACTCTGCGATCAACTCGCTGGGTAACAAAAAACGCCCGCCGTCGCGTTTGAGGATTTCGTCCGGCAGGCAGTCCAGAAACTCGAAGATACCCGAGTCCTTCCACTGGTGCTCGCCGAAGGTTTCATAATCCATAAACAGATTGCACGTTCGCGACTCCCGATTAAGACTCGCGATCGAATCGACAAACTTCGAAGCAGTCAAAGGCCACCCGGACCAGTTACGATCAGAGAAACGAAAAGCCACATCGTCACTGAGGCGGTAGTTCTTCAGAAGCAATTTCAAGTTCGAATCGTCCGGCGGCGTATAGAGGCAGTTGGGCGAGCGCCCATCAAGCAGAAAATCAATGCCTTCGCACAGGATCGCTTTGTACCTGCCGGCACTTGCGACCAACCTTGCCAGGCCATTGTCGTAAACCAGTTCGGTATTGCGGAACACCGTCGGGCGCATGCCGAACGTCTCAAACATCAATGCATCGTGCAGCCGAATCTGTTCGTAAAATTCTTCCTGACTGAACAACGACGCGAGGCTGTGATGGTACGTTTCCCCGAGAAACTCCACGCAACCGGTTTGGGCCAGCTTTTTTAAAAGCTCAACGACTTTCGGGCAATAGGCTCGAAACTGTTCGATCGCGCTGCCCGTGATGGAGAAAGCGACGCGGAATCGCCCACCATGACGGTCCAGCATGTCCAGCAGTTGCTCAGTGGCCGGCAGATAGCACTTTTCCGCGACTTTCTTCAGAATTCGCTCATTGGTCGCATCGTCGAAGTAATTCCCATGGTCATCGAAGACACTGTAAAGCCGCAATCGTCGCGGCTGATGAATTTGAAAATAGATACAAACAGGCACCATAGACCAGCCCAAACCTGCACATCAAACGGAGAGACCATTCTCGCATCCTGTCGGCGTAATGCAACCGTTTTCACGGATAAACGGATGATCCGCTATACTTTGCGGCTCGCCCGAAACAGATGGAGCGACACGAGAAAAAAGACCATGCCCAGCAGTAATGAAATCCGTCAGCAGTTCATCGATTACTTCGTGCAGAAGTGTGGCCACACGTTTGCACCGTCGTCACCCGTGGTGCCACATGACGACCCGACGTTGCTGTTCGCCAACGCGGGGATGAACCAGTTCAAGCCATATTTCCTCGGGACGGAGCAGCCGCCCTATCCGCGCGCGGCCAATACGCAAAAGTGTATTCGAGCCGGCGGTAAGCACAACGACCTGGAAGACGTTGGAAAGGACACGTATCACCACACGTTCTTTGAAATGCTCGGAAACTGGTCGTTCGGTGACTATTTCAAGGCTGAGGCCATCGACTGGGCATGGGACCTGTTGGTCAACGTCTGGGGCCTGGACCCCGAACGCTTACATGCCACCTACTTTGAGGGCGACGAGAGTGAAGGCCTGGAACCTGACGACGAGGCCAAACAACTCTGGCTGAAATACCTGCCGGCCGAGCGCGTCCATCCGTTTGATAAGAAAGATAACTTCTGGGAAATGGGCGACACGGGCCCCTGCGGCCCCTGCTCTGAAATCCACTACGACGGCACGCCCGGCAAAGACGGCGGCGCCAAAGTCAATGCGGACGATCCGGATGTCATCGAAATCTGGAACCTCGTGTTCATTCAGTTTAATCGCGGTCAGGATGGTAACCTTGCTTCTCTGCCAGCCAAGCACGTGGATACGGGGATGGGCTTTGAACGCATCGCGCGTGTGTTGCAGGACAAGACCAGTAACTATGACACGGATATATTCACGTCGCTCTTCGCGGCAATTCAGTCTGTCACCGGCGCACGCGGCTACGACGGCGGTGACGGCACGCTCGAAAACCCGATCGACATTGCTTACCGCGTGATTGCAGACCACATTCGTACACTGACGTTCGCTCTGACAGACGGGGCACACTGCGGCAATATCGGGCGCGACTATGTGCTTCGCCGCATCCTTCGCCGCGCCGTGCGATATGGCAAGCAGACGCTTGGGGTCAATGAGCCGTTCTTCTACAAGCTGGTGCCGGCGGTCGTCGATGCGATGGGCGACGCGTTTCCCGAATTGAAGAAGAACCCCGACAAGGTCGCGGCGGAACTCAAGGATGAAGAAGAGAGTTTCGGCAAGACGCTGGACCGCGGCATTGCCCTGTTTGAACAAGCCGCATCCGGCACAAATGTCATCTCCGGCGACGACGCTTTCGAGCTTTATGCCACTTACGGCTTCCCGCTGGACCTCACGCAGCTGATGGCCGACGAAGCCGGCAAATCCGTGGATGTCGACAGCTTCAACAAGCGCTGGGAAGAACACCAGCAGATCAGCAAAGCCGGTGAGGACAACACCGATTTGACCGGCGCGATGGTTGAAATCGTGCAGAAGGAAAAGCTCGGCGCAACGGAATTCGTGGGATATGAAGACAAGCAATGGGCTGGAAAGACCAGCGTGCGTTTCTTCTGCCTCGGCGATCTTGCCGGGCTGGTGACTGGTGCAACACCCTTCTACGCTGAGTCCGGCGGTCAGGTCGGGGATACCGGCGTTATCACTTGTGAAGGCGGCAAACTGCATGTGACGGACACGCAGAAGGTCGGCGATGTCTTCTTCCATCTCGGCAAGTTGGAAGGTGATTTCCCGGACGGCGAAGAAGCTGAACTGACGTTCACGGTTGATCAGTCGCGTCGTGACAAGATCATGGCGAATCACACCACGACGCACGTGATGAACCGGGCACTGCGATGCCACGTGAATAAGGAAGCGGATCAGAAAGGTTCGCTCGTTGACGAAGAAAAGCTGCGCTTTGACTTCTCGCACGGCTCGGCACTCTCGACCGACGAAATGGAAGCAGTCGAAACACAGGTCAACAACGACATCGCCGCCGACCTGCCGGTGTATTACGACTTTGCCCCGCAGGAAGAGGCACTGAACATCAACGGCCTGCGAGCTGTTTTTGGTGAGAAATACCCGCCGAGTGTGCGCGTGGTTTCGATTGGCGCGCCGGTCAAGGACTTGTTGGCCAATCCGGACAACAGCGAATGGGCGAACCTCAGTATCGAGTTTTGCGGCGGTACCCACCTACCAAAGACCGGCGATGCCGAAGGTTTTGTGATTGTCAGCGAAGAGGCGGTCAGCAAGGGCGTACGCCGCATCACGGCGTTAACCGGTGCGGCGGCTCACCAGTCCACCGCTCAGGCAGAAATGCTGTTGTCGCGCGCGGAAGCGCTGAAAAATGCCACCGACCAACAGCTTCACGACGGCGTCGCGGAGGTCAGCAAGGCGCTGATTGAAAAACAGCTCCCTTCACTGCTGCGCAACAAGATTCGCAACGAACTGGCTGAGCTACAAAAAGTGCTCAAGCAGCAGGAGAAGGCCAAAGCCAAGGAGACCGCTGGTGACGTGGTCGAAATGGCGCGGCAGGTGGCGGACGAAGCTGACGGCGATCTGATTGTTGCAAAACTTGAAGGCATTGACGGCAAAATGCTCCGTACCGCGATGGATGTCATCTGTAAGAAGAAGCCGGACTCCGCCCTGCTGCTCGGTTCAGTTGCCGGCGACAAGGTCGCTTTCCTGGCGGCCGTACCAAAGCCGCTGATTGCCAAGGGTCTTAAGGCGGGAGACTGGGTACGCGAGGTGGCCAAGGTTGCAGGCGGTGGCGGTGGCGGTCGTCCGGATATGGCGCAGGCAGGCGGAAAAGATCCCGCGAAGATCGACGAAGCGCTGGATACCGGAAAGCAGTTTGCCGCCGCAAAGCTGTAGGAAGTACATCAGATTGATGCAGGTGCATCTTCCGCTTCCGGTTCGCCCGCATCACCACCTGTTGATTCCGTTACGCCATCTTTGGCATACTTGTTAAGCAGCTCGATAGGTACGATTTCTTTGCGGACCAACGGTGTCTTTGCGTTCTTTGACGAATCCTTTGCGTCAACTGTGACCTGTGCGACATCAAGATAGATGTCGTCACAGCAGTCCTCGCAATAGCGAAACTCGAATGTAAAGTGATGACCCTGAAGGTTGTCGGTGGCCGCCAGCGAGTCGGTCGGCTCAAACACACCATTCTTAAACTGCTTCGCCACCTCCTTCAACTCTGCTTTGTCAGCAGACAAGGCGTAGCTATTGGTAACGATCGGTTCACTAATCCACTTCCTGCACACCGCGCAATAAGGCGGCCAATTGCGCGACATCGCCCATGTAACGATCGGATTAATCATCATCCCCATGCAGGCAAAAGCGAGCCGAATACCGACAAAAAACCAACCCTCACCGGAAGTCATTTCTCTGGTTTCGTCGGTGTATTGATCGGATGTGGTCAGGTTCTCCGGAAGCGCGATGATGAACAGAATAAGATCCAATGGATTCCATAGAATCGCGTCCCACCCGGTTAAGAACGCTGCACGAATCACCGCGTACCCATAAGCCGCAAGCCCGACACTTGGAAAACAAAGCAGAATTGCAAACCAAGGATATTGCACGCGAGCCACGCGCGTCAGTACGGCCACAGCAGCGCCGACAGCCAGCAACACGGCGATCGCCACCACAATACTCAGCTTGACTGAACCCACGCTGTCTGCCGCGCCGATCAGCCCACCGATGATGAGGCTGGCCGTAAAGCACATGGCCGCCGCTGCTATAGCACATGCGGGATTCAAGGCCCCTTTGGGCTTATAGAACTGACGCTGTGACATAGATCAACCCCTGTGCTTGCAGACGGACAGAAGATGCGCGAAAATCACCCTTCTGACCAGAATTGAAAGACCCCAATAACGACGAGACAACAGATGCGAATCAACGATAATTATTTGAAGTTAAAGGCCGGTTACCTTTTCCCAGAAATTGCCCGGCGCGTCAATGCTTTTGGCGACGCAAATCCGGACGCGAATATCATCAAGCTGGGGATTGGTGACGTCACTGAACCGCTGCCGGATGCGATTATCCAAGCCATGCACAAGGCCGTCGACGATCAGTCCAATCGCGACACATTCAAAGGCTACGGCCCGGAACAGGGTTACGACTTCCTGCGTGAGAAGATCGCAGAGAACGACTTCCAGGCCCGTGGCTGCCAGGTGGATGCCGATGAAATTTTCGTGTCGGACGGCTCCAAGTGTGACACGGCCAATGTATTGGACATCCTTGGCCCCGGTAACAAGATTGCCGTAACCGATCCGGTTTATCCCGTTTACGTCGATACCAACGTCATGGCCGGCAACGGCGGCTCTGCAGAAGACAAAGACGAATACAGCGGATTTGTTTACCTGCGCGCGACTGCGGAAAACAACTTCACGCCCGACCTGCCCAGCGAGCCGGTCGACGTGATTTACCTTTGCTATCCGAACAATCCAACCGGCGCGGTCGCAACAAAGGAAACGCTCACGAAGTGGGTTCAGTTCGCCAAAGAGAACGGCAGCCTGATCCTCTTCGACGCAGCTTATGAAGCGTTCATTACCGACCCGGCGATTCCGCATTCGATTTACGAGATTGACGGCGCGCGTGATGTGGCCATGGAGTTTCGCAGCTTCTCGAAGAATGCAGGCTTTACCGGTACCCGATGCGGCTTTGTCGTCGTTCCCAAGAGCCTGACCGGCAAAGCGGCGGATGGTTCGCGTGTCGAACTGCACAAACTGTGGAACCGCCGCCACTGCACCAAGTTTAACGGCGCGTCTTATATCATTCAGCGCGGCGCGGAAGCCGCTTACAGCCCTGAAGGCAAGCAGCAGATTCGCAGCCTGGTCGACTTCTACATGACCAATGCGAAGATCATCAGCGAAGCACTGACCGAACAGGGTATCCAGGTATTCGGCGGCACCAACGCGCCGTACATCTGGCTCAAGACGCCCAGCGGCATGAGCAGTTGGGACTTCTTCGACCACCTGCTCAATACCTGCCACGTGGTCGGCACCCCCGGAAGTGGTTTCGGCCTCTCTGGCGAGGGTTATTTCCGCCTCAGTGCGTTTAACAGTCGCGAGAACGTGGAAGAAGCGATGAACCGCATGCGCGAAAAAGCAATGGCGTAATCCCCCGGCCCCCGGAGGTTTCAGAAACACACGAAGTCATCCAAAGCACAGGCTGTAGACCGTTGCTTTACTGAAGCGGATTCTTGCGCGCACGAAGTCATAGCGATACCGCCCCGCATCGCCGCCGGCCCATGCCAATGGATGTTCGGCAGAATCACCGTTGATTACCTGCGCATCTGCGAAGGTGTGACCATCCAGCGGTTTGCCAAACGTATCCGTCAGTTCGACACGCAACTCACCGCGAACATCCGCATCGACGGTAATCGGCGTGTTGATCGGCGAAAACGGCTCCGTTAAAAACTGCCCCGGTTCATCATCAGCTAACAGACCAACGAATCGGTTCTTCCCCCACGTCGCGCCATGGATCCCAACCGGCCCGGTGTGTTTGCCAGCGGCGGTATCGCAGTGCTTTACTGTTGCCGGGCGGTATAGACACAGCCAGTAGTCCCCTTGGTCGAGCAGCGTCGACGGCGCATAGATTCCGCCGAAATCAATAGCTTCCGGGTTATCCGTCTCTCGCGGGACAAAAGGCTCTCGAAGCGGACGCTGCCATGATCGTCCATCACGGCTGAATGCAAGCACCATGTCCGAGTCCTGTTTTGAAACGGGATAATGGCCGAGCATGCCGATCATCCAGTCTTCGTGCCATTGGACGGACATATAGTAGAACTGAAGATCAGGTGGGTCGTTTTCATCCGGATGCAGAATCAGGTGCGGATCGCTCCATGTCAGGCCATCTTCGCTGACGCGGCGCTGAATAACGCGGATGCCGATCTTGATATTGTCTTTTTCATCCATTCTGCCCGGATGTGGTGGGAGCAACCATTGGTTGTAGTACTCAAACAGGCCGGTGCGGTCGTTGTAGTAGATGTTGGCCGCATCGTTGGCGCGGATGGCCTTTCGGTGCCATAGTTCCTGCGCATCTGATCCTATCGGGGGCGCATAGCCAAAGAAGTTCGAAGACCACGGGATGTGCTTTTGTAATGTGACGTCGTTGGCGATGACGACATCCTCCAATAGTTGCCAGTCGAGGCCGTCCTCGCTGTGCGCGACGCGAAGAATACTACCGAGGCGATAGTCCCACACATACATGCGCCATAGCCCGTCGGGCAATCGCACGACCTGCGGAAGCCCCATTCGATTCGAATCCATACCGTCGATCACAATGCGGTTTGCTTCACGAACCGAAGTGTTCGGCTCGCACAACGTCGGCCGCTGCCAAGTCATACCGTCTTCTGACTCTGCCATACTGACCCCAAGCTTGTCATAGTTCGGTGTACTGACCGTGTGATAAGCGCGAATTCGACTGTCGTCGAGCCGAACCATGCTTGAGCAAAACGTGCCCGCGTTAGTTAGCTCGTGATCAGTGGCGGGGGCAATCACTTCGCCAAGCTTATTGACCGACGCGTAAGCTGGGCGAACATGTTGTGGTTCTGCAACCAATTCGTCAGCCCAGAAAAACAATCGGCCACTACGACGCGACAACGGTACCGCTGAATCAAAATTCAGATGTGACGACATGGCAGGCAACCCATAAGAACAGCTCATTGATTAATAGTTTAATTATCGACAGATAATATGCAACGTGCGACGCAAAGCCAGGACTTCAGATCACATCACGAGCGCGCGGGAACGAGCCAAGCACGGTCAGTTGCAGGCAGTGCTTGCGGGCTTTATTGATCGCCTGGGTGACATGTGATTCACTTTGATGGCCGTTGAAATCGACAAAGAAGTAATACTCCCAGTTGACGCGACGGCTGGGGCGTTTATCGATGTGCGTCAGGTTCAATCCCTCATCACGCAGCACATCGAGCACATCCGACAGTGCACCGGCCTTGTGCTCGGTCGTAAACATCACGGCGGTCTTATCGTCGCCGGACGGCTTGGCGCTGTCCTTGGCGATCACGAAGAACCGTGTGATGTTGTTGGGGTTGTCTTCGATATTGGCGAACTGCACTTTCAGGCCGTAGAGCTCACCCGCGAGTGTCGATCCGACCGCAGCAGTGCCGGGTTCGTTGGCCGCCATTTCTGCGGCTTTGGAGGAAGACGCAACCCCGACGCGCTCGGCCCTGCCAAGCTGCACGCTGCACCACTTGTGGCACTGAGCGAAGGCCTCGGGCTTGGAATAAACGCGCGTGATCTTGTCAGGCGGGCTGTTGGATAACAGGTTGTGATGAATCGCAATCAGGACTTCGGCATACACCTGCACCGGATACTCCAGAAACGAATCAAGCGTCTCACCGATGCCGCCCATGTAGGAGTTTTCGATCGGCACCAGGCCGAGATCGATATGACCGCGCGCGACTTCTTCAAACACAGCTGAAATCTGGCCCAAGTCATCGTATTCAACACTGCGCCCGAACTTGCGAATCGCCGCCAGATGAGAGTAGGAGCCGGCCGGCCCCAGATAGCCGATGCGCAGCGGTCGTTCCAAGGCAAAGCTGCCACTCATCAGTTCCCGCCAGATCGCCTCAACGCAGCTGTCCGGCAGCGGTCCCTGGTTGTAGCGGCGGACCTGCTCAATCACCTTCTGTTCGCGTTCCGGCGCGTAGATCGGCGAATCATCGGTACGTTTGATATTCCCGACCTCAACCACCACTTTGGCGCGTTCGTTCAGTAGCTCGATCAACTGTTTGTCGAGTTCATCAATGCGCTTACGTAGCGGGGCGAGTTGGGCTTGTGTGTCATCCTTCGTGGTCATGGGCGGCATTGTACCGCGTTTGAGCCCGGACGAGTGGCCTGCCTACATTTGGCGACTCAACGCTATCGGACGTTGGCAATCCCGCATGGGTTAATAACATTTCGGCCGATATCCGAGGAATAGAAAGCGAATGGAAACACTAGACGTACCACAATTGATTCAGCGCATTGCGATGGCCGGCCAAGTCGCGATGCTCGGGAGCATCATCCTCGGGGCCATGTTGCTGTTACTGGGCAGACGCATTGCCCGGCCCGGCTGCGCCATGCTGGGACTGGCGGCGGGCGGTGTGACCGCCATGGTGCTGCCATCTGTCGCGACGAATACCCAGTTGGCCCCCCTGCTGGTCGTATGCGGCTGCGTGGTGGGCTTTGTCGTCGCCTGGCTGATGTTTCGAATCTTCATGGGGCTCAACTGCGGCATACTCCTGGCGATCGCCCTGCCCATTGCGAGCCTGATGTGGCGGGACCGCCTGCCACCAATCGTGCTTCATGAGCCGGCCGCGCATCAGCAGGCAGAATCAGCCGGGTTTGAGCCACTGAGTCTGTTTGAGCCGGACGTTCAGGAACCACCGGCCGAAACCGAAACATCGACCCAAACGCAGGAACAGCCCATCACAGAAGAGTTGCAAAACCTGCTGCCATTCGATGATGTGGCATTGGATGGATTCAAGCCCGAGCCAGACAAATGGTTGAAATCCGAAGCAACCGAGGAAGTTCAAACACGGGTTGAGAATCAGGCAAACGCCTTTCATGACTGGTGGGACAGCATTGGGCGCAATGGCCAGAAGAATCTGGTCGGGCTGGCCTTCGCAGGCGTTGCATGTGGACTGCTTCTTGGAGTCATTGCACCTTATTGGGGCGCTGCACTATTCAGTTCACTACTCGGTTCCACGATGGTCATTCTCGGTGGCTTGGGATGGTTGGCCATCGGTAAAGATGCGTCCTCTCTCCCCTCATTACCAGAATCTTCAGAGATTGTTCTTCTCATAGGTCTGATAACCATCGCAGGCACACTGTTCCAGTGGATCATCTGGACACGTAAAACCGATAAATGAAATCGCGAGCGCAGGTTCCATGCGCGGTTTGTGCTCGTTATCCATGATCGTCGCGCCCGGAAGGAGCATTCCGATGTTGTATACACTCGCACAGGCATCAGAACACAAAACATACTGGTGGGACCATGCGGAAGCCCAGAACCGCGGCACCAGCGCTCCCGCCTCGCCGACGGTAACATCGGAAGCAGTCAGTTCACCTTCCGGCCCAATCGTTGACACCGGCTCGGTCTATGCGGCGGATCAGCCCGCAGTGGCTTCCGCAAATGTTGGCCAAACCGCGGGTATCGGGCCACAACCAGATCCCGATAACGTGTTTGAAATCGTCACCAGTGTCTTTTCGCGTCCTGACACGCTGGCTCACCCCGGTGAGTTGACCAGCAGCCTGCAATCTATGTCAGCTGTCTGGGCAATCGTCTTCCTGGCAGCCGGCCTTGTGTGCCTGCTGAACGGCTACAAGATTTACAAGTCTGTCATTGTCGTGATGGGCCTGGCGATCGGCGCGTTCGTTGGTTACTACATGGGTAAACAGATCCAGGCGGCCTACATCGTTGCAGGGTGCCTGGGCATTCTGTTCGCCGTTGGTTGCTGGCCGCTGATGAAGTATGCGGTCGCTGCGTTCGGCGGGTTGGCCGGGGCGTTCATTGGCGCGAATGTCTGGGCTGCATGCGCCAAACTGGTGCAGAACCCGACGCATGCAGAAGCCATGAGCAATAACTATTGGGTCGGTGCGCTGATCGGCCTGCTGTTCTTCGGCATGCTGGCATTTGTGGTGTTCAAGCTGTCCATCGTGCTGTTTACATCCCTGAGCGGCTCAACAATTGCTGTGCTCGGCGCCGTCGCCCTGCTGCTGCAGGTACCAGCATGGAAGGGACCGATTACCAGCGGTATCTCATCGCATCCGATCATCATTCCGCTGTTGATCATGGTGCCGACCGCCATCGGTTTGATTCTGCAACAATCGCGACCCGACCCGGCGGCGGAAGCGCAGAAAAAAGCCAAAGCGGCTTGACTAAAATAGAAGCACGCGGCGATCACGCTCGCCGTGAGGAGGTCAGGCAGAAGAGAGACTGCCAGGCAGGATTACCGCGCGGCGCGAGCCGCGCGGTTTTTTCTTTATATAGGCATGCCCCGGCGTTCTGTCATTCTCCGCTGTGACCCAAAAATACTTCCTGAATTATTTGCATTTCCCCATTTCCATGGCACGCTTGGCATATCGCAGTGAACGCAAGCAATTGTTGGGAGAGGGAAAATGCCAGGACGCCTTCCACGGCCATTCAAGGGGCGCGTCATCCGTCTGCACCCGCCGCAGATCGATGCCGATCAAGTCACATTCAACGTTGAACACGGCCCACGCGAGGGAGATTTCGCGATCGACCTCTGCTCGACCGGCGCGCCGGTTGCCGTTCGACGGGCCGACCTGATGGTCAAATTGCTTTACATGGCCGCAGAACACGGCTGGCGTCTGACCATTCAGCCCAAGGTGGAGCCGCCATACGACGGCCCGATCTCAGTTGAGAACGTCTACGTGGAAGTCTGATCGAATCAGGGCTGTCGACGGTCTCCGACACGTTTGGCAGGAACGCCCAGATACACGCCATTTGGCTCTGTATCGCGCGTAACGACTGCGCCCGCGCCGATAATGCAGCCTTTTGCAATTTTCACATTCGACGTGACAACCGCGTTGGCGCCAATCCAGATATCCTCCTCAAGCACGATCGGTCCGGACTCCTGCGTCTGTGACATCGGGACGCCACGGTTTACCGGGTCATGCTGAACCGTCGCCAGCACGACGTTGGCCGCGATGTTGCAGTGAGGGCCAACGGTCAGCCCGCCGTGGCCATAGAGGCTGCAACCGGGAGCAAAGTGTGAGGTATGGCCAACGTCGATAAAGCCGGTTTCCGGGCCAAGGGAAATGAACTGGTTGGGATAGAACATCACGTTATCCCCAAGCGTGAAACGACCTGTCCCGTACACGATGCAGTTGGGATAAAACTCGACCTTGTTGCCAAACCGTAATTTCGAAATCTGGTGCAGAATTCGAAAACCAGTCATCAGGCGCACGTCCTGACCATACGTCGCATCCGGAAGATCCGGCACGCTCACGTTCGATTCATGATAAACCGATTCAGGCAGTGACGCGCAACTTTCATCTGGCTGGTTCATATTTCACTTTCCGAATTGAAAACACCCGACCTCGTATCCCAAACTAGGTGGGCGCGTGCGTCAGTACAAAAAAGTAGCCGATCGCAACGGCCATCAGCCCCAGGCTGATTCCAACCCACGCCTGCAATTTCTGTGCATTGATGGAGTCCGTCAACTCCTCGTATCTGCGGTAAATCCATAATACCAACACACCACTGCCAATCGCGGCCGGGTACAGCAGTTGAAACGCAACAGGCAGCCACGAATCCGGCGTGGCAATAAACCACAACACGACCGACGAAATCACCGCGAACAGACCGGCCCAGGGGCTGAAGAGCGCCAGCGGCGGTCCCCAGCCGAACAGCGAATCATTGCGATTGGGCAACCGCCACATGAACCAGAGGACGGCAACCACCAGTGCCAGCGAAGCTCCAACCTGAATAGCGAGCATCAGCCGCGATACTCCGCTTCACTGGTACAGGTTTCGCGCACGCGGATGAGCTTTAACAGCGGCAGGTCCGGCTTGAGCTTGTCATACACCCACACGGCCAGCATCTCAGCCGTCGGATTCTCCAAGCCGGGAATGTCATTCAAGCAATAGTGATCCAGTTGATCACAAACCGGATCGATAACTTTTTTCATGTCCGCAAAGTCCATCAGATAGCCCTTAGCCGGATCAACGTCACCTTCGATGACCACGTCCACAACAAACGAGTGGCCATGCATACGCCGGCACTTGTGGCCTTCCGGGAAGCATGGCAGCCAGTGGGCCGCTTCAAATCGAAATGTCTTGGTCAGGCTAAGCTTCATTGTCTATCTACGTTGATCCGCGACCACTGGCCACGGCTTTGCATTACACCCCTCGTGCAGCCGGGTCCCAGATGAGTTTATGTAGTTGCGTCTGCATCCGCACCGGCAGGCGGTCCTCCAGCAGCCACTCCGCCAAGTCACGCAGCGATAAACCATCACAGCCGGGCAGTTCTTTGCCGGCCGGCATTTCGTGTACTGCCCCGACCAGAATCGCGTTGACTTTGGCCACCAGATCATGCTCATTAAGTACTCGTTTCATCCAGTCATAATCATTCCGGGAACAGAGTACGAACTTTAACTCGTCACGCTTATTCAGGTAAGCAACGTTGTCCCATAGATTGCGGTCAGCTTCGCCGCTGTCTGGTGTCTTGAAATCCATAATGCGAATCACGCGTGGGTCACATTTGGAAATATCACACGCCCCACTCGTCTCGATCAGCACGGTAAAGCCTTCGTCGCACAACCGCGTCATCAGCGGATGAACACCCGGCTGCAACAGTGGCTCACCGCCGGTGACTTCTACCAGATCGCAACCGTTCTTTTTGACCTGCCCGATAATCTCCTCGAGCGTTATCCGCTCGCCTTCATGGAAGGCATACTCCGTGTCGCAGTAATGACAGCGCAGGTGACATCCGGTCAGACGAACGAACGTACAACGGCTTCCCGCCCAGGTGGATTCACCCTGGATCGAGTGGAATATCTCGTTGATCATCAGCGTCTGTGGCATGGTCGGCAATCGTTGGTCGTTCAACAGTCGAAACGAACTATTTTAACCTGAATCTTCCGGCAGTTCAGCACGGAGTTGGCCGACTGATTTACCCAGTACCGGATGTATCGCGTCCGGTGCGATGTCCTTGAGCGGGTCGAGTACGAACCGGCGGACATGCATATGTGGATGGGGCACCTTCAGGTCGTCTGTATCGATTACCAGACCGTCAAAAAGTAGAATATCCAGATCGAGCGTGCGCGGCCCCCATTTCACCCGATCGGCCAGTGACTGACGGCCCGATTGCCGCTCAATCTCATTCAGCTCCGCCAGCAGTTCTGTCGGCTCAAGTGACGTATCCAGCGATGCTGCAGCATTAAGAAACCGCGACTGTTCGATCGGCCCCACCGGGGCTGTCCAGTAGAGCGGGCTGAACTGCACCAAAGTCGTATCATGAATTTGCGACAGCGCTTCCCTCGCGAAGGCCATGTGCGCCTCCGGGTCACCCACGTTTGAGCCAAGACCAATCAATGCTCGATGCATTCGGGCATTGTAGCGACAGGTGCTCATTCGTCAGGCACTAGAATGTTGCGTCCGGCCAAATGCTGAGACAACCATCCATCACGTTGCGGCAGATCGTTTCCAGTGGCTTGGCCCATAGGGCTTCGTTGAATAACTCCACGGCATGGAAGCCGTCGTAACCGCAAGCCTGAACTTTCTGAGTCCATTCCTCCAACGGCAAAATGCCCTGGCCGGGGATCACACGGTCGCCATTGATGTTCATAGCCTCGAAGTAGCAGTCGCGTATGTCGTTGAGATGGGCATGGATGATTCTTCCGTTTGCCAGATCCAAGTCGGCCACACGGCTGGGGGTGCTGACGAAATGCGCGGGGTCCCAGATCAGTCCAACATTCGGATGCGCAACATAATCCACGAGTTTGGCGGCGGTGCGATAGGACCGACACATCCCCGTCCAGTTGACCTCGATGGCCAGCTGTACGCCAAACGATGTCACCGCCTCCGCGATGATGCGGATGTAGTCCGCTTGCGCTTTCAAACACTCGTCGTAGTTGTCGGCATTGGCATCTGAATGGGACGTTGCGCCGATGACCAACGGCCTACAGCCCAGGGCGGCCATGACCTCGGCATATCCTTTCGCTTTTTCAACGTCCTGATCGACAGACGACGGCTCATTTGCCGCCAATGCAAGGCCGGTCGCGGCAATGCACGTCAGGCCGTGATCAGACACCATCTTCGCCGTTGCCTCAAGACCCATTTGTTCGATGTCATCCCCGGCATGCCAGAGATTGATCTCAAAATGGCGCCAGCCGGTTTTGCTGTACGCGGCCATATGTTCGGCAAACGTGCCCTCACGCGTCGTAATCTGATGCAGCGCAATCTTCATTGCGATCTCCACATCTGCATGTACTGATCGGCGATCTTCAGGTCTTCGAGTGCCTCGGTTGCATCACACGGCGGCGTGATCTCTCCACGAATCGTGGCAATGAAATTAGAGGCCTGCTGACGCATTGAATGCACCGGCGGCAAGCAAGGCTCGAATGTCCCTTCCGGGGTGCATACTTTCACACGACCGGGCTGATTGAGCACCAGTGGCGACGGTAAGTCGATCTTCACGTAGCCATGTTCGAACGTTACCAGTGCCGATTCATCCCAGCCGAGTTTGGTCTGATATGGAGACATTTCGATCACACCAGTGACACCGCTGGTCGATTCCGCGACCAGCAGCACGCCAGCCTTATCGGCAAAGGTCACACGATACGGCTCGCCCAACAAATGGCGTAGCAGATTGAGCTGGTGAATGTAATAGTTGACAAAGCTCTGGTACTGTGGATCGGGCACATCAACGGGATCCGGGGGCATGTCCGGTGGTGATTCGTCGGTGTGGATCTGATCAGTCAGTCCACCAGCAATCCAGTCGCCCGGCGGCATGGTAATGCGGACATACCTGAGCTTGCCCAGCTCACCGCTGTTTAGAAACCGGTCGATTTCCCGCTTGCCATGGATCGTGGCGGGATCGCTGCGCTTGTTGTAGCCGACCATGTGCCATGTTCCGCTGTCCTGCAAAGCGTCCAACATTGCCTGAGCAATCCGTGTGGATGACGCCAGCGGTTTTTCCGAGAAGATCGGAATCTTGTGTTGATAGAGCGGCGTGACGATCTGCCCGTGTCGGTCAAACGGCTGCGACACAACCAAGCCATCAAGTTCTTCTTGCTCCAGCATCTGCAGGCCGGTTTCGTAGGTTTTCTGCACGCCGTATCGGCTGGCAACCGCCTGGCACAACGTCGGGCGTGGCTCAGCGATGGCGACCACGTCACAATCCGGCAACGTCGCATAGTTTTTCAGGTGGGCACACTGTCCCATCATCCCGACCCCGACGAATCCAATACGTACCGGCGGCTTATCAGATGTATTACCCATTTTCATAATCCCGTTTAAATCATGAACGATAGTCCCGCCTCAATTCGGCGCGAATGGCGTGTATTGCTTATCTTGTACAAAATTGCTCATGAACTGGTCCAGCGCAAAACACCTGTACGTCGGGCACCTCAAACCCAAAGCAACTTGGCGGATGCCGGCGCATCAGCATCCTCACCATCAACTGATCTTGGTCGTGAAAGGACGCATTCATGTACGCATGCCAGAGGTTGAACTGGTCGCGGGACCGGGAGAGGTGCTCTGGTATCCGGCCGGTGTTGCCCATGCGGAGCGAATCGATGCACGGAACCCGCTGGAAATATACTTTCTCGGCTTCGAATGGCCTGACATGCCGGCGTCCATTCCCAGGCAGTTGACCGATACGGCTGACCGATTACTGCCGGCAGCACGATGGCTGTTCGACGAACGTGAGGCACCAGCCAACCTGAGAGACCCGATGGCCGAAGGCTGCCTCAGGGTAATACTTGCGGAACTGGTGAGATTAAGTGACGCTACACCAGACGACCTGATCGTTCGCCTTCGCAACTACATGCGAACGCACCTGCGCGATGCGTTGACGCTGGATCAACTTGCGAGCGTGAGTAAAACCAGCAAATACCATCTGATTCGTCGGTACCGCGCCCTTACCGGCCGTACGCCGATGCAGGACCTTCGGCACCTCCGACTGGAGGCTGCACGTGACCTGCTGCTGACCACCAGCCTCCCCCTGAAACAGATCGCACCGAAGATCGGCCTGACTGACGAGTACCATCTTTCGAGGCTTTTCCGCCGACACTTTCACATCACTGCGAGCCAACTACGGCAGCGTCGCACCATTGAGGATGACTGAGCAGACCGCGCGAGCGCTTTGACATTGACCGAAAACGCAATGCCAGTTAGTTTGCTCAACTGACCACTATTGGGAGCACAAAATGACCGTGAGCACGAAGTCGACCGCGTTGGGTTTGGAACCAAGTTTTGGATTTGGAGATCGCCTGGGGCTGGCAACACCCGGCCACCTTGCCGCACTGCAAGCCGAAGGTGGTCCGATTCGTGGCATCTTCGCTCAACAGTCCATCCGTGAAATGTCGCGAACCGATCGCAACCCAACTCAGGTCATGGAAGCGGCAGCACGCGACCTTGAGTCAGCGGGCTTCGACCAGCCTTGGGGTTCCGATGCGGACCACCTGAAGACCCCTGCCGACGTCGATTACACAGCCGATGCGGGTTTCGTGTTCTTCACCATCGACCCCTCAGATCATGTCGACCAGGCAGCCGACAGTTACGACGCGGGAACCGTCGCAAGCAAGTTCGCGGATATCGCAGCAAGCACGCCGTGGACTTCTCAGTACACCGGCAAGTCGGTCCAGATCAACGACGGGCCGCAGTTGAATTTTGATGAACTGACCGTCCAACGAGCGGCTGTGAAGTACGGCAAAGCCATTGCTCATGCTTTGGAACTGGCCGCATATATCCGCGACGCTGCCACCAAACGCGATCAGGATTACGAAATCGAACTGAGTGTCGACGAAACCGAACAGCCGACAACATTGGCTGAGCACTACATCATCGCCGATCAGTGCAAGCAGGCGGACATGAAGCTGGTCAGCCTTGCCCCGCGATTTATTGGCGAGTTGGAAAAGGGCGTGGACTACAAAGGTAATCTGGCCGCCCTGCGCCAGTCGCTGGCCGATCATGCGGCCATTGCCCGGCAAGTGGGCCCTTACAAGCTCAGCCTGCACTCCGGCAGCGATAAGCTCTCCATGTACGGCCTGTTCGCCAAAGCAACCCAGGGGATGTTCCACGTCAAAACCGCCGGCACCAGCTATCTGGAAGCCCTTCGCGTCATTGCCAGGCATGACGAAGCCCTGTTCCGCGAAATCATCGACTTCTCGCGTGGCCGCTATAACACGGACAAGGCGACATACCATGTCTCTGCCACAGTGGAAGAGGTCCCATCTCCCACGGACGTATCTGACACTCGCGAACTGGAAGGCCTGTACCTGGAACACTGGGCAGATGTCGAACAAGGCAAGGGATTCACCAAACCCGGCCGACAGATCCTGCACTGCACCTTCGGTTCGGTGCTCACGGACGAGAAGTTCGGCCCGCTTTTCCGGTCGGTGCTGGAGTCGGAACCTCAGACTTATAAGGAAGTCTTAACCGAACATTTTGGTCGGCATCTTGCGGCGCTGCGCAGCGGCATGTGATAATGACAGCTTCCATTTCCGTTTGGAGTGCTATCAATGAGTTGGTCTCGTGCTCTTGAGCGCAAGATACTGAAGTCAAGCGCGCACGATCAGGTGTGCCGCTTCCTGAAAAAAGAAATTCCCCCGTTTACCGCTCCGAAAAATGCGCGCCAATGGCCCAAAGAAGCGGCCATGCTTCGACGTCGCGCCTTGGAAGAGGTATATCTGCACGGCTATACAAAGCGGGACCTGACCGCGAAGCCTCGCGTCAAGTGGGGAAAGATTATTCGGCCTAAAGGTGCGCCATACATCATTCGCAAAGTGAAGTACGAGTGCTATCCGGACTATTGGATTCCCGCACTGCTCTATGAGCCAAAAAAACTGCGTGGACGTGTTCCCGTCGTGCTCAACCCCAATGGGCATCATCGCGGTGGCAAAGCCGCACACTACAAGCAGGCCCGCTGCGCCAACCTAGCCAGACGCGGCATGATCGCGCTGAACTTCGAGTTCATCGGCCAGAGCGAATTAGAAGTCGATTTCCAGCATAACTTCCAGTCACACCTGACACTCACCGGCCTGTCAGGTGTGGGGCTTTTCTATCTCGCCATGAGCAAAGGACTGGATGTCCTGCTCGCGCACAAAAATGCAGACAGCAAACGCGTCTGCATGACGGGACTTTCCGGCGGCGGGTGGCAAACAATCGTCCTCTCCGCACTGGACAAACGTATCACGGTGAGCGTACCAGTCGCCGGCTACACGTCTATTCGTGCCCGAGTTGGGTGCACTCGGGACATTGGCGACTATGAGCAATGCCCGCCCGATATGACGACAGTAGCAGACTATGACACCTACACTGCAATGCTGGCGCCGCGCCCCACCCTGCTCATCACCAACGAAAATGACGAATGCTGCTTTAAGACACCCGATGCGAAACCAGTCATTTACGATGCTGTGCGTCCAACCTTCAAGGCTATGAACGCCTTGGACAACTTCGAACACCACAGCAACCACGATCCCGGCACACACAATTACGAAGCTGACAATCGATCGCAGCTTTACCGGTTCCTGAACAAACACTTCGGCCTGGATACACCGGCGCATGACCTGCATCAGGATTCAGAAATCCTGACCGAATCAGAACTGAAAGTCGGCATCGACCCATCTCAGCCCACGATGAACCAGCTTGCGGCCGAGCGGGCAGTCGAGATTTGCGCAAAGCTCAACACCCCGCGTACGGCTTACCAGCGCAAGCAGTTAAGACGGCGTCTCGAAACAGTCATCCGCCTGCCGGCGTACACCGGGCGCATCACACAGCCGAAGCGAACGAAAAATCTGTTGCAAGGTCGACTGTCAGTTGGCCCGTGGCAGCTTCCCATTACCGCTGCGCTCTCAGGAAAGGGCAAGGCGACTTCACTGCACCTGTCAGACTATGGCAGACATACATGGCGACAACACAAACCGGGCGATACCAATGCCTTTGCCACCGACTTGTTGTCCACTGGCGAAATGGCGGAACTGCCACGGCAGTTGATGATGATCGAGTCATCCGGCCATCGCCTGCTGGGGATTCTAGTAGCTCAGACACTGGCTGCCGCAAAGACCATCGCAGCGCGCTGCGGCGTGCATAAGATCGATCTATGGGCATACGGTCCGGTGACGTGCTTTGTCGCCATGCTCAGTGCCGGCCTGACGCCGGACGGGTTCTCAAAAGTCACCTGCTACGACGGGCTCGGATCGCTTAAATATCTGCTGGACTGGCGCATACCTTACGAACAGGCTCAGCCACTGTTCTGTTCTGACCTGTTGGGGACAGTCGACGTCCCACAGATTCGGTCTTTGATGGAGGGCGTAACCATATCGGAGCCCTCCAGAGCCGTGATTGATGAGAAAATTGCAACCGCCGGATGAGATTTGCGGTAGGACACGTGTCATTGCTGCGATCCTTCCCGTCAGGATGTTTACCGACCGCGCCGCTTGACGATTTGTCCCCCGGTCGGTAGCTTTATGCCCTTCGCTGGCAGCAGTTAACGCTCATACTGCGCCAAAATCCTTTAGGATGAATGTAAACCCAGTGTTGAAGGTGAATTAGCCATGGTCCCAGTACAACGCAAGACACGCAGCCAGAGCAAGCAGGGCCGCTCCAATAAAGGCTTGACTGCCGTTCAGGCGGTACGCTGCCCAAATTGCGGCGAAGCCAAGCGTCCACACGCGGCCTGCCGTCAGTGCGGTTATGTCCGCCCCGGCCTTCAAATTGCTCTGTCTAAGGAAGACTAAGTGCGAATTGGTATCGATGTCATGGGGGGCGATCACGCGCCCGACGCGATCCTGGCCGGAAGCCTGGACGCGATCCCATTGCTCAGGCCGGATGACAAATTGGTGCTCATCGGCGATAAGCCGGTAATCGAGGAACTGATCGAAGAGCGCGGCATGGAAGATGATCCGCACATTGAGATCATCCCCACCTCGCAGGTCATCGACATGGACGAGCAGCCAGTCACGGCCCTGCGCACGAAAACGGACAGTTCCATCGTGAAGATGGCGACGCTGGGCAGCAAACGTCGCGGCGGCGATCTGTACTGTGATGTCATCATTAGTGCCGGCAACACCGGCGCATGCGTTGCAGCGGCACAGATGTCCATGAGGCGCCTGCCAGGTGTTCATCGCCCGGGTATTGCGGTTGTCATCCCCACCTTCCACGGCCCAATCGTTTTATGTGACGTCGGAGCCAATCCCGAACCGCGACCAACACACCTGCACCAGTACGCCATCATGGCGACCGCCTACGCTGAAGCAATCATTGGTCTGGAAAGACCGCGTGCCGCATTGCTGTCGATCGGCGGTGAAGAGGGCAAAGGCAACACACTGGTCAAGGACACAGCCAAGTTGATGCGTGAGGACGATCGGATCAACTATGTCGGGTATGCCGAAGGGCGCGATCTGTTTGACGGCAAAGCCGAAGTCATCGTCTGTGAAGGCTTCACCGGTAACGTCGTCCTGAAGCTGGCCGAAGGCCTGGCTGCCGGCCTCTTTCGAACCATCGCTCACGAGATCATGGAAATCGATCCCGAACTGGCGATGCGATTCGAACCGATCGTTAAAAGCATCTACGCGAAACACGATTACCATGAATTCGGCGGTGCCCCGCTGCTCGGCGCGAATGGGATTTGCATCATCTGCCACGGGTCCAGTGAAGCAAGGACCATCACTTCGGCGATTCGCAACGCAATCCGCTACATGGAACTCGACATGAACTCACGAATTGTGGACCTGCTGGCCAAGGATTCGGCCAATGCCAGCCCTGTCGAGGAGGGGGCTGTATGACCCTTGCGGTCGTGCGGTCGAACTGACCGCTGCCACAGCCCGTCAGTAATGTCGACTCGCTCAACTGCTCTAACTGGTATCCGCATCGCCGGCACTGGCCTCGGCCTACCCGACAACGTCGTTACCAATGACGAACTGGCCAAGACCGTCGACACCAGCGACGAGTGGATCAGTCAACGCACCGGCATTCGACAAAGATACGTTGCCAACAACGGCACCACCATGCGGTCCATGGCAGCCATGGCTACAAAAAAAGCGCTCGAGCAGGCCGGCCTGCGGCCCAGCGACCTGGACATGCTGCTCTGCGCCACGATGACACCGGAAATGTGCTGCCCCTGTACAGCCGCTCAGATCGTTGCCGACATTGGCGCTGTGCCGGCTGGCGCGTCGGATATTTCTGCCGCGTGCTCGGGATTTGTCTACGGCCTGAATATGGCGTCAAGTCTCGTTGCAACGGGGCATTATCGTCACATTGCGGTCGTCGGTGCGGAGCAGATGAGCCGCATCTTGGACTGGAAGGACCGCCGAACCTGCGTACTGTTCGGCGACGGAGCCGGCGCGGCAATCGTCAGTGCAAGTGACAACGAAGCACAGGGCTGTCTTTATCAGTCCATGTCCAGCGACGGGACCGGCGGACGATCGCTGTACTGCCCGCGCGATGAGTCACAAATTCCAACGGATGACGAAGTATTCTCCGGTACGTTCAACACGCTGCAGATGAACGGACGCGAGGTGTACAAATTCGCTGTCAGTACGCTGCAACGCACGATCGAGAAATCACTCGACGCCTGCGACTTAAAGGCAAGCGACCTGGCCATGGTAGTTGCCCATCAGTCAAATCAGCGAATCCTTGAATCTGCTCGTGAAAGGCTGGGGCTGAGTCAGGACAAGCTGTATATCAATATCGATCGTTTTGCGAACACATCGGCGGCGAGTGTACCGATCTGCCTTCATGAACTGCTCGACGCTGGACGCCTGAAAGAAGGCGACCTTGTTTTGTTCGTCGGACTGGGTGGCGGCCTGACCTGGGCGTCGAGTTTGTGGAAACTTTGAAAGACATAGTGGCCGGTGACCAATGATCAGCGGCCAGTGAAAACCTCGAAGAATGAGCGACAACAAAACAATTTTGCTTGCACCGGGCCAAGGCGCTCAGCACGTCGGCATGGGTAAGAGCTGGGCCGATGTGGAAGACGTCTCAAAACAGACGTTCGCGGAAGCGGATCAGATTCTCGGTATCGAACTGACCAAGCTCTGCTTTGAGGGGCCGGACGATCAGTTGAACCGCACCGATGTGGCGCAAACTGCGATCTATACGGCCTCCGTGGCCAGCTACCGCGCGCTTCAACAGCGCGGCGTTGTGGGCGAGGTCGCCGCTACAGCCGGCCTGAGCCTCGGTGAGTTCACCGCCCTGCATCTGGCGGGCGCATTCGATTTTGAAACCGGCCTGAAGCTCGTCCGTCTGCGTGGACAAGCCATGCAGGACGCGGCTGAGGCGAGCGATGGCAGCATGGTCGCCCTCATTGGCGCCGATGAAGCGCAAGCCGTCGCCTTGTGTGACGAAGCTCGCGGCGGCGACGTGCTGGTCCCAGCGAACTTCAACTGTCCTGGGCAGATCGTCATCAGCGGTTCCAGTGCCGCGTGCAAACGATCATTGGCAGTCGCCGAGAAGATGGGCCTGCGTGCTACGGCGTTGACCGTTACCGGCGCGTTCCACTCACCACTGATGCAACCCGCCGCAGATCGCCTGGCAGCCGCGTTGGATGACGTCTCGTGGTCTACGCTGACCGTGCCGGTCGTGTCCAATGTAACAGCGCAGCCACACAGCGAAGGCAACTTCGACTCGATCAAATCTCTGCTCGTACGACAACTGACTGATTCGGTACGATGGTCAGAATCAATGAGCTGGATGATCGCCAACGTCAGCGGCGACTATGTCGAATTGGCGCCGGGCAAAGTGCTGTCCGGCTTGATGCGGCGAATCGATCGAAAGACCAAGGTAGCCAACCACGCAGAGCCGGCGTGAAACCGAAGTTGATAGAAGGAATGGATGATGGCTGACAAGACAGATAAACGAGTGGCAATCATTACCGGCGCGTCACGCGGCATCGGCGCGGAAGCAGCCAAGCAGATTGCCGCACAGGGGCGCCACGTGGTTCTGATGGCGCGCAGCGCAGATGCGCTTGAAGCTGTTGCCACGGAAATTAAGCAAGCCGGAGGAGAAGCCTCCACTGCGGTATGCGACGCGTCGGATCAATCTGCCGTGGCAAACGCTGTCGAGCAAGTGGCCGACGAGCATGGCCGACTGGACATTCTGGTCAACAACGCCGGCATCACGCGTGACAACCTGTTGCTCCGCATGTCTGACGAGGAGTTTGACGACGTGATTGCGTTGAACCTTCGCAGCGCATTTGTCACCAGCCGCCAGGCTATTCGAACCATGATGCGCGGCAAGTTCGGCCGAATCGTGAATATCAGCTCCGTGGCAGGCATCATGGGCAACCCCGGGCAGGCCAACTATGCCGCCGCCAAGGCCGGCCTGATCGGCTTTACCAAAACCATTGCCAAGGAAATGGGTGCCAAGGGAATCACGGCTAATGTCGTTGCGCCCGGCTTTACGGAAACGGCTATGACAGCCGACCTTCCAGACACGGTCAAAAAGATGGCCAAAGACCACACCCCCCTGCGACGCTTCGGCCAGCCAGCGGAAGTCGCGGCTGCCATCGCGTTCCTGACGTCTGATCAGGCAAGCTATATTACGGGTCAGGTGCTGGCCGTTGATGGCGGCATGGCGATGTGATAAAAAACGCGGGCAAATGCCTCAAATCAGGGGCATTCGCTTGTTTGGACGGTGTGAGGATACTATAGTAACCGCCTGATTGTCCGGCGGTATGAAAGTTAGGAACGTATTGCTGCAACTGACGATACGAACGCAGCAAGGATTGAAAAACTGATGACGCGTCCGGAGTGGGCCGTCTTCCTGTGAGAAAGGAAAGAGTCATGGCAGATGATGTGAACGAATCAGAAATTCAGGAGCGCGTCATTTCCATCGTGGCCGAACAGATGGGCGTCGATAAGGGTGAAATCAGCCGGGACACCAATTTTGTCAACGACCTGAATGCCGACAGCCTGGACACCGTCGAACTGGTGATGGAATTCGAAGATGAGTTCGAAACCTCCATTCCGGACGACCAGGCAGAAAAAATCCAGACCGTTGGTCAGGCCATCGATTTCATCAAAGCACATATGAACAGCGCCAAGGACGGCTGACCGTAGTCGCTCGCGTAATGGTTGTATTTGCACCGTTTACGCGGCATGGGCATGCGGGCGCGAACTGCCTGTTCAGGCAGTTCGCTGCAGGATGCGAGGTTTGATTCCATGAGCAAACGTCGGGTTGTAATCACAGGTCTTGGTTGGGTAACCAGCTTCGGCAACGATGTCGAAACGGTCTGGGGGCAGCTGCGCGAAGGCAAAAGCGGCATCAAGACGATTACCAAGTTTGATACCGCGGAATACACCACCAAGTTTGGCGGTGAAATTTCCGACTGGACCGGGGGCAAACTCGACAGACGCGAAGCCAAGCGAATCGACCGCTTTGCCCAGTATGCGATCAGCGGCGCAATGGACGCCGTGGAGGACTCGGGCCTCAATTTTGAAAACGAAAACGTCTGGCGATGCGGCTCGATCATCGGCACCGGCATCGGTGGCATTGAAGAGTTTGAAACCGGCTACAAAAAGATGATGGAGAAAGGGCCATCACGCGTCAGCCCGTTTATGGTGCCACGACTGATGTGTAATGCCGGTTCGGGCAACGTATCGATCCACTTCGGCATCAAGGGGCCAAACTCCGCTGTTGCTACCGCATGTGCCAGTGCGGCCCACGCGATCGGCGAAGCAGCCGAATGCATTCGGCATGACGCGGCAGATGTCATGATCACAGGCGGCTCAGAAGCCGCCCTGACACCACTTGGCTTGGCCTGCTTCGTTGCACTCAAGGCCCTGTCTCGGCGCAACGACGATCCGGAAGCAGCGTCCCGCCCGTTCGATAAGGAACGGGACGGCTTTATTCTCTCTGAAGGCGCCGGCGTGCTGGTACTGGAAGAATACGAACGTGCCAAGGCCCGTGGCGCAAACATCTACGCGGAATTCCTCGGCTTCGGCCAGTCCGCAGATGGCTCGCATATCACCGCGCCAGATGAAGAAGGCCGCGGCGCGGCTTATGCAATGGAAGCTGCGTTGAAAGACGCCGATACAAATATCGAACAGATCGATTACATCAACGCCCATGGCACCAGCACACAGCTTGGCGATATCGCCGAAACGCGTGCCATCAAGCGACTGTTCGGTGACCAGGCTAAGCAGATTCCTGTCAGTTCCACCAAGAGCATGACCGGCCATCTACTGGGTGCATCAGGCGGAATTGAAGCAATCATCACCGCCCTGACTATTCGCGATAACGTCGTTCCGCCGACCATCAACCTGAACGATCAGGATGAGGAATGTGACTTGGACTACGTGCCCAACACAGCTCGCGAGTCTGAGGTGAATTACGCCATGAGCAACTCGTTCGGCTTCGGCGGGCACAACGTTAGTCTGGTCATGCGATCGGCCTGACCCTCTATTTCCGATACATTTCGGCCATTTTGACTGTTTTATTGGCATATCAGTCCATTATTTGCCTGATATCCCGCAACAGGCCGAATACAATAGCAGCGGTACCAGTATGTAATAATATGCCAGCCGGTACGTTTGGCTGAAACGGAAGATAACCATGACCAGCACACTCGGATTCTTCAATCTCGGCGGATGGGAAATCGCCATCATCGCCGTCTTGGGCCTGCTCATCTTCGGCAAGCGTCTGCCGGAAGTCGGCCGCAGCCTTGGCAAAGGCATCGTGGAATTCAAGAAGGGCCTGTCTGGCGTTCAGGAAGAAATCGAAAACGCCGGCAAGGGTGCTGATGATTCTAATAACAAGATCGAGGGCAACCAGTCACACAAGGTGTCTTCGGAGTCTTCCGCTGAGTCAACAACAAAATCGTCGTAGCGCAGCCACGCGGCGGCCCCCCAAAATGCCGACATCCGCCAATACTGACTACTTGGCCAAACCAAATCCAACCGCTATGATAAGAGTCTGCTCATCAGGCATGAGCAACGGGCGATTAGCTCAGTTGGCTAGAGCGCACGGATCACACCCGTGAGGTCGTAGGTTCGAGTCCTATATCGCCCACTTTCAACAACGCCCTGCCACACGCAGGGCGTTGTCATTTCCTGCACCCTCCCACAATCATCGAAAGCTGTGCCAGCATCAAAACACACATAAAAAGCACAGTAAACAAAGCGCACATGATCGCTTGCGATTACATCCCGAATTTTACAACTCTTTACGTAAAGCCGTTACACGGCCGAAAACGTTCGTTTGGCGCCCCCCCAACCTGCCTGACATGCGAAATCAACAGAATCCTGAACATCCAATCAGTCATCCAACTATTTTACGCCTGAGCTGAACCGCTCGTAACCGGATCAAATACGTCACCTCACATAAAAGTGGCACGAACAATTCAGCCGTGTAGCGGCCGTCCAGGAGAGACGCTTCGCCGCCACACCGCTCGCACATGGTCTTCATTGTTGACGAAAATCTGAGCTTTAGATGCAAGCGGCTACATACAACCCGTCGCGTCACCCGTGTCTCGTTTCTGCTCAACAATGCACCAGAACCCATGAGCTACTCACATTCTTTCATCTCCCGATGGCAGATCCACTCGCCGGCCTGATTGATTTAGCCCACATGCTTGCCGGACACCGCCCACGTAAATACCTCAATGATCGAACGCCCGTTGAAGTGCTCAACAAACTACCCGGTGTTGCGCTTCGGAATTGAATCCACCGAATCCGACCCGTCAAACGGGGTCTGACCCGAACGTCACCAACTTAAGCGACAACCTTTGTCTTCTTCATCATTTGCAACTTATATAACTTCCTCGACTTTGTCATTCTCGGATACTCGTCCTTCGCACGCTTGATCACTCTGGGCTGATGTCGTCCCGGTCGATTCGGATTGATTAACAGATTCGGCACCTGATCCGATCGTGCCTGGTGACACAGCCAACGCGCGGCATCCAGGAAGCTGATACGTTCCAGCGCCACGCCTTGCTGTTCGGCCGAACGCAACATCACCAGACGAACCAGATTGTAGGCCATCACGAACACCAACATCTCCTTGAACACACCCGCTGTCGTGCGGCTACGCAACACGTGCATCCCCAATGTTCGCTTCAGATGACGCAGGTCCGTTTCAATCTGCCAACGCTGATGATAGAGCTTGGCCAGTTCGCGTTTGGGGTAGCGTCGGCTGTCCAGTAAGGTTGTCACGATGGTGACAGAGCGGGTCCGGTAGCCACGTCGCCTGATCCGGTAACGCAACTCACGCACCGTCAGCTCACTGGGCAGTTGCTGCCACTGCGCCAACGGCATCCAGTCCGGGCAGGTCGAGTCGATTCGCAGATAGCTGACCAATTGATCATCATAGCCCAGCGATTTGATGTAACGCCCTCTGGGCGCTCCCACGCGTTGCTTCTTGGGCAACTGCCGGTAACTCTTTCGGCCACATTTGAAGTTGACAATCAGTCGTTGATGCGCGCGGACCACCACTTGCGCCTGACGCTGCAACAGCAGGGATAAATAGCTGTATGAGCAGAAGGCTCGATCTCCCAGCAACACATCGTCGGGTAGGACATGATTCAACAGTTTTGTCAGTTGGCGGGCATCGTGCGTGCGATACGGACTGGCAATGATGTCCATGATCAGGCCGGTGCCGGCATGGACAAGCACTAACAGGTGCGCGACAGGGAAGCCGCAGCCGGGCTTGACGCCGTCCGGCTGTCCGAAGCGACGATTCAATTGCGGAACATCCGGCATGGACACGCCGGTGCCATCCACCCGCAACAGCCGATGGCCAAACCAACGTGCAGCGTCTGACTTATCTTGTGTGCTCTGTAACAGACCTTGCACCATGGTTCGACAGACACACTGAAAGACCTTCAGCGGAATGCGCATACGGGCCTGGATGTATGCCTGTGCGGAAAACGATAAATCGGTCAGATGGGTGACCGCCTGGCAGGCCGTGTGATCGTGCAGGACTTGAAGAATGAATAATCGGATAACGACTATTGGTGTGAGGATTCGCCGTCGAAACCGATATCCCGTTTTGTAACAAGCCTGTTCAATCGTGTGATCGTCAAGAATAGAGGCTGCATTGTTCTTGACGGCAGCCACCGCGCCCATGATACTGGCCATCCTTGGCCTCCTGTGATGATGTTGTATTCAACACCACCATTGTGACAGGAGGTCTTTTTATGCGCAAATGAATGTAACGCGCGTCAATGCGCAGAGTTATAGGTTAAGTTGGTGGCGTTCGGGTCTGACCCCGTTTTTTTGCTTCGGTCGACCAGGATTACGCATAGTCGATGTCAAGCCGAAACGACTCACCGCTTTTGACACCCAGCCAAGCGAGCCGAACGGACGACAGCGATTGGCTGATGCGCGAAGCGCCTCCAGTTCACCTTCATTCAATGGCGTATTCACCGTACGAAGCCAGTTACGCGGACGGCCAAGGTTGATCGTGGTCGCCTTGCCCTGCTTGCCGGGGCTTCCGGGGGCGGCATTGAGGATTGGCCAAGGCGTCAGCATCGCCTGGGAGTCAGCATTACCGAACTTCCAACGATGCAAGCTTGACCATTGCCACGCTTCCGCACGCTTGACCAGCGAAGCACGCGCCGCGTTACGTTCAACGTAGCGACAGACAGAAAGAAAATGATGGTCCGTCTCGATCAGGAATGATTTATAACGGCCCTGATACAGATGACCGATACCAGACTGGCCGTGGGCCACGCGATATCGACCCGCATGCGTCGTCGTCAGCCACTTCATGAAGTCACCCATGGCGCCATCGGCTTTAGTACGCAGAACCAGATGCCAATGGTTACCCATGACGCAGTAAGCCAACAGTTCCACCTTACCGCTGGCACGGACAACCGCCTCTTCAAGCACACGCTCAAAAGCAGAAAAATCGCCTTCTTTGCGGAACATGCGAAAACGGGCGTTCGCACGATTCAAGACGTGGTAGCAGTAACCGGAAACGTCGATGCGCGGCGGTCGAGGCATACCGACATATTAATCGCCTGAATCCGACCCGTCAAACGGGGTCTGACCCCGTTTCGATATCCGATATCGGTGAATTCAATTCCGAAGCGCAACACCGGGCAGTTTGTTGAGCACTTCTACGGGCGTTCGATAGTTGAGGCATTTTCGTGGCCGATTATTGAGCATCGCCTGGGCCTGTGCAACTTCCGACCTGGTGACCTGGCGGAAGTCGCTGCCTTTGGGGAAGAACTGGCGCAGTAGTCCATTGGTGTTCTCGTTCGTGCCGCGCTCCCACGGCGAATGCGGATTGGCAAAGTAGACTTTCAACCTCAATTGCTTTTGCAGTTGTTTGAATTCGGCGAATTCTTTGCCATTGTCGGCTGTCAATGTGCGTCGGAGTTTGCGGGGCAGGCGTTTAAGACAGGTACAACTCACCCGGCTGAGTGTGGACGCACGCTTGTCGGCCAATATCCCCAAGCGGACATAGCGGCTCTTGCGTTCAACGTGCGTCACCAGTGAGCCAGAGCCTTTGCGGCCTTCGATCGTATCGGCTTCCCAGTCACCGAAACGCGTACGACGGTTCACGACAGGTGGTCGACGTTCAATTCCGACTCGACCGGGAATCTTGCTTCCCCTTCGGCCTGGTACGCGTGAACGGCGTCGGTGGCGTCGCTTGCGCAGCAGCCTGTGCCAGTGTTCACCGAGTTGATAGCGTCGGTAAATCCATTGGTAGATGGCTTCATGGGTCACACGCATTGTCGGATCATTGCGATGCTCTCGTTTGAGCCGGCCGACGATCTGTTCCGGCGACCAGCGCTGACACAACCCGTCACGCACGACTTCACCAACCGGTGAGTCATCAAGCTTGTAACGCTGGCTGGCTTGCGTGCGTCGCTCTTTGGCCAGACGTTGGGCACTCTCGTAGTGATAGGCGTTATAGGCATCACGGTTCCGAGCCAGTTCACGGCTGATGGTGCCACGATGACGGTTGAGTCGGCGACCGATTGCTGCGTCGCTGAAACCCGCCATGTGCATATAGGTAATGGCGTACCGTTCAGATTTGGTAATGTGTGTGCCGGACATCGTGGGCTCCTGTGTGGATCAAGGTCGTTGAACAACCTCAATCTACCGGATGACCCACGATGTCTCTTTATTCGTGCCCGGTGTTGCGCTTCGAAATTGAATTCACCTCGGATAACACAATTTAATCTCCGTATAATATATTACACACATTATTTAAATAAATTTGGAGCAAGAAATATCGAAATAGATCAAAATAAGTCAATTTTCTATTTCGTCTGTTGCAACACACCGCTTCGACGACTCCTTCCGAAATTTTAAAATAGCCAATAAGATCAAGAAAGTCAGAGCTGATATGCCGACAAAAATATTAATATAGAAATCTACGTATCTACTATCAAAACTGTCATCGTCAACCGCAATGGCATCATTTACATACAGAACTTTTCGTTCAGAAGACTTACTTATTATATCACCTACACTTAATTGAATTGGTAACTTCCCGTTTTTACGTCGGTCACTAAAAAGCGGCACACTCAGCCAACCATCATTATGGACTCTTGAATCGTACCACCAGCCACCTGAAATCTTAATTGCCTGCGATCCCTTTGCCTGAGGCGCCATCTCAACAATCTTGCCATCAAATGAAGACGCCCAGTATGTATAACCCCGATGCCATCGCCCCATGGCATTGAAGATCATTGAGATTATTACCAATCCCAATACTCCACACGTAAATAATATACCGTAACTCAATTTATCAAATTCATATTTACTCATAAAAATCCAACCCAAAGCGTTCCATACTCTCGGACGCAGTAAGGTCAACGGTCAGAAGGAGTGATCCTGGGATCGCTCCTCCGGCACCAATACTAGCCCCAAACCCAGCTAAAACCCCAAAACTATCCGAGAAAAATCCGTCCGTTTCCCAAGCTGACACATTGTTTGTTCCAAATGCTATTGCCCCCTCAATCTCAAATCCCCTGCCGCCACTAGCTTCGCCTCCAAAAGCAAAATTAGTGATGTTAGCGGCCTTATTCGCGCCAAAATATGCAATAGCTCCAGCTAGAATTGCGGCATCAAAGCCAGCACCTCTTGCCCAAGTAACTCCCTTTGCAGCATTCGCAATCGAAAATAGACTTATTGGCGTTAGTAGCAACCAGATGGCTGCCGCTGTAAGTAGTGCACCCAGTGTCGGAATTGTTTTTGAGAATGATTTCCCTCTCATTTGCCCAATTAACCAGAGCAACATATCAATAACCACATATACAGCTATTCCACTCCCACCAGCCACCAATGTGGGCCATGCCGCTGAACCAACCAGCAACAATGACTCAATAATATGTAATGCCCCCGTAATCGTATTCAAAAACAGAACGGTGCCGCTACTCTCGCCCATTACGACCTCTTTCTGGATCTGACCATTGACAACAAAGGCACCACCTTCCAGATTGAAGTAAGCGCCGTACCAACGCCCCGAGGGTTCCGGCGAATTCAGTGCGACCGGACCGTAAATCAGTCGGTTGATAACGCCAGCAACCGTCAGGCCAATTATTGATCCAATAGTAATCCCCACCATAACCTCTTTCAAGGAAAGCATGCCCGAGGGGTCGATACGGTTTACCGGATCGTTTTCCACATAGGTGTAATTGTGTATGGACTGCGGGCGATCTGCGTGCCCATCAAATGGGTCAACCCGCGTAAATCGGCCTATTGATGTATCTAAGTGCCGAGCCCGTAAATTGTAGTACCCGATGTCCAGATCCAGGTATTCACCCGTAAACAAATGGTCCACTGCGGGCACAATTGCACCACCATCGCCTTCAATCAAGTCGCCAAAGGCATCATATTCATAGCTTTGAATCGTATTGCCCGAATCATCGGTCACGAATTGGGTGGTCCCAAGCACGTCGGCATGCAAGTAGACGACAGGTCCGCTACTAGTTCCTTTCGCCAAGAGCTTTCTTCCAATCACATATGACTCTTCAGCAGCACCGCCTGCTTGACTGGCGGTTTCAATAACCTGCGAGTAGCCAGTCAGATTATGACTATCGAACAGAAAAAATTTCGATAATTCATCAACTAAGACATCATCCGCAAATGATTTAACCTGTTTGCGCACTCGATCACCGAGGTGGTTATAAGTAAATGTCACTTCGCGTCTGACAAGTACACCGCCATCTGTATAAATGACGGTAACCTTCGATAGACGATCTTCGGGACTATACTCACACAATTTTTCGTATTCATCAATGCCAACGGACAGTTCTCTTATGAGCGCACCATTAGCGTCGTATTCAAAAGAGCGGGTATTGACACCTGACGCCCCGCTAAAGTCCTCTTGAATTAAGCGGTCGTTGTCATCATATGTATAAGTCACGACACCATCATTATTGCCTGATTTTTCGGCGCGAACACGATTTCCTGCCAAATCGTATCCATAAGATTCAGATCGAACACTTTCACCTCCTACAACAGATACCACTTCACCAGTGAGCCTGCTTAACGAGTCGTACTCGTATTGCTTTCTGATCGCGGAAGTCGGGACGCCATTCTCGAAGGATGTCTCGATGACCTCACTTCGCATACCATCTGAGCGATATGAATATGCCAACGTCGACAGCAAGCTGCCTGCTCCATTCACGTCTCTAATTTCTTCGACCTTACCTGTTAAGTCATACCCCCACTCCGTTCTCGTTCCATTGGGACGTGTCATTGCTGCTGGAAACCCGGAGGAGTCATAATCAAAGGTGAAATAAAGTGGTACTGCCAATTCATTGCCGAGCCACTCTCGAAGAGCAATCGTTTTAAGGCGACCACCTTCATCATATTCATATTCAAATGTGTTATTTGATGTCGTAACCTTGGATGGCAGAGGACTGCTGAACAAATATTCATATATAACAGACCCCTCCGGACTCGAAACCTGTATCACGCGTCCTTCATCGTCATATAAGTACTCCGTCATCGAAGCGTCAGCGGCTTCAACGCGGAAGATACGACCATTTGAGTCAATCTCAGTATTTCTATAACTGATCGGAGTATCAGACTCAATATCTGCACCAGCGTCAAACCATTTTTGATGCACAATATTGTTTGCATCATCGTACTCTACTGTGTTAATTATTCCGTTATAATTTATTTGCTTAATTAGTCTATTCTTATCATCATAAAACGATTTTTTCTCTTGCCCGAGCGGTAAAACTCGCCGAGTCTCGACACCTCGTTCATTGAACGAAAACAATGTGGTTCTATCCAATGGGTCAACATACTCGTTAATACGCCCATAAGCATCTCGATTGTATGTGTATGCAGGTGTGGTTGACTCACCGGTTGACGGATCGATTATCTCGGGGAGGGCTACTCCTACCATGCGACCCAAATTATCGTAGAAGGTTTGGGTTTGTTGCCCTAGTTCATCAGATCTTGCTTTTTCCCGGCCCATCTCATCATAAAGTACTGATACGGCTGTTCCATCCGGCTTGATAACCTTGGTCATCTGCCCTCGAGCATCGTACTGATATTGCGTAATCCGCCCCAAAGAATCAGTAGTCTTGCTCAACTGACCTGTATTGCCGTACTCATATTCCGTCTCGTTGCCAAAGGCATCCGTGACCGAAGCGATCTGGCCGTTTGCGCCATACTGATATCTAGTTGTAAACCCACCATTACCGGTTAACTGAACCATACGACCGGCTGCGTCATGCTGGTGTTCCACCGCAGATATTACATTTCCAACACTTTCCACACTACTTTCGTATTGTCCTGGAATCGTAGAACTAACTACGGTAATCGTTATTTGATCCAAACGTTCTCCCCGTACGATACGACCTGCCGAGTCGTAGATGGTGCGAGACCCGGGCCCGGCTATTCCATCTGGATGCCTGTCGGCAACAGCAATTTGCCTCCCGTTTCGGTCATAAACCGCCTGAGAAGAAGTCCCATCCGAATACACCACATTTATTTGATTTCCTCTTACATCATACGTGATGGAAGCCACTACAGATTCGGATGATGACATCTCTTGAACTTGACCAGCCAAATTATATTTTATGTTGTTTTGAACTCCATAAGAATCCTCATATCTGAGCATTTGGCCAGACGAATCATACTGATATGTACTTGTAATATTTTGAACATCAACGGGGTCATTCGGATTTATCCAGTCAAAGCTTGTTCCGGTCATACGAAGGTTTGAGTCATATGAAAAGTTTCTTTCAATACCATCTCCGAAATCAATTTTGACCGGACGACCTTCGGAAGAATATGTTGTTATGTCCAGTTTGTTTCCCCGTGGATCGTATTTTGCCGTTCTATTTCCGCTAGGGTCATACTCCGCAGTAAGTTTGTGCCCCATGGGATCAATGAGAGATATTTCGTTACCTGATGCATCATAATCTGCAGTAACTGTATTTCCAGCCGGATCAATAATCTTCGTCTGATTACCAAAGCTATCGTATTCCACGCGCGTGGTATTTCCTGCCGAATCGGTGACCGATGTGATGTTCCCTTGCCCGTCGTAAGTGCGCGTAATTGCATTACCGAGTGGATCCGTGACGGTCAGTTCATTGTCATCGTTGTCATACGTAATCGTCGTGGTATGACCAAGGGCGTTGGTCGTACTGGTCACGTTGCCACGTTTATCGTAGGTGTGAATCGTCGGATTGCCCTCACGATCAAAGACCGTCTCCGTTCTTGCAGTGATATCGCGGCTCAGTTGAATCTGATTGCCGTCCGCGTCTTCCGTCGCGATCAACCGGCCATCGTCGTCGTAAATGCTCTTGAGTGGTGTTACCCCGCGCGCGTCCACGATGTCCGTGATGTAGTGCGGGAAGCTTGGGTTCTCGTACTTGTATTCGGTTGTCAGATAAGTTGGGTTCTGCGGGTCCGTTTCGTCTGTCAACTGATTGACGAATTGCAGGTTGCCACTGGCGTCGTACTGGTACGTGAACGCCGCGTTGGCGCCCGGGACGATGTTGCCGGTCTCATCCAGGTGGTTTGGGTCGTGGATGGCGATGATGCGGCCCTGGCCATCTTTTTCGAAGACCAAGGAGCGCGTCAGCGTGCCGGAGGCGTTGAAGTGGTCCAGGCGTTCCAAGGCACCGCCGCCGCTGGTGGTGGTTGGGTCGCCATCCCTTGTGAACTGGACCTTGTTGCCGTTGCGGTCGGTGATGGAATTCAGGTATGCGCGGCCGTAGGCCTGAATGAACGGTTGGCCGGAGGCCCCGAAGTCAACAAAGTGGTCACCGAGGTTTTCACGCAGGATTTCGTACTTTGTGCCGTCCTTGGTCGTCAGCGTGTAGCCGGGGAAGTCGAAACGTTCCGGGCTGGTCTGCACGCCGGTGGCTTCCCAGTATTGCAGGCCGAACAGGAAGATGAACTTCTTGCGCCCGATCGGCTCGAGACGGTCGTACACGCCGTTGGTCGGAGTGAAGAAGGCTTCGTATTCGAAGCCGAACCGGTCCACCTGGCGCAGGCCGAAGCGGAAAGTGGTGCGCTCGCCGTCCGGCAGGGTCAGTGTGACGTTGCGCCCCTTGAAAATGTCGCCGGTGCGCATGGAGAACGGGTTGTTGTTGATGTCCGTGACGGTGACGCGTTCTTCGTCGTGCTGTAATTCCACGTCGGCGATGGAGTAGGTCCAGCCGAACCCGAAGTCGCTGGTTTCGTTGGCAGCCGCTTTGATCGAGTTGTACGTACGGATGACGGGCAGGGACAGGCCGGTGACAGGGATGACCAGATCCTGCTGGGAGAAGCCGAACTGGCCGACTTTCAGTTGGCTGTTCAGCGTGAAGCGGCGTGTGGCGGAGACGGACTGGCCGCCGGATTCGACCGTGACGCGCAGGTCGTACGAGCCGTTGCGCACGAGGGTGAAGTCCAACTCGCCGAAGCTGTTGCCGGTGGCGCTGTTGACGCGCGCGACGGCGAAGCCTTCGGCGTCTAAGTCCGGGTTCGGACCACTTCCGGGGGCGGGCGTGACGTTGCGCACCACCGCAAATGTGGACGGATTGATTAATTCGATCTTGTAGCGTACGTCGTCGGTCACGTCCGAATCGTCGGCTGTGCCGGTGAGGGTAAACAGGCCTTCCCGAATGACCGGGACCTGGTCTTCCAGTTCGGTGACGTCGTTCAGATTCGTAATCGCCACGGTCGGCGGCGTCATGACCAGGTCAATAATAAAGTCAATAGACGGCGCGCCGCCGGGGAAGCCCGGCTGGTCCGTCACGCCAGGCACATTGAGCGTCACGGTGTAGGCGCCGTCCGCAAGGCTTAGGGCGCTCGCGTCCAGTTGTTCGCTGATCGTATTGCCGGTGCCGGTGATGTCGGTGATGGCTGTGGGGCCTGTGAAGCTGAGCGTCCAACCTGCGGAAGCTTGCAGCGCGGCGGTGATGGTCAGTGTTGAGCCGGTTGAAGGCGTGAGAGCCGTGGGATTGACCTGGAAGTTGGAGACTTCGCCGGCGGTGCGGAATGAGAGCGCAGTTTCCTCAGCGTTGCCGGATTCGTCGGTGGCGCGGGCGACGAGAGAATGCTGGCCGTCGGCGATGAAGGCGGTGTTGACCTGGTGGTTCAGCGTGGTGGAGCCGGCGGCGATGTTGGTTTGCGAGGCGATCACGCTCCCGTCGAGCAGGATATCGACGCCGGCCAGGTTCTGGTTGTCTGTTGCGTCCAGTTGCAGGTCGATCAGGCCGCCGATGGGCGCGGTGTCACCCGCCACGGGCTGGCTGTCGTGCGTGGCGGCCAGAGTGACCGTCGGCTTGGTCAGGTCCGGCACGGGGTTGGCGATTTCGATCGCCTGTGTGGTTGTGGAAACGTTGCCCGCCTTGTCCGTGACGGTCAGGTAGATCACTGCATTACTTCCGGGGGTGTTGTCAAACTGGGTGGTGTTCAGCACGTGAATCACGCGCTGCAGGAACGGCATGTTGTCGGTGTGCACCTCCACGCGCTCTTCCGGGCCGGCGCCGTCCGGGTCGACCTCGACGACTAAGCTGTCGAAGTTCGCGTCGTCGGCTGTGCCTTCGATCGGCACGGTGCCGGAGACAGTCGGGATCACACCGCCCTCGGTGGTCGGGCTGGTGATCTGGGCCGTGGGGAACGTGGCGTCCACACGGAACGTGCCGGAGATCGGCGTGGCGGTCAGGCCGGTGGCCGCTTCGGCTTCCAGTTCGAATGAGTAGTCGCCATCCAACGGGAAGACGGTAAACGCTTCATCAATAATGGCAGTGTTGCCGGTGACCTCGTGCACCACGGTGTTGTCGCGGTCCTTGATCGTCACGGTCCAGTCAGCTTGGCGCGTGACGTCCGCCGCAATGCGCATCTCGTCGCGGATGCCGTCGGCGTTGGGGCTGACCGGTGAGTCGGACACGACGACGTTAAAGATGCCGGGCTGGTTGGTCACGCGCGTGATCGGGCCTGACACGGCGATGGCTGACGCGAGTGTGGTGACAGGGTCTAACTCCGTGCGGTTGGCGTACCACGCGTTGATGTCCGTGATCGCCGGCAGGTAGGACAGGCCGGCGTTGGTGGTGCTGCCTTCGACAACGTTGAGCCACTCGGCAGTCGTGCTGACCGGCTGAAGGTAGCGCGACACCGCTTCCGGAGCGCTGTTATAGGCGAGCAGGTCGGCGGCGCGCAGGGCCGTATTCACCTGCTGCCCACCGGTCACGCGCGCGGCTGCGCCGTTGGCAGTGCCTGTCGAAGCGGTGACTTCTTCGAGAATGAACGCGCTGTCGGAGGTATCAATATCACGTTGAATCTGGGCGATATAGCTGACGCCGTCCAAGTCGGCCGGTTGTTCGGAGATGGTTACCTCGCGCCCGGCATTGACCGCGTCGCGCACGGCGTTGACCACGGAGGTTGGCAGCGTTGCTTCCAATAGCAGCGTGATGGCGTCGACGTTGTCAGACGTAATGGTGTAGGTCTTGGCCCCGTCTGCATTCGCGGCCTGCAACGCGCGCACAGCGGACGCGGCTTCGCCATTAAGCGCTTGAATGATGGCGTTATGTTCCATGGCGCTGCTGGTCAGCGCGGCAGTGAACATGAACTGGTTTTCGCCGGCGGTGTTGTCCTGCGTAATCGCAACGGGGACATAGACGTCGCGCCCCACGTCAATGCGTACGCGGTTGGCGTTGGCTGCGAACGGCAGGCCGAACTGTTCGTCAATGGACAGGTCCCATGCCACGCGCACCATGCTGGGCAGGCGCGTGGTGGCCACGCCGAGGCTGCCGGCGGTAATGAGGTTAAACCGGTCGATCTGGTGGAAGTAGCTCACACCGATGCCGTGCAGCACCTGGCCGATGATCGCTTCGCGATCGAGGGCGCTCGGATCAGCCGAGGACAGCGTGGCACTCGTGGTAGCGAGCGCGGCCTGTTCGGCAGCAACGATATCCGAGTTGGTCTGCTGGTAGTTCAGGACAAGCGCGTGGTAGCCACCGGCGGCGATGCGATCGGTGATGACTTCAGCGTCACCTTCCAGGTCGGTAAACGTGGTGGTTAACGTCTGGATATGCCCCATGGTGACCGGCGAGCCGGACGCGACGATTTGGCCATCCACACGCAGTTCCGGGCGCAGCTCGACCAGATACGCCGGGAAATCGGCGGTGTCCGCCTGATCGGCAATGATCTGTGCGTCGCCTGGCGTGGCGGCGGTGTAGGACAGCGTAATGCGCTTGCCGGCCAGGTCGGGCAGATGCGTTGTCAGGTCCAGCGAGATGGAGCCGTCGATGTTCTTCAATTGAATTTGGATGCCGGAGCGCAGGTCGTTGGGCAGGCTGGAGAAGTTCATCCCGCGGGCAACGATCTTATATTGGTCCGTCACAGGCAGGATGCCGAAGCGCTCTTCGGCCACGATGCGCTGACGGAACACTGTCTCGGTCGTCAAGTCGTTGGCCACGAGGTAGTCGCGAATCGGCTCGGCAAGCATCAACAGTTCGCCAAGGATGAATGGCTCGGGCACGTCCTGGGCAAAGTCGCCATCCGGGTCAACGGTGCTGTTGGCTTTGATGTTCGTCAGGAAGGTATTGGGGTCAATGCCGACCTGCACTTCGATATCGCGCGAGCCGGTGAAGGTGTTCTGCTTGAACGAGCCGTCGATTTCGATCCACGTATCGGCCTGTTCCTGCACGGCGCCGCGATGCGGGAAGTGATCAACGAAGGCCTTGACCCAGACATGGTCCACGCGCACCGTGCCGACGCCGCCGCCGGACGTGTCGAACTCTGCCGGAATGGAATTGGCGGTGAACACCTTGGCCACCTGGTTCGGATCATCCACGCCAACCCATGCGGCGGCTTCGGTGACATCCATTTCGATCGTGCCGAACACGTAGCGACAGGGAATGTTGCTGGCGCGCAGCAATGCCATGGTGGCGCTGGCGATGTCAATATCGTTGCCGGCTTGTTCGAGCAGCGTGCGCTTGGCGCCCTTGACCGACCCGAAGTAAGGCTCGTACACCAGTTCGTTACGCACGAATTCGAATATCTGGACCGGGTCGTTGTTCAGTTCCGCCGCCTTGGCTGCGACGATGCCGTCCAGTTCAATGTCCGGCGTGGGGTCGAGGTCGGCTTGCGTCGGCTGGCCGGTGACGGACGGCGTGCCGACCTGTGACAGCAGATCGGTGATCACATCGCCGGCAGCCGCAAAACGCCACGGCCACTGCTGGAAGTACGGGAAGCTCTGCGCGCTGCGCGGCATCGTGCGCAACGAAGCGGATGAGCGATGGCGCGGCAGGCGGTCTTCGCCGTGATCCTTCTGTTGTTCGGCACTCTCGATATCCGCACGGATGAAGCGGTGCAGATCCACCAGGCACTGCGTCAGGCGGTCGGTGTTGCTCTCATACCGCTGCACCAGGCGGACCAGACGTTCGAACTCAAGGTGCTGCTTGACCAGTTGATCTGTGAACGCTTCGTGGCGATCGAGAGCAAGCTTGCTGGCGTTCTGTGATTGCAACTGCGTGCGCACCGCGGTGAGCCGCGACATGGTTTTGAGCTTGAGCGCACGAAGCTTCTTGCAGAGTGTGTCGATGTCTTTGATGCGCTCGGACGGGTCTTCGCCGTGGCGCAACTGTTCGAGCGTCGCAAGAACAGCGTCGCGAAGCAGTTCGATCGCACGATCGTGCTGGCGACCGGCTGGTAGGTTCTCATCCACGTAGGTCCGTTCGGCGCGGGCGCGTTCCACCAGCGCGGCTTCGACCTGCTGCTCATGTATTTCCTTAGCGAGCAGTTCCGGGCCGTGCCACATCTGGAACAGCATGGCGAAAACCGAAGCCGTGACCATCGTGCCGTTGAAGCAACGCTTCCAGTTGCGGCGGACGGCGCGGCAAGTCACGCGGTGAGCAAAACGGATCTGTTGACGAACATGAATCTTCATAACGACTCTCCACTCGAATCTTTCATAATTAGCGTGTCACCCTCAGAAATTTTGACGCCAGAAGGTGAGCCCACGGAAGTCCGGCTCTCGGGAGCCGGTGCGGACATGACGCGCAGGTTGTCGAAGTACACCTCGCGCGGCGGATAATTGCTGTGCGTATCCAGTAACAGACAGAGATAGCCCCGGTCGAAGCCGAGGTTGTGATTGTCCGTCTCAAAAACCGTTCGGCCGTTCTCATTAAGGCGCAGTGAGGTGGCGCTCAGATGCAGAACGAGTTGCTGTTTGCCGATCGCTCGTCCGGTGCGATTCTGCTTTGGCCAGTCTTCGTTGAACAAAACGGTGTCTGACCCCTTTTTGCGGGTTTCGATCAGCAGGCGCGCACGGTCGCGAGGCGGCACGCCGATGTAGCGTATTTTCAGCCAGTGATCCTGCTGGGCCGGTCGACCGTCAATATGCGGCACAAACATCAGGCCGGCGGCGAGGTATGAACCATTGCCCAGGCCACCGCCGTTGTTCCAGTCCAACTCGATCTCGATGCGCTTGCCATCGCCAAACTGAATCAGTGGCTCGAACCGCACCCCCACCGACTTGGCCGGAACCTGAACCGCGCGAATCGTATCCGCATGCAGGCGCAAACGGTGATCGGCCGGACTGTCCGCCCCCGGAGCCGGTACGACATCCGCGATAACAGTATTGAAATCACCAACTGAAAACGTGCGCCAACGCAACGGATGCAGCATGCCATCTTCAAAATCATCTCCCATCAGCAACGCGCGCCCGTCGACGGTATGCGCGCGCGTCTGATAGTTGGCGGTCGGCATCTCAAGCACATTGCAACCTGCCATGCCGGCAAACAGTATCAGCAACAACGGCGCGAACGACAGAGCCTGTTGCACTGAGGGCCATCGAGTTGTCATCCACTTTCGAATCATTCGATCGAACTTCCTCAATACAACTACTGCTGCGCCAGGTCCTGAACTTGTGACGCATCAAGCGCCCTGTTGTAGATGCGAACATCGTCAATGCGGCCATCGAAGTGTTTACCACCGACCGGGTTGCCGCCAATGCGCACCCCGACGTTCGGATCGAGATTGATCGAACCCGACTTGTTGGTCGATCCGACAAGGACACCATCCATATAGATTCGCATCTTGAAGCCGTCGTACGTCACAGTGGCATGCACCCACTGGCCGGCAGATAAGTCGCCGCTGGAGGCAATCAGGGTTGACGTCGAGCCGTCTGCCTTGAGGCGGAAGCGCAAGCGGTACTTGCCGCTCTTCTTGACGGTGCTGAGCATCCACCAGTGAGAGGAGGTGCTGGTGCCGGTGGCTTTGGAGACAATTCGGCCGTCGGACGTGCCAAAGTCATCCGCCTTGATCCATGTGGAAATGGTCAGGCCGGACCCGACGGGCAGCACGTCCATGGTATCCAGATCAACGTAATCGTTGTTGCCATCAAACCGCAGCGAATAGCTGCCGATGCGAGCATCGCTGAAGCTTGCGCCCTGAATCGTACCAGCGTGACCATTGCCGGTGATGTCGGCGGCTGAGGATCCGCTGCCTTCGTCAAAGTCCCAATGCGCGATCAGGCCCTGGCTGAGCGTGTCACCAACCGTGACGACCAGATCATCAATCGTAATCAAATCGCCATCGCCGGCTGTGAGACGGATTACATACGTGCCGTTGACACTGAAGGACGCCGTGGTGTTGATGCTCGATGCATTGCCAAACACCACGCTGCCCGGGCCACTTACGACTGACCACAGGCTGGTTAACGTACCACCGACGGGGAAACCGTCGTCTGTTACGGTTGCGCTGAGGCTGGCGTCGTCCGTCACGGACAGCACCACAATGTCCGGGCCGGCACTGGCCTGCGGCGCCACATTGTTCGCCGGGCCGGGTGTTGCCAGCGACTGAACATCATTATCCGTCAGTGCGCGGCTATAGACGCGGACATCGTCGATCAGTCCATCAAATGGACGCCCCGTGACGGGACTATTACCAATCTGTACACCCACGCCACTGTCAACCGCGACCAGGCCGGTGACCGATGTACTGCCGACAACCTGACCGTTCTTGAATATCTTCAAGATCGAGCCGTCGTAAACAAACGCGGCATGAATCCACTGGCCGGCAGACAGATCGCCGCTATCCGCAATCAATGTCGTCGTGGAGCTGCCCGTCTTCAATCGCACGCGAAGTCGCTTCGTGCCACCATCGTCAACGGTGCTGAGCATCCACCAGTGATCCGCCGAAGCAGTGCCGGTTGCCTTGGAGATGATGCGCGCATCAGCGGTGCCGAAATCGTCAGCGTTGAACCAAGCGGCAATGGTGACCTGGCTGACTTGGGCGCCGCCACTGTTAACCACGTCAAATGAGCCGGCGTTGACCGAGTCGTTCGTACCGTCAAACCGCAACGCATTGCCGATGATACCCGCTTCGAAGCTTGCACCGTTAATCGTGCCGTGATGCCCGTTGCCGGATGCATCAGTGGCTTCGTCGCCCGAGCCGTCGTCAAAATGCCAATGTGCGACAAGGTTCGATTGAACATCGACCGGCGGAATCACAGTCACCGTCAACTCATCGAAGCTGATCAGCTCACCGTCATCAACTGTAAACCGAAGGACATAGGTCCCCGCTACGCTAAACGTCGCGGATACGTCAATCCGTGTCGGATCATCAAACGTGACGGTTCCCGGCCCGGAAATGACCGACCAGTCATAGACCAGCGTACTCGACGGCAGGCCGTCGTCATTCGCAAAGCCGATCAGGAGCACTGTGTCATTCGGTAACTCCGTAACCACGTCGTCGCCCGCATCAGCAATCGGCGAGGTGTTGGGACTCGCACCCGGATTCGCCAATTGATCCAACTCAACGACCGACAACGCCCGGTTGTAGATGCGCACGTCATCAATCAAACCATCGAAGTATCGGTTGCCGACCGGGTTGTCGCCGATTCGGATCTGAACACTCGAATCAACAGACACGGCTCCCGATTTAGCCACGCTACCGACTTCCTGTCCATCAAGATAGAGCCTTAAGAACAGGCCGTCGTAGATCATGGCGGCGTGATGCCATTGTCCGGCAAGTACGTCTCCCTGATCCGCAATCAACGTCATGGTTCCGCCGTCATCTGTCTTGAGGCGTGCACGCAGACGGATGTCACCATCGCGGATGGTGCTGAGCATCCACCAGTGATCCGCCGCAGCGGTGCCGGTTGCCTTGGAGATCAAGCGGGCATCTTCGGTGCCGAAATCATCAGCGTAGAACCAGCCGGCGATGGTCATCTGGCTGGTCTGACTGCTATCGTCCGCTCTAACGTCGAATGCACTGACGTCCACGTAGTCGTTAACGCCGTCAAAGTCGAGCCCGTTGCCGATACGCCCCGTTTCAAACAATGCGCCAACAACGTTGCCATGATTTTCGTTACCAGACACATCGATAGCCACATCGCCGGACTGCTCGTCAAACGTCCAGTGGGCCACGACCCCGCGCGTCAGGTCAGGCTCGGGCACGACAAGCACGGAGACATCATCAAACGTCTGGATTTCGCCGTCATCTGCCGTGAACCTGAACGTGTAAATGCCCGATTCCGGGAAGGTGACGTCCGTCGAAACAGATGCCTGGTTGGAGAAAATGACACTGCTGTTCGGTCCGTCAAGCAACGACCACTGCACTGCAACCGCTGCGGGCGGATTGGGCAAGCCATCATCCGCCACGCTGGCGTTGAAGCTGACCTGATTCGTCGGCAACGCAATCGTGACATCCGGCCCGGCATTTACCACCGGCCCGTTATTCAGTGTGGCAGTCGTGAATGTCGCAAGCGTCTGAATTTCCGAAACAGCCAAGGCACGGTTATAGATACGAACTTCGTCGACCGCTCCCTGCAACAGGCTCAGGCCGCCCGTGTCCTGCACATAGCGGCCCACGAGCAGTTCCAGATCATTGACGTTCAGCTTGGAGACACTCGTGTTGGTCGTGACATCCACGCCGTCCATGTAGAACGTCGTTTCATGCCATGATGAGCCACCCGGTGTGACGGCAACCGCGATGTGATGCCAACCCGTATCCAGATCAACATTCTCTGCCCAGGCGATGTTGTTACCACCGCCGTGCAGGCGAAGCAGGTTCTGGCCCGGGTTGTAGTCAATCGCATAACCGGTAGAGCTGTCAAAAGCATCCTTCTTCGATAGAAGTGCCATGGTCCGGTCGTCATTTGGTCCAGCGACGCGAACCCAGAAAGCAAACGTCGTATTGCTTGTCACATCGATCGATGGACTGTCGGCAACGGTCAGCAAGTCATCCTGGCCGTCGAACGACAGGCCCGCGCAGATGACGCCGCTTACGAACCGGCTACCAAGGATAGACGCGTTGTTACCCAAGCCGGATTCATCCACAACCGTGCTGATCGCCGGATTGGTCAATCCTTCATCCATTGACAGGTACAGCACCAAACCGCTCGTGACGCTCGGCCGCGCGCACGTCGGCGCCTCAACCGTCACCACCACGGAATCCGTGCCCGTGCCGCCAGCTGTGTCCGTCACGGTCAGCGTAATGGTGTGCGCACCAACACCGAGGATGGTGTTGAGTGTTTCGCCACTGCCAAGGACAGTTGAGCCTTCCTTCCACTGGTATGACACGATGTCATTATCGAGTGCTGGCGGATTGGTTGAACTGATGTCCGTCGAGCCGGACCCGTCCAGCAGGACGAACGCGCCTTGCGGCGAAGCGAGGGTGACTGTTGCGTCCTGACCGGCATTCGCCACTGGCGGTGCGTTGGTCACTGTGATCACAACCGTGTCACTGGACGTTGCACCCTTTGAATCCGTCACCGTCAGTGTGACAGTATGAGCGCCCACCGCAAACAGCACGTCAAGTGTTTCACCGCTGCCAAGAACAGTCGAGCCTTCCTTCCACTGGTAGGCAACAATGTCATTATCCAGATCAGGCGGATTGGTCGAACTCACATCCGTTGAGTCGGAACCGTCGAGCGTGACGGTCGCACCGTTGGCTGCCGTCTGCACGACGGACTGATCCGTTCCGGCATCCGCGATCGGCGGTGCGTTGTTGACCGTGACCGATACGGTATCACTGTCGGTCGCGCCCGCGGTGTCAGTCACCGTCAAGGTCACCGTATGCGTTCCAAGGCCGAGGGTCTTGACGATCTGCTCTCCCGTGCCAATTACGGTAGTACCGATTCGCCATTCGTAGGATGCAATGTCGTTGTCCAGGTCCGGCGGGTTGGTAGACGAAACATCCGTCGAGCCGCCGCCATCAAACGTGACGGCCACGCCGGCAGCTGAAGTCTGCGTCAGCACCTGGTCCGCGCCGGCGTCCGCAACTGGCGGCGCGTTGGTTACGTTCACCACAACGGTATCCGTATCCGATGCGCCCTGGCTGTCGGTCACTGTCAACGTGACGGTGTGCTGGCCAACGGCGAAGAGCGTATTTAAGGTTTCGCCACTGCCCAGAACCGTGGAGCCTTCTTTCCACTCATAAGTCGCGATGTCATCATCCAGGTCTGGCGGATTCGTCGAAGAAGCGTCGGTTGAACCGGACCCGTCAAGCGTGACCGTTGCGCCACTGGCTGCAGTCTGAACCTCCGACTGATCTGCGCCAGCGTCGGCCACCGGCGGCGCATTGGTTACCGTGATAATCACAGTGTCCGTATCCGTTGCGCCTTGACTGTCGGTGACAGTTAAAGTGACCGTGTGTACGCCCACAGCGAACAGAACATCAAGTGTCTGGCCACTACCGAGGACTGTTGAACCTTCCTTCCACTCGTAGGATGCAATGTCGTCATCAAGATCGGGCGGGTTCGTGGATGAGGCATCTGTCGATCCCGAGCCGTCAAGCGTGACCGTTGCACCATTTGCGGCCGTTTGCGCAACGGATTGATCCGCCCCAGCGTCGGCAATCGGCGGCGCATTCGTAACGGTAATAACGACCGTATCCGTGTCAGTCGCGCCCTGGGTGTCCGTTACCGTCAAGGTCACGGTGTGTTCACCAACAGCGAACAATACATCCAGCGTTTCACCATTACCCAAAACAGTTGAGCCTTCTTTCCACTCATACGACGCGATGTCGTCATCAAGATCAGGCGGGTTCGTCGACGAGGCGTCTGTTGAATCAGAGCCATCAAGCGTCACTGTCGCGCCATTTGCCGCGGTCTGGATAACAGATTGATCTGCACCAGCATCAGCAATCGGTGGCGCATTCGTAACGGTAACCACAACCGTGTCCGTACCGGTCGCGCCTTGGCTGTCTGTGACCGTCAGGGTCACAGTGTGCTCACCAACAGCAAACAGCACGTCCAGCGTTTCGCCGGAACCCAGCACTGCCGAGCCTTCCTTCCACTCGTACGATGCAATGTCATCGTCCAAGTCCGGCGGATTGGTCGAACTGGCGTCCGTTGATGCGGAACCATCGAGTGTCACAGTCGCGCCGTTCGAGGCCGTCTGGGCCACAGACTGATCGACACCAGCATCAGCAACTGGTGGTGCGTTCGTGACGGTAACCACCACGGTGTCGGTATCGGTTGCACCCTGACTATCGGTCACAGTCAATGTGATCGTGTGTTCACCCACGGCAAACAGCACGTCCAACGTTTTAACCGAACCAAGGACCGTTGAGCCTTCTTTCCATTCGTACGACGCGATATCGTCGTCAAGATCAGGTGGGTTCGTTGAGGAAGCATCCGTTGAGCCGGAACCATCCAACGTCACCGTGGCACCATTCGCAGCAGTCTGCACAACGGACTGATCCGACCCCGCATCCGCAACCGGTGGCGCATTCGTTACGGTAATCACAACCGTGTCCGTATCCGTCGCACCCTGGGTGTCCGTTACTGTCAACGTCAGGGTATGTTCGCCGACAGCAAAAAGAACATCCAAAGTCTCACCAGAACCCAGGACTGTCGACCCCTCCTTCCACTCATAAGATGCAATGTCATCGTCAAGGTCGGGTGGGTTCGTTGAAGAAGCATCCGTTGACGAGGAGCCATCAAGTGTCACCGTCGCGCCATTTGCTGCTGTCTGTACAACCGATCGGTCCGCGCCAGCGTCGGCCACTGGCGGTGCATTGGTCACCGTGACGACAACCGTATCGGTATCCGTTGCTCCCTGGGTGTCGGTAACAGTCAAAGTGACAGTGTGTTCACCGACGGCAAACAACACGTCCAGCGTCTCACCGACGCCAAGGACGGTAGAGCCTTCCTTCCACTCATAAGACGCAATGTCGTCATCGAGGTCAGGTGGGTTCGTCGAACTGGCATCGGTTGATTCAGAGCC